>Ga0272442_10000934_pt1 | contig 45313 bp, 48 predicted proteins | sample SSMForm2O_FD_200262 | JGI IMG/M metagenome (GOLD analysis project Ga0272442, IMG submission 200262) | Marine sediment archaeal communities from Little Sippewissett salt marsh, Falmouth, MA, United States - SSM-Form-2O | ecosystem: Environmental > Aquatic > Marine > Wetlands > Sediment ...
TCTTATCGCCCGAGGCTTCGCTTTGGGCATCGTAGTCGATGACGCCGTTGATGATTTTCCAGTGTCCGTTGTCGCCGGCAGGAACTTTCCAGCCGGTGAAGTCCTTGCCGTTGAACAGGGCTCGAAAGCCGGGCGGGGCAATATTGTCTTTCGTCTGCTGGGCAGCATCGACTTGGCCACCCATCGTTAGCGCAAAGACCATGCTCACCAACGCTACTGCTACGAGGATTCGCTTTTCTGCCATTCTGAACCTCCTTCATGTGGATGTTTCCAAATACGCTCACCGGTGGTGCTACCGTGAACCTTCAGAGCCGATTATACTTCCCACGTCCCCATCCACAAGAGCGGCGTGGCAAAGGGATTGGAATTGGGCGGGGTGTTCGGGTATCATCGATACTCTGGTTCAGAAACCTGAGATGCATATGAGAACGGGGATATAATCGTGAAGATCGTACTGGCAGGACCGAAGGGGGCGGGCAAGAGTTCCGTAGCCGCGAAATTGGCGGAGCTGACCGGCCTGGAGGCGATTGAGACGGACCATCTTATCGAGGAATGCTTCAAGAGGGACACAGGTGAGACGCACACGTGTCGCGAGATATTCATCGAGCACGGAGAAGAGGAGTTTCGGGCCGTCGAGAAGAAGGTGGCGATTCAGCTTGGCGAGGCGGACTGGAAGCTGATCGTATGCGGGGGTTCGAGTTTGCTGGACCCGGCAAGTCGGAGGGCCTTGCGCAGGAACGCTATCCTCATCTACCTGACGGCTGACCCGGCAACCTTGTGGACCCGCATCGCCGAGAAGGGGCTTCCCCCGTGGCTGCGCGGGCCGGACGCGCGGGTTCAGCTTGATAAGAACGTGAGCTACCGCGAGGAGCTGCTCAGCCCCTTTGCCGACGGCGTGATCGACACGACGGGGCGGACACCCGAGGAGATTGCGGCGGTGGCGATGCAGCATATCGTCGAGGAGTTGAGCGTGCGCTGCCGGGCCGCCAATACGTACGGCGACGTCATTCGCGTGACGACCTTTGGCGAGAGTCACGGGCCGGCTATCGGTGCGGTGCTGGACGGCGTCCAGCCGGGCGTGGAGATTTCGGAGGAGGAGATCCAGAAGCAACTGACGCGGCGGCGGCCGGGACAAAGCGATGTCACAACGCCGCGCGATGAGAAGGACCAGGTTGAGATCCTCTCGGGCGTATTCCGAGGCAAGACGACGGGCGCGCCGATTGCGATGGCGATTATCAATCGCGATCATGATTCGTCGAAGTATGAGGGGATCAAGGATCTGTTTCGGCCCGGGCATGCGGATTTCACGTACTACCGCAAGTATGGCATTCGGGACTACCGGGGCGGCGGGCGGTCGTCAGGTCGCGAGACGGCCGGGCGCGTCATGGGCGGCGCGTTTGCCCTGCAGGAATTGGCCAAGCGCGGTGTGAGGATCGTGGCGCATGCCGTCGAGATTGCCGGCGTTGCGTCGCAGACGTGCGACTACGACACGATCGAATCGAACCCGGTCCGGTGCGCGGACCCGGAGGCGGCCGAGAAGATGGTGCAGGCGATCTTATCGGCCAAGGACGATGATGATTCCGTGGGCGGCGTCATTCAACTCGATGTTCATGGCTTGCCGCCGGCGCTGGGAGACCCGGTGTTCCAGAAGCTCGATGCGAAGCTGACAACGGCGATCATGACGGTCGGGGCGATCAAAGGTATCGAAGTAGGCAAGGGGTTCGCGTTGACGCGGATGCGGGGCAGCCAGTCCAACGATGGTATGGCAGACGGCAGCTTTGTGACCAACAACGCCGGGGGCATTACAGGGGGGATCTCGACCGGGCAGCCTGTCACCCTGCGCATCGCGGTCAAGCCGACGTCGTCGATTGCCAAACCGCAGCGGACGATGAACGAGGCCATGGAGAACCGGCCGATCGAGACGCACGGGCGTCATGATCCGTGCATCGTGCCGCGGGTGATTCCCGTCATTGAGAGCATGGCCGCCCTGGCGTTGCTCGATGCGTGGGAGGTTCAGGACCGGTTGCGGCCGGGGTGGAATAGCTAAACACACTGAATGGGGTCGTCGAATCCTGGGGAGATGCGACTCTAGGACTTGTGAGCGAACTCTTTCAGGGCCGTTCGGAAGCGCTCATCGTTCAGCAGCGGGGACCAGGCGATTTCGTCGTCGGGGAGCTGGCCCATTTCGTAGTGGGGGTCGGCGTACATGAGGACTGGAATGGAGCGCAGCACCCAACATCCCTCGTGTATGGCGTGCGTAACTTCCGTTGCGACCGCGGCGGCGGTCGGCTCGTCGGGGCAACGATAGATGGCGAAGCGGTCTGCCTCGATGGTGGCGGCGATGGCGCTGATGGTGCCGACCCGCTGCTGGCTGTGGGGCAAGAAGGCGGCTTCCACCACGTCGTATCGTCTGTCCTTGAGGTGGCGAATCAGGGACATGAAGTGTCCGTCGACGTGGGCATCGGCGGCGTTCGTTGCGGCTTCCTGGTGCTGCTGGAGGCAGGCGGCCCAGGCAATTTCGTTGTCCGGGTAGCGTACGGTCTGTGTGGGTTCGGCGAATTGGCCTGACGGATTGGACTCCACGACGATGGGGCCGATGCGCAGCGCGCGTTTGCGAGCGATCTTGGCGTCGAACGGCATGCAGAACCATGCCCCTTCGAGGGCAACATAATCTGCGGCGGCTTCTGGCGATGCAAACGTATACAGATTCAGGCGGTCGGCTCCTACGTAGACACAGATGCCGGCGGTTGCCTCATGCGGCAGGGTCAGTTCGGCGAGGGTGTGGGAGAAGGTCAGATCAGCCTCATTGGAGGCGAGGTCTGCCAGGATGTCGCGGAAGGATTCGATCTCGGGCCGTTGCGGGAAGTCCGGATACTTCGGCCGCGGTTGCGAAGAGAGGAAGAGGTCCGTGGAGGGGTGGGGATAGACCCAGGCGTGCCAGCGAACGTATTGCCAGCGCAGGGGCTGCAAGCGCCGGCCTTCGAGCGGGCCGGAGACCGCTTTGCCTTCGATTGTCCAAGTGCTTCCCGTTTGCCGATCACGGAACTGGTCTTCGGATCGCTCGAGCGTGAGGACCTGATCGTCGACGAGGCGGGAGAAGACGGACATGGTGACGTCTTCGGGGCGGGGGCCACAGAGAACGATCAGGGGCACGTCGCCAAGCTCGTCGCTGACGACGCCCTCTTCGCGTTTGACTTCCAGCAGCGGGTAGGCGCGAATGCCAGCGTCGATATTGATGCCGAGGACCATCTCGTTTTCGGGATAGCGATGATCGAAACAGCCGGTGATCGTTTTGGCCAAGGGCGGGTCCATGCCAGGACGGGAGAAGTACTCCTCGCGGCCGTGTCCATGGCGGGCATCGCGATGGTGTGGGTCGTTGGGCGCGAGCATGACATCGGTCTGTGGATGAGCGGTAGCCCACGCCTTCCAGGTCATGTGGTAGGTCGGTATCTGCGCGAGGAACGTGCCCTGGGCGGGACCGTCGATGGCGACGCCTTCGTAGTGCAGCCAGAGGCTGTGATGGTCGGTCTTGCCGCGCTTGCGGTTGACCATGGTCAGCGAGGCGTTGTACATGCCCATGGCGCTGAAGCGGGCCACCTGCCCATCGAGCTGTGAGATGAAGGCAGAGCCCGACTGGCAGCGTTCGCAAGTGCTGAAGAGGATGGGGTCGCCGGCGATGCGGTCGTTGATGATGTGGTAGTTGTCGGTGATCCAGAGGGGGTAGGCGCGGAAGTGGTCTTTGTATTCGACGCCCACGACGTAGTCGTCGTCGCGCATGTGGGTGGCGTCGGCGGCGGGGACGAACTGCGGCCGATCCCAGGCGGCGATGAGCTTGCCGATGTGGAGCGGTATTTCAAAATTTCCTGAGATCTTCGGCTCGTAGGGCGCCAGCCGACCGGCCGCTCTGCTGCCACAGGCCAGTGCCTTTTCTGCTACGGTCATGATGTAGACCCTCCATCATCGGGGAGCTTGACCCAGCGTTTCGCTTTCATTTCGTAGCGCGGCAGACTTCCGGCCGCCGCCAGCTCGACGGGGATGCGCAGGAAGAGCGCCTGCTGGAATCGCTTCTCCAGATCTCGACGCGCTGCGTCGCCGCCGGGACTCTCGATGAGTACCTTCATCTGGGCTTGATCGTTTCGGGAGAACAGTTCGACCCGATATTCCTCGACACCATCGACCGAGCGCACGATTTCCTCGATCGCACTGGGGAATACGTTGACGCCACGGATGACGGTCATGTCGTCCTTGCGGCCGAGTATACCGCCGAGCAGGCACAATTCCTCCGTGCCGCATGCGCAAGGGGAGCGGCGTTCGGCGCTGACGACGTCACCGGTCCGGTAGCGCAACAGCGGCGATCCGGGGCGCCGCAGTGTGGTGAGAATCAATTCGTCGTCGATCACTTCCGGGTAGAAGGCATCTTCCATGACGTGCAGGACACCGGGTTCGGCCGGGCATTCATAGCTAACAGGCCCGACCTCCGTCATCCCGTGGTGGTCGAAGACGCGGGCCCCGTGCCAGTGTTCGGAGATATGCTCGCGCGTCGCGGGAATACTGCCACCCGGCTCGCCTGCGACGATGATGACTTTGACATTGGCTTTGGCGAGGTCGATCCCTTCCGTTTCCGCAACGTGGGCGAGGCGAATCGCATACGTGGGGGTGCAACACAGAACTTTGGGTTGCGTTTCCAGCATCAGGCGCAGCCGGGCGACTGAGGAGAGCCCGCCGCCGGGGATGCACAGATGGCCGGCTTTGGTGGCGGCTTCGTAGGCCGTCCAGAACCCGAGAAACGGACCGAATGAGAAGGCGAAGAAGACAGGCTGTGGTTGGACCACTCCGGCCGCTTTGAAGACTCGCACCCAGCAGTCGAGCATGGCGTCCCAGGTCTCGCGGGTGTCAAGCCAGATCATGGGACGGCCCATGCTACCACTCGTGCGGCAAAAGCGAATGTAGCGGTTCACGGGATAGGTAAGGTTCGTGCCAAAGGGCGGGTGGTCGAGCTGATCGTGCGTCCATTCGGCGCGGGTGGTGAACGGCATCTTTGCGCTGAAGTCCTCGAGCGTCATCGTCTCCAGATCGAGGCCGGCTTCGCGGAGCCTGGGTGCGTAGAACGCGTTGGTGGGGATCAACTCCTGACACAGCGAGCGCAGGGCCTTTGTCTGTTCTTGTCGGATGGCGTCGATGTCATTCATCAACATGCGCTCCTGCCTCTGGGACGGGCTGCGGTGCGTGGGATGCTGCGACTGGTTTGGGCTTGTATGTGGTGACGAGGGCGGCGCCGGTTATCGCCAGGAGGATGCCGACGAAGAACGGCAAAGGGATCGATTTCAGTCCTCCTTGCGGCGGATGGAGCAGCAGCGCGACGTTGGCGTTGATGACGGGGGCGCCGGCGAAGACGATCGTCATCACGGTGGCCGGACTGCCTTTGGCGCCGAAAGCGAGCAGTACGCAGAACGCGCCGGCGGCGCCGGCCAAGCCCGCGAGGAGCGACCAGGACAGGCCCGCGATGGGGAAGCTCCAACTGGCGCCACGCAATGCAAGCACGGCCGCGGGCGCGAGGACGGCGGTGAGGAAGTAGGCCAGCCCGACGAAGAGGAAGGCCTTGTAGCGGCCGTGGACGGGGTCCGCCATGCCGACTTGGCCCGTGTGGAGCAGGATGCCGTAGAGTCCCCAGGCGACGACGGTCATCAGGGCGAAGGCCAGCCAGGTCAGGCCGCTTGATTCGTGGATGGTTGGCATATAGGTTCTCCAATCAGATCTTTGCGCGTCCATACTCCAGCGGCGCGGGGAGATCCAGGAATTCGGACAGGGCCTCATGCAGGGCCGTGAAGTCCTGGTCCAGGTTGCCCACCAGGCAGTCGGTTACGGCGCCTTTGAGGTCGGGGTACTTCATGATGAGCTGCTTGAAGCTGAAATCTTTGGCGTAGAAGGCGTAGACCAGGCGGCGGAGGATCTCGATGCGGTGACACATGGTCTCGCCGTAGGCCTCGAAACGCTTGCCTGATACGTCTCCGGCACGCAGGCCTTCGATGATCGCGTCGGCAGCCAGTTCACCGCTGACGAGCGTCAGGTACATGCCCGTCGAGAACACGGGATCGAGGAATGACAGTGCGTCGCCGACCAGGACGAGGCCGTCTTTGGCGCAGTACTTGGAACGATAGGACCGGTGGACGCAGACGCGATAGTCGTCTTCCAGCTTGCCCGGCGTCAGGCGCTGTTTGACCCAAGCGTTCTTGTCGACTTCGCGTTCGAAGATGCGGGTGAGATCGCGGGTGTCCTTGAGAAGGTAGTCCTCGTCGCCGACGGCGCCGACGCTGACGATGTCGTCCCGCAGGGGGATATACCAGAGCCAGTTCTTGCCCTCCAGATAGGTAATCGTCGTGGCGCCCTCGTCGCGGCCGGGGTCGCGGGCAGCGCCGCGGAAGTAGCCCCACACGGCGTACTTGACCAGGCTCTTGTCCACGATTCGCCAGCCGAGCTTGGACATGGCAAACCCCTTACCCCCGCTGGCGTCGACGGTGACCTTGGCGTTAAAGGTGTGCGGTGCGCCATCGGCGTCCACACACGAGACGCCTACGGTCTTGCCATCCTGTTCGAGGAGGTCGCGGGCGCTCATCTGCTCGAAAACGGTGACACCATGCTCGCGGGCGTTATCCAACATCATGGCATCGAAGACGTCGCGCGTGACTTGCCAGGTCTGGGCACAGGGGTGATCAATGTGCTCTGAGAAGTAGAAAGGCTGCGACTGCCTGCCGCTGCGTCCGACGAACTGTACGCTGTGCTTCTTGGGGAAGTCGGAGGCCTGCATCTTCTCGATCATGCCGGCCCGCTGAAGCGGGAAGTAGTTGTAGGGGATCATGGATTCGCCGACGCGGAAACGGGGAAACGCCTCCCGGTCGATCAGGGCCACGCGGTAGCCGGCATCGGCCAGGATGGTCGCCGCGACGCAGCCGCCGGGGCCACCGCCCACCACTACGCAGTCGTATGCATCCTTCGTTGCTGTCATCGTTTACCTCGTTTCTTGGGCCTCGCGTCTTCCGGGGGCAGTATCTCGCAGACTTCGGCGATCGGTGTGCCATCCATTGCGACCAGGGTGTTGCGGCGGCCGTAGAGGTTCGGCGCGTCGGCGGCCTTGAGCTCCGTTACGAAGAAGGCGGTGGGACGAATCTTGAAGAAGCCCGACGGCTGCACCTTGTGTTCGCATTCACAGACCCGCAGGATCGTGCCGAGTGGAAGCCGGCCATCGTCGATCAGGAACAGGGCCTCCGGTGAGAGGGCGGAGCGAAATACGCGGCTGGCGCCGTACTCCAGCGCCTTGTTGTCACCGTCTCGGCGGAGGATGACCTCGCGCGTGGTTTCGTCGTCGCTGGTGAGCACGTTGATCGGGTCGATGTGGATTGTGCCGTGATGGTAGGCCTCAAGGGTCGGTGTCATGTTGCGGTCGTGTACCAGCAGGCTCTTGTAGGGCTCGGGCATATGCTGGCCAAACAAGGGGGTGATCTCCGGCATCTCGCGATCGTACTGCGTGCAGAACAGGTTCAGCGGCCACAGCAGGGACTGCGTCAAGTCGTCGATGTTATCCTGACGCTCTATCTTCATGTCACTTGCTCCTGTATCGCACGTCGGGCGTAGAGGAATTCAAAGAGGTTGCCTTCGTGGGGTTGATCCCATTGGACCTGGCCGGTCGGAATGGCCCCCAGGTTCAGTCTCTTGATATCCGGACAGCGGAGAAACTGCTGCCGAAAGGCCTTATCCTCTGTGATCGCCGTGGCGACGAGGGTCGGGCCGATCCAGTCGAGCATTTCTTCTTGCGGCCGCTCGACGACTGCCGCGTAGGGGAAGAGAAACTCGGTCCGGGCCAAAGGATGCTCGGGGTCGTGACAGTAGACGATCATGGGCTGGAGGTACGTCTGACCGTTGAGCACAACGGCGCGATCGCCGGTGCGATGGCGGGCGCTGATGTCGACGGCACCCGGCTGGCTCAGGGCCGTGTCGATCTTCTGGCCGATGGCCTCGGGTACGCGCGGGTTGACGAAGCCAGCCAGTTCGGCGTCCGGTGCGTCGAGAGGTTTGGGTGTGATGGACGCCAGTCGCTGGGCCAGGGCCTCAGCCAGGGCTTCTCCATGCCTGGGGACAACGATGGTCGAGGCGTTGACGCAACTGCGCCCGCCGTTGCGGGCGATGGAATCGGCCAGCAGATCCACGTAGTCCTGCCAATGATCGATCAGGTCGGCGCCGATGAGGATCTTGCTGTATCCGGGACCGTGGACGCTGACGCGGGGGTCGTCGGCATAGCGTTCGACGGTGGAGGCATCGCCAAACATGATGACACGGGTGCATTCGGAGAGGATCACGCCGGCGCCATCGTGGTCGGCCGGATAGAAACCAAAGGCCTCGGCCGGACAGCCGGCGGCGACCAGGGCATTGATGATGCGCCAGGGTGTCCAGGGGTCTTCGCGGCCCGGCTTCAAGAGGACCGGCACCCGCAAGGCCAGCGCGGGCAGCCATAGCGAGTTGACGCCCGGGGAGTTGCTGGGCAGGACCAGGCCGAGGTGCGTGGCGCTGGGATAGAAGCTGACCGCTACGCCGCTTTGCCGGCCGACGCCCGTCTCGATGGCCGCCTGATCGAGGCCACGCGTCAGGCCGTTCAGGATCACGGGCATGTTGGACAGCACATCGGCGATCTTGGTCATGTTAGCGCGGATGAGGGCGTGGGGGAGGCCGCAGGTGGCCGACAAGACGCGGACGTAGTCGTCGGGCGTTTGGGCCAAGTCGTCCGATACGGGCAGTTTCGCCTCCATGAAATGGCTGGCCGCGTCGGCGCAGATATCGAGCATCTTCTGCACGGGAATCTGTTGGAGGCGATCGAAGCAGTCCGCAACTCGACGCAAGTCACGGCGAATCAGGCCAGGGTTGACGAGTCCCACGCGGGCCACGACCTCATCGCCACCGGCGGTCGTGATCTCAGAGACCGTCAGGCTGTCGTAGCGCCGGCCGAAGCGAAAGGCCGGTATGGTTGGAGCACCCATCGTCGCCTTCATGGATCAATACACCCCCTCGACAATGGTCTGCTTAGAGGCGCCGAAGGGCCGGACCTCGCCGACGCCATCCCAGGGATAGCCGGTGATGGGCCGACGGCGGATCGCCTCATCGCGTTCGAGGAATCGTGGCATGAAGAACTCTTTCGTCAACGTGGTCAGCTCGACGCGGCCCCACTCGTCGTATTCCACTGCGCGGTCGGTCGCCTCCGGGTCCACGACTTTGAGCACAGCCCAGGGCTGCGGCGCGTAATAGCACACCGAGAATTTGTCCTCGGGCGTGAGCGGCTTGCTGTGGGCGAGGCCCATCAAAGTGTTGCCATAGACCGGTTTGAAGGCGACCTTGCCTTCGAGCACTTCCTCGATCAGGAAGCGCACGGTCTGCGGGTTCATCTCCGTGCCGCCGCAGAAGACGCCCTTGATGCCGGCTTCCGGTATCGAGATCTTCTCGCTCAGTGCTTCCAGCAGTTTCGGCGTCGTGAACAGCGCCGCGATTCGACGATGCCTGAGAATGATAGTCGCCTGGTCGATGATGTGCTCCATGTAGGCCTTGGCCTGGCCGAACTCTCCCCTGGCAATCAGCTTCTTGACCCAGCGCGGATCGAGGTCCAGGAAGTAGCAGCTTCCGCCCCGGTAGTTGGCCAGGTGTTCGATCGCCAGGCGCAGACGCCGGGGTCCCGTCGGGCCCATCATCAGCCAGCTCTGACCGCGCGGGAATTCGTTGTCGTCGAGCGTGTCGCCGAAGGACTCGTAGTCCCGTTTGTAGTCGTACCAGCCGATGCGCTGCTTGGGCATGCCGGTAGTTCCGCCTGTTTCGAAGACATTGTAGGGCCGGCCCTTGTAAGGCTGCGGGACCCAACGCTTGGGATCCTCGAAGCGGAGCCAGTCGTCCTCGAAGTGCGGGAAGCGGCGCAGATCGTCGAACGTCTTGATCTGGCGGCGCACGTCCCAATCCTGGCGCTTCGCCCAATCGAGCCAGAATGGTGTGCCGGTCTCAGGACTGAAATGCCAGTCGATGATCTCGCGCAGGTGTTTGTCCAGTGTTTCCTCAGGTGTCATCGGCACCTGTCCCTTTCTTTTTCCGTCCGTGGCCAGCCTTGTTGTCACGACTTCACCAGGGCATAGAGCTTCGACTTGGTGGCGATGTAGAGAACGCCATTGGCAGCGACCGGGGTGGCGTAGACGGGCTCGTCCATGTCGATGATATTGACGATCTTCTTCTGGCGGCCATGGGCGAAGATGTTAATGTTGCCGTTTTCGTCGCCGATGTAGATCTTGCCGTCAACGAGCAAGGGCGAACCCCACATGGCCGATTTGAGATCGTGCGTCCAGACCGCTTCGCCCGTCTTGATGTCCAGGCAGTAGAAGATGCCCGCCAGATCGGCGACGTACAGCAAGCCATCGGCAACCGCCGCGGTGCTCATGGTGCGTCCAAAGTCTTCGTTGCCCCGGTGCCACACCTGGTGCGTGGCCGTGACGTCACCGGTGCCGCTGGCATCGATGCAGTATAGGTGTCCGACGCCGGTGCCGTGTTCCGGGTCCTGGCCGACGCCGATGTAGACTTTGCCATCGGCGAAGACAGGGGTGGCGATCAGGTTGTTCTTGGTGCCGTAGCCGCCGAGCTCCCACTCGGAATCGGCGGGATTGCAGTTGAAGCGCCAGATTTCCTCGCCCGTCTTCGGGTCCAGGGCGTAGACCCAGCCATCCCCGCCGGGAAAGAACGCCAGCGTCTTGCCATTGACGACGCCAGCCGAGGGGGAGGACCACTGACCGTGCAGCACGCGGTCGTGCACGGTGAATTCCCAGATCAGGTCGCCCTTGTTCTTGTCGAAGGCCACGAAGCTCGGCGCGCTCTGCACCGGGATATTCAAATGGCCTTCGTCAACGCCATTGCCGGTCACCAGGAGAACCAGATCGCCGAGGACCAGCGGCGAGGACGTGGCGAGGTTGTGGGGGAAGACACCCAGCTCCTCGATCATGTCGTAGCTCCAGACGATGTCGGCCTTTTCCTTGCCCTGGTACTGCTCGTCGGTGAGGCCGTCGTTGTCGCCATCGTAGAAGCCGGCCGGATCAATGCACACGGCCTCGCAACGGTTGTTGAGATACCAGGCGCGGTCGCCCTGCACTTCGAGGGCCGAGCAGATGCCCTGTCGGGGCCAGTCGTTTACGCGCCCGGCCGCGAGCTTGTCATGGACGGCCTGCCAGAGGAAGGCACCATCGGCCTCTTTGAAGCAAAGAATGTTGCCACGGTCACCGGTGATGGCTCTGTCGTAGCGGCCGCCATTGTTGGTTCCCACGAACACGCGGCCATCGGCGATGACCGGGTTGCCATAGGCCAGCGAACCCAAACGCGCGACCCACTTGACGTTCTGGCCGCTCTTGACGTCCCACTCGGTGGGCAAGTTCTTCTCATCCGGATTGACCATGTTTCGTCCGAGGCCTCCGCCCCAGTGCGGCCAGTCGGCCGCCGGGGCCGTGGGTGCCCACAGCGATACGATCAGGCAAGTGATGGTTAGTCTCCGCACGGTTATACTCCTTCAGAACGGTTGTTCAGGTTTTAGCGCTGCCCACTCGGGGTGATAGCCACATTGTCAAACAGGACCTCGGTGCCCTTGGACTTGGAGGTGATGCCCACGGCATACGCGTAGAGCCCGGGGCTGCCTCCCAAATTGGGGCAAGGGTCATCCATCGTCACAGTCCATTCGCTCGGTTCCTCCTCGCCACGCGGCCAAACCTTGGCCTGCACGACACCCCGGCCATCCCGGATATCGACGCTGAGCTTGGTCGAATACCAGGTGTCGCCCTTCCAGGGGAACGGAACGTCCCGGACGATGCGCGGGACGGGGGACCAGGACACCACCCGCAGCAAACGACTGCGTTCCGAGGTGCCCGTGAGGATGAGTAGATACCCGCTGTTGATCAATCCCATATCGGGGAGGAAACGGTTTTTCTTCGGGATGCCCAGCACGTCCGACCGAACGGTGTAGCCGGCCGGGATCGGGGGCATGATATAGCCACGCAGTCGCGCGAAGGGAGGCGAAGGACGCTCGGCAAGTTTGCGCAGGACCTTCTGCCCCTCGTATTCGGATACCTGGCTCTTGAGCCTTGAGGTGATCCATCCGGGCGGCGCCTGTCCGATGTCCAGGCTCTCGAAGTCTTCGTGATAGGGAATCGGCGGGACCACGCGCACACGGGCCGTGGCGGTGAGCGCTCCGGCGGTGGCGTTGACGTGCCCGGCCTTGATGCGCGTCCCGGCCGCGGTGAAGGTGCCATCAGTATCGATCTGACCATCGAGTCCGCTGATGGTGTAGCCGGCGGCGACGGTGCCGGTGGCTACACCCTTCTCATCGAATCCCTTTGCAGCGAATCGGATACGCTGCCCCGGCGCCAGCACGACCTCGGCCGGCTCGACCTGGATGCGCGCGGTCGGGCCCGGTGTCAGCGCTTCGCTGGGACCGAAGACCGTTTTCGCAACCGGAGAACGGTAGTTCCGTGGCTTGGTCGAGATGCAGTAGGTTTCGTTCAGTGTCGACATGATGACCCGACCGTGCGCGACGGCCGCCGTCGCATAGACTTCGTCCGGGGCACCGCTCGCTTCAGCAAACTGCTGCTCGCTGAGCAGCTTGCAGCCTTCCCGCGTGACCTCCAGAATGCGCCAACCGCCCGGGACGTCGCCGACATAGATCTTGCCGTCGGCATAGACGGGCGAGCCCTTGGCCTCGTTGCCATAGTTGAAGGTCCACAGGACGTCGCCCGAGCTGGTATCGATGCAGTGGAGATTGGCGGCGTCGCTCGCCACGAAGAGCAGACCATCGTGCAGCGCGGGCGTACTGTAATGGCCCGCGAGTCCGTCCACGCGCCAGAGTTCCCGGCCAGTCCGTGCGTCCAGGCAGATCAGACGCCCCATGATGTTCGAGTCTACATTGGCGTTGCCATGCACGGCGTACACGCGTCCGTTGTCGTACAGGACCGAACTCATGATGCCGCGTTCGCTCAGCGGCACGCGCCAGACCGTTTCACCAGTGTAGGGTCGCAGGGCGGCGATACTGCCGTCGGCCAGACCGGTGAAGAGAATGCGGGCCCCGTCCAGTGTGGCGGTGACCGGCACGGAATACGTGGTATCCCGCGGCGTCTCGCCGGCGGCGGCGATCCAGAGAATCGCGCCCGTGTGTTTGTCCATGCCAAAAAAACGATGCGCCCCGGGACCGTGCGCGCCCCAACTGCTGGTCAGGGAGCTGATGATGACCTGGTCGCCTTCGATGATGGGGCTGTTGGTTCGCCCGCCGTAGCCGGAGATGCGACCGAGCTCCTCGGTCAGCGAGCGCTGCCAGAGGATCTTGCCGACTTTATCGAAGCAGAACATCAGGCCCTGAACGCCGTGCGCATAGATATTGCCCGTCTCGGGATCAGCGGCGAGGTTCGCCCAACCCAGCCGGTGATGGACCACGTCGGTGAGGAAGACGCTGAAGCGATGCTCCCAGACGATCCGTCCCGTATCCAAATCGAGCGCGACGACGCGTTCCTGCCGGCACTCGTCCTCGCCGACACGACTGATCATGTAAACGCGATCGTCCAGGACCAGCGGCGTGGAGCGACAACCGACCGGCGCACGCCAGAGCAGGTTCTTACCTTCCTTTGTCCAACTCGACGGCAGCTCCTTCTCCGGGGAGGTGCCGTGTTGATCCGCACCGCGCCAGTACGGCCAGTCCGCCGCCGGCGCGTTGGCCGCGACAGACAGGACTGCCAGGCCCAGGAGCCACTGCCTGATCCAATTCCTATGCTTAGGAGAAGTTGCGCTCGTCATGGTATCCTCACTTGGTACTATTGCGTTATGTCCAGACAAACGAGTTCCTTCGGGCTTCGCACGTACAGCTTGCCATCGGCCACCACGGGGGCGACCCAGCAACGCGAACTCTCCAGCGGATTGATCCGGCCGAGCTCCTGGTAGCCTTGCGGGGAAATGGCGACCTGGACGACGTTACCCGTGTTTCCTTCGATCACAATGAGCGTGCCGTCGACGGCGCACAAGCCGCCGTGCTCGAAGCCGCGTGCCGTTCCTTTGCTGCGCCATTTTTCCTTGCCAGTCTCTGCTTCGACGCACACGAGATACCCCGGAGGCGTCGTGGTATAGATGTGGCCATCCAGAAAGACGGACGAACTCCAGTGCGGCGTGATGCGCTTGTCGCTCCACAACTCGGTGATCTGATCGCCCTCGATACGCAGCAGCGCGCAGCCACGACGGTAGCCACTGGCGATCCACACCAGGTTGTCGCCCACGATAATCGGGGCGCAGGCATTGGAATCGAGCCGGGTCTCCCACGGGTGCCGCCAGAGCAACCTGCCGTCGTCGGCCGCGACGCCGATGAAAGACTTTCCGGTGAAGATCAGATATTGCTTCTTACCATCGAGCACGGCCACCGCGGGCGTGCCGTAGCCGGCGATGTCCGTGCCGCCACCCGCCCAGATTTTTTTGCCGGTCTTCTTGTCGAGGGCCACTACGTGACTATTCTCGCCGGCGGCAATGGCAATCAGCCGGTCGCCATCGATGAGCGCGGAATTAGCCGCGCCCCATCGGGGAGGTTCGCCGCCGTGGTCCTTCATGACATCGGCACGCCACACCACTCCACCGTCGGCCGCCTTGATACAGTGGACGAGGCCGCTGCGACTGATCGTGTATACGTAGTCACCCTCGATCGTTGGCGTCGCTCGCGTGAAGCCGTCGTTCTCGTCACCCGCCTCCGGGTAAGTGAAGCGCCATATCTCTTTGCCCGTACCCACTTCCAGCGCACGAATCACGTCCTCCTCGCCGACGTGGTCGTGCAGGTACACGATCCTGCCCCTGATGGCAGGACCGGAGAAGCCTTCGTCGGTCATGGGCACGCGCCATTGCTCCTTCGGCGGCTTGGCAGACCAATCCTTGTTGATGCCGGTCTCGGACGAGATGCTGTTCGCCTTCGGACCCAGAAACCGGGGCCAGTCCGCTGCCCAAACCGGCGAACTCAGAATGGCCACGGCGACCATAAGCGTTCGCCACTGAGGGAAACACATTGTTGTGGATGTCCAGCTACTTCCACTCATCATGCGCTGCATTCCTCTATGTTCTTGCGGGATTCTTTTCCCCGCGTCTGTGATTCCGAAATGAGGTACTGCTTTAGTTTCTCACTGACTTCGGCCGGGATCGGAACGGCCTTTATCTGCGTCCCCGGACCCACTTCACAGCAGGCGCTGGTCGAGTACCCACGTGCAACAACCTCCCCGTTACGTACGATCTCCGCCTCATACGTGATCGACGTTCCGCCGATTTGTGCCACGCCGATATAAACTTCGACCTCGTCGCCAAAGCGCAGGGCCTTGAGAAAATCGAAGCCACAGCAGACCCGGGGCCAGCCCAGACGCGGCCCGTGGCCTTCGCCGACCAGGGAAAGACCGAGCGAGCGAAACATTTCGTGCTCGGCCGTCTCCATGTAACGGAAGAAGGCCGTGAAATGGACGATGCCCGCCATGTCCGTATCCACGAACTCAACACGTCTGGGCATAACAAACCGATTGCTCATGCAACGAATTCCCTCAAAGTTGAGAATCTCCATTCGGATTCTGCGTACCGAGCAATCCCGGCACGCAACCTGTCATAGCGGGCGTCAACGCACCTCGGGCATTCAACCAGAGGATGCCCCCACCCAATACGGCTGCCATCGCCTTCATGGCGAACTGCGCCGCACCTGCCCCAGGCAGGAGAATGAGCGCCAGCGCCACGGGCAAGAGAATAGCACGGGGCAGCAGCCCGCTTCGTCTCTGGAAGTGGCCCGCCATACTAACCGCCAGGAAGAGCACACCGATCAGGACGGCAAGCAGACTCACCAGCGTGTGCCCAACCCGTGGGCTGCCATCGGCCGATAGCAACAGGAGAGACGGATTCAGCACGAAGGCGTAAGGCAGCACAAACCCGACCAGGGCGAAACGAAACGCCGCGAAGCCCGAGCGCATGATATCCGCTTTGGCAATGGCTGCGGCGGTATAGGCCGCCAACGCGACGGGCGGCGTGACCATGGACATCATGCCAAAGTAGAAGATAAACAGATGCGCCGACAACGGCACCAAGCCAAGCTTCGTCAACATCGGCCCGACCAGCGTGGCCATCAGCAGATAGCACACGGCCGACGGCAGGCCCAGCCCCAGGATGATCGTCGAAACCATCAGGAGAAATAGCGCCGCCGGTAGATTGTCCTGGGCTAGCGGCAGGATAACACCGGGCAGTTTCGAGCCCAAACCCGTCAACGTGACCACGCCCAGGATGATCCCCACACACGACGCGGCGGCGATCAGGGGGATGCCCGCCTTAGCGGCCCGGCCCAGCGCACTGATGACAGCCGACCAGCGCAAGCGCGTGGCCTTGGACCAGGGCGCCGCCAGCAGGATGACGCCGAGGCTCAAGGTGACGGCCCGGAAAGGCGTGTAACCCGCCAGAAGAAAGACAATCAGTCCGACGATAGCCAGCACGAAGATCAGGCCCTGCGCCAGCGACAGCTTCTTGACTGCTGCATCACCCAAACCCGCGCCGGTCGCGCCGATCTTGCGTGCGTGCAGATGCACGACCAGCAGCAGGGCCACGTAATACAAAATAGCCGGTATCAAAGCTGCCTTGAGAATCTCCAGGTAGGTTACGGTAGGTGTTACAATCTCGAGCATCATGTATGCGCCCGCGCCCATGATGGGAGGCATCAGCGCTCCGCCGGAACTGGCGGCCGCCTCGACCCCCGCCGCCAGATGCGGTGCGAAACCGGAACTGCGCATCATGGGGATCGTGAAGGTCCCCGTCGTCGCGGTATTGGCGACCGCGCTGCCGGACAGCGAGCCCATCATGGCACTGCTCAGCACCGCCACCTTGGCCGGGCCGCCGGCACTGCGCCGAAAGATGCGATTCGAGAAATCCACGATGAAACCGGTCGCCCCCGTCGCTTCGAGAAAGGCGCCGAACAAGACAAACGGAAATACATACGTGAACATCACCTTCAGGGCGATGCCGAAGACGCCCTGGCTGTGCAAGAATGCCTGGCTGACGATGCGCGACCACGCGTAGCCGCGATGCGGGAAGAGCCAGTCGGGCATGGAGGCCCCCAGTCTGGCGTAGAGCAGAAAGCCCAACGCCAGCAGCGGCAGCGTCCAACCAACCGCACGACGTGCCGCCTCCAGTACAAGGAAAAGTCCCAGGAAACCGACGACGTGATCGGCGGCGATCTCCTGGCCCGCGCGATCCCCGAGGGCCGTGCCCCCTGCCCAGAAGCGGGCCAGTGCCGGCTCGGTCTGCACAATGACATAGCCCAGGGCCAGCGCCGCCACTACGGCCAACACCCAATCGGAGACGCGGAGCCACTTGCCTGGTTGCCCCCCCTTCCAAACAGGCAGTTGCAGGAACAGCAGGCCAAGGCCCAGCAGCCCGAAGAGCGCCAGCCGGGATTGCGGTTGCAGCAAGGGATAGTTCACCTCGGCAACCACAAACAGGCACAGAGCAACAGATAGCCCCTTCTGCACCTTGCTTGCCCGAGTTGTCTCATCCTCGATCGTCAATGCGCTCGTCCAATCACAAACTCTCGCCGTTCTTTGATGGAGTTTGCCCTAGTTACTCTCCGGCCAAATACCCTTCTCTCGGTAGTAGCGAACCGCGCCGGGGTGGAATGGTGTCCCTGTGTCGCGGACAACATTCGCGGGATTGATCGCCCTGCCCGCCGGATGCCTCTCCGCGACTTCCGTGGCGTGCTCGAAGAGCGTTTGCGTGAAACGATAGACTGTTTCTTCATCGACCTTCGCCGAGGTAACTAAAATCATGCTGCCCACGTTCAGCCCGTCAAACGCATCGGTCTGCCCTCTGTAGGTACGAGCGGGAATCGTTCTTCGATCAAAGAACTTGTATTGTCCGGTCAACTGGTCCATCGCATGCGCAGCGAACGGAATGAAATGAATCTCCCGCGTGGCGCACGCCTGCGTGATAGAGGCCGTCGGGACCGCCCCACCGAGAAACGCCGCGTCGGCCGAGCCGTCGGCCAGCAGAGCTACGGCCCCTGCCTGCGTATCATTGAGCGGCCTGAAGTCGTCGTAGGTAATCCCGTGCGCCTCGACAATCGGCGCGACGAAATGCTCGAAGCCCGCCCCGGCCGGCCCCACCGCCACGCGCTTGCCCTTGAGGTCCGCGATGGCCTTGATCCCGGAACCCTCGGGCGTTATGAACAGGGCGATGTTCGGTGCCAGCGTCATGACGGACCGGACGGGGTACGGCCTCTCCCACTTGCCTTCCCCCCGCACCGCAAAGAACGTGATCGCCGCGTTGGCCAAGGCAAACTCCAATTCCCTCCTGTCCAGGCGCCGAATGTTCTCCTGGGTCCCCTTCGTCGCCTCGGCGGTAATCTGCCAACCCTCGCCGGCTGTATGGCTGCCAACCACCTCGGCAATGGCGCTGCCGACGACGAAGAACGCCCCCCCGGGAGGAGCCGTCCCAATACTCAAGAACCGGCGTCCGCTCCCGTTTCCGTCCGTTCCTTGCCGGCCGCTTCCGGAGTCTGGGTCCTCGCTACACCCCGGCGCAGCCATCAGAACAAAGGTCAGGAGTACACCGAAGCCGATTCGCAGGTCGCCTCTTATCTTCCGCATCTGAAGGTCTCCAAGCCCTCTTACCGCCAAGCACACCGTTCCAGGAACCCACCCGACTAAAATCTCTACTGATATAGTAGAGATTGAGCCCATTGGTTCGGCCTTCTTGACGAAAAGCGAGGTTTCTTTCTGCGGGATTAGATTGCCGGAAGGGGTCGGAGTGGTGTCGACAGGCAGGTGCAGCGGCGAATCCTGGATGCCAGCACATTAAGAGAGCCAGCCGTAAGTGATTCTGCCTTACCGGCTTATCGCAGCGTCCGCTTTCGAAAGACAGGCAATGCAGGAATTCTCTTCATCGTCCGATGCGCGAAAGCTCGGATGGTCTCGACCTCCTTCTCTGCATCGTTCGGCAGTCGGTCCCAGCCCGTGGAGTGAGTGCGTGAAAGCCGTTGGGGCCGAAACGGACGGGTCACCACACGAGCGTAGGTACCCCAATCCTTGGCGACCTGCAGGGAAGTGGTCTGGCCGGACGGAAGTCTGACCGACACCAAATGCCGGGGCGATTAAGCCAGAATCGTGCAATTTCCTACCTCCAGACAACGTCTTTTCTCGTTGTGATCTTGGGGCAGGGTCTCGTTGGATTGCCCATAAGACTGTGTGTGCCTGAACGAATCCCACCATCACGCCATAGACGCGCTATTGGCTTGTCAAAGCAGGGCTTAGGTTCTTTGTGAATTGGATTTCTGGTGTCTGGCCGACCCGGACCAACGTCTATTCGCGCGGGTCGGTTAGGCTGCCTTTGGCGGAATAAGGGAGGAGCGCTTGTGAGAATCGTCATACGCTTGGCTGTGCTTTGGCAGCTATTGTGGGTACCCTCTGCACAAGCCGCCGATCCGAACTGCGATCCTGACAACCCAGATGCCCTGCCGTGCAATTTCCCTTCCCTGACCGCTCATGTCTACGATGCCGACGCCCTGGCAGACGGATACATCTTCCTGGCCGTGGCGACGGACGTGGAGGGTGTGGGCTATTACCTGATGGTTCTCAACAATGACGGCACAACTTACGCCTACAAAGAACTGTCCAGCGACTACGCCTACGACTTCAAGGTCCAGCCCAACGGCCTGATCAGCTACGCGCAGTTCACCCACCACCATTCCTATTCCGGCGGTGGGCACTGCATCCACGCCCTGCTCGATCAAGACCTGGAGATCGTCGAGGAGATTCAGTTGGCCAACGGCTATTTTGCCGAGGCCCACGACTTCCAACTGCTCCCTAACGGCCATGTTCTGCTGTTTGGCTACTACCTCAGTCAGGTGGACATGAGCCAGGTCGTTCTAGGGGGCCACCCTGCCGCCCTAGTCACCGGAGGGGTGGTTCAGGAGCTGGACGCCGACCGCACTGCTGTCTTCCAATGGCGGACCTGGGATGCCTATGACCTGATTGATTCACCAACGACACGGGCCATCACCAGCGCTTGGCATCTCAATGCGATCTCGATGGATGCTGATGGAAATCTCTTCGTGGCCACGCCGGTCGAAGTCAAGAAGATCAGCCGCCAGACGGGGAAAATCCTCTACCACCTGGGCGGCGACGATAACGAATTTACCTTCGTAGGTGACGGTGCCGATCCCAGTCACATGGGCGGCCACAGCTTTCATCGCATGGCCAACAGCCATGTCCTGATCTACGACAATGGCAACCGCAAAGGCAGTCGCTCCTCCCAAGTCCATGAATACCGGCTCGATGAAGAGAACAAGATCGCCGAACTCGTGTGGTCCTACGTGCCCGAAGTGTCGATCCCGGCCTGGCATCGCGGCAACGCTCAGCGCCTGCCCAACGGCAACACGTTCATCGGCTGGGGCGGCGCCAGTGGCAAGTCCATCCCAACCTGCTCCGAAGTGACGCCGGAAGGCGAAACCGTCTTTGAACTGTACTTCGACGATCCACAGGTGGAGAGCTATCGTGCGTTCCGCATGCCCTTCCCCGCGGAGGTCGAGGGCACGGAGGTTCTGGACTTCGAGCTGGCCACAGGCAACACCTATGCCTTTGTCGACGACCAGGGCGATACGGGTGCAACGATCAAAGTAATCGAGCGTCTGGGCGACGGTTATAACGAAGTGGTCGTCAACCGGATGCCCTACGCACCGCAGTATCCGCAGTTCCCGGGCAAGGCTCCGCGGCTGCTGCCGCTACGGTTCGACATCTCACAGTTCGGCATACAGGCCATCTCGGCCCAACTCATGCTCGACGCCAGCCGACTGGGACGTGACGACCCCAACACCCTGACCGTGTACTATCGCCCCTACGTCGGCTATGGCCTATTCATTCCTCTCGAGACCACCTACAACCCGGCCACCGATCAGGTGCGAGCCGCCATGTCGGGATTCGGCGAGTTCGTGCTCGGATATCCCGACGTGGCCGACATTCCCTTGCCACCGTTGCTGAACGAACCAGAGAGCCTACACGAAAAGAGCTACATGACGCCGTACCCACAACGGGTTCAGGCGGGTCGTGAGTACACCGTCAATCAGGAGCTACCCATCAGCCTGTCCTGGAATCCTGTGGGATTGGCCAGTACCTACAGTTTGCAGGTTTCCGGAGACGCGGAGTTCACAGACCTGGTGGTGGACGAAGCTTACCTGACTAAGGCTCGCTACGTATTCGAATTGGCTGATCCGAATACAACGTGCCACTGGCGGGTCAGCACGTTGAACAACGGCGGCTTCGGCGAGTGGTCCACCGGCACGTTTGCGACCGTGCCGCCGATCATCGAGGTGACGACGCCCAACGGCGGCGAGAGCTTCCGGCGCGGCACCAACATCTTCATTCAATGGCAAGACAATCTCAATGAAGACGTGGTGGTCGAATTGCTCAAGGGTGGCACCCCCCTGAAGACCCTGGGTACGGTCGCCAGCAACGGCGCCTTGGCCTGGGAGGTGAGCCTGACACTCGAACCGGGCGACGACTATCGCATCGCGATCAAAAGCACGACGAACGAAACCATGGCCGATGTGAGTGACGCGGCCTTTACTGTCAGATGACAGACATGCTAACCGAAAGGCGGAGGGCTGCCTCCAGTCTGTGTTGAACAGAGAGCGAGATCATGCAAGCAAAACGGCAAATCCTGTTAGTCCTGACCGTCCAGGTCGGCGCCCTGGTCGCCACAACCTCCGGCGCGATTACCTTGGGCATGTACTACGCCGGGGGTCGGCAGATCGAACGCACCGACAAACCGGGAGATACGGTGTGGGTCGAACAGTCCATGGTCCACACACTCATCCCCGACACGATTACGGGCGATCCCATCGTCATGGTCCCGGGTATGGGCTTGGGCAGTTTCACCTATTTCGGCACGCCCGACGGCCGCAAGGGGTGGGCCCAGATCTTTGCCGAGGCCGGACATCCGGTGTACGTCTACGATATTCCGGAGTATTCCACGTCGGGCGGCTTTGACGTGAACAAGTGCAACGACATGATCGGCGCGATCGTCATCGACGTCAACGACCCCAATCAGTTCGTCGCCACACTGGACTATCCGGTCAGCGAGTGCGAGGTCGTAACCACCGGCCGCGGCAAAGGCCAAAAAACGACGGTTCAATGTCCGCAACTGCCGCCGACCTATGCCTACTGGAGCACCAATTCCACTAATCGGAACATCTGGAAACGGTGGGGGTTCGGGGACGGGACCGATTCGCCTTATCCCGACGTTCGCTTTCCCGTAGCGCACATCGATCAGCTTGAGAAGCATTTCCCGTTGCGTTATCAAGATCTGACGATTGAGGACGTGGCTCCCATTACCGGCGACGTCGAGGCGGAAGCCATCGTCCCCCTGTGCGAGAAGATTGGCCGGCCTGCGATTCTCATGATACATTCGGCCTCCGCGGCCTACTTTGAACCGCTGCTATTGGCACGCCCCGAGTTGTTCAAAGCTCTGATCAACGTGGAGCAGGCCTTCATCGCCGCCGACAGCGAGCCGGAGACAGTCGGCACGTTTGCGGCCCTGGTCGGTGTGAAGCCCTTTCTCTCGGTCTATGCCGACTACATCGAAGAAAGAGGCCAGACCGCCCGCAAGGAACTCTCGCAGGCCATCACGGATGAGATTCTGGCTCAGGGAGGCATCGCTGATCTCATCGACTTGCCGGCTCAGGGCATCACGGGCAATACGCACCTGATGATGCAGGACAACAACAACGAGGTGATCGCCGGACAGATCATCGACTGGATAGCGACCAACGTATCGACCGAGGCAGCGGCGGAAGCCGCCCCTCCGTCACTCTGAGCGACTCCCAACAATCGACCACCGAGATAACCCGCATATGCAACATGGAGTTCGCTCTGAGCGTCAAATGCGTGATATTTGGAAGAAAGCTAGCAGCATGAACAGGCCTCTGCAGGCCGTTCTCGTGAGTATCCTGATGGCCTGTAGCGGCCTCCAGGCCGCCATTGTGATGGACTATGCGACGGTCCTGGATATGGGATATCAGTACGTCGATCCGCGGCCGGAATCGGAGTATGTGGCTCCCGAGAGCAGGCTTCTGATCCGTCTGGCCGACGATGCGGTCGCTGATCTTCTGAACCTGTCTGACTTTGTGCAAGTGGATGGGCAGGAAAGTGGGCTCCATCGCGGCGACGTCAAGGTTGCCTCAGATGGCAAGACGATTGTCTTTGAGCCCAGGAAACCGTTTACGGCCAATGAAATAGTCGACGTAACGCTGAGTCCCCTTCTGGATCGCCCAGCCGCCGAGCAGATCGTTCCGATTCAGTACCGATTCTACGTACTGCGCTCAGCGACAGCTCCTGTTCAGATGACCACCGGAACCACGCCCAAGATTAGAGCGACCAAAATGCGAGTCTCAGACCAGACGCCCCTCGTCAGTGAGTCTGTCACGGGCCAGCCGGTAGTCATGAACAACGGCGTCTCCGTCCCCAGCGACTTTCCCCATCTCTACGTCACGCAGAACCGCCATCCCGGCGCCGGATACCTCTTCCTGAACTACCCGAGCGATACGCACTACGCCTTGATCGTGGACAATACCGGGGCACCGGTGTGGTATCGACGGGGCAAAGGCGCTCAGGATTTCAAGGTCCAGAAGAACGGCATGATCACCGAGACCCAGTTCACCGGATACGATCAGGACTTCAACCACGTCAAGGACTTCCATACCACGAACGGGTACAGCACTGACAGCCACGACCTCCAGGTCCTCGAAGATGGTGGCTATCTGCTGCTGGGCCTACGAACCATCGAGAACGTCGATATGAGTCAGGTCGTCGACGGGGGCAAACCCAGCGCCATCCTCCACGAGACCTGCGTTCAGGAATTCACCGCGGACGATGAACTGATCTTCCAGTGGCGCGCTTGGGAGAACTACGACATCGCCAAGATCGGGCCGAAGGACGCTGAGGACGTACGTGCCTCCAGCGTACGCGTGACGCACCTCAACGCGATCGACGTCGATCGAGATGGACACCTGCTGGTATCGAGCCGCCACCTCAGCCAGGTCACCAAGATTCACCGCGACACGGGCCAGGTCCTCTGGCGCCTGGGCGGACCCAACAGCGACTTTGTCTTTGTCGGTGACCCCCTCAACGGGTTTTCCTGCCAGCACGATATCCGAGTCGTGGGGCCGCGCCGTTACACCGTCTTCGACAATGGCAACGATCACGATCCCCCCGTCTCCCGCGCAGTGGAATATGAACTCGATCCCAATGAGATGACCGCCACCCTGGTCTGGGAATACCGCCCCCAACCCGACCGGTACGCCTACTATCAAGGCAATGCCCAACGCCTGCCCAACGGCAACACCCTGATCAACTTCGTTCTGGCTGATTATCCCAAAGTCACGGAGGTGAACCTCGCCGGTGAGATCGAGTTCGAGATGGGCTTTCTCAGTGGCAATGTCACCACCTACCGGGTATTCCGTTGCCCCTGGACGGGGATGGTCGAAAAACCCTACCTGATCGTCGAATCCAACTGCAGCAAGGTCACTCTGTTATTCAACAAATTCGGTGATCCGGGCACGGCCTACTATCGGGTCTATGGAGGGCCCGACCCTCAACCGGAGACGATAATCGCAACCACCGACGAGACGTTGCTGCATTTGACGGACCTGGAGAACAACCGGCGATACTACTTTCGCGTGACCGCCGTGAACCGGGACGGCAGCGAAAGTGCCTTCTCAAACGAAGAGAATATACTGGTATACCTCTACGATCCCAGCGAGTTGGGTGAGAACATGGTTCGCAACGGCGACTTCTCGCAGGGAACGACGGATTGGACTCTGTACCGCAGTGGTTCAGCCGCTGCGCAGTGGACCGTTGAAGACGGGCGGACTCTGGTGAGCGTCGAGGACGGCGGAGCCAGCGACTACGACATTCGACTGATACAAACCGGGATAAGGCTGGTCCAGGGCGAAACGTATGCCCTGGAATTCGACGCGGGCGCCAAGGCACCACGACTGCTTGAGGTTAAGGTCAATAAGAAGAACGTCAGCCGCTATTGGAATTACAGCAGGATGGGCAAGGTATACCTAAGCACAGTCCGTCAAGACGTCATCATGAAGCACTTCACGCACACATTCCCGATGGAATGGTCAACAGACCTGGACGCAAGTATCGAAATCCATATTGGTTCTGACGATGCGGATGTGTACCTTGATAACATATCCCTGGTCAGGCAGGCACGCTGACGGCAGCACGAAGATTCTCATCCGTATGCTCTCCATCCGGAAGGACCTCGAAAAGAAGCCCTTGCCTTCCGGAGCAATCACTGCCCTGTCGAAAACCTCCCTACCCGGCAGGTTCGGATGCAGGTCGATGTCGGTGGTCAGCATGAAGTGCTTGTCCTAGTCGTCGGGCATCTCGCCGAGCGCGATCAGATCAGCGGCCGTGGCGATCGAGTGCGGGTCGTCAGCCGTACCGCTGCCGCCGGAGTATCAGGCGTAGTACTTCGTCCCCCTCTTCTTGAGACACGCCATTTGATGCACTCCTTCGAAAGACCCGCGTTGTCACTGAGCAGGTCCTCGATAGGGTACAATCTAGGGGACAAACGCCCGTCTGTGTCCAATAAAAAAGGACCTGCATTGCTGCAAGTCCTTTGTTTACAAGAAATAGCGGGGGGAGGATTCGAACCTCCGACCTCCGGGTTATGGGCCCGACGAGCTACCAGACTGCTCTACCCCGCGATCAATTACGTTTTCAATACGCACGGCGGTTCGGCTTGTTCGACACACCAAGCAACGCCGCACTCGCTGAATTCTACAGAGGTCGAACAATACCAAACATTCCATCACGCATCAAGAGCAAGCTTCGACTAAACCAAGTTTTTGCGAATCTTCGCCGCGAAATCGTCGATTTGGCCCTTCTCATACTTGTATGCCGGCCACTGCGTGAAGACGCCGTCGCCCATTCTGCGCGGTATGATGTGGAAGTGCAAGTGTTCGACGACCTGCCCCGCGGCCCGGCCGTTGTTGCACAGGACGTTGTACCCGTCCGCATCCACTGCTTCGGCTACCGCTCCGGCGATCCTGCCCAAACACGAACCCACCTGGGCGAGAACCTCCGGCTTGCATTCGTGGACCCTCGAAACGTGCTCCTTTGGAATGACAAGCGTGTGGCCATCGCTGATCGGCCCAATATCGAGAAACGCCAACACCCCCTCGTCCTCGTAGACCTTAACAACCGGGATATCACCTGCAACCATCTTGCAGAACACGCAGTCATCCATGCTGTGCCTTCTTGCCCCGGCGAACAACCTGCCACCGTTACTGCTTCTCCGTATCGCCAGCTTCTTCCTGAGGCTCAGTGCCCTCGGCCTCGGCATCCGCCTGGGGCTCTTCGACTGCCTCGGGACCAGCCCCTGCTTCTTCGGCCACCGGTTCGGCGGGGGTCGTCTCTTCCTCGGTCTCCGCCGTCGCCTCGGCAGACGGCTGCTCCTCGGCCTTGGCCGGACCTTTTGCTTTCTTCTTGGCCCGTCGTTTCGTGGACGCCTTCCGTTCCTTCTTCAACGGCTCGTCCTCGCCAAGAAGCTGCAGCAGCACCAGTTCGCCGTTATCACCCAGCCGTCTCAAGGACAGGCGAATGATTCTCGTATAGCCGCCCGGCCTGTCGAGGTACCGTGGCCCAAGCTCACTGAAGAGCTTACCGACCACCGTGCCCTTCTTGCTAGACTGGCCATCTTCAAACTCAAGAATGTCGCGGTTGCCCAGCAGGGAAATAGCGCGCCGCCGATGCTCGAGCTTACCCTTCTTAGCCAACGTAACCAGCTTCTCGACGAAGGGTTTGACCTCTTTGGCCTTCTCGATCGTGGTCGAAATGGTCTCATGCTCGATGAGCGATTGAGCCAAATTCCGACGCATGGCCGTGCGATGCTCGCTCGTCCTGCCTAACCGACGTCCTGCAACTCGATGACGCATATCCCAAGATTCCTCTTTGATGGTGCCAAACCGTTCTAGTACTCGGCCGCCGAGGCTATTGCCCCCCGTCCTTCATCCCCAGTGCCAAACCAATATCTGCCAGCTTGCGTTTGATCTCACGCAGCGAGGTCTTCCCGAAGCTGCGAATCTTCAGCAGCTCCGCCTCGTTCATCAGCACCAGTTCGCGAACTGTCTCGATCTTCGCCGACTCCAGGCAGTTGCTGGCACGAACTGACAGCTCCAATTCCTGAATGGGCGTGTTGAGCTTTGCCTCCAGTTCTTCATCAACTTCCGCCTCCGGTTCCTCCTGCGCCACTTCGCCGGTAACCGTTTCCTCGCCCAATTCAAAGTACTGGACGAAGGGATTGATGTGCTTTCGGAGGATCTTAGCCGCCTCAACCAGCGCCATTTCCGGCGAGACCGTGCCGTTGGTCCATATCTCCATGATCAGCCGGTCGTAGTTCGTCCGCTGGCCAACGCGCGTGTTCTCTGTGGTATACCGCACCCGCGTCACGGGCGAATACACGGCATCCAAATGCACCAGGCCGATTTCCTGCTCGAACCGGTCCGCATCGGCGATTCGCTCGGCGACAGGCACGTAACCACGGCCGTTCTCGACGACCATTTCCATCTCGAAATTGATATCTTCGGTCAGAGTGGCCAGCACCGTGTCCTGGCTGAAAACCTCAATCGCCGGGTCCGCAACAATGTCGGCTGCGGTGACGACCCCAGCCTTCTTCTTGGAGACCTTCATCGTCTTGGGGCCTTCCCCCTGCAAGCGGATGACCAGGCTCTTGACGTTCAAGACGATATCCGTGGCATCTTCCATCACCCCGGCGATGGACGTGAACTCATGGTCCACTCCACTGACCTTAATCGAGGTAACCGCACTGCCTTCGAGTGAGGACAGCAACACGCGTCTGAGGCTGTTGCCCACAGTCGTCCCGAAACCGCGTTCGAACGGCTCAATGTAGAACCGACCGTACTGCTCCGTCGATATAACAGTGTCCTTTTCAACACGAGTCGGCAATTCTAAACCACGCCATGTCACTCGCATATATAGGCCTCCGATCTAAACTTTCATCCGTAAACTGCACAGCACTCTGCGGAACTCTCCCCGTCTCCGGTCAGCACAAGACGTCCCGCGTTCTCTTTTTCCGAGCCTACCTCGAACAGAATTCCACCACCAACTGCTCTTCCACCGGGATCTGAATGTCCTCTCTGGCCGGAACCGCGACAATCGTCGCGGCCGGTTTCTCACGATCCAATTGCAGCCAAGCCTGTGTCGTGAAGTTCGGGTTGCTCTCGAGCTGCTGCTTTACCTGCTTGAGGCTTTTCTCAGAGTCCTTGATTTCGATCTTGTCGCCCACCTTGATCGTGTAATCGCTCACGTCCACCTTGCGGCCGTTGACATGAATGTGCCCATGGGAAATCAGTTGCCGGGCTGCTTTGCGCGACGGCGCGAAATTCAGCTTGTAGACGACATTGTCCAGACGCCGCTCCAGTAGTTGCAGAAGATTCTCGCCGGTATTGCCCCTCAGACGTTCGGCCTTGTGGAAATACCGCATGAACTGACGCTCGTAGAGGCCATAGTACCGTTTGATCTTCTGCTTCTCGCGCAACCGCACCCCATATTCGCTCAATCGCGTTCTGCGCCATCCGTGCATGCCCGGAGCCAGATTGCGCTGCCTGCGCTCAACCTGGCACTTGGCCGTCTCACACTTGGCACCCTTGAGGAAGAGCTTCATTCCCTCACGGCGACACTGTTTGCACGATGGACCGAGATAACGTCCCATATCAGTTGATCCCCTTAGAGTTCCTTGGAGTCCTTAAGCTATACCCGTCTGCGCTTCGGCGGCCGACACCCGTTGTGCGGCAGCGGCGTGACGTCTTCGATCGAGGCAATGCGCAGGCCTGCTCCCTGTAGGGCGGAAATCGCCGATTCCCGACCGGAGCCCGGCCCCTTGACCCTGATCTCCACTTCGCGCACGCCGTTGCGCATGGCTGTGCTGGCACAACGCTGCGCCGCCTGCTGCGCGGCGAAAGGCGTGCTCTTGCGCGACCCCTTGAACCCCACGCAGCCAGCCGAACCCGAACAGATCGCATCACCATCCATGTCCGTGACCGTGATCAACGTATTGTTGAACGTGGCCTTGATGTGTACGATTGCCCGGACAACGTTCTTCCGAACCTTCCGTTTTCCACTCTTCGCCATGTCTGTCTCTTATCGAATAACCTGCTTCGTTCTTTTCGCTTTCCTGGCCCGCCCAGCGGCGCGCCACCGAGAATCGGCTTTGCTCGCCCCTACCGTTTCTCCTTCACACCCTTCTTCCCGGCCACCGTCTTACGCGGTCCCTTGCGCGTCCGGGCATTGCTCTGCGTACACTGGCCTCGCACGGGCAACCCTCTTCGATGCCGCATGCCGCGGTAGCAGGCGATATCGCGCAGTCGCGCGATGTTCTGAGCCACCTGACGCCGCAGTTGACCTCCCACAATATAATTGCGATCAATGATCTGCGTGATCCGACTCAGCTCATCCTCACTCAGCTTATTGGCTTTCGTCGCCCGCTCGATCCGAGCTTCCTTCAGAATCAGCTCCGACGTATGCCGGCCGATTCCCGGTATGTACGTCAGTGATATCCAGATCACTTTGTTATCCGGAATATCGATACCCACTATACGCGGCATATTGGCTCCCTTTTAGCACCCAATCGCAATCGACACGGTTCGTCCGCGACGCACCGACGGCACCAAGGCCTATTAGCCCTGGCGCTGCTTGTGGCGGGGGTTCGTACAAATCACCCGCACCACCCCTTTGCGACGGACAACCTTGCAGTTCTCACAAATGCGTTTTACCGAGCTTCTTACCTTCATGTTTCGTTCCACGTTCCTTAGCGGCCAAAGCACTCACGTCCCATCCGGCCGGCGGCCTACGATGTCAATGTCTCAGCACGATGCGACCGCGATTCAAGTCGTACGGCGACATTTCCACTGTTACCAGATCGCCCGGCAGGATCCGAATGAAGTTCATTCGCATCTTGCCCGAGACGTGGGCCAGGACCTTATGCCCACCCTCCAGTTCGACCCTGAACACGGCGTTAGGCAGTGCTTCCACCACCTTCGCTTGTAGTCGTATCGCGTCTTTTTTTGCCATGAATATCTCTAACTCTACGAAACCCGCAGCACATCACGGCCTCGGCACCGTTCCTTGTCTACCGCCAGCTCAACCGATGCGTTATCCCAGACTCAATCCGTCGGCGCTGCGTCCCTACTCGTAAGCACGTCGCAGCCACCCGCGACGATGGCAATCGTGTGCTCGAAATGAGCGGAACACGCACCATCACTGGTCACGACCGTCCAACCGTTGCCCAACAAGCGAACGCCGCAACGGCCCGCATTGATCATTGGCTCAACCGCAAGAATCATACCTTCGGCCAGCATGATATCGTCAGCCAGCAAATCATCGCTCACGAAATTCGGGACCTTCGGCTCCTCGTGCATCTTCGTCCCGATTCCATGTCCGACGAAGTCCCTAACGACGGAGAACCCAGCCGCCTCTGCGTACCGCTGCATCTTCCCGGCAATCTGACTCCACCGCACACCCGGCCTGGCCTCAGCGATCGCTACATCCAGCGTAGCCTTCGTCGTCTCGACGAGTCGCCGTTTCTCCTCAGAGATCGCCCCGATCGGGACGGTCACAGCCGAATCGCCGCAATAACCACCCAGCCTGACGCCGAAGTCAACACTCAGGATATCACCCTCTTCCAGGACAACACCCTTCGAAGGAATGCCATGCACGACCTCCTCATTGACTGAAGCACAGATCGCGCCGGGGAAAGGCCGCCTGGCCTGAGGACTGCGAACACCCTTGAAAAGGGCTTCCGCACCCGCCTCGGCAGTCATCTCCAGCGCCATCTCATCCAACTGTGCCGTACTGACACCCGGTTTCGCGAGTTCCTGCAATTTTGAAAGAACACCGGCAACAACAGCTCCCGCCTTGCGCATCAACTCAATTTCTCTTCGGCTTCGAAGCGTCACAGCCATCGATACTACTTCACTCTTAGAATACGGATGCTTTCTCTCGCCAGCGCCGGTGCCATCAGCCCTTCAGCGCATCCAACTTTTCAAACAGCAGGGCTGCCACCGCATCTGCATCCGCATTGCCGTCAACATCGTGAACCGTTCTCCTGGCCCTGTAGTAGTCCACCACCGGCTTGGTCTGTTCGTAGTATGTCGCCAGGCGATTCTTCACGACCTCCGCCGTATCGTCGGGACGCTGCACCAGCGCCGCGCCGTCGTGATCGCAAACACCCTCCTGTTTCGGCGGCATGTTCACGACGTGATAAACCGCCCCACACTGCGGGCAGCTTCGTCGCCCCGTAATCCGCTCGACCACGACGCCGTCATCAACCAGGAGATTCATCACAACATCAATGCCAGCGTCTCCGTCTTCCAAAGACCGGTCCAACGCCTCGGCCTGATTGACCGTTCGCGGAAAGCCATCGAGGACATACCCACTGGCCGGGGCGGCCTTGACCGCCTTGCTCATCATTTCCACGATCAGATCGTCCGGCACCAGAGCCCCGGCATCCATGTAGCCTTGAGCCTGCTTGCCCAACTCGCTGCCTTCGGCTCGCTCGCGTCTGAGGATATCGCCGCTGGAAAGATGGAGCAGCCCATACTGATCGACAATCCGCTTGCAGTGTGTGCCCTTGCCAGCTCCCGGCGCTCCCAGCAAAACCATTCTCATGAATATGCTCCCTTTATCCGGCCCGCCGAGCTGAAACCGTCGTAGCTACGCATCAGCAGGTTGGCTTCAATCTTCTGCACCAGGTCCAGCGACACGCTCACGACGATGAGCAGCCCCGTCCCCCCGATGAACGTCGTAATGGTCCACGGGATATCCAAGGCATAAGACAACACTTGCGGGACGACCGCTATGCCGGCCAAGAACGCCGCACCGAAGTATGTGATCCGCGTCATCACCGTTTCCAAATACTCGGCCGTTCTGCGGCCCGGGCGAAGCCCCGGAATGAAGCTGCCCGAATCACGCAGGTTCTTTGCCATTTCCCTGGGCTGAAACTGCACCGTCACCCAGAAGTAGGCAAAAAGGAAAATCAACAGCATGTACAAGACATTGTAGGTGTATGCCCCGCTCCGCAGCGCGCCCGTGATGGTCATCCACACCGTCGAACCAGGGAAGAACCTGGCAATCTGCTCGGCAACGATGGGAGGAAACATCATGAAACTCGACGCGAAGATGATCGGCATCACGCCACCGTGATTGACCCTCAACGGCAGATAGTGCCGCTGGCCGCCGTACATCCGTCGACCCCGCATCTGCTTGGCCTGCTGGATGGGAATCCGTCTCTGCCCCTGCGTGATCAGAATCGCCCCGGCCACGACGAAGATAAATGCGCCCAGAAGGAAGAGGATTCTCGCCGGTCCGATGGACCCGACCGGCGCTCCCAGGTTGAAGTCCACCCGCTTCCACAGTTCCATAATCGCCCAGGGCATACGGGAAATGATGCCTGCCATGATGATCAGGCTAATGCCATTGCCAATGCCATACTCGTCAATCTGCTCGCCGAGCCACATCAGGAACATCGTTCCGGCGGTCATGCCGACGATGCCCATGATAAACGCCTCTGTGCGCATGCCCGCATAGGTAAACCCACCCAGCATTCTCATATACATCAGCGCCTGGATGATGCATATCAACACCGTCAGATAGCGCGTATACTCCTGGATCTTCTTGTGCCCTGTTTGGCCCTCCTGCCGCAGTTTCTTCAGTGCCGGGATCACCTCGCCCAAGAGCATAAGAATAATCGAGGAGGTAATGTATGGCATAATGCCCAAGCCAAAGAGACTGCTCCGGCTCAGCGTACCGCCCGTGAATATCTGGAGATACTCGGCCGCGCGACCCAGGGGACTCTCCGTATCCCGGTTCTCTACATCCGCCGCGATTCGCGACTGATTAAAACCAGGATTCGGGATATGAAAGCCCACCCGATAGATGATCAGCAGCGCAATCGTAAACAGGATCTTGTTTCGCAAGTCCTTGATTCGAAAGATGTTGATTAGCGTTCCGATCACTTACCTGTTCTCCGCATCTCTGCCGGGATCCCTTGTGCCACGTTCGTGCAACGCCCTAGGCCGGTCTACGCCGACTCTTCTTCTTTTCACCACCGACCCGCGTCGCCGTGCCCCCACAGCCAACGATTTTCTCTTCGGCTGTCTTGCTGAACTTATGTGCCGCCACCTCAAGCCGCTTCGTCAGTTCCCCGTCACCGAGAATCTTCACTCGGCTCTGTGCGCCAGGAACCAAGCCCGCTTCCGATAGCTGCTCGACACCTATCTGCGCCCCATCCTCGAAACGCTCCAGCTCCGAAACGTTCACGATCTCGAAACGTCTTGCGAACTGCTTGTTGTTAAACCCGCGCTTGGGTATCCGTCTGAACAGCGGCATCTGACCGCCCTCGTAGAGGGACATCAGCATCGCACCGGCCCGGCTCCGGCTACCCTTGTGGCCGCGACCACAGGTCTTGCCCACCCCGGTGCCTTGGCCTCGGCCAACGCGCTTCCGTGTCTTGTGCTTGCCTACGACAGAAGTTATCTCATGACTCAACATTTAGATCACCCAATTGGTCATCATGGTCGCTACGAAATGGTGACACCCCGTAACGCTTCAATCGCCTCTTTGCTGCGAAGGTTCCGAAGGCCATTCAACGTGGCCTTGACAACGTTCTTGGCGGACGTGCTCCCGTATACCTTCGTCAGAACGTCGTGGACACCCGCGTACTCCAGCACGGCTCTGGCGCTGGAGCCGGCAATCACACCCGTTCCCGGGCTCGCCGGCACCAATACGATCTTCGTCGCCCTGAATCTGCCGATAACCTGGTGCGGAATGGTCCGCCCCACCAGGGGAACGTTGTCCATCGATTTCTTGGCGTCCTTCATCCCCTTTTCGACCGCCAGGGGAACCTCGTTGGCCTTCCCGTAGCCGATCCCAACGGCACCGGCCCGGTCGCCGACGACCACCAAGGCCGCAAAGCTGAATCGACGCCCACCCTTGACCACTTTCGAGCACCGGTAGATCTTCACTACCGTGTCTTCCAGCGGCTTTTCTTCATGATCAGGTTTTCTAACTGGTTCTGCAGCCAATTTCGTCTCCCAGTTTCCAACAGCCTCTATTAAAAGGCCAGGCCGGCCTTGCGTGCCGCATCGGCCAGCGACTTCACCCGCCCGTGATACTTGTAGCGGTTTCGATCAAAGCAGACGCACTTGATGCCCACGTCGAGCGCCTTCTTCGCCAGTGCTTCTCCAACAACCCCAGCCGCTTCCTGGTTGCCGGCCTGCGTGATCTGATCACGCACGCCTTTGCCCACAGTGCTGGTGGCCACGAGCGTCACGCCCGAGGCATCATCAATGATCTGTGCATAGATGTGCCGGTTCGAGCGAAAGACCGACAGGCGCGGTCTCTCACGTGTCCCCGTGACCTTCTTTCGCACATGATACCTGCGTCGTCGCGCTGCTTTCTTGTGTTTTTCCGTCTTCATAAAGCCGACTTCTCTACTAGGCACCGCCCGAAGCGAACGCCTTGCCTACCTTCCGTTGCACTTGCTCATCCGCGTAACGAATGCCTTTGCCTTTGTACGGCTCCGGCGGTCTGACCTTGCGAATGTCGGCCGCGAACTGTCCCAGGCAGCATTTGTCCGCGCCCGTGACCGTAAACTTGGCCGGGATGTCGTTGCCTCGGGTTGCGGCAACATCAATGTTCACCTTCACGCCCTTGGGAATCGCCAGTTCGACGGGATGGCAGAAACCGATTTGGAGCACGAGCTTGCCACCCTGTTCCTTGACGTTGTATCCGGTTCCATACACTTCCATCTTCCGCTCGAACCCCTTGCTCACCCCCGTGACCATGTTGGCAAGCAGCGCCCGCATCGTCCCGTGCAGCTCTTTGCCCCGCCGTTCGTTGGGGGTCGGGTTCTGAACATCAATGGTTTTCCCCGTGTCGTCCACCTTCAGCGAAATCAGTGGGTGACACTCCATCTCCAACGTCCCCAGGGGGCCCGTCACCTTGACCTTCTGGCCCTTATGGTCAATCTTCACGCCCTGCGGGATCGCTATAGGTTTTTTTCCAATCCGGCTCATTTAGCTTACCGTACAGAGAATCTCACCGCCGACCTTGTTCTCACGGCAGGCTCGATCGCTGATTACCCCTTTGCTTGTGGATACGATAGCAATGCCCATGCCCCCCAGGACCTTCGGCAGATCATCGACAGACGCGTATATCCGCCGGCCGGGCTTGCTGGTTCTTGTTATCTCGCTGATGGCTGAGCATCCTTCCTGATCGTATTTCAACGTCACTCGAAGAATGCCTTGCTTGCCGTCATCAATGCGGTCACACGCGTCGATGTAGCCCTCGCTCTTGAGGACCGTCGCGATGCCTGCGCAGATATTCGAACCCTTCACATCGACGTGCGCTTTGTGCACGCGTGCGCCGTTTCGAATCCGCGTCAGCATGTCAGCTATTGGGTCGCTCCAACTCATAATCCGTATCCTGCACGTTCCGGCTTACTCATCACGGTCAAAAAACGTTACCAACTCGCCTTCTTGACCCCAGGTATCTTGCCTTCGTTCGCTAGCGTTCTGAAGCAAATCCGGCAGATCTTGAACTTCCGATACACCGCCTTCGCTCGCCCACACAGCTCGCAACGGGTGTACTGCCTGACCCGAAACTTCTGTTTCTTCTTGGACTTGTTTACCAATGCTGTCGTCGACATTCACACGCTCCACACTATTCTTTCAACTCACCGCCTAGCCAGCGGCCGAACCTTCTGTTTGGCCTCGGAACGGCATCCCGAAAAGCGCCAGCATTTTTCGTCCTTCTTCATCCGTCTTGGCCGTGGTCACAAAGGCGATGTTCATACCCTGCTGCGACTCGACCTTGGCCGGGTTGATCTCCGGAAACACGCTCTGCTCACCCAAGCCCATCGAATAGTTGCCGCGACCGTCGAACCCATTCGGATTCAGACCGCGAAAGTCCCGAACTCGCGGAATCGCCAGATTGATCAGGCGATCCATGAACTCGTACATGCGAATCCCTCGGACCGTCACCTTCAACCCCGTTTCCACGCCCGCGCGGACCTTGAAGTTCGACACGCTCTTCCGGGCCTTGCACACCGACGGCGCTTGTCCCGTGATCATGGCCAAATCCTTCTTGGCCAGTTCCAGGAACTTCTTGTCTTGCGTCGCCTTGCCGATACCCATGGAGATCACGATCTTCTCCATCTTCGGCACAGCCATTACATTCGCGTAGCCAAACTCTTTCGTCAGCTCCGGAACGACTTTCGACTTGTAGATATCTTTTAGACGCGCCATGCTTTTCGCTCTATGGTCCCACCTCGCCTACGCCAGGTACGGGACAATCGGGTTTCTATTTCGCCTTCCTAACCGTGCCAATCTCTGTTCCGTCGAGCGCTACGCGCTTCTTGGCACCGCCGCCAGCCACATCATGCCGCACACGGCTGCCCTTGCCCGACTTCGGATTCAGCGGCAAGACGTTGCTGATGTGGATCGGCTGCTCCACGCTGATTCGACCACCCTGCGGATTTCGCCGCGACGGCCTTACGTGCCGCTTCGCAATATTCTGACCCTGAACGACCACCGTCTGTTTGTCAGGATAAACGTGCAGCACGCGCCCGGTGGCCCCTTTGTGGTCCCCGGTCATGATCTGCACCATGTCACCTCGTTTTACGTGAAAGGCCATAGCTTTTGCCTCATGTCCTACTGCCAACAGCACCTAATCTCTAGACGACCTCGCTTGCCAGCGAGATGATCTTCATATAGTTCTTCTCACGCAGCTCGCGCGCCACAGCACCGAAGATTCGCGTACCGATGGGATTGCCATCGGCATCGATCATCACCGCCGCATTGCTGTCGAACCGCACATAGCTCCCATCCGGGCGCCGAACCGGGCTCTTCGTCCGAATGATCACGCACTTATGAACCTTCTTGTCATCCAGCTGACACGTCGGCAGCGATTTCTTGATGGCGACGCAAACCACATCGCCCACCCCGGCCACCGGTCGTGTATACTTGCCACGCGACCCGCCTCGTCCCAGGACCTTGATGCACAACGCCGCCTTAACACCGGAGTTATCGGCCACGTCCAACATGGTTTCTTGTTGAATCATTCTCTCGCACTCTTAGATGGAGCTCTAGGCCCCGATTGCCTTCTGCACCACGCGCACGACGCGCCAACTCTTGTCCTTGCTGTATGGCCGGCACTCTGCAATTTCCACCAAGTCGCCGACCCCGGAAACGTTCCTCTCGTCATGCACGCCCAACTTCGTCCGCCGCCTGACGTACTTGCCGTACTTCGGGTGTTTGACCTTGTACTCGATCGTCACCCGAATGCTCTTGTTGCCACTGTTACTGCTGACAACGCCCGTCAGTGTTTTTGCCTCTTTCTGTGTTTCCATAAACACCACTTTCAGCCACGTATCGAACGACCGGCCTGTCTAATTGGACCGCTCACGCAACAGTGTTTTGATGCGTGCGACATCGCGACGCGTATTGATGATTGCTTTCGAATTCTCCAACTTCTCGGTCACCGATTGTGACCGCAGATCGAAAAGCCGCCTCTGGAGTTCGCCCAGCGTCTCCTGAAGCTCCTGATCGCCCATCTCTCTAAACTGCTTGGCTTTCACCGTGGTATCCTCTCTCAGACCGCATGCCTGCGTCGAACGAAACGGCAACGCACGGGCATCTTGTGAGCGACTCGCAACAGGGCCTCTTTCGCCACGTCCTCAGCAACGCCGCCGATTTCGAAGCACACCTGTCCAGGCCTGACCCGCGCCACCCAGAATTCCGGCTCGCCTTTGCCCTTACCCATGCGCGTCTCCAACGGCTTGGAACTGACCGGCTTGTGCGGGAAGATCCGGATATACACCTTACCTTCACGGTGCAGGAAGTGGGTCGCCGCCACACGGCCTGCCTCGATGTTCTTGGCCGTGATCCAACTCGACTCCAGCACCTGTAGACCGTAGTCGCCAAACGCCACATAGTTGCATCGCGTCGCGTTGCCCTTCATCTTGCCACGCTGGCTCTTGCGATGCTTAACCCGTTTCGGCATTAACGCCATGTCTTACGACCTTTCTCAACTCTCACCGCAGAAACCTCTGCGGCTGCAACCTGTTTACTCCGCTGCCGGCGTTCCCGATTCAGGACTTGCCGGCGGCGCTGCTCCCGCCTCTGGTGCCGGTGTGGGTGCCGGTGCGGGCGCTGGTGCCGCTGGGGGCGCCGACGTCCGCTCTGAAGTCACCGGCCGAGGTGCCCTCGACCGACCCGGGCCACCACCCGACTGGCGCGGGCCCCCTGTCCGGCGCGGCGGTCGTCGTCGCCGGATCGGCTCACTCTCTTCCCCGAACTTGCCCCTGTAGATCCAAACCTTCACACCGATCGCTCCGTAGGTGGTACGAGCGGCGAGCACCGCGTAATCAACATTAGCATCCAACGTGTGCAATGGAATACTGCCCAGTTTCTGTGTTTCCTTCCGGGCCATTTCCGACCCGGCCAGCCGACCCGAGCACATGATCTTGACGCCTTTGGCCCCGGCGTTCATTGCCCCTTCGCAATGCTGCTTCATCGTCCGCCGGAACGAGGCCCGCTTGCCAAGCTGCTCGGCAATCCCCTGCGCCACAAGTGCCGCATTCAGTTCCGGATCCTTGATCTCGATCACGTTCACCGTCACCTTGCGGCCGACCAAACCCTCAAGCTCCTCACGGACCTTGTCGACCTCGCCTCCACGTGGTCCAATCACCACGCCGGGGCGCCCGCTGTGCAGCGTAACGTTCACCTCGTTGCGGGTACGAATGATCTCAACCTTCGCTACCGCACCTTTCGGCATCCGCTGGTTGAAGCGACCATCGACGTACTTGCGAATCCGCTGATCCTCGACGAGACAATCGCCGTAGCTCGCTTTGGGGGCAAACCACGTACTCTGCCATCCGAGGGTGACTCCCGTTCTGAAACCGATTGGCGATGTCTTCTGGCCCATAGTCTACTATCTCAGAATTCGTTTCCGCATTGCCGCTCTTATGCCTGCGTCACCGTTACGTGGATATGACAGGCCTTCTTGCGAATCGGGTGCGCACGGCCTCGATCCTTCGGGATCCACCGCTTCGTGCCCAGGCGAACGCCGGCGTCGTCGACTCTGGCCTCGCAGATGTACAAGGCATCCACGTCCGCCTGCTGCTCGTCCGCGTCAGCGACCGCCGCCTTGAGCACCTTGTCCACCATCGGCGCCGCCCGCTTGCGCGTGAACTTCAGAATGTCCATCGCGTCCTGCACGCTTCGCCCCACGATCAACTGGGTCACCAGACGCACTTTCCTGGCCGACATCGGAGCGTACTGATACGAGGACTGCCAGTCCGTGATATCGCCGACCTCAACCTGTAAGGCATCAGCCAGTCGCCGCACGTCCTCGGCCTTCGGCAAAGGCTTCAGCAGCCCCCTCTTCCAGTTTCGCACGGCAGCCGCGGCCTTCTTGGCTTCGAACCCGCCTCTGGCCAGGTTCTGCCCCAAATCCTCGGCCGTCGCCTTCTGCTGTTCACATACTTCTTTAAGTTTCGTCGCGCTTAGCATACCTGACGTCCCGTACCCGGTGCATCGAAATCCAACTCACCCGTACGCCTATTTGATCTTCTTACTTGAATGCCCCTTGAACGTTCGCGTCGGGGAGAACTCGCCCAGCTTGTGCCCGACCATGTCCTCCGTCACGAACACTTTGTGGAACATCTTCCCGTTGTGAACCATAAACGTGAACCCGACGAACTCCGGCACAATCGTGCAACGCCGCGCCCAGGTCTTGATCGGATTCCGCGTTCCTTCGTTGACCTGTCGGTTCACCTTCAGGAACAGCTTCTCGTCTACAAACGGCCCTTTTTTGAGCGATCTACTCATTTTGGCTCTCTTCATTCGCCTCGTTCTCGGCCGCGCTTCGGCAACCACGAGGCGACTACCCTATCTCTTACAGGGTCAACTGTCCCTGTCGCTTATTCTTGCGTCGTCGGATGATCCGGTTGTTGCTCGTCTTGCGCGGGTTCCGCGTCTTGCCGCCCTTAGCCGGCTTGCCCGTCGGTGAGCACGGATGCCGTCCACCATTCGAACGGCCTTCGCCGCCACCCATCGGGTGCGCCACCGGGTTCATCGCCTTGCCTCGCACGTGCGGCCGTCGACCCATATGCCGCTTGCGACCGGCCTTTCCGATCCGCACATTCTGATGCTCGGCGTTGCTCAGTCGACCGATCGTCGCCCGGCATTCCTTGCGGACCATTCGCATCTCGCCGCTCGGCAGCACCAGCGTGACCCAGTTGCCCTCTTTGGCCACGATACGTGCGGCATTGCCCGCCCCACGCACCATCTTGCCGCCCTGGCCAGCCGTCATCTCCACGTTGTGGACCTCGAGGCCGGCCGGAATCGTCTCCAGAGGCATCGCGTTGCCCGTCTTCGGCTCGCACCGCTGCCCGCTCTCGATAACCTCCCCAACCTTGATCCCCGTTGGGGCGAGAATATAACGCTTCTCTCCGTCCTCGTACTGCACGAGAGAAATGAAGCAGCTCCGGTTCGGATCATACTCAATTGTCGCGACCGTCCCGGGAACGCCATCCTTGTTCCGCTTGAAGTCGATCATGCGGTAGATCCGCCGGGCACCGCCGCCTCGAAAACGCGTCGTCGTCACACCATGGTGATTCCGCCCGCCGCGCTTCTTGATCCGCTTGCACAACGTCTTCTCAGGTCGATTCGTCGTCAGTTCGGAGTAGTCGTTCACCGAACTGTTTCGGCGACCTGCACTCGTCGGTTTGTATATCCGCACACCCATAGTGTCTATCTCTCTGCCACTGGCCTCTTAGAACAAATCGATGTGGTGGTCCGGATGCAAATAGACAATCGCTTTCTTCCAGCTCGCCGTCATGCCGATCGTCCGCCCGCGACGACGATGCTTGCCCTTGCGATTGCACGTCCTGACCTTGTCCACCTTGACCCCGTAAATCCGCTCCACGGCGTTCTTGACTTGCGTCTTGTTCGCCTTGCGATTCACCTCGAACGAATACGCCCCCTTCGTATTAGCGAAGTGCATCCCCTGTTCCGTGATCAAGGGCCGAATTACTACGTTGAAATCATCCATCGCAAAACCGAACTCTTCAATTCACAACCTAAGCGTCCACTCCACGTGGTCCAAACGCACGACCGCTAGCTCTCGCTCTCGGCTTCTCTATTCAGAAACGCAACCAACGCGTCTTTGGTAAACAGCATTCTCTGATGCGAGCAGATATCACCCGCATTCAGGTCCGACACCGGCAGCACCGCCACCTTCGGCACGTTCCGCGCCGACTTGTAAATGTTCTCATCATACTCTGAGACAGCCACCAGGCAGCTCCGGTCAATCTTCAGGTTCTTCAGCACGCCGGCGAAGTCCTTCGTCTTCGGCTTGTCAAACCCTAGTCCATCGACCACCACGACATTGTTCTTCCGCAGTTTCGCGAGCACCGCCGAATCTCTTGCCAGCCGTCGCTGCTTTTTCGGCATGCGTTGGCTGAAATCCCTCGGCACCTTCCCGAAGATCATGCCACCGCCCACCCGGACACCGGTGCGCCGATTGCCCACGCGGGCGTTGCCCGTACCCTTTTGCCGGTAGAGCTTCTTCGTGGAACCGGTCACCATGCCCCGGCTCTTCGTCTTGACGGTGCCAACGCGTTGATTGGCCTGGTGCCTCACAACCGCCTGCTTGAGCAGAGCATACCTGATCGCCCCACCCAGCACCGTCTCGTCGACGCTGACCTTCTCCACCTCTTTGCCACTGCCGTTATATACAGTCAACTCAATCATTGCCGGTACACTTTACTTACTGGGATCTCTTGGCCGTTTGCACAATGCAGTATCCGCCGGCCGGGCCAGCCACCGCCCCCTTGACGATCAACAGATTCTTTTCCTCGTCGATCGACACCAAGCTGTGATTTTTCGTCGTCACGCGAGCGTTGCCCATACGCCCGGCCATCCGCTTGCCCTTCTTAGGGCCCGCGCCAAGACCGGCGTTGCTGGCAAAACTCGCGATGGAGCCCGGCGCCCGGTGCTTACGTTCCGTGCCATGCGAGGCGGGAAAACCGCCGAAACCGTGCCGCTTCATCACGCCGGCATAGCCCTTGCCTTTGCTGGTACCCACCACATCGACGTACTTGGTCTCGGCGAACACGGAAACCGTAACCGAATCCCCGAGCTGGTATTCCACCTCGGCGTTGTCCGCCAAGCGTAATTCCCTCACGAATCGCTTCGGGTCTGTTCCCGCCTTCGAGGCATGCCCGATCTGCGGCTGCTTCTTCCGCGATTCCTTCACATCATCGTACCCGAGCTGGATCGCGTTGTACCCGTCCACTTCCGTGGTCTTGACCTGGGTCACCGCACAGGGTCCAGCCTCAATGACGGTCACGGGGATCAGTCTCCCGGCCCCGTCGTAGACCCGCGTCATTCCCACCTTTTTTCCAAGCAACATGGCCATAATTCGGACGTCCCTTGCTCTTACGCCTTGATCTTCACGAAGACACCGGCCGGAACCACCAAGCGGTTCAACACTTCCGCCGTCCGGGCGTTGGCCTCGTGGATGTCGATAAGCCGCTTGTGCGTCCGCAACTCGAACTGCTCCCGCGACTTCTTGTCAATGTGCGGACTTCGTAGAACCGTGTACCGTTCAATACGCGTTGGCAACGGTATCGGGCCGCTCACGCGAGCGTTGGTGCGACGCGCGTGCTCCACAATCTCTCTCGCGGAAGCATCAAGAGTCCGGTGGTCATATGCTTCCATTCGAATTCGAATTCTCTCAGTTTCAGTCGCCATCGCGATCCTCTGGATCACCCACTTGTCAACACGTGCCGCCGGTCCTCACAACCGCAATCTGCGGACACTACCATCGCCTATCTATACACTTTTGCCCAAATCCACAGGCCGGTCGAGGCAGAGCAGATAGTTACTCCACCCGTTCAACACCGTTCCGGCTGATTGAAGGCAGGAAAGGCTTGCCGGCCATCCTGGTTTCAGCCCTCGTCAGAGGCGAAACACTTTCGGCCAAACGTGGCCTTCCTTAAAGGGTTTGGGGCACGCGTCCACCGGGGACCATTGCGGAAACCAATACCTGGCTCACGCCGAAAACCCCAAAATCACTGAATACCTAATGAGCCATCCATGATGGCAATACAAGATATGCCACAGCGTAACTACGTATTCGCACAACCATCCTGACTGTGCTCGCTACAGCTGGAAAACGAAGAATCTATCACGAACCCGGCGACCCGTCAACAGCCGGGCTAAAAAAATCTTACAAAAAGCAAAGAAATTCGCTCCGCCCGCCTCAGAAGATGATGTCCTTGGCGATCTGTTCGGGCACCCTTTCGTAGCTCAGCGGCTCCATGGTGAAATTGCCCCGGCCGGCGGTCAGACTCCGAATATCGCTGGAGTAGCCGAACAGTTCGACCAGCGGCACAGTTGCGTCGACAATGCGCATCCCGCCATGGACCCGGCAGTCCGTGATAAGCCCTCGCTTGGCCAGTAGATCTGCCTGTACGGCACCAAAACCCGATTCGGGCACCACCGCCTGGACACGCATCACCGGCTCCAGAAGCACGGGACCGGCATCCTTGATCCCTTTCTCCAGGGCCATGGACGCCGCCTGCTCGAAGGCCAGATCGGACGAGTCAACCGAGTGGAAGGAGCCGCCGATGAGCGTCGCGCGCAGCCCGACGACGGGGTAGCCTGCCAGGATACCGCTGCCGACGGCTTCTCTGACACCCCGTTCCACGGACGGCACGTATTCCTTGGGGACCTTCTCTGGCGCTACGCTGGACGAGAATTCGATTCCCGACTCATAGTGACCGTCCTCGGTCAAGAGTGGCTCGATCGCCAGGACCACGTGCCCAAACTGCCCATGACCGCCCGTCTGGTGGACGAACTTGGCCTCCCCCTCAGCCGCCTTCGTAATGGCCTCCCGATAGGCGACCCGGGGTTTCCCTACTCTAACATCGACCTTCTTCTCCCGGACAAGCTTGTGCTGCAGCACCTCAAGGTGCAGCTCGCCCATCCCACTGATCACGGTCTGGCCTGTCTCAGGGTCGGTCTTACACGCAAATGTCGGATCTTCGCGGCGCAGCGCCTCGAGAGCACTTGCCAGTTTCGCCCTTTCGGCCGCCGTTCGCGGCTCGATCGACATCGTGATAACCGTCTCCGGAAACGTGATGCTCGGCAACACAGCCGGTTTCTTCCCATCGCAGATCGTATCGCCCGTCAGCGTCTGTCTTAGCCCGACAACCGCCACGATATCCCCGGCCTGGGCCGAATCGAGGATTTTCCGCTCGCTTGCGTGCATCTCGAATACCCGGGTGATGTTCTCTCGCTTGTCACGGTTCGGGTTCAGAACGCGCGTCCCGGACTTCAGCGTACCCTGATAGATCCGCAGGAAATTCAGGTCCCCGTGCGAGTCGCTGGTGATCTTGAAGGCCAGGGCCACAAGGGGCGCCTTGGGATCGCACTTGACCGTGATTTCCTTCGTTTCGTCACCCGGCTTATGCCCGATAAGATCGGGCCTCTCAATAGGGGAAGGCAGGTAGGCCACGACGGCATCGAGAAGACGCTGAACACCGATGTACTTCAGCGCCGAGCCAACAAGGACCGGATTGAGCTTGTTCTCAAGCGTTCCCTTCCTGACAGCCCGCTGAATCATCTCGGTCGTGACCGGCCGATCATCAACGAAAGCCTCCATCAAGGCTTCGTCGTGCTCGGCCGCCAGCTCAATCATCTCGGCCCGCTGCCGCTCGGCTTCCTCAGTGAACTCAGGCGGGATGTCGGTCTCCCGGAACGTCGCTCCCATCTTCTCCGTCTCGTAGAAAACCGCCTGCATGGAGATCAGATCGATGATCCCCCGAAACGAATCGCCCGCTCCAATAGGAATCTGCAGCACGATCGGGTGGGCCAGCAGCTTGTCATGGATGCTCTGGACGCTCATCTCGAAGTCCGCGCCGATCTTGTCCATCTTGTTGATGAAGCACAGACAAGGCAGGTCGTACTTCTGCCCCTGGCGCCAGACGGTCTCGCTCTGTGCCTGGACGCCCTCACTGCCGTCGAAAACCGCTACGGCACTATCGAGAACCCGCAGAGATCGCTCCACCTCGGCCGTGAAGTCGATGTGCCCCGGCGTGTCGATCAGGTTGATCTCCGCGTTCTTCC
>Ga0272442_10000936_pt1 | contig 45251 bp, 45 predicted proteins | sample SSMForm2O_FD_200262 | JGI IMG/M metagenome (GOLD analysis project Ga0272442, IMG submission 200262) | Marine sediment archaeal communities from Little Sippewissett salt marsh, Falmouth, MA, United States - SSM-Form-2O | ecosystem: Environmental > Aquatic > Marine > Wetlands > Sediment ...
AGATGAAACGGTACGGGCTCTTCGAAATACTTGTTGCCGATCTTTTTGAGTTTTCGATGCCAGGTTACGGTGACGACCAGACGCTGCTCTTTGGCGGCTTGAATTTGATATTCCTGCGTTTCGTTTTTCCCGATGACGCCATAGGCCCATCCTTTGGTTTGCCGGGTCGGCGTTGTTTGCGTGACGGGTCCTGCCATCAGTGTTTCATAGGCTTTCAGCGCGTCCAGTTTGCCGTATCCGCTGTCGGGTTTCCATGCTGTAGTTGAGTCGGCCGGATTTAAGAGGGATGTGTCGGTTTTAAACGGAGCCGGATCCGCGGAATTGATGATGACGGCCTTGATGACTTCGGTTTTGTCATCATTTTCAGCGGGACTTTTGGCAGCGGCCTCCAACAGTAGAGCAGCCACTCCGGCGGTGTGTGGAATGGCGTAGCTTGTCAAACCGCGGCCGCTTGGGTCCAGCGTTTCCCATCGGTCGTCGCCGCTGCCGGTCGGTGCGATCAGGTCCTGTGTCGGTGCGGCAACGTCCGGTTTTTTGCGTCCGTCGGCGGTGGGGCCGTGGTTGCTGATCGAACCGATTTTGTCATAGATGCCGTTTGGGTCGCTTTTGACCATTCCGGCGGTGGTGATTCCATTATAGGCGTCTCCGAAAACGGTCACTAGCGGAGACGCATTTCCCGCCGCAACTGTGAAGATGACGTCATAGGTTTCCGCATAATAATCATACAGCGTTGTCCAGTCTGAATTGCCGTTGGCGATGACGACTTCTTTGGGCAGTTGGATTCCCGTCATAATAATTCGGCAGTGCTGCTTGCGGATCAGTTCACCCAACGCGTTGGTGATACTGTGCTGGTAGAGGTTTTTGTTGGAAAACCGGGCGCTGTAAATCCTGGCCCCGGGCGCCACTCCGATCGGGTCCGGATGGCTTGGCGAGCCCTTTGACAGAATGATGCCGGCCATGTGGGTATCGTGGGAAGAGCGGGACAGGCCGGAGCCGGTGAAGTCGTAATTTTGTACGGCTGAGCCGCTTTCTCTTTCAAAAGCGATGTGACCGTCGCGGACATTGCCGTTTGAGAGCAGGGCGATGTTGACGCCTGCGCCGGTAATCCCTTTTGCATGAACCGCATATGCGTTGATGCCGTGTTCGCTAAGGGCCTCATTGAGCCCCAATGCAACAGGGTGTAAAAGTGCCAGGAGAATCAAGAGGGATTGTTTTGCGATATGATCAGTCATTCTTTATTCATGGCCTCGAGCTTTTTAAAAAGCATGTAAGGTCTCAATAATATTAAAAATCCTATTATTCCAAAGCTGCTGTCAATAAACCGCCAAAAGATAGGGATTTCACGAAAAGGCCCTGCAATAAAGGGTAGAAGAAAACCTAGAATACACGCAATCATATAAACCTGAATTATCCAAATATTTCTAATAGGATCCTTTATTGCTCCGATCATGAAGATGGCAAAGACAACGCAAGCATAAGATAACCAATCCATACAATATGCCATGACGGGATATGTATTATATGTTTCAGATATGCTGGTGTTCAAAGTTTCAATCCAGCTTGAGATAAATGGGAAAGTTCTTTCCATAAAAGTTCCACTTCCAAGATATTGCGCGAACAGCGTTGTTTCGATTTCCACAAACACGACGGTGTGTAAACTAAAAAGAAGCCCCAGAAAAAAGACGAGCAGCCAAAAACGAATTTTTTTAAGAGTTTTGCTCTTGTTCATTTTCAACACCTTTTCACTTGCATATTTGTCTGATTTAATCGTCGATTTTTTCAATCATATCGTAAGCGATTTCAACGCTGGCGGCCTGGCCGAGCATGTCCACCTGCATGATCAACCGTGTTTCTTTCGGGGTTTGGACAACGATGCCTTCGGTTCCCATCAGGGGTCCGGCGATGACACGGCACTTTTGCCCGACTTCGAGATACTGGTGCGGTAAAACCGGTTTTTCGAGTCTGAGCAGCGTTTCGATGGGGAGCAATTCCCGGACTAGTTGAGTTTGATTTTCGACGGGGAGTATATTCGCGGTTCGGTTCGTTTTCAGCACCGCCAGCCGCTCGTTATCGCCCCCGCAAAAGAAAAGATATCCCGGAAACAGAGGCAGCAGCGAGCGAATGGTCCGGCCGCGGGATTTCGATGCTTTCCAGTGCATCGGCAGAAAGTAAGGGACGTGGTTGACCAATTGCCAGGCCAGAGCTTTTTCATTTCGCGATTTCGTATGCGCAACCCACCACGGACCGTCAAAATCAGAGATGGACTGTTCCTGGGGCCAGACCATCGGCGGATTTTCATTTGGTTTCAACATAACTTATGATTCATCAAACAGTTGCGATCAGGTATTCACATTCGTTACTGAAATTCATGACGCCTTCAAAGGCCGCCGGTATCAGAAGCGTGTCGCCTTTATCAAATTCAACCGGTTCGATGTTTTCGGCGGTGATCTTGCCAGCGCCGCTGAGAATCAACAACACTTTCATCTGTTTGCTCAGCAAAACCTCGCATCCGGCGGCTTGATGGCCTTTATCGACTTTGAACTCGTCGGCATCCACCAACCGTCCGATGGTCTTGACAGAAAGATTGTCGCCTGCGGGATCGAAGTGGATGCTTTCCATCGCGTCTTCAACGTGTAATTGTCGGCCTTGGGCGGTATTGGGATCCACCCGGTTCCAGTCATAGACGCGATAGGTCGTATCCGAGGGCTGCTGGATTTCCGCAATGAGCAGGCCCGCGCCAATCGCATGGCAGGTTCCGGACGGCAAAAAGTGACACTCGCCGACCTTAACCGGGACCCTGACGAGATACTCTTCGCAGGTACCGTTGGCGATGGCATCGGCGAACTGCTGTTTGGTGGTACCGGATTTTAGCCCCTTATAGATGACGGCTCCGGGCTGTGCGTCGATAATATACCAGCATTCGGTTTTGGGATCGCCTTTTCCGGTGCGTTTGCAGGTTGCCGCGTCCGGGTGCACCTGCACGCTGAGAACATCCTGTGCGTCGAGGATCTTGATCAGCAACGGCAGCGGGGGCTGGTAGTCGTCTTTGCCGGTGATGGCGGCGCCGAACGTGGCAATAACCTGATCAATCGTTCGACCGGCCAGCGGCCCGTTGACGATTTCGGACTTATCCTCGGGCAGGTCCGCCAGTTCCCAGCTTTCCCCGATGTTGACGTTGGCAGGCAGGTCTTTGCCAAACATCCGGCGCAATTTCTGTCCGCCCCAGATGCGTTCCTTGAAAATCGGCTTAAATTTTAATGGATATAGCTCCATGGGGATATTTTAACAGGATTGACTGTTTTGTCCAGCGCCTTTATCGGGATGACATGGTCAGGTTAGAGAGAGTTGACAATGCCATTGGCGACGGCGCGGGCGATGCGGTCCTGAAAATCGCTGTCATAAAGCAGGCCTGCTTCATAGGGATTGGTCAGATAACCGCATTCCACCAGCACCGCGGGACAGGATGTTCGGACTAAAACACGGAAATCTTGATTTCGTATGCCGACACTCGCAAGCCCGGTTTGGGCCATGGCCTGCTCGATGGCGGCGGCGGTTTTCTTGGAAGTCCAGCTTGCCGAGCGGGCGACATAAAGGGTGTATCCGTTTTGTGAACTTTTTGGATGAGAATCGCAGTGAATTGAGACAAACAAATCGGCATTGGCGAGGTTGGCAATTTCCGCTCTTTCGTTCAATTCGATAAAGGTATCGCTGTTGCGGGTCATGATGACATGAATCCCGGAATTTTCAAGATAGGAAGCGACTTTGCGCGCGATGCTCAGGTTGACGCCTTTCTCATAGTATCCTGAGTAGCTGGTTGCTCCCGGGTCACTGCCGCCGTGCCCGGGGTCGATGACCACGGTTCCTGTGGCGGTTCGATAGCTGGGAGTTGTCTTTACCGGCGGGGTGTAGGATGAGATAAGATGTCCCCGAATCTGGGGTACCAAAAGCTCTGAAACATACGTTACGCTGCCGCTTTTTGTAACGGCGCCGATGAGACAGACGGAACTGCCGTTGACGTAAACCCGCCCGTTTTCATAGGTGAACAGAAGCACGCGATTATTCGCGTTTTTCAATTCATAATAGGGGTCTCCCGCTTTTTGAACGGTGAGTCCGAGACGCGTGGCCAGTTGCTGAATGGTAATCGCATAGGACGACGGCTTGGGGGTGGAGGGTACATACCCTCCTCCGCATCCGACAAATGCGAAGCAACCGACAAGGGCGGTCATTATGATAAGATGTTTCTGGATACGCAGCAAAAAATACTCTCAGTGGTAACTCAAATTAGTCCGATAGTTACTATTGAATCGGTCAAATCCGCCCAATCTCTTTAGTTTTGTTTCTTGTTCGGCAATCCGGGCAAACTCCGTCAATGTGAATTTGCTGTCGCTGCATCGAAAACCCCTTTGGCAACTCAACCAGCGGCGTTGAAGTCCCGGTCAGGCAATGCGTTTTTTCACAGTGAATACAGGTGAAATGCGGATGACACTGATGCTTGCCGCAATTGTGGGCCAGTTCATAATGGGCGGTTCGGTCTTCCAGGTAGGCCTGGTGGACCAGGTTTTTGTCAACCAGATGCGTCAGGTTTCGATAGATCGTTGTTTTATTGGGGGCGTTGGTTCCGATCCGCTCGGCAATCTGTTCACGGGCCAGCGGGGCTTTCGCCGAAAGCAAAACCTCCAGAATCGCCAGCCGCGGCGCTGTTTGGCGAAGATGGACCGATTTGAGCAATTGGACGGCTTTATTTTTCATCGGGAGCATCCTTTCTGCGGCAAAAGACGCAGGCATGCGGCTGATGCTCTGCAACGGAGCCGGCAAACAGCAGCGGAAAGACAATATCGCTGACGCAGCACGGCAGCCAAACCGCTAAAAACAGCACGATAAACATTCCCAACAGCAGTATCGCAGTCATGTCCGCATGGGTATTCATCAGCATGTGTGCCGAGGACGCCCACGTGCTGACCAGCACATGACTGGCGTGAGGCAGGTGGGTGGTCGGCTTGAAATACGCAAGCAAAACTCCGATGATCGCCGCGGGAAAGACCAAGTACCATTCTTCGATGAACCCAATGTGCCAGCGGGGATGTCCGCATTCTTCGGAGTGTTCGTGGATGTCGTGATCTTGATCGACCGTGTGAGATTCGGCTTCTTCTTCGTGCATGGCCGAATGGGCGGGGATGGCTGCGCCGAGGATGGTTTCGCCGAAAAACGGCAAAATGCAGTCGCTGAGGGTGGCTACGCCGATGGACCCGACAACGCCGATAATGAGAATCACGAAGAAGTTTTTTGCTTTACGGTGATTCTCGAACAGGGCCGCTGTTACCATCGCGCTGAGTACCACATGCAGCGGATGAAACACCGAAAACAGCGTTTCGGCCTGCCCCTTGAACCATTGCTGCCCGGCCAGCATGAGCAGAATCCCTGTGATTGCCCCGATCAAGGTAAACGGCGAGTGGTTTTTCAGTTCGGAGCCGATGAGTTTGAGTTTATCTGGAAATCCCATAAACGCCATTTTTCCTTTAAAAACGAGTCTTTTCATGCAACCGGTTTGCATTTAGTCAGTGATTATATAGGTTTTGCAACTTAGTTGCAAATGAATAATAAAAATTTGTGTTTATTCGCCTGCCGGGCTGTATCCTTAGCGAAAGTCGGTGTGAATTCGCGGTTCTTGTTTAGTCCTTGATGGCGGTAGCGAGGATTTCGACGCTTGCTCCTGCCGGAAGGGCGGCGGCCTGAATCGCCGCACGGGCGGGATAAGGTTCGGAAAAGAAGGTCTTGTACACCTCGTTGACGGCGGCAAAGTCAGCGATATCGGCCAGGAAGACCTGCACCTGCACAACATTGTGCATCGACATATTCTGGTCCATCAGGATCGCCATGATGTTCTTTAACGCCTGTTTGGCTTGTTCGACCGTACCCCCTTCTACCAGTTTGCCGGCTACCGGATCAATGCCGAGTTGGCCGCTGATGTAGAGGGTGTTGCCTGCCAGCAGCGCCTGCGAATACGGCCCGATGGCTTTTGGGGCTTTGTTCGTCTGTATTGCCTTTCGTTGGGTCATAGTTGTCTCCATTTTGTTTTTAAAAACCCCGTAAGGGGTAAAAATAATAATAGCCGCGGGTGCAGGGAGCAAAGCGACCGGAACCCGTGGTAAAGGAACCACAAAATCATTCACAACCCCAAAGGGGTTGAATACATTGCATCAAACAACACTGTTTTTATTCGACCCCTACAGGGTCGGACATCTACTGGCCTAACAAACCACGGGTTCCGCTTCGCTTCACCCGCGGCTATTATTCTTAGAAGCCCTCCGGGCTTAAGAGGAATTTTCCATTTCTTATATTGCCAAAAAAGAATCGTTTACGGATTTGGCGTTGTTTTCCGGGCTTCGGCTGGTTGGCGCCGTACCGCCCTGAATATCCCGCTCGGTCGGATTGTCCTCGGTGGACCAGAAGGTGTAGATGTTGTCGTATTTAACACCCACATTTGGCTGTTTTTCCCAAGAAGAATGTCCATCCGCAAATAGAACATTCTGGCCCATACCATTATGATACTGGCCCACTCCGAGCTTCCAAGAGAATTCATCGTTTACTGATATAATCTGGGGCCATAGTCCTTCTTTTCCAGGCAAGACAAAGCTTCCATGATTAAGCCATGGATTCATATCTGCTGCGACAGCAAAAGCAGCGGAACGAGTTCCATCGGGGGGAAACTTGCCATATGGGTTATGGTAAGCGTAACTGACATGCTGATGTGGGTCATAACCGAAGTCCCAAAACTCAACTAAATTTGAACGATTAGAAATATCTTTTCCAAATTCTACTTGATCAGAATATGGACATACAAAAGCTCTCGGGTGAACGTCTGCTTCTCTTACAAGCAAATACCAGCTTGATGTAATATTCCGCAAAGTATTTCTTTGTGCATTTTCAAAATCTGGTTTTTCAAGATTATACGGAAAACCAAGTTCTTTTGACCATGGACCTGTGCCCGGTAACTGCGGATAATTGTCGTCATAATCATTGGCGTAAACGACCATGGCAGTTCCGAGGCCTTTGAGGTTTGTACTGCAAACCGCATGAACAGCGATTTGCTTGACTTTTTGAAGAGTAAGATGTGCGAGTAGAATCACCAAAACAATGACCGTAATAACGACAATGAATCCTGTTAGTGTCAATTTTGATTGTTTTTCCATTTTTTGCTCCTTGAAATTGTGTGCTTGTAAGAGTTCAAGCTTTAGCTTGTTTTGTCGCATTTTACACACTGAAGTGTGAACTCTTACTTGGGTTACTTTTTACAGTTAATAGTCCCATTCCTTTCCATAGTCAAGAACAGGATATGTTTTCCATATTTCAATGGCCTTGTCCTTGCCGATTTCGCTCAAATATTGTGCGGCACTGCTGAAAGGCCACTGCTCCCATTTTTCAGCAAATCCATGCTTAACCGGGTTATGGTGGATATAGTTGATTGTGGCCCAATAATGGCGTTCACTTCTGATAATACGCTCAACACAATTGAACCATACTTTCCGACCTTTGCAGCCATCTTCAAGATTCCATTGCCTCGATGTCTTACCATGCATCCGGCCAAGCTGTGTACGCAATGCCTTCATCTGATCTGTTTTGATTAGAACATGATAATGATTTGGCAGCACGCACCAGGCGTGGACTTCTGATGAATAATGTTCGCAAATTTCACGAAGTATTTGTTCCAAATGAGAAAGTCGTGATGGGTTTTTCCCTATAATATGTTGATGTTCATAACATGCGGCCGAGACGATATAGTTGAGGTTGTTTTCTGAGTCCCAATGTGGAGGACTATGCCAGGGCCTGCTTTGTTGTTTGCGAAATCGAAGTAACTCATCTCGTTCCGCAATCGTCATATTTCGCCATTTATACATTCGAGTCTCTTGTTTAGAGTTCAAGCTTTAGCTTGTTCTGTGACGGGTTACACACTAAAGTGTGAACTCTAACTTTCTGTATCGCGTTTCCGTTTTGACAACAGCAGCAAATTCCGTAATGCATCCGTGTCGCGGGCGGCGAACCAGCGGGTGTAGAAGTCTTTTTCCTGTACAATCTGGGCGATGGCCATTAAGGCCCGCAGGTGGTAGTTGCGTTCGTCCTTGGTGCCTGCCAGGAAGAACACGGTTTTGACCGGGTCCTTGGCGTGGGGAAAATCAATCCCGTCCGCGGCGCGGATGGGCAGAATCTCGAACTTGTGCTGTCCCTCGATCACCACATGCGGGATTGCCAGTCCGGTTTCCAGTACCGTCGAGCCCTCGGCCTCACGGGCCAGCAGTTTATCCACCAATACCTGCTTGTCAATACTGAGTTTATCGGAAAAGATTCCCGCGGCCTGTTCGAAGACCTCCTGTGCGGTTTTTTTGCCCCCCAGATCAAAAATCGTGCAATCCGTCAGCAGGTGGTCGAACCGGTCAGCGATGATATTATCCCGCTCGAACAGGATATCCCGCAGTTCATTCTCCAGCGTTGGCGACTTGATCTGTCTGTCCGTAACCCGCTGGACGACGTGCATGACCGCCGAATCCCGGCGAACCCGCTTGGCGGCAAAAAGATAGTACCATGCCGCACTGGACCCAAGGAAGCCCAGAGTAACGATGAATGTCAGTTTTCCCATATCCACTAATAGAATGAGATAAATCACAATCGTTATCGCCGGCAGATAGGGATATAGCGGCATTTTAAATTTCGGCTGGTAAGTCAGAATTTTGCTTTGCCGCATGATGATGACGCTGGCATTGTCCATCATGAACATCAGAAGCAGCAACGCCGAAGCGACTTTAACCAATTGCTCCAATTCCAAAAAAACAATGGCAATAATCATAAATGAGCAAGTCAGCATGATACTTAGAATCGGTGTGCCAAATCGCTTGCTTACTTTTGCCAACTGTCCGGGAAGAAGATGATCGCGGCTAACCGCCATCGGGCTGCGCGACGCGGCCAGAATACCGCCATTGGCCGTAGTGATAAACGCTGCCAGGGCTGCCAGCGTCAACAAAATCGCACCAAACGGACCTGCCACGGCTCCGGCGGCGGTGGAAATGGGTGCATCTGAAGCGGACAGTTTTTCATTATCTAACACTCCGATGGTCACAAAAACAGTTGCAATGTAAAACAGCGATACAACCAGCCAGGCCAGGATCATGCCCCTCGGCAGCAATCGTCCCGGATGACGAACTTCTTCGGCAATGGTGGCCACATGAGTCAAACCGCCGAAACTGATAAAGACCGCACCGGTGATGACCAATATCTGAAGTTTACCAAATGGCGCAAACGGTTCAAAGCGGGTTAACTTGACGCTGTCACTGCTAAAGCCGGAGATGATAAAGAAACTCAAAATTCCAATCATGATCAGCACCAGTACATTTTGGAATTTTGTGGTATGCTTTACACTAATGCAGTTGATCGTTCCAAACAATAAGCAGCACCCCACACCAATGGCTTTAAATGCGGCAGTACTGAGAGTGTAGTCAAATTGATAGTTGACAAAAACACGGACAAATAAAGCAATACCCATAATCGCGAATGCACTTTTCAGTGCCAGCGAAAACCAGTCGCTCAGTCCACAGAACAGGCCCCACAGTCCGCCGAAACTGCGTTTGGCATAGAAATAAGTGCCGCCGGCCCGTGGCATAGCGGTCGCCAGTTCGGCTTTGGCGAAGACACTGGGTAAAATCAGCAATGATGCCAGCATGTACGATGCGATGATGGACGGGCCGCCCTGGCGGTATACAATCGCCGGAAGCACGAACAATCCTGAACTGATCATCGCTCCGGCGGCGATGGAGAATACATCCAGCAGACCCAGATGTTTCTTGAGTTTCACTTCGCTTTCCATGTTTGCCGAACTCCATAGTGATCGCTTATATTTCGGTGCTAAAAGTATAGGTCAAATATCGACAAAAGTAAACATGCTTTTTTTAGCTCAAATAACGCCTGTTTAAATCATTCTTGCCAGAGGTGATGGTTATGGGTAGGATGTTACTGTTTATTGAATCAATGGAGATGTAAATGCGGATTATTGAAGATTATCAGGGATTGAGCGAGCTGCCGAAAGGGATGGTGCTGACCATCGGTAATTTTGACGGAGTCCATCGCGGTCATCAGGCCATCATTACAACCGCCCGGCAGATTGCCCGGGACAGGCGGACACAGGTTGCGGTGATGACCTTCGATCCGCATCCGGAAGTCGTTTTACGTCCGGAGCGGGCGCCGGAGATTCTGACGCCGCTTATGACGAAGGCCTTGTTGCTCGAATCGCTGAGTGTGGACGTTCTTATTGTCGTTAAAGACTCGATCAAACTGCTTAATCTGTCGCCGCAGGATTTTGTCGATCAGTTCCTGATGGAAAATCTGGCCCCCTCGGTGATGGTGGAGGGTCCGGACTTTAATTTCGGTTACGGCCGCAGCGGCGATATTAACACCCTGCGCGAATTTGGCAAAAACCGCAATTTTGAAGTGTTAGAGGTGCCGTTTGTTAATACCGGCGTCAAAGACGACGACACCTCAGACAAATGTTCCAGTAGTGCCATCCGCCGCCTTCTTGGAGAGGGTCGCCCGCGCCAGGCGGCACAAATTCTCGGCCGTCCGTTCCGTTTGGCGGGCCGGACGATTCCCGGCAGGGGAGTCGGAGACAAAATCGGATTCCCCACGGCTAACATCGATGCTGTTGGTCAGGTGATCCCCGCCGAAGGTGTCTATGCGGGCTATGTGGTTGTGGGCGAGTGCCTGGAAGAGGTGGTATTCGGGGGCCTTCGACGGCCTGCGGCGATCAGCATCGGACGCGCCAAGACATTCGTCGGCGACCACCCGCTACTGCTGGAGGCGCATCTGCTGGAAAACAAAGTCGAGGACCTGCGCGGCAAATGGCTGGGGCTGGACTTTATTCGGTTTGTCCGCCATCAGCAGCGATTTGAAACAAAAGACCACCTGCGGGAACAGATTAAAAAAGACTGTGACAAGGCGTTGAATTACCTGATTTGATCCATTTTGGTTTTAACGAGTTTCCGTATTTTTAACTTCATATGAGGCGCACCTTTACTATCTGCATACTTCGGAGAAATTTCTTTCTGTAGAGAAATCACCAACTTTGCCGAAGTAAGGAAGTGAATTGAACACCATTTTATCGAGGGCCCATGAAGAAATATTATCGGAAATTCTTTCTATTCATTATAACAATCATTGCGGCTTTAATGTTATTTGTTCTAAACGAGAATAACCCAAGTACAAACTCTCATATGCAGCAGACACAAGAGGATCATCCAGAAACCAATGTGGGAACTGTTCTGAGCAGTAGCGGCAATGTTCCACCTGCTGCCCATGCGGCCAGAGCAGAATCTTTGCCGAACCCATTTGTCGAGGCAACTAAAAATAAAACAGCAACGCTTTCTATCTATTCACAAATCGGGACAAACCAATGGCGGAACTCTCCGGCGGTACTTTTGGAGAAAGACGAAAAGCTTTCATTGAAAATCGAAAAGATTGCCGGGGCGTCCATTCGCTGGTATCAGATATTTCCCGACATCACACAGCGTTATAATAACGCCTACTGGCCAAATGAGCCAAAAGCGTATCAATGGAAGGGTGTTGATGAGGTTTCCTATGTTCGTGAAGAAATTCCCGCTTTTCGAGGTCAGTGGACGATTTCACTATATAATGACAACCGGTTTCAATATCGTCTGCCGAAAAATACAGTAACCGAGTCAAGGTTTTTCAGTACATTTGCCGGCAGTTTCTGGTATCAGGTTGAAGTTTTAAGAGATGGTCGGATTTTACGTTCGCCGGGTGTTGAAGACAATACCTCGCAGGGGCTTGCAGTTGATGTTTTTCGGTTGACGCTTTGTCCGAATAAAACAGACTATATCAATCATCTAATGGGCTTTTTCAATGTGCCGGGGATTTTTGGTTCTACCATCCGCCAAAGTACAAACTATATCGGAGTAGATTGTGCGGACGTGCTGATGGCAGCGTATGCCAAGTGGAAAAAGATTCCGAATGAGAAAAACTATAATGTTGCCATGGTGGTCGATAAATTCTCAAAGGCATCAGAATTTAACCTTCAAAACGGTAATCCTGACATTGATGTATTGTGGGACAAACATGTCAGAGTCGGAGATTTCATAGCGGTTCGCTATCAGGGGGCGAGGAGTTACCAGCATATTGGGGCGCTATACAGTGACAAAAATAAGAATGGTTCGCTTGATTCATCCGACATTGTCATTCACGCGGGGCCGGATCCGCTGCACCTGTCCGAATTAAAGGCCGGCAATTTCAACGGGCATGTTGTAATCTTGCGACCGAGGTAGTTTCCTTCGAGAGCAGATTATTGAATGGGAAGATAAACATTCACGCAATTGCCTTTTTCAGGAATGCTTTCGAGATCCATATATCCGTTGTGCTGTTCGATATAGAGCTTGGCCAGCGGGATATCAAACCCTGTGCCGTACATATTTCGTGTCCGTTCCTGCGGCTCGGCAAGCGAGCGTATGGCTTCATTTGTTAACGCCGGCCCGTCATCACACACTGACAGTTGGATTTGCTGATGATCCCTGAGATAGGTTGTCGTGATTGAAATCGTCCCTGCGTCCTCCGACAGATTATCCATCGCATGGGTGATCAGATTGACGACCATTTCTTCGATCTTATCCGCATCCAGCGACATTGGCTTGATGGTTTTGTCTTCGGTGACCCGGACCTTAACGGTTTTGTTTTTGAAGAGAGACTCTTTGGATTGAATCGCGGTTTTTACGATTTGATTCAAATCGCATGGGGTTTTCTGGAGCGGGTAATGCTTTGTATATTTGATCAGATCTATAATGAATTTCTTCAGCCGGATGAAGTTTGGCTCAAACAAGTCCCAACTCCGCTGAAGACGGTCATATTGCTTTCGTTCCAGTCCCAGTTCAATGATTTCCACGGAACCGGAAACGGCCTGAATGATGTTTTTGACCAGATGCGACAGATTCAACACCGATTTTCCGGACAGATACAACTGCTGCATGTCCTCCGGCAGGATTTCAATCTCAGATGCCCTGTTATCCTGATGGGTGTCGGTTTTTGACGATTTTGAATCCATATTGCTTTCCTCGGTTACGCTTTTGGAAGTATCGGAGAAAAACAGGGGCTTCTTGACGTCAAAAAAGACAAAAAAAGCCAGATTCCAACAAGTAGAACCTGGCTTCGGAGGAGGGTGATGAAAAGCTCGAAATATAATATCAGTAACTCCATTTTATCTATCGAAAACCCGAGGATAAATCTTTAATAAATGTGCGTGATATCGTCTAAAATGAAGTCTTTATGAATATTATCCTCGCCATATCCGGTTTTATCGGTCCTAAAAAACAACTTGCAAAGTGCTTGCATTTTGAAGATGATAACAATACATAATCTATGATTGTAGAAATATGGCATTATGGGCCAACTTTAGCGACAAACTTGGGCTCGTTTCTGGAGTAAGTATTATAAAGGATAGGGACGATTTATGTATAAAGACGATATTTTAAGACTCATAAATGAATCACCGCTGGATGTTGACACCGACATACAACTGACTGGCAAACCGCCAACGATGGCAAATTCTGAATTTCTTACAAATAAGGAACAGGGGGATTGGGCCGAACAAATTGTTTATAGAGCGATCAATGAGTTTTCAGATGACTTTTTTGCGGTTGAATATGGACGTTCTGAGTCCATTGCTGCAGGAGATGAGGGTTTTGCGGACTTTTATTTGGAATATCAACAAGAACTGAATACAATTGGAAAGAGGCCGGATTTGCTGATTTTCAGGCAGATGGATTTTCCGGACAAGAGCGTTGATGTTGAAAATGATGAACATGTCAGAAAAGCTGTTGCGGCTTTAGAAGTCAGGTCGAGTTCTTTTTTAGTTGGTAAATACATAGCTTTCATGGGAGCAAGGCAGGCGGATGCGATTCGGCGATGTACCGCTATCCGAAATGAAATTATCTCAGGAGAACTTGGCAAACTTCTCAAGCGAAAAAATGAAACGATTCATAATCTTATTCTTGAGGCTAACGAGGAAACATTTAAAGAACTGGATTTTAGACGTCCCTCTTGGTCATTGACACAAGAGTTGAGAGATTTGACGGGGCTATTAAAAGAACTGAAAGAATGCATAAAAGTATTGCATAAACGTGATTACCTGAGCATCACCCCGAAAATGGAAGATATCTCGCTCGTCAACCGGTGGATACAGCACTACAACGTTCGACATTTTTATTTGCAGGTTTTTTTTGATAAAGCATATGTGGTTTCTTTTCAGGATATACTTGGGTTAGTCGCAAATGATGACAATGAAGGAAATCAGTTTTCAATAGAACGAGATGTAAAAAATCAGAGAAAAACGACAATCAAGATTAATGTCCAAGTCGGCAAAGAAGTTCTTGGAAAAATTGATATGCCGGAACATAAATCAGCGATGAAAGAGTTAGATCGGGGTCGTCTGCTTTTTTACGTGACGTTTGAGGGTGGAAAGGGGTATCTTGATACTGAGGTGTTTGTGCGAGATATTATTAATGGATGAATCAAAATATATTTCGGAAACTCCTATTGACTACCGTAAAGAATTCGGCCAATTCTTTACACCGCCGAGTGTTGCGCATTTGATGACTCAATGGGTTGTGAAAAATGATCCCAAAACGATCTTAGATCCTGCGTTTGGTCTTGGGGTTTTCTATGATCAAATCAAACAAATTCAATCAGGTTCTGAAAAACGTTTTACAGGATACGAAATTGACAACCGAATTCTGACTTATCTTGACGGTTCTGACGCAGGCATGAACCTGCAGGTGGTCAATGAAGATTATCTTGAAGCCGACTTGAGTGGTTTTGATGCTATCCTCTGCAATCCTCCTTATATGAGATTTCAGAAATTTCTGACTCGGCATGATGTTTTGCCGAAAATAGAGGAAAAGATTGGCAAAAAACTAATTGGGTATTCTAACATTGCCTCGGTTTTTCTGATCAAAGCCCTGCAAGAGCTTAATACAAATGGCAGGCTGGCATTTATTATGCCGTTTGAATTTTTTAATGCCGGGTATGGGAAAGAAATTAAGAAGAGTTTGCTTGAGACGTATTTGTTAAAACAAATTGTCATTTTTGAAAATGAGAAAGAGATTTTTCCCGATGCGACAACGACGGTTTGTATTTTGCTTTGCCAAAAAGACGGCAAGAATGATGCGATAAAAATAACATCTGTTGAAAGTGCTGGCCAAATAGCCCAAACAGGAGATATTGGCGAGTTTTATCAGTATAAGCTTGAATCGTCTGAATTGCCTTACCACAAGAAGTGGACACCGATCATCCTCTCATTGTACCAAGAGCAGCACATCCCTTCCGGCTTTGTTAAATTGTCGCAATATGGTACTTTTAAGAGAGGGATTGCAACTGGCGCCAATGAGTTCTTTGCGTTAAAAAAAACCAAGATCGAAGCGTTGAGAATAGGCGATGAGAATTTGTGTAAATGTCTCACAAAAAGTCCGCAAATCAAAAAAACAGTGTTTACGGAAGATCTTTTTTTAGCTTTATATGAAGCCGACAAACCGGTTTACTGTCTTGATATAAAGGAACACCAAAATCCTCATGTACGTGATTATATTAAGCAGGGAGAGCGGTTGCACTATCATGAGAGATATCTGACTAAAATGCGAGATCCTTGGTACAAAATCGAACATCGGCATCACTCGCCGATTCTATTTGGCGTATTCAATCGAGGACGTCTGAAAGTCATAAGAAATTTCACAACAGCGATTAATTTTACCTGCTTCCATTCTTTTTATCCGAATTTGTTTGGCGAGAAACTGGTTGATAAATTGTTCATTTATCTACTTAGCGATGTCGGTCAATCCATTATTAAAATTAACAAGCGGAGTTATGGGAACAATTTGGATAAGTTTGAACCAGGCGACTTAAATGACAGTTTATGTCCCGGTCAAGAGCAGTTTGAGATGATTGAGGGGTGGGAAGTCGAGAAAGTGATTGATCTTGCTCAAACGGATGAAACGGCAGCCATTCAGATGAGTAATCAGTTGATAGAAAGAATTATTGATTTTCAAAAAGTTGCTGTTCTGGATGGTCAAATAACGCTGAATAATGCGGGATAACTATGATATGGACGAAAAAATAACACTTTCAAATTTGATGGATGCTAAACAAGCCGGCCGGAAAATCGCTGCGGTCAGTTGTTATGATTATACCACGGCCCGGTTGGTGGCCCGCGCCGGGGTGGAGATGATCCTGGTAGGGGATTCGGCGGCCCAGGTGCTGCTGGGATATGAGAATACGCTGCCGGTGACGATGGATTTTATGGTTACGATCACCGCTGCGGTTCGCAGGGCCGCCCCGAATGTGTGCCTGGTGGCGGATATGCCGTTTCTGTCGTATCAGACCAGCATTGCCGATGCCGTTTGCAATGCCGGACGCTTCTTTCAGGAAACCGGTGTCCAGATCGTCAAGATAGAGGCCACAGCCGCCCATCTGGATGTGGTTAAGGCCATCAGCGACGCCGGCATGGCGGTGATGGCCCACATCGGCATTCGCCCCCAGCAAATTGCCAAACTTGGCAAACTCAAGGCCGAGGGCACGACGGCTGGGCTTGCCTTGGAACTGGTTGACCTGTCGAAAAAGATGGTTTCCGCCGGGGCTAGTTCGCTACTGCTGGAAGGCACGGCCCGTGAAGTATCGAAGATTATTACGGACATGAGCCCCGTTCCGGTGATCAGTTGCGGCAGCGGGCCGGACTGTGACGGGCAGATCCTGATTATCTCGGATATCCTGGGCCTGGACGGTACGCCGAAGCCGAAATTCTCGAAATCGTTTGCTCAACTGGATAAGCCGATTCTTCAGGCCGTTGAAGCGTTTGCTGAAGCGATTCATAGCGGCCGCTATCCATCCGATGAGCAATGTTATCATATCAAACCCGGTCAATTGGAAAAACTGACGGCCATGCTGACCGACCTACACTAAACGGGATCGTTTATGCCTGACCAATTTACAGAATCCTCTCCTGAAATACCTGTCAAGCCCGTGTTTCTTGTGGACAGGCCGGTCTTTCTGGATTACGCCTCGTACATTCGACGGATTCTGGTTGGATTGACGGGAACCGCTCATGCCTCTGCCGTTGTGTGCCCGGCGACAGTGGATGCCGGGATGATTCTGTGTCCCGGCGTGGAACAGATCGAGCATCCGGCACTGCGGCTGCCGATTTTTTGGAGCCAGAACCGCAAAATCCTGTTGGAGCGGCTGGAGCGATTCAAGCCGACCATCCTGCATACGTTTTGTCCGGGACAAATCCACCTTACGCATTGGCTCAGCAAACAGCTTCAACTGCCGTATGTTATAACGTATCACAAAGACCCTTTACGCAAAGGGCGTTTTGAAACGTGCATCCATCATGCGGTCAGGGTGATTGCACCCTCGAACACCATTGCCGATCATCTGGTCCGACAGCATCCGCGAATCAAGAACCGCATTGAGCGCATTCACATCGGCAGTTTTGTCGAGGATCAATGCTGCTGTTTTTCGCGAAGCGGCAATGTTGCCAGTTTAATTGTTGCCCACCCGTTAAATTCGTCGAAGCTTTTTGAGCCGTTTTTGAATGCCGTTCGACACCTCGTGCTGGACGGGCACGAAGTGATGGTGGCGATCATGGGCAGGGGAAAGGCCGAAAAGGCGATTCGACATTATATTCGAAAGCTGGGGCTGACCTCGATTGTCACCGTGGTGCCCCCAATTCGCCCGATACGAAATGTTCTTCGCGGGGCGGATATTTACGTGTATCTGTCCGACAAACAGTATTTCGACGCGCAGTTGCTGGAAGCGATGTCCGTGGGGCTGGCTGTTGTCGGCGCGCCGGAAAAGACCAGCGGCCTGATGATGGAGGGGCAAACCGCGGCATTCTGGGATCCGAAGGATGAACTGCATATTTACGGCGGCCTGAAGACGATGCTGGGCCAGCGGGATGAAAGCCGCCGGCTCGCCCTGAACGCCCAGCAGCACCTGCGGGAGCACAACAGCGTCAGCGGCATGGTTGACCGGCTCATGAACACCTATATTGAGGCGCAGCAGTGGTACAAACAAAATCGGAAAGCGACGGAGCAGGCGCCTGCCGCCGAACAAGCATCCTGAAAACGATCCTGCACTGGTACACCAAGCTGTTTGCTGTGTGGATCGTGCTGTTTGCGGTAGTGGGATATTTCTTTCCCCGACCCTTCGTTGTCATCAACAATTTCAAGTTGTTCGGCGGTTATATTGAAAAATGGCCCGATGTTTTCGAGTCGCTTCAGAGCCCCAATCTGTGGTTTTTCGCGTTGACGATGTTTGGCATCGGGGCGGTATTGACTGTCAACGACTTTAAGAATATCGCCAGGCGGCCGGTCATTGTTCTGATCGGCACAGCGGCACAGTTTATGATTATGCCGTTGGGGGCGTTTGTTTTGGCGAAACTGTTTGGCCTGTCCTCTGCATGGACAGCGGGACTGGTTGTGGCCGGTTGCGCCCCCGGCGCCATGAGCAGCAACGTCATGAGCTATATCGCTAAAGCGGATGTAGCGTATTCGGTTTCATTGACGACGGTCTCGACGCTGTTGTGTCCGATCCTCACGCCGGCATTGGCAAAATTGTTTATCGGGAAGGAATTTCCCTTTTCATTCTGGAAGATGTTTTTTGAGGTTGTGTTCATGGTTGTCCTGCCGTTGGGTGTGGGCTTTACGGTTCGGCATTTTTTTACCGCGACCGTCGAGAAGATCAAGGATGTGTTTCCCGCGATCTCGGTGACGTTCATCATTTTTATCTGCACACTGGTCATTGCCTATAATCGGGAAAAGATGCTTCACGCTTCAGCGGCGATTATTGCGGTCGTGGTACTGCTGAACATCTACGGTATGGCCGCCGGTTACGGCGTGGGCAAACTCTTCCGGATGCCGTTCAACCAGCGGCGAACCTTGTCGATTGAAATTGGGATGCAGAACGCCGGGCTCGGGACGGTACTGGCGATCAAAAACTTCGGCCCCGAAGCCGCCATCCCAACGGCCTTTTTCGTCTTCGTTTGCATCATCACCGCCTCCATCATGACCGAAATTTGGAAGTCCCATGCAAAGAAAGAGTACAATAACAATGCTTGTATCTAAAAATATATTACGATGTGCGATAATCGGTTCTGTTTTCGGATTGATAGTTACAGTGGCATATATAATCATAGGAATCCTATTTCAAGAAACAATACTTGATGCTATTCTTTACTGTATAAGTATTTTTTTTGCGTGGCCTTTTAGCTTTCTTATCAAGTTACTTGAAGAAGGCACCGGAAGTTACCTTGGGACTATGTTGGGCTTTCTTCTTGCCTCCTCTTTGGGTGGATTGTTGTATGGATATATTGTTGGTAATATCGTTGCTGTGATAAAGAAAATAAGAGATTATAACGTCAATTAAGTATGAACCATCTGGATTCCGGATCAAGTCCGGAATGACATTAAGGAAGATTTTATGGCATACGTACACGGATATTCTGAAAGAGAAACACAGCGGCTTTATGAGCAGGCGGAGATTTTAGAGGACATCCTGCATACCGGAACAGAATATCCCGTCGGGGCGAAGGTGCTGGAGGCCGGTTGCGGCGTGGGGGGGCAGACGCGACTGCTGGTTAAGCGAAGTCCCGATGCCCATTTTACCTGCATCGATATTTCGGAAAAATCACTCGCCACCGCCAAAAAACTCAAAGAGCAGGGCGCTTTTGAGAATGTTACATTCCAACAGCAGGATATTCATAAACTTGATTTTTCCGATGAATCGTTTGATCATGTTTTTGTCTGCTTTTTACTGGAACATCTGGACGATCCCGTTGCGGCACTGACCGAACTGAAACGTGTTCTCAAACCCGGCGGCACGCTGACTGTTATTGAGGGCGACCACGGCTCGTGCTTCTGGCATCCGGAAACGCCGGAATCCGTCGCCGCGTGGAATGGCCTGATCACCGCTCAGCGCAAGCAGGGGCACGATCCCAACATCGGAAGGCGTTTGACGCCGCTGTTGACCGAAGCCGGATTCGACGTCCAATCCTGCAAACCCGCCTGGCTCTATGCCGACCGGCTCAAAGGCGACCTGCGTAACGGCATGGTTAACCACATTATCGTTCCGATGGTACAGTCTGCCGAACATCAGATCTTAGATGGAAAACTGGTCTCTGAAGATATCTACCGCCAAGGCATTGCTGACCTGTCCCGCGTGGATCAGATCGACGAGGGCACTTTTTTCTATACGTGGTTCAAAGCAGTAGCGAAAAAATGCTAAATATGATATGCTCATTCCAAAGAACGCAAGAAGTAAGGAATATACGAATATAGGAATGTAGGAATCTATGAAAATCATAGCCGATCAAAATATACCGTTTGTGAGTGAGTGTTTTTCGTCGATAGGGCAGGTGACGCTTGTCGGCGGCCGGAATATTACACCGGAACTGGTCAAAGATGCTGATGTTCTACTCGTTCGCAGCATTACCAAGGTCAACGCCAGCCTGCTGGAAAGCAGCCGTGTCAAGTTCGTCGCCACCGCTACAATTGGCGTCGAACATGTGGATCAGGATTACCTGGCTGCAAATAACATCGGGTTTGCTTCCGCCCCCGGCTCGAATGCCAACAGTGTAGCCGAATACATTGTCGCCGCGCTGCTGGCTCTGGGCAGAAAGAATAAATTCCGGCTCGAAGGAAAATCCATCGGCATCGTCGGCGTGGGCAATGTCGGCTCCAAAGTGGATACAAAATGTGCGGCTTTGGGGATGAATGTCATCCTGAACGATCCCCCCCTGCAGCGCCAAACCGGCAATAACAAATACCGGCCGTTGGAAGAATTGTACGGCTGCGATTTTATCACCCTGCACACACCGCTGACCAAGGACGGTCCCGATGCGACATATCATCTGGCGGATGAGAAATTCTTCGCTTCGATGAAGCAGGGGGCGATTTTCCTGAATTCGTCCCGCGGCAAGGTGCAGGACGAAGCGGCACTGAAAAACGCCATGCAGTCCGGAAAACTCTCAGGGGTTGTGTTGGACGTCTGGGAGACCGAGCCCAAGGTTGATTCGTGGTTGCTGCAAAACGTGGATTTATCCACGCCGCATATCGCGGGTTACTCTTACGACGGCAAGGTCATCGGGATGATTATGATTTATCAGGCGTGCTGTCAGCATTTCGGATTGCATGCGGAACATACCGAACGGGATTTTCTTCCTGTGCCCGATGTTGCGGAAATCATTATTACACCAGAACAAATTCAGCAGGATGAAGAAAAGGTTATTCATGATGCGGTCCAGCAGGTCTATGTTATTAACCGGGACGACTTCAACATGCGGGAGATCCTTCTCCAACCCGAAGACGAACAGGCGACTTGGTTTGATGGATTGCGAAAAAACTATCCGGTTCGCAGGGAGTTTCAAAATACTGTGGTCAAACTGGCCGATACAGGAAACCTGCTTGCAAAAAAACTGTTTGGCATTGGTTTTAAGGTATCAAGGTCCTCATGAAAAAGCTGCCTGACATTCTCGAATGGCCCTCCGGCAAACTGGATTATTCCGGCGGTGCTGTCGTAATGGGCATTCTCAATGTCACGCCGGACTCGTTCAGCGATGGCGGGCAGTTTACCGATGTTGAAACAGCAGTTGCCCGCGGCGTTGAAATGGCACGGCAGGGGGCAGCTATTATTGATATCGGTCCGGAATCCACCCGACCCGGTGCAGATGCCGTGCCCGCCGATGAACAGATCATTCGTGCTGTCCCTGTGATCGAGGCGCTGTTGCGGCAGATTGATATCCCCATTAGCATCGACACCCGCATCCCCAAGGTAGCCCTGGTCGCAATCGAAGCCGGAGCTTCGATCATCAATGACACTACGGCGATGGCGGATGAAGAGATGACACAGTTAGCGGTTCGGTCACAGGTGCCGGTGATTCTGATGCACATGCAGGGTACGCCGCAGACGATGCAGACCGATCCGCGCTATGTTGATGTTGTTGCGGAAGTGTCGGAGTATCTGATGGAGCGGGCCAAAATGGCTGAAGAAGCGGGCATTGCCGCTGAACGTATCATTCTTGATCCCGGTATCGGTTTCGGGAAAAGCACTGAACACAACCTACTGCTGCTGAATCATCTTGACCGGTTATGCGGTCTGGGTTATCGCGTCCTGCTGGGTGCCAGCCGCAAGCGTTTTATCGGGCAAGTTACCGGTAAAGAAAATCCCTCCGACCGCGTCTTCGGTACCGCCGCGACCACTGCGATTGCTATCGCCAAAGGTGCCTCTATCGTCCGTGTCCACGACGTGGCCGAAACGGCCGATGTGGTCAAGGTTGCAAATGCGATCCGCCTCGCATAAACAAGCCGACGGAACTCAAGGCGCCGTCGGCGTGAATAGATTGCTTGGACGTATTATGGAGTTTCTGTTGCAGTTTCTGTTGCAGCGGCAGCGGCTTTCTGAGCTTTTTCTAACTGCTTAAGAAGACTTTCCCTTTCCTGAGCAAACGAATCAAGAGAAGCTTTTGCATTTTCGTATAAGCCCTTTAGATTTTGATGCTCGACATCCAGCGCATTGTACCGCTTTTTCAGGCTCTGGATCTGCTGATCTTTTTCGGCCAATTTTTGATTCAGCTGCTTGTCTTTCTCGGCCTGCTTGGTCATCATGGTTGAAATACTTTCCTTGACGGTGTTCTGCATCTTAACGTTTTCGGCCTTTAACTTTTCGATTTGTGCTTCTTTTTCAGCGTTGGTTGCATTTGCTGTTTCGACCTGTGCCTGCGTGTTGTTAAGCTGTACCTGCAGTGCCGTACTCTGGTCCTGACATTCTATTAACTGTGTGTTTTCACATCCCGCCAGGGCCGCCAGGGCCGCGACAACTGCAACTGCTAATACATGTTTCATAATCAATCCCTTTCCTTAAATTTTTCTTGTTCATCCTAAAATGTTGGCAATGTTTGAAGAACGACCTCGTCTATATTTCTTTTTTTTGTAAGAGGTACCAAGCGTACTTTCCATTGATAGGGCTGGTTGGCAAACAGGGTATACTGATCGTGCGGTCGTGCGCCCCAACTGTTGTCACCGGCCACGCCTGTCTGCTTATAGTCGATATTGACTGTTATCGTCTCGCGGGTCGGCAATTCATTAATATGTCTGGCCTTTTCCAGGTCGTCCATCGTATAGGGCCATGCACTGGCATAAATGAGCGGTTGGCCGATGGCGGCCAGACCGGTGCCTTTAGAGTTGGTCCAGCTTGCCCAGCGTACATCGGTTTTGTTACCGTTTTCCTGCGGCCGGACATAAATATGCTCCGGTTTATAGACATTTTCTTCGTACAAGCCGACGGCGTAACCGTCCTTGCGGTCCCAGTAGGACTCCTGAGGCCCGCGGCCAAACCACTGCATTGTGGAAAACTCGCCCGGCATCTGCATCTGCATCCCGATCCGGGGTATTTCCGGGAGGTCCTTATCCGGTATCAGAATGTAGTTAATGAGAATCTCGCCGGAGCCATAGACCGTGTAGATCGTATCCAGTGTCGTGTCCTTGGCCGCAATCGTGGTTCTGGCAAGAATTTCGACGATTTGGGGTTCGGTTTGAACGAGCCGAAAGTCATCAATGGCACGATTGGGGCCGGCGTCTTTCCAGATTCCGCAACGGTCCGGCATTTTGTTTCCTTTGTCGTTGTCGGTGGGGGCTCGCCAGAAATTCGGGACCAGCGGTGCTGCCAAAAGGTTTTTTCCCTGAACTTTCCAGGACATTAAGACGCCTTTCGACTTGTCGAAGGCGACCTCAAAATCAGCGCCTTGAATCGTCACGCCGTCGCCGGCCTCCTGAACGTTCAATGCCGGGAGGGTATCGGCGGCGACCGCAGGAGCGGATGGGGTTTCATACGAAAGCTCAAACTGATCCCACGCCAGAAAATGTCCTTTCTTTGCCCACGCCTGCTTTGCATTCAGGACAAAGCTGACCTTGAGGTGGTATTCACAGCCGCTCTTAACCTTTGGTTTTTCAAACGGAATCGTGATGGTTTTTGTCTGCTGGGGCTGCACAACAACCGTTCTCAGCGACCCCTTTTGGATGACTTTGCCGTTTTCGGTTACTTCCCAGAGCGTTTCCAGCGAGTCCGTCGAGATAAAGAAATTTTCATTGAAAATATCGACGTTCCCGCTTTCGGGGTTTTGGGAGGCGACATGGACATTCTGATAGGTCTTTTTCATTTCAAACAGGTGCGGATTCGGCTTGCGGTCCGGTTGAACCAGCCCGTTGCAGCAGAAATTGCCGGTATTCGGATGGTCGCCGAAATCCCCGCCGTAGGCCCAGAATTCTCTGCCCTGATTATCTTTCTTCCGCAGACCCTGATCAACCCAGTCCCAGATGGAACCGCCCTGAAGGTGTTTGTATTTTCGGATTGCAATCCAGTAATCTTTCATGTTGCCCAGACTGTTGCCCATGGCATGTTCGTATTCACACAGAATCAACGGGCGTGCTTGTTCCTGACTGGCGTATTCTACAATTTTAGGGATTCTGGCATACATGGGGCAGACGATGTCGGTATGGGGTTGTTGTTTGGCCTGCTCGGAGTGTATGGGACGTGAGGGATCTCGCTGTTTGGTCCAGGCACTGGTTGCTTCCAAATTCGGTCCGTCTCCGGCTTCATTGCCCAGCGACCAGATGATAATACATGGGTGGTTCTTGTCTCGTTCGACCATGGCGACCTGACGAGCCATGTGTGCATCCTTCCATTCGGACTGTTTGGCCAGCGATTCTTTGCCGTAACCCATCCCGTGCGATTCAATATTTGCTTCGTCGATGATATACAGGCCGTATTCATCGCACAGATCGTACCATTCCGGTACATCCGGATAATGACTGGTACGGACGGTGTTGACGTTATTTTGCTTCATCAGCAGGATGTCCTGAATCATGGATTCCCGTGAGATTGTATGGCCCGTATCAGGGTCGTGTTCATGGCGATTGACACCCTTGATATAGATGGGCTGGCCGTTAATCAGCAGTTGGCCGCCCTTAATCTCGGATTTACGGAAACCGACGTTGCACGAAACGTACTCAATAACTTTGCCTTTTTCATCCTTGAGCGTCAGAACAAGCGTGTAAAGGTTCGGGGTTTCAGCGGTCCATTTTTTCGGGTTTTCAACATCCGCGACAAATGAGTACTCGATTTGATTGCCGAGGGTGAAGCTTTTCCCGCTGGGAGTTGCCATTGACTCTATGATTTCGTTTTTGCCGAATAAACCGCTGTTTGTTTTGTCGATCAACTTGACTTCGAGTGTCGGGACTACGCCGCCGTAATCGGCATAACTGGCCACTTGTGCGTCAATGCGCAGTACCGCGTTTTTATAGTCCGCATCCAGATCGGTGTTGACAAAGAAGTCCCGGATATGCAGTTTCGGAGTTGAATACAAATAGACATCACGGTAAATGCCGCTGAGGCGCCAGAAGTCCTGGTCCTCCAGGTAGGAGCCGTCGCTGTAGCGGTATACCTCGGCGGCCAGTGTATTTTTGCCTTTTTGCAGATATGGGGTGATGTTGAACTCGGCCGGGGTGCGGCTGTCCTGACTGTAGCCGACATTTTGGCCGTTGATCCACAGGTAAAACGCCGAATCTACTCCGTCGAAGACGATAAACACTTGCCGGCCATCCCATTTGGACGGGACCTTGAAGGCGGTGCGATAGGATCCGACCGGATTACGGGCATCGAAGTTCGTAAAATGTTCCGGCGGGGTTTGCATCACAAAGGGGGGATTCTTATGGAATGGATATTGCACGTTTGTATATAAAGGCGTACCGAATCCTTCCATTTGCCAGTTGGAGGGCACCTTGATGGTGTCCCAGCCGTTGACATCAAAGTCCGTTCTGTAGAAATCAGCCGGGCGGCTGTTAGGGTCTTTGGACCAGTGGAATTTCCATTGGCCGTTAAGCGATTGATGCCATCGGGAAGCTGTTCGATCCAGCCGGACTGCCTTTGACTGAGATTCATAAGGCATAAGTGTGCAGTGTGGGGCTTCCTTGTTGATCCCAAAAACCGCTGGATTCTCCCAATCATGATCGGCATCCGCTTGTGTCATTGAAGAAACCAGAATAACAGATCCAACGGCAAGAGCCCAGTTGGCCAACCTTTTATTTTTTCGTGTCATGTTAGATTTCCCGACAATTACATTCTCTATTTTAGTGTAGAACATGATAAATTGTATTCAATACTAAGAAATTTGCAAGCAGCTTGTTGGATGTAAAATCACTTCATCTGTTCATCACTGATGATGCCCGGAAAACAGCCGAAATAATGACGGGCATACAGCCCGAGGGTCCGCATGGCCAGCAGCATCAGGAAAACCGCAATCAGACGCAAAAAAAGCAGGGCGGCCGTTTTCAATGGACCCGACGCTTGTTCAGCAAAAAGTCCCACGGTCAAGAACATCGCGATCAGAGCCGTAAACAGGATGATGGAGGTAAGAATGTAAGGTCCGACGGTTTTTATCATCATACGGATGATCTGGTCATATCGAAACACCTTCCAAGGGACCGCGCCGGCACCGAGCAGACATAGAATCATCGGCAGCATCAGCAACGACAGCATTGCAAGCACGACTTTCAGCCAGGGATAAGAAAGGCCCACGGCTTCGAGCAGTGCCGCCGCAACAGCGCCGGGGATGACGGCAATGGCGAACGCCGCGATAAACAGATAAATCGACTTGACGGCCTCTCCGATGAACACAAAACCCTCGCCAATCAATATCTCGGGCAGAAAATCATTGTCCATCATGGTTGTGTTGATGATCTCCATGAAGTACCAGAGCAGGTATCCCGCACAGCAGAAGGTCACGGCCCATCCGATCAGCAGAGGCGGACGAAAGGCGCCGATCGTGAATGAAAAATCCTTGTTTCCGGCGAAAAAATGAAAACACGTCAGTGCGATACACAGAATAATGCCGAAAAGACTTTCTTTCTGAACAAAGACCTTGAAATTGTCCACTAAGACGCTTCCATAGAATCCTCCCAGCGGTTCCATGGGTTCGGCGGGCAGGGCGATGGCTTTCTGACCGTTTTGTTCCGGAACGATAAAGCGGCTGCTGCAGGAAAGACATCGTACTTTTCGCCCTGCGTATTCATCCTTAAAACCGCAAAACTGACCGCATTTGGGACAGGTACATGAGATCGCCATAATTCATCCTGCGAATGGCCCCTGATTTCCCGACAGAGTCCTGGTCTGATGTTGCTTACAGTGCCTCATTTTTCATTGCGTCTTGAAAGCTCTTGAGGTCATTGGTCCATTTTTGTGCCTCCAGCAAATCCAGGACACCCTGTTTGACCAGCCGTGCCAGGTGCCGTTCCATGGTGATCATCCGTTCATCCGGTTGGTCCTTGGTCTTGACCTGCATCTGGGAGTACATCTGCTCGATCTTGCCCTTGCGAATCAGGTTGGCCAGAGCGTAGTTGCTGTTGAGGATTTCCATCGCGACCACACGGCCATTGCCGTCCTTACGCGGGATCAACTTCTGGCAGATGATGTACCGCAGGCCCAGCGACAGTTGATTGCGAACCTCGTCCTGTTTCTGATGCGGGAAAAAATCCAGTATGCGGGTGATGCTGCCGATGACATCCCGCGTATGCAGGGTCGAAAAGACCAAATGCCCGGTTTCAGCGGCGGTCAGGGTCAGGGCGACGGTCTCGGCATCCCGCATTTCGCCGACAAAAATGATGTCCGGGTCCTCGCGCATCATGGACCGCAAGCCATGTGAAAAAGTATCCACATCACGCCCGAGTTCACGCTGCGAAATCATGGAATTTTTTTGGGTAAAGATGTACTCAATCGGATCCTCCAGCGTGATGATGCGGCAGGCGCGGTTTTCATTGATTCGATCCAGCAGTGAGGCGATGGTGGTGCTTTTGCCGGCCCCGGTAATCCCGGTAAACAAGACCAGGCCGTACTTGCGGCGGACAATGTCCTGCCAGGCATCGTTTGGGAAGCCAATCTTTTCCGGCGCGGGGATATCTGTGCCCAATGCACGGATCGCGGCGGCCAGCCCGTCATTTTCCTTAAACGCGTTGATGCGAAACTGGAGCGACTCGTATTTATACGAGCAGTCCACCGCCATATCCCGTTTGAGGAATTCGACATTTTTCGGCCCCAACAGCGGATAAACCAGCTTCTCAGCGATATCCTGTGTGACCAGCCCGCCTTTGAGCCGCACCAAATCGCCGTCGATGCGGTACGCCGGCTGGGTGCCGATCTTGATGTGCAGGTCGGAGACACGCATGGCCCCCATCCGCTCAAAATAAGCCAGCATGTCATTCATGCTTAAAAAAGCTCCGTCACCGGCCGGGTAAATCTTGTCATCGATGTTATATGCCTGTTCCATTCCAAACTCCTGCCTGGGTGTTTCAGGGAAAACCGCACTGTTTTACATTGTAACTATTCTACTCTTTTTTCAGGAAAAAGGGAAGAATAAAGGCAATTTTATCGCATATTCGGAGAGTTGGGGGTATTGTTCCGCTACAATGTTATCTTCAGGTGATTTCTTATGTCTAAAAAGCGGTTTGGGTATTTCTGCTGAAGCAATTTCACAGCCAAATCACCGGAACAGTGGCAGGGCGCGAGGATTTCACAATTGTATTTATTGAGGGTCTCAATTGTTTTTTCCATTCTTTTGTCAGAAGCCGCTCTTAAATGCATCCCCCCGATGACGGCATGAATGGGCTTGCCCGTTATCTCCCCGGCGTATTCGAGCGTGTTGATAAGCCCGGCGTGCGCGCAGCCCAATATCACCACCAGACCTTTCGCGGTTTCAAGCAGCAATGCCTGATCATCAGCCAGAGGATCTTCCTGTTGACGCTGCTTATCCAGATAGAAGGGCCCGCCGGTATCTTCGTATTCAGTTATTCTCGGAATCGTACCGGTAACCAGCAGATTCGCGGAAATGGTCGTTGGTTTAGCCGTATAAAAGACATTTCCCTTTGGAACCAATTCGGCGATTTTTTCACACGCATCCGAGGGCATCGAAACGTTTTTCGCAGGCTTGCCGAGTGGGTGGCTGTATCGGACTTTTGGGGCATCCGGATGCAGGTATACAACCGCGTTCGGTGCCGCATCAAGAACGGCTTTAAATCCGCCGGTGTGGTCGTAGTGGCCGTGGCTTAAAATAATGATATCCGTTTTAGAAAGGTCAATGTCGAGCAAATCGGCGTTATACATGAGCGCATCGGTTTGTCCCGTATCAAACAGAATATTACGGCCCGCGTATTCGATCCAGAAGGCCAGCCCGTGTTCGGATCGCAGCGGGCGGGGCATGGTGTTATTGACAAGCGTTGTAATTTTGACCACATTGGCGTTTTTGCTTTTGCCGGTCCTGTAATTTTCAACGGCTTTATGCAATGCCGAAGCAGCCAGATTGGAACAATGGTACTTCGCTTCCGGCAGACCGCCAAGGGCCTTGGCGACATCGTCATCGCTCAATGCGAGCGCTTTTTCCAGAGTCAACTCCGTTGCCAGTTCGGTCATCATGCTGCAAGCCGCAATCGCCGCCGGACAGCCGAAAACCTCATGCGAGACATGTTCCAATTTTTCATGTCGCACTTTGATCCAGACACGAATCTGATCGCCGCACTCTTTGGAGCCGATGATGCCGACACCATCAGCATCCGGAAGTTGTCCGATATTGCGCGGATTCATAAAATGATTCATGACTGTATCAGAGTATCGCACAAGTTCTCCTGTTCATATACACTTTTATATCCATCTTCGGGTCTGGTTTTTGTAGCTATTCCATTCATTCTCGAACTGTTCCTCGAGCATTTTTTCTTCAACACGAATAAACAACCGATCCATTAGAAATGCAAATAAAATCGGTACAATAAAGGGCGATAAACGTCCGGCCAGTATGGCGATACCCACAAGTATACACACAAACCCAAGATACATCGGATTTCGCGTCATTCGAAAAACGCCTGTTGTGACTAAACATGTGGAAGATTCGTGTGGCTTGACAGTTGTGTCGCTTTTCTTAAACAATTTATCTGCACTGAGATTGATCCATATTCCGAACAAAAGCGGTGCCAGACCCGTTAAGTTTATTGGAAAAGGAATAATGGTTCTGATGGGAGCAAGATAAAACAATACTGCCATGACTACCATTGAGATAAACAGGTAAGTGGGTGGCAGCGGTTTTTTGCTCTTTTGTGTCTTTGTCATTATATTACAGGATTTTAGTGGTCACAGGCGTTTTGGCCGGTTTGCAGGGTTCCGTTGAGGTAAGCGGTTGCCAGGTTTTCCGGCGAGTCAACCGGGGCGCCGACCTGTACTTGAACACCGTTTTGAGTGAACAGCATTTGAGCTCGCTGGCCCATGCCGCCGGCGAGGACAAGATCGCCGCCGTTTTCAGCGACCCACTTGGGCAATACGCCCGGTTCGTGCGGCGGAGGTGTCAGCATCTCAGTGCCGGTGACGGTTTTAGCTTCAGGATCAACGGTGACAAACGCAAATTGCTGACAGTGACCGAAATGCATGCAGAGTTGACCGTTTGCGGTGGGGATTGCAATTTTCATTTTTAATTCCTTTCTAATTTTTCTCTTCATGGATATTAGAAGTAAGTTTTTCAATAATTTGATCCAGTTTTTTATGTGTGTCAGTTGTAACAGAACACTCGGGAATGGTCAAGCCGGCATCGGCTCCGTCAGCAATCACCGGATCAAAAAGAAGGCGTCCCAGCAGGTCAAGCCCGGTTTGATCGGCAAGCTCTTTTCCGCCGGAAGTGGTTCCAAATAAATTCAGTTCCTTATGACAGTGGGGGCATAAAAAACCGGCCATATTCTCGATAATACCCCAGATCGGTACTTTGACCTGCCGGCAGAACGTGATGCATCGCCGAACATCTTCAACGGCGACCTTTTGCGGTGTCGTAACGATAACAGCGCCTGCATCGGTCCCGACAAGCTGGGCCACACTGAGCGGTTCATCTCCGGTACCGGGAGGCGCATCGATGACCAGATAGTCCAACTCGCCCCAGGCAGTATCGGCCAGTAACTGCTGAATGACATTGTATTTCATGGGGCCTCGCCAAATAACCGCCTGTGTATCATCGGGAACTAAAAAAGCGACAGACATTACTTTTAAATTGTCCGATACACCCAGCGGCATTATCTGGTTTTCAAACCCGAAGCATTTTTGCCCTGACAGCCCGATCATGCGTGGAACACTGGGGCCGTGTAAATCCACATCCAGAAGACCGACTTTATTTCCCTTGCGAGCATACTCTGCCGCGATGTTAACAGCAACCGTACTTTTGCCGACACCGCCTTTGCCGGAAAGAACCAATATTTTCCTGCCGATGGCAGCCATGTTTTCCTGTAATTTTTGTGAATCGACATTCGGATGGAAATTCGATGTGGTTTGTTCTGTATGACTCATTTTTTCTCTACTGTTAATTTAACCTTTTTCCAAATATTTTTGATCATTTCTGAAATCTCACAATCCGGCTTATGTTCCAATACTGTTTGACCGGCCTGCTGTGCATCGACGAAGACCGTGTCGTATGGCAACTCACCTAATAGTGTTGCATTACGATTTTGAGCAAGGTTTTTAATGTCTTGACTGACTTGTAGATTAATATCTGCCTTGTTAATGATAATCCCGGCGGGAACCTTAAAGTGTTCGGTCAGTTCCAAAATTCGTTCCAGGTCGTGCAGGCCGGAGACCGTTGGCTCGGTCACGATCACCGCGGCTTTAGCGCCGCCGACCGAGGCAATCACCGGACACCCCGTTCCTGGAGAGCCGTCAAGGACCACAACAGTGTCGTTGGAACCATTTTTTTCAGACGCGTTTTTACGAACCAGCGTTACCAGTTTCCCGGAGTTTTCTTTTCCGGGTTCCAGCGTGGCATGGCTCATATTGCCGCAGCGTGTTGAGGACCAGTACCATTTCCCGTCCTGGGTGGGAGTGACTTTGATGGCTTTTGTCAGGCAGACCAGAACGCATGCCCCGCACCCCTCGCATTTTTCTTCATCGATGGAAACAATACCGTTATGTTTGGAAATGGCGTTCCATTCGCACACGTCGATGCATTTTTCGCAAACACTGCATTGACGGGCGTTAATGGACATGACCCGCCCGCCGATAAATGTATCCGATTCGATAACATTCGGCTCCAGCAGCAGGTGCATATCCGCAGCGTCCACATCGCAATCAGCAACGACGGTTTTTTCAAGCTGGGTAAAACAGGCCGCAAGCGAAGTTTTACCGGTGCCGCCTTTGCCGCTGAGAACGGTAATTTCGATAGGATTAACGGATTGATTTTCCGTAGCGGCGATTTTTTGCCAGTCGTCGGTGTTTAAGAAGGGGGCCTTGGAATGTGCATCGGCCGATTCTGTTTTGGAATTCTTTTCAGGTGCCGGAATCGCAAGCAGTTTTCCGGTGATTTGTATGAACAGTTGCCTCAGATAATCCAAGTGTTCGGTTGCTAAAAGACCTTTGGAATAGAGTTCGGCGATCGCCCGGTCATCCGGAATCTCCGCCAGAATTGCCAGCTTTTGTTCTGCACACCAGCTGCGTAATTCTTCGACGTTGCCGATTCCCGCACGATTAATCAGGACCAACGGCTGGATATTCATCAACCGGCACATGTGGACCGATAGTTTCAGGTCATGCATTCCAAAGCGGGTTGGGTCGGCGACCAGCACGACAATATCCGCGTCCCGAACGGTATTCACAACCGAACAACTTGTGCCCGGGGGGGAGTCAAGAATCGTCAGCGTATGATCAGCGTGTTCTTTAATCTGTTCGATGAGCCGGACGGTCATGCCCCCGGCACCGGCTTGCAGCGTCGCCCAATGCAGATCAATGTTGCCAACGTTTCCCTGACAGGTTGTTCCGATGGGCCGTTTTCCGACGAGCAGTGCGTCATTGGGGCAGACAATCTGGCATGCGCCGCACCAGCGGCACAGTTCAGGAAACACCATGGCGTTTTTTTTGCCGATAACCATGGCATTAAAATAACACACTTTGGCGCACTGTCCGCAATAAGAGCATTTTGCAGGATCAACACCTTCGATGCATGGCAGAATTTGCTTTTGAGAATGAATCTTTTCAGGTTTGAGGAATAAGTGCGCGTTGGGGGCCTCCACATCACAGTCGATGTAGTGCAGTTTCATTTTTTCGGATAGTACCGCGGCCAGACACGAGGCAACAAATGTTTTGCCGACACCGCCTTTGCCGCTGGTGATTGCGATTTTCAATGTTTTGGACTTTCTGAATTATTGTTCGCGGAGGTCGATGCCGGCCCCCGCGAACAAAGGTTTCTGTTTATGTGAAACTCACTTACTTTTGGAGCTGTTCGATGCGTTCGTTGATCTGGGTCAGGGTATTCTGAAGCATCTCGGCTTGCTGTTTTAACCCGTCCAGTTCCTGCTCGACGGTTACCGCCTGCGTTTGTACCGGACCTGCCGGATAACCGGCGCCGAATGCCCAACCTCGACCACGGCCGCGAAAACCTCTGCCGCGACCACCAAAGCCGAAACCAAAGCCGCCGCCGTAACCCGGATTCATATAACCGGCAGTTGGATAACCCGCGCAATAACCAGCGCCTCTGCCGGACATCGGGCCGACGCCCATCGGACCTGTTCTGTCGCCACCTGGCATTGTTATCACCTCCTTTCGCTTAAGCTGAAGGATTATATTCCGGCCGACAGCACATTGCTGCCTCGGCACATTTTTTTATCAAAATCATTTGTCCCACCGGACAGTCTAAATCCGATGCGACAACCGGACATTTGGCTTTCAGAATAAAATAGATATCTTTGTCAATGTGACTGAGTGTTTCGTAGTTGCCTTGTCCTTTGGCGACAATCAAATCGGCCTGCTCGAAACGTGACCGAAACGTATCCGGGCATGTTTCTAAAATCGTTCCCGGAGCATCCGAACCGTTATCAATGACGTTAACAATCTTGTTTAGACCCACAGCGTCAGCATCTTCCATCAATGCGTCGTTAATAATCGGAGCCCCTTTGACAACGGCGGTAATTTTTCCAGTTGGAAGCTGCTCAATGAGGAGGCGATCAAAAACAATCTCACCGGCATTATCAAGTAAATAGAGAATGTTTCCGGCTTTATCCACGTCAGCCCGGAGCTGCTCTACTGCCGAATGATTGAACGAGTCGTTCAAGGATTGTTGAATCGTTTTATTGATATCGCTGTCTGAAAGAGAAGATTTGACACCTAAGTCGATAATATTTCCTGCAATGGCCAGCCGTACCGCCGTTTCCAAAGGATTTTCTGAGTTGCGCACCATCGGTTCCAGCAGATCATACAATTCCAGCGCCAGTTGATTATGCCGTTGTTTCAGGGGGCGATAGGGATCCGGATTCTCCACGAGTTCACGAATACGGCGGTGAATGTGCCGACTCATCGCAGGGGGGCTTTGATGCAGATCCATATCTTTTGTCAGGTCAAGCGTATCGCGAACAACCTGTTCATGGATGGACTCATCATTTGTCGCAAGCCGGGCGGCATCCAGCGCCTGGCGAAAAAAACAGGGGATGCAATCTAAAAAAGTTTTCATTTCTTTCTCTTAAAAAAAATCTTATACCCAATGACCTTCGACGTTGGCTTGCTGCATTTGGTTTAAATGACCTGAATTGTACTCAGTGACGGCCTGTTCCAGCGGTGTTCCGCCCGCCGCATTGAATACGGCAATGTCGTTGGCAGCGAGGGCGGCCATCGCCTTGGGTCCGACATTTGATGCAAGCAGAACATTAACCCCGGTATCAATCATCGCTTGAGCTGCTTGAATACCGGCGCCTTGAGCGGCTTGAAGATTCTGGCTGTTTTCAATAAACTCCCATTCCTTGGCCGCATCGTCATAGACCGCAAAAAAGGCCGCTCGTCCAAAACGGGGGTCGACATTTGATTGAACATTATTTGATTGTGAACATATTGCGATTTTCATTTCATTGTTCTCCGAAACCATTTAGGTTCATTGTATAAGATTGTTAACCTATCTTTTCCGCTCCATTGTATATTTCCTCGACGTTCATGATGACAGCGGCGACTTTTGGCAGTTTATCGGGTACCCATTTCTGAACTTCATCGAACATTTCGCCTTCTGTGAGTCTTTTAGCAGTGCCTTTTACCTGAAAAGAACCTTTTCCCTCATCAAGTACCGCGAAAGCAATGTTGCCATTGCTCAAAATATTGTCACGTGTCTTATTCAAATAGTTATCTGTGATCAGAACGGTTTGGTCGTCGATAACTTTTAAATATGTTATGTAAACAACATTGGGGATCTGGTCCTGATTACTTGTGGCGACAGGAAAAGCGTCTTGTTTTGATATTGCTTCTTTTACACTGCTTGGTAATTGTGCCATTTTCCGGTTTCCTTTTCTGTATTCATGTATTTAATCTCTTGGCGGTAATTATGTCCTGCCTTGGTTGCCGCGGCGTCTTCGGCCGCGACCCATGCCTCGTCCGGGGCCCGGGGAATTCGGCATTTCAGCAACAGGGCCGCCCTCAATACAAATGGCCTGACCCAAAACAAGGGCGTTGGCGATTTTTTGTCGCGCGGAAGCGTAAATTCGGGTTACAGTCGGTCGGGAAATGCCCATCGCTGCAGCGGCCCGCTCCTGATCCATCCCGAGATGATCCAGCAACCGAATTGCTTCAAATTCATCCAAAGCCAGCGTGACCCACTCTAATTGCCGGGTCGGAATGCCTGCCGGCTTATAGATCACTGAAATCGGCTGAATGCCTATCAATCTGTTTTTACAAGGTCTTGGCATATATTATCTATCGTCAATTATGAACATATGTTCATAACAATTTATTGTTTTTTGTGCTATGTGTCAATAGAAATTTAATGATATTTCTGTAAATATTTGTTTTTAAAGACTTTACAGTTCATTTGTTTTTTGTTCAGTGACGAGGATTTAGAGATTTGTTCGTATTTAAGCGATTATGAAGGTCTTACTTTGTAATAACATTTTTGATTCTGCACTTTTGCCTCGATCTTGCTCTCTGAGGCCAATTCTTCTATATACTTAACTGCCTCATTTCGATGAAGACCAAGACCGGCTGCAATATCTTCAATAGAACAGGGACGACGTTGCAAAAGTGTCAGGACGTCTTCTCGTCGAGCAGAAAAGTCTTGCTGTTGATGAATATTGTTGTAGTCAGCAATTACTTCTGCTTTCTCGTAGAGTTCTTCGGTAATTTCCCGTAATTGTTTTTGAGGAACCGGATCGGCAAATTCCTCGGCTGGCGGCCGGGTTACCGTGTTGACCTGGACTTTATCGGGATGGATAGAATGGATATAGTTTTTCAGGCAGTCTGTTTCCTTTGCTGTGGTGGTTACACCCGCCAGAAGAAAAACCTCAAGCCAATATTGACCATCGTATTTATCACGAAATTTTACGAGTCCGTTTATCATTTTGTTAAAGGTAATATCCTGATGTGGCCGGTTAACATATTGAAAAGTTGTGTTACTGCCCGCATCAAGTGATGGAACGACTAAATCCGCCGATTTTAAGGCGTTTCTTACTTGTGCCAGCCACAATAATGAACCATTTGTCAGGACCGCGACAGGAACATCCGTCATGTCTTTAATCTTAAGAATGAGTTTTTCAAGAGATGCATAAAGCGTTGGCTCCCCGGAACCGGACAGCGTGATATAGTCGGGATTTGAACGAAGTTTTGATTTGAGTTGGTCGAGAATTCGGTCAACGGGAACCCATTCTTTTCGTTGCGTTGTTTTATGGGTTGTTATTCCGAGTTGACAGTAGATACAATCGTAGGTGCATGTTTTAAACGGCACTAAATCTATTCCCAGCGAACGCCCCAGGCGTCGTGAAGGGACAGGTCCGAATATGTATTGGTTTACATTGTTCATTATTCAGGAGCTTCCGTTTTGATATGGAGTTCCACGTCTAATGGATTATATCGACTCATCATGCTGGCTTTTCCAATCACTGTTATTTGCATGTGAAAAATATCTTTTCGATCGGTAAATTTTTTTACTTTTGTTTGATATCGATATACGACAAGTGTATTGTTAATCTCTTCATGAAGAATTTCTTGGAGTTTTTCTCCATCGATTCCTGAATACTTACTTTTAAACCCCTTAAACGTAAATTTTCTTTTTTTATGCTCATCAACTAAACAAATCGCTAAATTCAGTCCTTGGCTTTCCTGAAGAATTATGTTTTTTCTTCCTTTTAATAAATCTATCAGAGACATTTATTTACTCCGGATGTTTTTTTATTCAGCTTATTCGATAACGGAATGCATAGGTTGTATTCTATTGCGAACTCCAATTCTTTTCGGTGTTATCAATAAACGCTGCTGTCCGAGCATGCGAAATCATGAAAAGGGCCTCAAAACATCAAACAAATCCGGCTGATCGTAGAATTTCCCCTTTGCTGTTGCTTTAATTTCTCCATCCTGGACAATTTTGGCTTCCAACAAATACAAAGGGTGCGATATGCGTGTTATTCTGGCTGAGACCGTTGCCTGTTTGCATGTTACAACTGGATGCCTGAATCGCGTGGTAATTTCAACGGTTACTGCTGTTTGCCCACGCGCAAACATGCAATGACCCATGGCACCATCTAAAACGGTTGAAATGACGCCCCCATGCAATACGCCGGGATACCCCTCAAATGCTTCATCGCATTCAAACAGTGCGCTGACGCTCCCGTCTTGATCCGTATCAAACTTTAAATGCAGACCCTTGCTGTTTGTATAACTGCATACAATACATCCGGGATGGACCTGGTTATGCACATTACCAAAATGATTACGATTAGTTGTAATGATCATACTTGCTTTATTTTTTAAGTCATCTGGGGTCAAGTGCTATTTACTGTACCGCCAAGTAAAAATTGCATTTCTTTCCGTGAGATTCTACATACGATTAGTACTTTTATTGTGAACATATGTTCATAATAATTTAATGTTTTCAGCGAAAAAATTCAATCGAAAAACAAAAAAATCACTAACTTATTTGATAGAAAGTGGTTATGGCTATTGCTGTCGAGGTTTCTTTGGGGGGATACCGTTTTAAACGGGTTTTGACTTTGGTGCGGTTTTCGATATAATGATGGAACGTTCGCTGGGGGTGGCCCGCATCGGCCTGAGAAAAACCCTTCGAACCTGATCAGGAAGTCCGGCGTATGCCGGGTAAGCCCTGCGTAGGGAAGCGGTTAAGACAATTCAATTTGCATTGTGTCAATCGCTTTCACAATTGAAGCGATTTTTTTGATATTTAGGAATCATACGATGGCAACACAATTGGAAATAGCTCGCTGCGGCGAGATCAGTGATGTGATGGAATCCGTTGCCCGCCGTGAGGGCGTGGATGTGGATGTGATTCGAGATGAACTGGCCGCAGGGCGACTGGTAATCCCGGCGAACACGATACACTTAGCCGGGAACCTGATACCAGCGGCGGTTGGCCGGGCGGTCTCGGTGAAAATCAATGCCAACATCGGCTGCAGCAGTGTACGGTCGTCGCTGGATGGTGAAATTGAGAAAATGAAAGTGGCTCTCGATGCCGGAGCCGATGCGATGATGGATCTGAGCACCGGCGGCGACTTGGATGCCATCCGTGAAAAGCTGCTGAGTGAGTGCCCGGTGATGTTCGGGACGGTTCCGGTATATGAGGTGATCGTGGATCGCGGTGTCGATGAGATCGACCATGATACAATCCTGAAAATCGTCGAAAAACAGGCCAAACAGGGGGTGGACTTCTTCACGATTCATGCCGGACTTTTGAAGGAACATCTGGATTTGCTTTCCAGCCGCGTCTGCGGCATTGTCAGCCGGGGCGGGGCGCTCATGGCCAAATGGATGGTCCACCACAACAAGCAAAACCCGATGTATGATCTGTTCGACGACCTGTGCGATATCATGCGCCAGTACGATGTGTGTTTTTCGCTGGGTGACGGATTGCGGCCGGGGTGCGGCGCTGACGCGACCGATGCAGCCCAGATCGCCGAACTGCGGACGCTGGGCGAACTGACCCAGCGGGCACAGGAAAAGGGCTGCCAGGTCATGGTCGAAGGCCCGGGGCATGTCCCATTCGATCAAATTCAAAAAAATATGGAAATTCAGCAAGAAATCTGCCATGGCGCACCGTTCTATGTATTGGGACCCCTTGTGACGGATATCGCGCCGGGGTATGACCATATCACCAGCGCTATCGGCGGGACCGCGGCGGCGTTTTACGGGGCATCGTTTTTGTGCTATGTGACCCCGCGGGAGCATCTGGGGCTGCCGAACGCCGACGATGTGCGGGCGGGTGTGGTGACGTCGAAGATCGCCGCCCATGCCGCGGATGTGGCACGGGGTTTCGGCAACGCCGCCCAGCGCGACCGACGGCTCAGCGAGGCCCGTGCGAACCTGAACTGGCAGACGCATCTGGATGAGGCGATTGACCCCAAGACGGCGCGGGCGATGTATGAGCAAGCGTGCAAAGAAAGCACCATGCCGGGCCAGGGCGGCGAGGATTACTGCACCATGTGCGGCCGCGAGTGGTGCAGCGTGCGGATTAATAAGGAACTGCGGAATACAGTTTCCAGTAAACAGTAACCAGTTATCAGTAAACAGTGTGGGAGAGTGTGTATGAAATTGCGTACGTTAATAATGATTGCAGGCGTGTCTATAGCAGCGGGGTTTGCGTATGTACAGGCGGATTCAATTCCCGTGGCGAACCATTCATTTGAAGAACCGGTTGTGCCGCCTGATTCTAATCCACCTGTACTAACAGATGTGACAGATTGGATTGAATTGGATATGGATCCCTTGGGATATTCTCAGAATACAGGTGTTTTCAGTAACGTGACCTTAATAGCCAATGCAGATGCAAACCAATTAGCTTTACTGGGTGGTGAAATGGGCAACGCTTTGCTGCAGGAACTGTCTGCAAACTATCAAATAGGGAAGAGTTATCGATTAACTGTTGCAGTCTGCCTTCCTGGAAATCCGGCAATCTGGCCACAAGACCCGAATGCTTTAGCACTTTCATTCTATTATGATGATCCGGTCAGTGACCCGAATTTATTTTTTCAAACAGCATCGCAACCTCCGTTGAACCTGGAATCAGAAGTCTTAGTGGATTATTCTGTCTTTTTGCCGACAGTGCAGGCTGATGATGCCTGGGCGGGTCAACCCATTGGCATTGCGATTCGTGCGACCGGACCTTTGGGCGGATATTGGGATTTGGATAATGTTCGTGTGACCGAGTATCCGCTGGTGCCGAATTTCACAGACGATTCGATTGTGAATTTAGCGGATTTTGCTATGATGGCGTTTGATTGGCTGTTTTGTGACGACCCCTTGACCGATGTGACCGGTGAAGGATGTGTCAACGAAGATGATTTGCGAATACTGATGGAGTACTGGCTGGATAATGTTTAACGGCGGCGGAATCCGAAGCTTTTCACGTAACTTGCATTTCCGTAAGGCCTTTACGCTGATTGAGCTTTTGGTTGTGATCGGCGTTATTGCAATCCTGCTCGCGGTTTTGGTGCCCTCGCTTCGCAAAGCACGCCATCAGGCAAAATTAGTGGTGTGTGCTTCCAATCTGCGTAATGTCGGGACGGCGATTCACGCTTATTCGCAGGATTACAATGACACGATCCCCTTTGGTCCCGAAGGACTCCCCATGGCCGGCAGTCAGTTTTATACTGCCACAGGGAACGTGACCAGTTTGATCTCGCTTTATGATGGATCACCGGTGGGGTTGGGGTTGCTGCTGGATGGGTATATTGCTGATCAGCCCAAAGTTCTTTTTTGCCCCGATGCCGACCAGCACACGGATGCGGAGATTGAATTATCTCGAGTGGGGGAGCTTCAGGCCCAGTGCGATTACTACTACCGTCATGCCTCGGTGGCATTGCTGTACGGCCAACCGGAGACGTTTCATGTTCGATTGACCAATCTCGGAAAAAATCGAAATCAAAAAATGATTTCAGCGCTGGTAATGGATGTCCAGTTCCTGGCAAATGAATCGTTGTCGGTATTCGGTGTTGTGACGCGGACCAATCACGATCGTAAAGCGGTGAATATTTTACTTGCAGATGGGCAGGTGGTTCGTCAGGATAATTCGGATGACACCTTCACAGTGGATATCGGGGGGTACCCGTATGATGCCCTCGATAAGATCCTCCTGGCATTTGAACTTGCCGACGACTTGCGATGAACCCCACGTTTCGAATCACACAAAAAAACCCCGCTGAAGTAATTTCAACGGGGCCGAAGAAGGATAGTGATTAATATCTGCGTATATTCAGATTCGCGGACAGATTACCCTTCCTGATAAGGACATTATCGTCTGCCGCGTTGTCCACGTTGTTCACGTTCTCCGCCTTCTCCGCGTTGTCCGCCGCGTCTCTGTCGGTTGCCACGTTCTTGACGGGAATCTTCAGGACCCTGAGCATCTTCGCCTTCCCCGCGCATCTGCATGCGTTCTTTTATCCCAGTCATCATTCCACCGGCTTTGGCTTTCATTTCTTCAATCTTAGCGAGTTGTTCGTCGGTGAGTACTCCCTTGACAGTTGTCATTGTGACTGCTTTTGCGAGCGCCTGTTGTATGAGCGCATCGCCGGCAACGGTACCTGCAGCAATAATCTCGGCTTCGATGCCTTCAGCAGTTGCTTCATGCAGGGCTTTCATCGCTTCCCGAACAGCTTCCTGGGATGCTTCGATCGCTTCTCTGTTGGCCGCTACAATTTCTTTGATCATGTCTTGTTGCTCTTGTGTCAGTTCAAGCATTTTGCTCATCCGACCCACCAGCATGCCTCCCATGTCATCCTTTTCGCCGCGCATCCCTATTTCACCGCGCATTCCTTCACGCGTTCCCATCCCGCCGCGCATCCCCATTTCACCGCGCATTCCCATTCCGCCTCGGCCTTGGAAACCGCCACGACCCTCACGGGAACCGCCTCGGCCGCCGCGGGGTCCACCTTCATTTGCTGCCATTGCCAACGGAGCCAGTGCGATTGCCAGCAGGAGTACGCTGATTGCGAGTGTTTTTGTCTTCATTTTTCATTCCTTTCTGTTTTTGATTTCTAAGCTACTTGTTTTCCCTTTTCTCAGGGCCTTCCCGTTGAGTTAGTGAAAGGTCCGTCAAAAAGGTTACAAGGCAAAATAATTATAATCTCTAACGGATCGATTTCAGGATGAAACTTCACGAAAATATATTCTTAATCAAGGTTATGTCGTTTCAAGAAACCCGATCTTTAAACAGAATTTCAGGAGAAACTTTATTTTTAATGTTTCTGAGCACGTTTAAACGTCAGAACCGTTATATTTAGTGTTATACTCAAACCAAGCCCGGTGGCAAATGAATCGTTGTCGGTATTCGGTGTTGTGATGCGGTCCAATCACGATTGTAAAGCGATGAATATTTTACTTGCAGATGGGCAGGTGGTTCGTCAGGATAATTCTGATGACACCTTCACCGTTGATATCAGGAGTTTTCCCTATGATGCGCTCGACAAAATTCTTAGCGTTTTTGAAAAGGCCGATGAATTGCGTTAGGTATTTTCTTGTCGGTGTAGGCATATAAAAGCCCCGCTCCTTGAAAGAGCGGGGCTTTGGTGTTGTGAGGGTGATACTAAAATGATTCCGTTTTCACGGGTTATTACTGTGCGCCGCCTTGTCCGCCGCGTGCGCCGCGTCCACCGCCGGCTGCACCGCCTTGTGCGCCGCGTCCACCGCCGGCCGCGCCGCCTTGTGCGCCTTGTCCGCGTTGTCCACGCTGTTGCATCTGCTCTCTCCTCTGAGCTTGCAGTTCTTTCAACTGAGCTTTCTGCTCAGCAGTAAGGATCGCTGCGACCTTTTTGGCGTTTTTAGCTGTAAGTATGCCCTGCTTGCCGTAGGCTTCGCCCAGTACTTTTGCGGCTGCGAGGATCTTGGCATCAACACCTTCTTCAATGGCGACCTCCAGGGCGGTACTGGCATTACGAACCGCTTGCTGAGCTGCCTGCGTTTCTGTTTGACTTGCTTCCTGAATCGCTGTGATCTTTGCCTGCTGTTCCTCTGTCAACCCAAGTTGCTGCAGCAGCCGGTCCGCGCCTCTACCTCGTGTACCGCGCATGCCGCGCTCACCCTGCTGAGCACCCTGACCGCGCTGGCCGCGTGCGGGGGCCTCTTCGGCTGCCATTGCCAGCGGAGCCAATACGACTGCCAGCAGTACTGCACTAATTACGAGTGTTCTTGTCTTCATTTCTTGTCCCTTTCTGATTCTGATCTTAGTTACTTCCCAATTTTCGTCCTTAATTATAGGACACTCTCGCAAAGATAGTGAGTGATGTTTCGTATCGGTTACACTATTCTTTGTTAAAATTTCATACAAAAATTTTGATTTTTTTACACTGATTGTGATTGAAAATTCTCGCTTCTGCGCGGCTATGTAGTGCTGCGACCGTCAGTTACGAGTTTGCTCGCGGGAATTTACTACCCTGAAGGGTATATTTGCTCAATAAAGAAAACGCACAACACGCATATTTACGCATATTAAAGACATATAATTACCAGAGGATCTTTCGGATTTGTCATTAAGACATGCTTGTCTTGCGATCGCTTTTTAGCGGTTTCAAAATCCGACATCAATGGCGATTTTTGATTGAGTAACCGCTTTATATACAGTTGTTCTGAAAGGGGTTATGGTTTTTCGGGATCATCCAGAAATACGATGTCTTCGGGGATCGCCACGACATCGCGTCTGTCCGGGCCGAGCAATTGACGGATTTTCTCGCTGTGCTGTCCGGCGACTTTTTTCAACTCGTCTGAGCCGAGACTGGTTATGGCTTTGGCGGAATCATTGATCATGACCACCGCACCGGCCGCAAACGCCCCCTCGACGGTTTTGACCCCGCTTGGCAGTAAGCTTTTATGTTTGCAGATGGCCGCCATTGCCCCGCCATCAATGCGGATCGTCCCTTCGGCTTTGCTGTGCAGGATCCATCGAGCGCGGTTGCTGAGCGACTGCTTTTTGGCCAGGAAAAGCGTGCCGATCTCTTCACCCTCAATGATCCGGCGAACGACATCGGCTTCGGTTCCATTGACCAGTACCATGCGGCATCCGGCGGTGGCGGCGATTTTCGCTGCCGTCAGCTTGGTTTTCATTCCGCCGGTGGAGTGGATGGTGCCTTTTGTTCCCGCGGCCTTGATGATGTCATCGGTGATTTCTTCAACAACACGAATAGGCCGGGCGTCTTTGTATTTGTGAGGGTTCTTATCGTACATCGCGTCGATGTCCGTCAGCATAATCAGCAGGTCCGCGTCGATCTTGCTGGCGACTAGGGCGCTGAGCTTGTCGTTATCGCCGAAGGCGGTGCCGATTTCGGCCGTTGAGACACAGTCGTTTTCATTGAGAATGGGGACCGTTCCCACTTTGAGCAGGCCCTCGATGGCGTTTCGCAGATTCAGATAGGTCTTTCGTTTGTCCAAAACCTCGGCGGTCAACAATACTTGTGAAACGGTTAGCCCCACAGCCGAAAAGGCCTCGTGATAGGCGTGCATCAGCAGGGGTTGTCCGGTTGCGGCACAGGTCTGACGCAATGTCATATCCGTGACGGGGCCGACTATTTTCAACTGCTTGGCACCCATGCCGATGGCTCCGCTGGATACGATGAGTACCTGTCTGCCGGTTTTGATGAGCCGGCTTACCTGATCGGCCAGCGAACGGATGTAGGCGATGTTGACGCCGCTCGTACAGCTCAAGGTGCTGGTGCCGATCTTGATCACAAGCCGTTTAGAGTCTTTGAAGTTACGCATGGATTAAGGGGTCCAGGTTTTGTTTAATTTATTGTGGATAAACTTTTTGCCGTCTGCACCGGAGTACTCCGCGACGATGTGGCCCTTGCCGATGAGGCGCCATTTGTAGATGAGCAGGCCTTCCATCCCGACCGGGCCGCGGGCGTGGATTTTGTTGGTGCTGATGCCGACTTCGGCGCCGAGCCCGTACCGGAAGCCGTCACTGAATCGCGTGCTGGCGTTCCAGAAGACATTTCCTGAATCGACCAGGTCCATAAAGGCCGCGGCGGTTTGGCGGTTTTGAGTGACGATGGCGTCGGTATGGCCACTGCCGTAGGTATTGATGTGTTCGACGGCTTCATCAAGGTTTTTCACCACGCGGACAGACAAAATGTAGTCGAGATATTCGGTTTTCCAGTCCGTTTCATTGGCGTCCTTGACATCGATAATCGCCCGCGTTTTCT
>Ga0272442_10000937_pt1 | contig 45215 bp, 37 predicted proteins | sample SSMForm2O_FD_200262 | JGI IMG/M metagenome (GOLD analysis project Ga0272442, IMG submission 200262) | Marine sediment archaeal communities from Little Sippewissett salt marsh, Falmouth, MA, United States - SSM-Form-2O | ecosystem: Environmental > Aquatic > Marine > Wetlands > Sediment ...
TTGCTTATTCTTTTCACTCGCTTATCTTCTGTTAACTTTTGTTTACTTACTTTATCTCCACCTTTCTATTCTGGGAATTATACGTCGGCAGGGCATGGATGTTCATTTCATGCTTTACAATATTTATATAACTTTCCGACCACCCTGTCAAGTTACTTTTGCCCCCCATTTCTTCCAATTTCGTATTTTGTATTTCCTACCCCCCATCCCCCTCCACCATGAGCACAGCCAGTGGTGGAGATTATACTTAGCCCCCGGTTTCACCGGGGGTCTTTTCTCTACCCATACACTCATTTTGTTTAGCGCCCCGCCTGCGGTGAGCTTGTCGAATCCGCCTGCGGTGAGCTTGTCGAATCCGCCTGCGGTGAGCTTGTCGAATCCGCCTGTGGTGAGCTTGTCGAATCCGCCTGTGGTGAGCTTGTCGAATCCGCCTGTGGTGAGCATCGTCGAATCCGCCTGTGGTGAGCTTGTCGAATCCGCCCGCCAATTATTCTGACTCCTGATTGCTGACTCCTGACTCCTCTCTTCCTGTTTAGCACCCGGACCACGCTCCGGGTGGCATACTCAAGTAATTGCTATCACGGGCATTGCCCGCTTGAGCATGGTGTTTTCGTCTAGGCCCGTGCTTTTAGCACGGGTAAAATAATCACCACACCTTTACCCCCACCCCCCTCCACCATGAGCACAGCCAGTGGTGGAGATTATACTTAGCCCCCGGTTTCACCGGGGGTCTTTTCTCTACCCATACACTCATTTTGTTTAGCGCCCCGCCAGTGGTGAGCTTGTCGAACCGTGCCCGCCATTTTCTTTATATTCTTTTCTTTTTGAATAATATTTTTCTCTGAGAACTCGGTGACCTCTGTGGCTAATTTTTTATGCTTCTTCGCGCCTTCGCGTGAAACATATTTTCTCGCCACTCGCCACTCACCACTCACCACTCACAACTTATTAACTTTGTTCCCTTCGTTACCTTCTGTTCAATTATTTATGAGATTGCTCTTGCTGCTGATTTTATTCGTTTACCCGTTTACTTGTTTACCTGTCTTCTTACCTTACCGCCTCTGCGTCCTCTGTGTTCTCGGTGGTTTAAATATTTATTACCACAGAACTCGCAGAGTACCACAGAGTTTTAATTATTTTTTATAATTTAGCGTCTTCGCGCCTTTGCGTGAAACTAATTCTAATCCTTATTCTTTTGTTTTGATATTTCAAATTTTGAGATTTTGAATTTGTTTAGTGTTTAGGATTTAGGATTTCTTCTAATACGGCGGGTGGCATGCTTTACGCGCAGTTTATGCCCCGCATAAACAAGCTTAAGCATGTCTTTTAGTCCAATATATCTTCCCTTCGCCTCTTTCTTCCCATTTCGTATTTCGTATTTATCCCCTCCTTACCTCCCCTCTTTATATTTAGCCCCCGGTTTCACCGGGGGTCTCTTTTAACTCATATACCCATACACCCATACATGATATACCCCCTCCCCTCCATCGGCCGCTTCAACCGCATGGACGATTATTCCGGAAACATGCAAGACCCGCAGTCTCTGCATAAGTATCTCTATTGTCACGCTAATCCGGTTAACAATATCGATCCATCTGGGCAGATATCTTTTGGTGGTGTAGTGAATTTTGTAACTACTTTTGCTATTAGTATGATGATCCGTGGTATGGAATTAGCTCCAAAAGCTGCCGCATTAACATGGGCTATTACAAAAATTGCTGGGATTACTTTTCTGGCATCAACCATTATTCGATTTCTCGAAGTAGAAGGGTGGATACCTGAATCTGGTATTACCGAAGAAGTACAAATGGTTTCTGGCGCAATTTTCTTTGCTGGCTTTATTTTGACAGGAGTGTTAAATTCTATTCCACAACCCAGCGGTAAAATTCCATATGGGTCAAGTAGTTTAAGTAGACAGGTTCAAGGTGTTCGACAAGGAAATAATTTCTCGAATGCTAGAAATGGAGCAGTTTTTCAATATAGGGCAGATGATGGATCAACCCGAACTGTACTTCGTTTCAGTCAGGGATTTACAACAGGCGGTGGCCATGCGGAAAGGATTATTGCAAGAGAACTGGAACAGATGGGTGTTCAACCCTCTCAAGTCACAGATATATACAGTGAACTTCAGCCATGTAACAATCCAGGTGGTTATTGCATGCCATTCCTTAAGGAACAGTTCCCTAATGCGAATATTTCTTGGAGTTTTGACTATCTTGATCCAGCGACAAGGGATGCGGGACGACAAGCATGGCTAAACGCAATTAACAACTTATTTTAATAAGTGAGGAAGTTAAGATGTGGAATCCATTCGAACAAGTAAAGGAAGTTTTTGGGCGAGATGGTCTTGTTAGAGCGAGCAACGAATGCGTTGCTTCATTACTGATTTCAGAAAAATCTAAAGAGTTTTTGGTTTCTGTTGGTGTACCGAAAGAAAATATTTTATTATGTGATTTTAAGCTATCTATGGAAAATTGCCTTAGAATAAAAGAGTATGCTAGAAAAATGGGGATTACAACTGAAGAAGATTTACCATACAAGGTCATTGGTAATGATGGGTATATGCAAATCTGTTTATCGGAACAAAATAAAACAGGGGAAGTTATTGCCTATGACCTTAAAGGAGAACTTCCAACAAGATATATTAACTGTAATATAGAAACCTTTATTGGTTTTCTTGCTCTTTATGTAAAAGCTTGTGGTCAATATGGAAGTCTTTCTGACCAAGAAATGCTCGAAGGTGCACAAGACTTTGAAAAACAATTACAACTACTTGACTCAACAGCCTTTAAATCCGATCAAACATGGTGGTCATTAATAACACAGCAACTTAAATCAGGTATGTTATAGAAGATTAGAAAATAATATGAGGGCGCCATAAATCATTTCAGGCTGATTTATGCTGAGGCATTATTTAAAGTATTTTCAATTATAGTTCTTTGGCAACTGCATAAAAGTTCAATACAAAGCCGAATTTATCCGGTAACTTCACTGAGTCCGGGCTTTGCCTGTTCTCGTTTATAAAGCAAACGACAAATACAAAAAATAAATCCTCATATCGATTTTTCTGCCCACCCCTTTTTTGGCATGCGCTAATCCGGTTAACAATATCGATCCATCTGGGATGTTCACCTCAATATCTACATTGAATGCAGCTACTATAAGGGCCGGACTATTCTCGATTAGTACATTGGTTACCAAAGCAGCAATTGTGGGTATCGTGTCACAGCTTCCAACATTGCTTATAACTGCAATATGGCTTATGCCTGCTTATGACAACTAAATGTGCTAGCTGGGCTTATTGGTAAGTATAGCGGGCCAGTAGCTAATCAATTGAGGCAGATTGCTGACAACTTGGGTGATACAATTGCATTCAATTTTACAATAGTCTCTATTTTCCTTCCCTCTCGCCCAAAGGTTGGAGGTTAAATGAAATCCATAGCTTCGTTATAATCACTGTCGAAACATCACCTTAATGCATATCAACATTCTTTATGTTTTGAAAATTTGACATTGTTTAGGATTCTTGTCCGCCGTAGCTCGCGCTGCGAGCGAAGGAGGATAGGATTTAGTGCTTAGGATTTCTTTTATTACGGTCAACCGTCCACGGTCCACGATCTACCTTTCTTCGCGCCTTTGCGTGAAACATATTTTCTCACCACTGACCACTCACAACTTATTAACTTTGTTCCCTTTGTTCCCTTCTGTTCAATTATTTATGAGATTACTCTTGCTGCTGATTTTATTTGTTTACCCATTTACTTGTTTACCTGTCTTCTTACCTTACCGCCTCTGCGTCCTCTGTGCACTCGGTGGTTTAAATCTTTATTACCACGGAGCTCGCAGAGTACCACAGAGCTTTAATTATTTTTTATAATTTAGCGTCTTTGCGCCTTTGCGTGAAACTTATTTCTCACCACGGTCAACGGCCTACTGCCCACGATCCACGATCTACCTTTCTTCGCCCCTTTGCGTGAAACATATTTTCTCACCACTGACCACTCACAACTTATTAACTTTGTTCCCTTCTGTTGAATTATTTTTGTGGCCATTATTTCTTCTGTTTTAATCATTTAAATTTTGGGAATTGGAATTTGTTTAGGATTTCGGATTTAGTGCTTAGGATTTCTTTTATTACGGTCAACCGTCCACGGTCCACGATCTACCTTTCTTCGCCCCTTTGCGTGAGAAATATATTATCTTTGATATGTATTTTTGCTTTTTAATTTTTGATCTTTAATTTGCTCTGTGCCTTAGTGCCTTTGCCCCATTGTGACTTTCTAGATAGTGACTCCCCAAGGGCCCCCATTAAAACTATATAAAATATACCACACTTTTCATAAATAGTCAAACACTTTCCACAAAACCCCAACCACTTTTAAATCGAAATTCGCAGAAAAAATACCCTTCCAAAATTTTTTTTCAAAAAATCTCCAGCCCTAAAATTAATATTTACCCCACTTTTGAAAATCCATTTCCATAAGTGCATAAGACTGCCCCCTCCTCACATTACTCCCTGGATTACCACCTTAAGCATTAGGTCTTGAGTCTTAAACCTTCTTTATAACTCCTTCTATTTCATCCCTTTAGCATAATAATCCGGATCTCGCCCCAGCTTTTCCCGCGCTTCATTTGTCATCATCTCGAAGGCCGGATGATCGCTCGACCACGCTCTGCTCAGGTAATTTTCATCCCGCATCTTAGCAATTTCCGGCTTCACCTCCTCATGGTAACTGCCATATATATGCAGCGAATCGGTAATATCCACATATCTGCCCACCCTTACCGGTCGGTCGATATTGTCGCTAATCCTTTTTGCCACAATACTTTGTAGATCCGTCAATGCATACACATTCATGAACCACGCCTTGAATAAATCCCTGCTTCGCCAATGGGAATTAAGATTCAGTACCAGCTCCCCTTCCTGATCTTCTATGACTCTAAACCACAACCTTTGCAGACAGGGCGGATCATCGGTCTGCGGATCGGCCGTAGGCATCCAGGTAATCGCCTGCGCCCGGCGGGTATGGAAGGTTTCCGAGCATTTTTTAACGATATAATCGATCTGATCTACAGCATTGAAAGGCTTGTCGGAACTGGACTTACGCAAATCTTCGACCGGGCGGTAGGCAAATAGTCTTTCGTGATAGGTATAGGTCCACTTACCCGCCTGAGGGTCTATCCAATGATCGTGAATCCCGTTACATACTTCCTGCCGATAGGCTTCCAGTTCCTCCGGTCCGCCCGGGAAATTTTTGTGTATCCTCGGTTCATTAAAGGGGTTAGCTACCGTAATCATCACCGTTGCGTCCTTGCTCGGCGGATCGGTTGGCTTATCATACTCGGTTTTGATATCAATGCCTTCGTCCCAGACCGCCAGCATCGCCCTCTCCCAGGCCTGCGGCAGACATTGGGCTTTAATGGTAATTACCGGGATGTTTCCAGTCTCTAACATGACAGGTGACATAGAGCGACTCCTTTCTACTCTAATTTGCTGTTATAAAAGCACTTATAAGCACTTCTCTGATATTTTAATTTGTTTCTGCTCTGCAAATTATAAAGTATAGGAAACCTTTAGCCTTCGGCAAGGTCTAAGTCTGTAGAAGAATAGACAAACTTGTCGAAGATAGATAAATGACACCTGTGTCAACCCGCGTTGTTGGGTAAAGCAGAGGCGATTTCAGCATAAAAAACGTGCTTTTTATTTGTTACCGGCTTATGACGCTGCAGTCATAGCTCCTAAAAAAATTTTAACCGGCAATAAAACTGCTATAAGTATCGTAATTGTAACAAGTTACCGGCTTCCTTCCGACAGGCAGATGCATGATAGATTTCAGCAAATTCATTATTGAAAAAAACATCATTTCCCCCGAGCAACTCGAACTTATTACCTCCAGAGATGCCCGGGGAGAACCTTTATATTACCGTTTATTTCGGCAGTACCCTGAGTTGGAAGGGCCATTATGGCAGGCCTTGGCGGAATTTTTACAGGTTGAGCTGGTAAATCCGAACAAAATCAAATTAGATCCGTCTCTCACCCATTTGCTGCCGGCTCAAATGGCCCATGATTATTCCATCGTCCCTCTAAGTCGCAAAGGTCAGACACTGGAAATTGCCTTGGCTGACCCCAAGCAATTCGAAAAGTGCGAAGAATATTCCATGCTGTTATCCCGTCAGCACAGCGATAGCAGCAGTGATCACCTGGTTGTTGTAGGTCGGCTGGCGCGACCCAGCGATATAACGACCATGATAAAATCCCTCTATGGAATCGGGGCCGAAACAGTACAGCAGATAATCGAAGAACAAAATGTACCGGAAGTAACGGTTCTTGGCCCGGAAGTGGTGGATCTGACGCGGGATAAAACAGAGGGAAAAGAAGACGCGGCCATCATAAAGTTTGTCAACCAGATATTGCTGGAAGCGGTAAAAATTGAGGCCTCGGATATCCATCTGGAGCCGTTCGAAAAAGACCTGCGCGTCCGATACCGGGTTGACGGCATGTTGCGGACAGAGCCGGTGCCCGAAAAACTCAAACATCTGGAGTCGGCTATCATATCCCGGATCAAGATCATGGCCCAGATGGACATAGCCGAAAGGCGGCTGCCGCAAGACGGTCAGATTCGTATGATGGTCATGGGCAGACCCATTGATGTGCGGGTGTCCATATTGCCCACCATGTTCGGGCAGGGGTTGGCACTTAGATTGCTGGATCGTAAGGTTATGTTCCACAAGTTGGAAAACCTGGGTATGCCGGAAGATTATCTAAGGCTCTATCGTTCCATACTAAAGCTATCACACGGGGTGATATTGGTAACCGGACCGACCGGCAGCGGCAAGACAACCACTCTTTATGCCTCGATAAATGAAATAAACCGCGATGAGCGGAAAATTATCACGGTGGAGGATCCGATCGAATATCAACTGGAGGGTATAACGCAAATCCAGGTAAAACCTCAAATCGGGCTGGATTTTGCCAACCTTCTGCGTAATATTCTCCGTCACGATCCCGATGTGATAATGGTAGGTGAGATACGGGATCGCAGTACGTCCCAAATTGCCATATCGGCGGCCATGACAGGGCACCTGGTTTTCAGTACGCTACATACCAATGATGCGCCTTCGGCTCCGATACGCTTACTGGAGATGGGAGTTGAACCGTATCTGGTAGCCTCGGCGGTAGAGGCGGCGGTGGCCCAGCGGTTGGTGCGTCTGCTTTGCACGAACTGCCGGCAGCCGACGGACTTGAACGAGACAGTATCCGCTGAGGACCGGGAAATGATAACCAACGGTACGGAGTCGGTATATGAGAGCAAGGGATGTCCGGCCTGTGAGCATACCGGTTTCAAAGGGCGCATCGCTATTTTTGAAATGTTCGCTTTCAATGATCACATTCGCAAGTTGATCCTGGCGCGGAGTGATTCGGATCAAATCCGTAAGGAAGCACAGCGTATGAGTATGCGCACGCTGCATCAAAGCGGAATGGAAAAAGTCAGGCGGGGCCTCACCTCATTGGCGGAAGTATATCGAGTGGCAAGAGACGAAACTATTGACATGCAAACACAACTCAAATAGAAAACTACTTAATATTTTATGCTTGGAATTGATATAAGTGAAAATGTGATACGGGTGGTGCGGCTGCGGCGGCGGGGCAGTGGTTTTGTCCTGCAACCGCCGTTAATAATACCACTGGAAAAAGACCAAAATCGTGATCCAAACGTGGTGGGCAGGCAACTGGTCCGGGCACTGCAGAAAAGAGGATGGCATAAACAAAAAGCAGTTATGACACTCCCGGATCGATTAAGTCATATTCGGCGGTTGTCGCTGGATATGCTCAAGCGTCAGAGTCCCAAAAGTAACGGGCATCTAAGCAAAGCAACCATTGAGAATCTGATACATCTGGCCAGGCAATCGATGCTGGTGCCGGTGGAAGAGGTGGTACTGGATCTATGGAATAAGGAGGGCGTATTCACAGGAAGAACGCCATACGCATCGGAAGGTAACGGGGTAATCCTATTAGGGGCGGCACAGAAATCGGTAGTGGATTTTTGTCGGGAAGTAATCTCCACCAGCGGATTAAAGGTTCAGTCGCTGGAGCTGCGCAGTCTGGCAGCGATTAACGGGCTGCTGTTTAACTGGCACGACGCGCCGGAAGAAAATGTTGCTGTGGTATATCTGGGAGAGAAGCAGGCGGAAGTAGCCTTTCTGGACAGTGAAGGACTGTTTTCGCTACAAACCTTAAATGTTTCCGGTGCGGAAAAGCAGGGCGGAAGCCAGAATAATCTAGCGGAAGAACTGCCTCGGATATTCAATACCCAGAAACTATCTGAGCCGGATTGTGTGCCGCAACGAGTGATTCTGGGGTCCGGCAGTAAAACCAGCGCCGCCCTTAAGATAACCGCTGATCGGTTACAAGAAAAAATCGGGATTAAAGTATCCGTATGTTCGCCAAAAGCAGGTCTGACACTTACTGGTTTTTCGACGGAAGAAGCGGACATAGCAGATTTTCAACCGGCGATCGGGGCAGCCCTGGATGGACTAGCGGCCAGCCCGACATGGTTTGACTTTTTACACCCGCGAGGCCGCATATCCGAAAGGAAAAAAACGGTGTCGTGGAAGCCGTTTGTAGTGGCGGCGGCGGCGGCAATATTACTGGGATGCGCCTATTGGGCAAGTCTGGTCCAGCACAAAATTACCGAAAGGGATAACCTAAGGTACCGGATAGCTCAATTGCAACCACAAATGAAGGATATGGCCCGAGCCAAAAGCAATTGGAATCTCTTTAGAAGTTACCTGCCGACCACACAGGAAGGATATCGACAGAGCTATCTGCGTATTCTCCACGAAATAAGCCGCTTGATGCCGGATACCAAAGAGGCATACCTTACTTCGCTAACAATCAACGGCAAAAAGAATATCACCCTGGGCACGGGCAGCGATATTATTATTAACGGTCTGGTAAGCAAAGGAGATGTAATAGCCGGTAAAGTAGTCGCCACCGAAGACACAACCGATACGAAAGGCCAAGCGCCGGCACAAACTGCAGGTGAAGGTAAAGCTACGGATAAAAATAATACAGGCAACACCTCAACGGGCTTTATCGCCCGGATGAACAGTTCCAAGATGTTCTATAAGGCGGAACAGGCAGGTGATCTGGCGCCGGGTGGTGATCCGTCTGATCCCTATCCCTTCAGTTTTTCAGTGACCTGCTATCTGCGTCGGCCGGAGGGGAGTACAAACGAACCATGAAACAACGTAAAAGACATATAATCGTTCTGGTACTTGTCATAAGTATAGTGGCTCTACTGGTAGGTAGGTCGGTGACCTGGCGGATGTGGGATTATCTACAGGCACTGGAAAAACAAGTCAGTGAACAAAAAGCAATTCTGGCGCAAGCAGAAGAAGAAATTACCCAAAATGCCGCGTTTGTAAGCAAATGGAATCAAATAAAGGGATTCCAGGAGGAACCGGTTGAAGATCGTAAGAACAATTTCTCGGCATATCTGAATTCTTTAGATGCGCTGGTCTTTGCCAATATCGGACCGGCCACCAGCCAACCGATAGAAGATCATGAAGCGTTTCAGATTCTCAGCTACAAAGTGACCTTTTCAGCCAACCTGGAAGAACTGGTGAACTTTCTGATTGAGCTGGATCAGTCGGAGCGGCTGATGCAGATCGACCAACTGCGGATCACCAATAAAGGATTAGGCACTCCACGGGGAAGTTACTCCATGACGCTGCCCAGCTCAGCCGATCTGGAGGTAGTATTTACCGTTTCGATTCCAGCGGCGCAATCACCAAGCGCACCGGTGGAGTCGGAAGAAATCCTATAAGAGGTAAAAACAAACTATCAAATTGTTCAACATGAGTACAAAAGTAAAAAATTCGCAATTAAATTCTACCGGGCCGTATCGAGTGGGCCAGAGAACCGTCAGTTTATGTGGAAAGTTATTGCTGCTGCTGGCATTTTGTTATTCGACAGGCATGGCACAAGAGAGCAATGAAAAAACTCAACCGGCACCGGCAACGAGTTCAGTTTTGGTCGAAAAGGATAAGCAACCAACAATAGAAGAAACGAAAAAGGCGATTGTGCAAAAAAATATATTCCGTCCGGGTCGCATGCTGCCGTTTTACGTACGAGAGGTAAAGCCGGAAATTTTGCCCTCAAAAAAAGGCCCGACAAAACTAGATCGCCCCTTTAAAGTGATTGCATCGGAAGTTATCAAAGACGTACCTTATGTATATTTGCAATTCCAAAATCCTCTGGAGGTGCGACCGGTTACGGTAGGGGAAGTAATACAGTTTACGGTGAAAATTCTGGAAATCAATCCGACCTATATCCGCGTGAAATACGACGGCAAAAAGGTACGCATAGATGTAGGGGTGACCAGTGACGACGCTTTGGAGCGTCTAAAGGGATATGGAGAAGCGGCGTATACTTTTAAGGGCATTACGGTCACAGACGAGGGAGCCTTTGCTCTATTTCAGATTAAGGGACGGTCCCGTCCAGTGCGAGTGGAAGTGGGTGACTGGTTGGGCAACGATCAGATTATAAATATTAAACCCGACGTAGTAACAGTGAAACTGGCCAGCGGTGAAGAGATATTTCTGCCCTAAAATGATCTACCATAAAGAACAGTGAAGATACTAAAACAGAAACAATGGCTCAAGGTGATGGGTGCCGGACTTGCCCTTTTGTCGATTGGCTGTGGGCAGCAGGGACAGGGGGAAGTCCCCAGACGTTTGGCAGATCCGGTCCGGCCCAGTTTGGAAACTGACTGGGAAAGTATGATCGGGTCGACGGCAAATACCGGAGGTGAACAGAATACCGGAACTGCAACAGAGCAGATAGCAAATGAATTAGCGTTGCTTTATGTGAACTCGGGTCGTGATTTCCATGAGCCGAAAGGTTTGGATGGATTTGTACTACAGGTTACACCTTTGAATCAGAAATATGAAACAGTACGAGACAAAGCAGAGGTAACTATCGCGTTATACCCGGGGGGACCGACCGGGGCAACTGAGAAACCTATGCGGGTATGGCACATACCGGGGGGGGAACTGGACCAATATTGGAACCATACCAAACTCTTAGACGGGTTTGTGTTTCGACTGGAATGGGGCGAAAGGCCGTTACCAAGGGGGGATTACAAGTTTGTGGTGTGTTTTGACTATCAACAGGCGAAAGCCAAACAGGTGCTTTGCCGAAAGATTGACTTTCAGGATTACAATGGGAGATGATTTTATGTTATGTCTGAGAAGAAAAGATAACAGCGATAATTCAGGGATCTGGTTTTCTCCAAGATTTATACCTGTGGTATTATTACTGCTGCTTTTGGTATTGGAGCCGTCGGCCCTGATTAGTCAGAACAAAGCGCCGGCGAAAAAAGAACCGGCACCGGCACCAGCACCGGCACCGGCACCAGCACCGGCACCGGCACCGGCACCAGCACCAGCTGCGGCCAAGCCAGCTGCAAAAGCAGCGGCACCAGCGCCAGCACCGGCACCAGCACCGGCTGCGGCCAAGCCAGCTGCAAAAGCTGCGGCGCCAGCACCGGCCACAGACCAACCGGTAAGCGCCAGTTTGTATTATCCCGATCTGGAACCCAAACAACTTTTTCAAATTCTGCAGGGAACGTTTCAGGTTCAGTTTCAAGGTACTGAGACTGTTAAGGGACCGATATCCCTGATCAGTAAGGAAAAGATCGATGTGGACGGTATGATAAAACTGCTGAATGCAGAATTGGCCAAGCAGGATATGGCTGCGGAACGTCAGGGCCAAACCATCCTGTTAAGGCCAGCCAAAGGATTAGAAGATGAAACTATTCCCATCCAACATGGTAATCCCGCGGCTATTATTCCAATTCTCAGAACACGGTTTATGTCTAAAGATCTGGATGACAAGGAGAGGGTGCGGTTTATTGAAGAACATCCGCAGGGCAAGTCCATTGTGGTACGGGGGCCCAAGGCCGTACTGGAGAATATGAAACAATATATCAAGGAACATCTGGATAAACCCGTAGCGCAAAAGCCCGCGGCAGAAGCGGAGATACGAAAAGAAATAGACGTTAAACATATAACCCCGCAGGAAGCGGTCGATTTTCTCAAGCAGGTATATTTGGCCCCACCCGGTACGGCGGCGAAAGACAGTGGCGGTTTTGCCAAGAACATCACGGCTCATCCCAAGCTGCCCAAGATAATAGTGACGGCACCAGCGGGATTAATGGCCGAGATAGAGAAAACGATTACCGAGATTGACGTTGCTCCCCCGGTGGAGACAAAGCCACTGTTTCAGGAATATATCACCCTGGATTATATTGCGGCAATTGAATTCAATTACATTCTGAGAAATGATGAGTCACTGACTTCAAGAGGAAGCTGGTTATTTGCGTCGGAAGATTTCATTCAGCCGGCCGCTTTGCTGCGTAAGCTACGTGATCCGCAGGATGCCTTAGCGCATCATTTACAGCAGCAGTTGTCGGAAAAGATGCAGCGGATGCTGAAGGAATATCAGGGAAGTGATCCGCCGCCCCCGTCACTAAAGACGGCTCTGGTGCTGGAATTTAATAGGATTATCCAGGGCAGTACGCTTTATGATGAAAAATATACTCAACATCTGAAGTTGTCTGCAGAGTTGAAGCAGTTGCTGGAGCAAATCGGGCCGGACAGCAGCATCATCCGGATCAATCGGATGATCCTCGAGACAGCCTTCGACCAGGAAATTGAAGCGATAAAATATAAGTTCCGGACCTCTATCGCCCCTAACAACATCCTGATTATATCAAGCTCCGACCAAAAACTCCTGAAAAGTTTTACCGCTTTAAAAAATAAGCTGGATGTCGATCGTAAAGAGCTGCGTTATATACCTCTGAGTTATGCTGATGCGACGGAAGTGGCGGGTATGATTCAAAAAATCTACCCGAAGAAAATTCCGAATGAACCTAAGGAGCTGGCTAAGAAACCGGACGAGTCCACGCAGCAGAAAATAGAAGAAGGTATTCTACTAACTGAGGCGGCCGGGGCGCAGTTTGACAAGTTCGGAGTACTGGAACCTACGACACAGGAGCGTCTCAGCCAGGCTCTGGCGCTGGTATCGACCGAAGAATTATTGATTGTACCGGATAAGACGCGTAACTACCTGATGATATATACCTATTCACGCAATTTTCCGAAAATAATGGAATTGATCCAAGAACTGGACAAGCCCCAGGAGCAGGTTTATATCGACGTGTATATTGCCCAGGTCAATCTGGAAGATGCCCTGAGGCTGGGGGCGGAATTTACGTACAATAACGATTTCGCACGCAAGGGAGAAAATATTCCCTATACAGTAAAGCAGGATTTCGGGGTGGGTGACCTGATCAGTACGGGTTTGAACTACGAATTTATAAGTGCGAATCTGTCGGTATTTTTACATGCGCTGCAAACTAGAAAGAATGTGGATATCATGGCGCGGCCGTCGATACTGGTTAAAAACGGTAAACAAGCTGTGATATCGCTGGGGCGGGGGGTTCCCCTGATACAAACGGTCCAGGTAAATATTACCGGCTTGACCCAAAGCAATATTGTATATAAAGATGTTACCACCAAACTAGAGGTGACGCCCCAGATTCATCCGGACAACTATGTTTCTCTGGTTATTAAACAGACCATAGATGATGTGAGCGCGGAGACTTTTCAGATTTCCGAAGATTTCAACCCGCAGGTGATTTTAAGGCGTCAGGCAGACACTGAGTTGCGAGTTAAGGACGGGCAAACGGTTTGTCTGGGGGGATTCATTGTTGACGACATAACCACCGATGAACACAAAGTACCTTTGTTGGGAGATATTCCTATATTAGGGTATCTTTTCAAGTATTCGAGCCATGAACGAACCAAAAGGGAATTGGTTATCTTTATTTCGCCGCACATTCTGTCGACGCCCTATGACATTAAGCAGATAACCAACGCACAGCGACGGATGACCACTACAGAAATCAGGGATGACCGTTTCAACAAGGAAATTCTGGCTCCCCAAACGGAATCATCCACTCAACCGCTGCCTGATGCAATTCATAATGAAGATGAAAAAGTACCCGCAGGGATTGAGGGAGTTAAACTGGACAAATAAGACTGCCTCTGCTCCGAGAGAGAAGGTGACAGTAAAATCAAAGGGAGGGGCCGACTTACGGCAATCAGGGAGCGGTCAGGGAGATATTGTACTCTTTGGAGACAGTGATTTTTCTTCCGGAGCAGCGGACCTCGATTGTTACTTGATTTGCTGCTTGGTTGGGGGCGGTGGAGATGCTGATACGGCCGGCGGGGATTTGCAAGTCTGTGGCATCCAAATGGTATGACCCCGAAGAGAGCTTCTGGGGTAAGCGCTCGGCAGTGAGCCGGGTCCAGGCGGCAGCGGAGGCGGAGAGATTGCGACGGCAGAGTTGAAAATACATCTGGTCGCTGTGAAAAGCCATTTCATTGGACATGCGAGTCAGTAGCAGAAAGGCAGAGCCGGTCAGGGCCAGGGCGGCAATGACCATATAAAAGATAAAGCCGTTTCTTGTTGTTCGAGACGTATGTTTCATTTTTTGGGTATTTGCATATCAATTCCGGGATGAGTATAGATAAAAAACACGTGGGAGTTGGCCAGGATTTTTTTAGCACCAGGGGGATATTTCAGGGCAAGTGAGGTGGTAACTTCCACAGCAAAGGCCCGGCCCTGGTCCTGCCAAACATGCCAGTTGATTCGGGTGTTGGGTACTGAAAATATCCTGCCGTTAAACTGCGGCGAATTCGGATCAGAAGTTCCGTCCTTAAGATTATAGCGCACGATCCGTTCGAGTTGTGCGACGGAACCGGATCGGGGAGCGGGAGACAGGTCGGTTGAAGACTGCTTCTGATAGGCGATTGTTCCTTCCGGTAATTTGATTAAGAGTAAATCATCGTTGGAGATATGTCCTGCAGTTTTTAGGGGCAGGGACTGGGCCCGGTCCAGGTCATTTTGGAGACGGCTGAGAAAGGCATTTACAGTTTTGTTGGTATTGAAGGCGTGAAAGGTGCGGGGGATATCACCCAACAGGGAATTAAAAATGGGAGTCAACGCTAACGAAAGTACTGCAATCAGAGCGATTACTACAATCATTTCCACTAAAAATATCCCTTTATACTTCATAGATGCTCCTTTGGGGGTGGCTCTGTTACGGAATCTGATTCAGGAAGATTCGTTGAAGTCATAATGGGCAATACATAACGGGACAACTGAACTGATATATGTCTGGTATAGCTGTCGGCCTGGGAGGTGGCGGTGAGAAGCTCCATTCCTTGCCAATCGCCGCGACCCGGTTTACGCTCGAGATGGATTTTAACGTTGGGCCAAAGTCGGCTGATATCCGCCGGAGGTATTTCTTTGCCGGTGGCGGTTATGCTTTCCAACTGAGCCTGGGCGGCGGCCAGACAGTGCTGCCGTGATAAGTGGTAATGATTATATTTCCGGAAGGTTATCAGCGAGAGAGAAAAAACACCTATCAGTAGTGATATCACTCCCATCGAGACGACAAGCTCGGTGAGCAGCCATCCATGGCGGTAGTATTTGGGAAGGCGACAATTATTCATAAATTAAAAGCCTTTCCCGATCCTTCAAGGGACCACGGAGATGCAGTTTTGTTCTATTAATTCCACTATGGGAAGGAAAAGGGCATAAACCACGGTGCCTACCACAATCCCCATCAGTAAAACAATACACGGGCCGGCGATGTAACGGGCCAGGGCGATCATATAGCTGTAATTTTGGCGGTAGAAATCCTCAAGCATTTCCAGGATAGCCGGGGTATTGCCCTGGTTGACCTGGGAGTCGAAGGCCCAGACCAGGGGGCGAGCGAGGCGGTATTTTCGGGCGGCCTGGGCTATATCCTCGCCCCGGTTTACAGCGGCTAACCAGTTGCGCAACCGTTTACGAAAATAATGGTTTACATCCAGGGCAAGGGTATAAGCAAGGGCTTTATCTACTGTACAACCGGCGCGGAGAGAAAGCCGAAGCGACTGAACCGTCCGGGCCAACGAAGCATTACGTTCAAACCAGCGCACGATAGGTGTATGCCACCTGATAAAATCTCCTATACGAGAGGTTAATTGAAGTTTTTCCAGACGGCGGGGGCGCAGGCGTAGATAAATCCCTAATGGTACTGCAACTATAACAATACATACCAACAAAGCCGGAAGCCAGTCCAGGGTAGCGGCAGAAAAATTTATTAACAATTCCGTAGATTGAGGTAAAGGAACGCTCATATCAGCAAAAATGTCCCTGAACTTTGGTATGACGATGACCATCACCCCCATAATGATGAAAAAGGCAACCGACATGACAATAAAGGGATATAGTAAATTTATAGGTTCGATTTTCAATTTTTCACGGGACTTTTCCAGCAGGTCTTTTTCCAGAGCCTTTAAGGCCAGGGGGACTTGATCCACCTGTTCGGCCATACTAATAAAAGCAATAATATGGGCGGGGCAGCGGGGATAACCGTGCTTAAGGGCATCACTTAAGGGGAAACCCTGTTCGAGCCAACGGGCGATTTCCCCGATAATCAAGCCTTGGTTGTCTCGGCGACCGCGGGCTTGAGCCTCCAGGGCCGAGGCCAGGGGGAGATTCTGGCGCATACAGGAACCGATGGTAGAGATAACATCCACAACCAGGGTTTGACGATTGCTGGTGGTGTAACTAAGGGCGAATCCCGCAATAAGAAAGCATAACATGGTAGGTAACAAAAATCCCGACGAGATCAGGAATGAGAAAATACCCAGGACGGGAAGAATTATAATAATCAAAATACAACGAGCCCAAGTGCGAATCCATATATACTTAACAGAATTTATGCGGTTCAGCGAAACCGTCAGGAGGACCGCCAGGAGGATTATCGGGGCTATGGTCAGTGCAATAATATTGTCGTGAATGACGCCGTGGATTATAAGCAAGGTGCAAATTATAGGGGTGGTTAACAGGGCAAGTATATATATAATAGAATTTATGCGGTCCAGTGAAACCGTCAGAAGCACCGCCAAGAAGATTGCCGGGGCCATGGTCAGTGCAATAATATTTTCGTTTATGAGACCGTGGATTATAAGCAAGGCGCTCACCAGGGGAACGGTTACTAGTGCGAAAAGAGGTTTCTTCACACTTAGCAAAATATACAGGGGGACTAAAAGAATAATTAATATGTCCCAGGCGATTTCCATTCTGTATCATCCGTTAAGAAAGATTTTCGATCGTGCTTATCATGGGCAGGAACAGGGCCAGGACCATCAGGGCAATGATGCCACCCACCATAATAATCAGGGCAGGCAGGAGGACGGCAGACAATTTCGCCTGGCTGCCCCGGGCCTGTTCAGCATACATTTCCGAGAGACTGTGAAGGTTGTCCTGTAGTTCGTTACGCTGGGCGCCCAACTGGACTGAATAAAAAAACAGCCGGGGGATGGTAGCCGATAGCTGTCCAATTTCCATAATACCATTGCCGCGCTCCATCCCCTCGGCCAAATTACGACAATCGCGCTGGAGCTTTTCAGAACCGGTGGCAGAAGCAGCTAAAGAAAAAGCCTGTCCAAGATCACAACCGGTGCCAATCAGCAAGGCCATGGCATCGGCCAGGCGGCTTAAAATACTGTTGTGATAAACCCGGCCTAAAACAGGCGTCTTTATCAGCACGCTTTCTTCAAATATCCGACCTGCCGGGAAGCAGGACAGGATTTTCCAGGTTAACACCAGAGATGTGATTGCAGAGACCACTATTAACCAAAAGATTAGCACCTGTTGCGCGGTTATATACATAAAAACCTGAGTCAATAAGGGCAGCCCGATATCCATGTCCCCAAAAATATTCTGAAATTGGGGGATAACCAGGGTAAATATCCCGGTGAGAATCACGGCCGCCAAGCAGAAGACAACGGCTGGATAGCAGATTGCCTCGAAAATGATTTTGCGGGTCTGGCCGATCATCTCCAGATGGCGATTCATGCTAATGAGCATCTCGCTGAGCCGGCCGGTTTGTACACCAGCCTTGAGGATATGGCCGTAAAGGTGGGGGAAAAACGACTTTCTTTTCTCAAATGGTTTTTCAATAGCGTCTCCCTGCTCCAGTTCGGAAGCAATTTCGTTGATGAGCCGGCACATACGCGATGAGCTTACATCGTGAGCCAGTTCGCGCAGAGACCTTTCCAGGGGCAGGCCCGCCTTGGTCAATGAGGCTAACTGCTGATTGAAGAGCACAAATTCATTATGACCGATTTTGGTTTTGACTTTTGGGGAGCGGGTCTGGGTGAGGGAATTGACCTTTAATTTCATTTCCTCGAGCATATTATCGGCCTGATCGTGAGAGGGCGCCTCGATAGTACCGGTCATCAATCTACCCGCAGACGTGAGGGCCTGGTATTCAAAAGTAGCCATGAGAAATACCTCTACTTATTATTAAAAATGATACTAACTACAAACCTGATCCAATTCCGCCTGGCTGGTAAGACCTTGGTTGACCAGACGCATACCATCCTGGCGGAGGTTCAGGTGGCCGCGGCTGCGAAGTATTTCTTCCAGGTCCTCCAGGTCGGTTCGGGCCAAAAGTGCCTGGCGGAGCCGACCATCCAACTGAACCATTTCGGCAATAAGGATTCGGCCCCGGTAACCGGTTTGATAACATTCGTCACAACCTGTTGGGAGGTAATGCTGATCCTGGGCAGCAGTTTTTTTACATTTCGGGCAGAGCTTTCTTAAGAGGCGCTGGTTCAGGACCGCGATAATACTGGAGGTTACTTGATAGGGTTCTATGCCCATCTCCAAAAGCCGCAGCAGAGCCCCGGCTGGTGTACCGCTGTGCATGGTGCTGAGCATCAGATGTCCGGTGAGGCCCGCTTCGATGACGATGCGGGCGGTCTGAGCGTCGCGAATCTCGCCGATCATCAGGACTTCCGGGTCCTGACGCAACAATGAGCGCAGGGCCGTGGGGAAGTCCATCTCGCCCTGAGGGGTGATTTGAACCTGGGTTACACCATCAATGTGGCGCTCGACAGGGTCTTCGAGGGCCACGATGCTTTTACCGGGGAAACGATTCAGGATATTTCTGAGCAGGGCCGCTAAAGAGGTGCTCTTGCCGCTACCGGCCGGTCCGGTCAGAAGTAATACCCCTTGATTTAGGCCGGCAATATGCTGCAAATTTTCGAAAATGTATTCGGAAAATCCCAGTTGATTAAGATCATCCAGCTTGCCCTGCTGGTAAAACAATCGTACCAGGGCCCGTTGACCGTGGATGGTAGGAAAAACAGCAAGGCGCTGATCAAGAACTTTACCACTGTATTCGTCTTGTAAACTGATCCGACCTTCCTGAGGGATATCGTTACGGTAGGTTAAAAGCCCACCCATAACCTTTAAGCGGGCAATTATATTCCGGGCCCAGGGTTTGGGCAGTTTCTCCACCTGCTTGAGGACACCATCAAGACGATACTTGACGATCAGGTCATCGGCGGTCGGCTCGAAATGGATGTCGCTGGCTCCGCAGCGGACGGCCTCTGCCAGCAAATCATCCACAAGGGTTACTACCTCAAACCCTTGTGCCTGCTCAGATTGTTGAGATTTTATTTTATTATTCTGCATAACCACAACTCTCACCTGTCTTAATTACTTCCGTTGCTTATAGGATGCGCAAACCGGGCAAAACGCTACGTGAAAAATAAAATTGATTCCAGCGTTGATAAATAGCCCTTCGGTCTTAAAAGTGATCTTCCGACCTTAGCAATAAAATGAATACATATCCGAAGGGCTAGGAACGGAACATATCGTCCATCATATCTGTATCGCCCAGATAATGACGATAATACTGTTTGACGGCTTTTTCACCTTCGCGGTGGAACTCGTTCATAGAGGAAAAGATACCTATACGCATTAAAAATAAAATGGTTAGACAAGCAGCGGCATTGCCGAGAGAGTGAGTATATTTAAGCAAGCGCTGGTACCATTTTGGTTTGGGCAGGACCTCGCGGAGGAACTGGGCCTGGGGAGCTTGCCGCAGACTGTGTTGTAGTACGGACAAAGCTTGGCAGTTGGCGTGTTGTAATAATTCCAGGCTGTGCGGCTGAGACTTCAACAGACCAAAGGCCATTTCCAATCGACTGTAACCGATTAAACGTGCTCGACAACGTGGACAGTTGGCAATATGGTTCTGAATCCACCCAGTTTGCAATCTAAATCGATTGTCTAACAGCCGGACCAGGCTAAGTCGCAGTTTTTTACATAAATTTTTCTTTTCTCTAGGATTCATTTCATTCACCTGACTTTTCGATCGGCCATCCACGCCGCCAGCATGCGAAGCGCCCGGCAACGATACACCCGGGCCGTAGCGGCAGTGATCCCCAGAATCCGGGCGATCTGATCATACGGTAATTCCGCCAACTCCCGTAAAAGGACTACTTGGCGCAGATAATCCGGCAACCGAGTAATATTATCCCGCAGTTCCATCTGAAGCTCCCTCAGGTCCAAATCATCACCGGGGCGCTTGTTATGGAGTTCCTCCTGGTTAAGAGCAATTTGGCGGCAGGTACGATTATGAAGCGTTTTACGCCTCATGATAGAAATAGCCACATTGGCAGCCGTCCGAAACAAATAGGCCTTGATCTTTTGAGGCTTCCCATCGCCAGTAAGGTGAGCCAAACGAAGAAAGGTGTCCTGATAGGCGTCGCAAACGTCCTGCTCATTACCCAAAATACGCCATAAAAGAGAAACCAATGCCGGACCGTGCAGCCGCATGGCAGTCAATACCCATTGACGGCTCGCAGTCAAGGACTCCGCAGCCGGGGTATCACATAAAATACGGCAATGGACAGCTTGGGTTGACATTAGCTATACAACTATTTGAACGTTAACTTACTGTAACCATGACGTATGATGCTGAAATATGTTAACATAAATTCCCAAAAAATCAACAATTTTACAATTATGTGCTATAAGAAGCCGGAATGGGCATTTTAGCACGGGTATTATGGTATTTATTGACAGCAGGAGGGAAAAATGATTATATTAGCCGGTATATACGATCACTTGCGCCCGTAGCTCAATTGGATAGAGTCGCGGACTTCGAATCCGAAGGTTGCAGGTTCGAGTCCTGCCGGGCGCGGTTAGTTCTCCTTGTGCCAACAGCGGTCAAGGTGTTTCTATGTTCCCATTTTTTCAAGACTTGTGACGGTTTTTGTTTATCAAAATTCACTCGCTCTCTTGACAATGATGGACCGTGGATTCCACGCTTTTCCTGCCGTTCGGCACCAAACACGGCACCATTTTCGGCACCACAAACTCCGGCATTATCCGTACCTGTTTTCAGATTCTTTTCCGATGATATTTTTTTCAACGAAAAGTCTGGTAGTGAATTTATGGCCGCCGCAATATCCAGTAACTTCGGGTCTGTGTAAACGTTCATCGTGAGGTCAATCGTTGAATGTCTCATAGCCTCCTGTGCTATCCGGGGTGATACACCTGCCATACTCAGATAGGTGCCGAAGCTAAGCCGGAGAGCATGGCGGTCCAGCGTTTTACCTCGCTCATCCATTTTAGCTATTCCGGCTGCGTTCAGGTCTAAATCGAAGGTTTTTATTGAAGGGAAATGGCGAAAAAGCGGATAGTTCATTGGTAAGTCACTTGACAACCGGTTTCGGAAGGCTTCCCCGCTGCTAGCGCACTTTTTTTGATAATCAACCCGCCGCTGGGCTATGTAATCGCCTAATTCCTCGGCTAAATCGCTTCGTAGCGGAATCCTCGCTCCCCGACCGGCTTTTTCGTTACTCGGTAGAATCTCAATATGGGGATTGTCTTTATCGAGCAGGACCACCCCAACCGTCAAACTGGCAACCTCATTTTTCCGAAGCCCGGTCAACATCATAGTTTTGTAAACTAGATAATGCTCTTTCCCCCGGCGCAGGAGTTTGTCGATGTAGGCCGGATTACCTGCTAAATTCTCTCGGCCTGTCCTTACCGCTTCATCTAATTTTTCCCATGATAGGGGAGCCTTCGCCCATGTTTTCCGTCCCTTCCGCTTTTCGGAGGGTAATTTGAGGGTTTCTCGTCCAAACTCAGCCAGAGGACGCATCTGAGCCGTATAGAGCAGCCTTTGAGCTTCTTCCAAGGTCAAGGCCCGTCGTTGCTTGCGTCGGTCCTTCTTCTCACTTGCTTTGGATATAGACGAAAATGGATTGTGGGTTAGCCGATTATTTCTCATCGCCCATCTTGTAAAGCTAACAGCCGAGCCTCGGTAACTGTTCCGGGTCCGGGCTGACATATTTTGCTCAGTTTGCTGTACCAGCCACTTCTCCAGCCCCACTCGACTTAAATCAGACAGCTTTCTCCAAGTACAGTCCTCGGCCAGTAGTTCCAAATGGAATTTTGTCGTGTCCTGATGTTTTTCTGTCGTTCCTTTGGCCTGCAAATGAGTTATGAAGGCAGCTATATGCTCACTCAAAGGACGATGGGCATTTTTTCCCATCTTGGCTTCCTGACTACTCAATATTCCGGCCTTGACCTTCTCCGATTCTTTCACCATTATTGCCAAAACGTTACGGGCTGCTTGTTCATCTCTGCACCTGGTACTTACCCGTCGTTCTATTCCCTCGGCGTCTCGATAACGTGCGTACCAAACCGGTGATTCTATGATCACCTTTTTCCCATCGGCGCTTAATTTGGCCTGACATCGCTTATCCCGACCATCTTTCCAGCGGGCATATTTTTCGCCCCGACGGGTAAATATTTCCGCTTCCGCCGGTAAAGGTTTTGTATATGACTTTCGATATATCGTACCCATGTTTATTTTCCTTTTTTTCGTTGCGATACTTTCATTCCAAAATAATCAGCCAATCGGTCAGCGTAATCCAGTTGTAGTGATTGTTCTCCCCGCATAAATTTCATCAAAGATTGCCTTTTTACTCCTGTTGCTGCTTCAAGTCCTAAAAAGCTCATTTCACTATCCCTTATAGCCTTTTTCAGGGCCTCGGTAAAAGGTTGTGTTGATTTTGTGGTTTTTTCTCTCATGTAATATATCTTACAACAAAAATTGAGCTTGTCAAATTATTTTAATAATCATTTTTATCACCTCTCTCATAATTACCCTCTTGGCATAGCTGCGCTAGGTAAGGTGGTATATCTATAGAGTGTGTTAGATTTGTGCGCATAAATGGAAAAAAGTCCAATATTTTGATAAAAAGAAATAACTGTTGATGAAAAAAGCAGTTACATAAAGAGCTCAGCCTAAACAATGCGCACGGATTTAACATGGGCCTTTTATTCATGCGCACTGTTTTAACATGGAAATCAGCTTTTAATGCGCAGCGTTTTAACATGGAAAAATTCTCACTCCAATTTATTCACGTTCTGATTGTTAAGTTTCTGACGGCTTCGCCGTCCCAGTTGGTTTCCCGGACGAAAACCCCGTCCCAAGGGATATTCTGGATATTTTGGCTGTACAAACTCACCAGTACCGTACTTTTTCCATCGTTCACTAATTGCATACAACTTCGTCACCTTGTTGATTTCCAGTTTATAATCGGCCACATCGATAAATCCTTTTTCTACCAGTTCCTTTATCGCTGCTTGAAAGGTCCGACTGGCAATGTTTAATCTAGCCTGTGCCTCTCTAACGGGAAACTCAATTTCGCCATTGTTCATGATTTCGTATTGCTCTCGCCGCGCTTGTCCACGACTGACTTTTTGCACTACCCGTTTTCGCAGAAAACGAAGATATACTTTCATTGAAGACCCCCGCAGGGAATTGAAAGTTATTGACTCCAGCAGGTCCGGATCAAGATACACGCCTTTTGGTTTCTTTCCGCTCATATCTAGTCTATTTCCGTATCCTGATAGGGCCGAAATGGAAATAGCGGACAGCCCGTATCGGTACATAGCGTTACTTCCCTGCGGATATAGCCCACACATTCTATGCAAAACACCTGAATTGCTTCATGTGGAGAGGTTTTCGCTTGAATTACCCGCTTATATTGCTTCTTATACAAACTTGGTATCTGGGCCAATCTGCGGCGAACTTTAGGCTCTGACAGGGATTGCCCCATTCTTTGCCTGTTCTTCGATTTGGCGCGCCCCGGCTCAGCGAGGGAAGCAGGCTGCTGGATTGTAGTGTTCATAGTCGGCCACCTGTCCTGCGGCACGATGGACAACCTTGAGAAATCCAGGGTTCAATCTCGGCTAGTCGCCAACGCACCAACGCACCTAGCCGGACAGGCCGCGGCATTTTACCAGCGTCCGAAAGACGATAAATCGTACGAGTGCTACATTTCAGCAGTTTTGCTAAGTCACGTACAGTTAACATTGCAGGCTGATTGTTGTTTAATTCATCCATGTCCAATACTCCATAAAATAGCCAAGGCACGTCAGCGACAACATGCCGCTAACCAAACGCGCCTACTATGAACTCCAAAACGGACATGGTTTTGTCCGTTTTGCTATTTCCATAGGCGCATAGTAAACCCCGCCTTCACAAGGAGTTAAGCGGGGTCGAAAAATTTTAAAATAATATTAAATGTCCGTTTTTGTCCGTTTTGTGTCTTTTTAGAATTCCTTCATAGGTCGAATACTTCTGGTTGTGTTGGGTTTTTGTCGTTTCCTGTATCTTTTTAATCCTGAACGTCTGAGATATTTCTCAAAAGTTTCAGCATTATCAGGTAGCATATCGGATTCAATTTTGGGATCTAAACTCAATTTGTCGTAAATTTCCTTATACGTCATTTCCCCAGCAACGGGAATTTTTGCGATAGCATAGTCATATGCTGAACGAGCCTTCAGAACAGATGGGGGGAATTCATTTGTTTTCTCTTCCGCAGGTTCAGCTTTTTCAGTCTTTTCGTCTTGACTGATGGTGACATGGGTATTTTGTTTTTCAGCAAATTTCCTTTCCAAGTCTTGTAGTACGTCTTGGTAGGCAAATTGCAAAAAATCTACGTGTGATTCTAAAATCTTTTGAGCATCTCCCCGATACTCATGATTGAGAGTGGTATGATAGAGGTTCTGGCCCTCTACAGGGATGTCTCCTTGTTTCATTTTTTTACAAATGTGTTCTGGAAGTATTGGCTTGAGGTAGTTGACAAATTCAAAAACATAAGTTGCGTGTATCTCTGGTGTTATAAGAGGAGGTCTTCGATTCAAATAGCAATCATGACATAGACTTAATAGAAAGTATTGCCCGACGAGAAGGTTTTCACGATTTTTTCGGGACCAGTCCTCAAGGGTCCATACTTCCGGATTGGCTCTATTGTTTCTTGGTATTTTTTGGGGTATCCAGCCGGAAACAAATCTACCTTGGCAAAAAAGAGTATCTTCCCATACAAAGCCCTTATGTGGAGGGCCTGATTTTTTATGTTGCCAGTCCTTATTCTGCAAAATCATTTCCGCATAAGCTGCTTCCAAGCGATAAGTCCCTATCCATTGAGCTCTTTTGCAACTGAAATCTTCAAGCATATCTTGAAAACGCTGTGAAACCATTTCGACGTCAAACTCCCCGACGTGTCCGCCGACTAGGTCGTCAACTTTCTCAGCGATGTCTTGGAGTGTGGTCTTTTCCTTAAAATTTGGCATAAAACCATTCTAAACCTAATGTCAGCGAAAGGCAAGAATAGACTATAAAATTCCTTGACAGACAACCTGGGGCTGGTATAATGAACATGACAATTAAATATTGTACGTTCATCGAACTTTTGGCGTTGTGCTCAGAACCGGCAAAATTTTTAATCCACAAACGCATAGAAGTCGGTGCTCGTTTGCCTTCGGGCAAAACGGGTGCCGCTTGCGTGTTGTGGATAGGTCTTGCCGGACCTTGAGCATACACGTCCGGCGGTACCCTTCTTAATGGGTAAATGCGTCAAGTTTCACAAGTAAGGAATCATAAAATGCCAAACAAAGAACAATGTTCTTATGTTTTGGCTTAACAGGTAGTATTTAGGACTTGGGGGAGAGGAGAAAAAGGGATGAGAAAGAGAACTTTTCATTTACTATGGGTATTTATCTTTATTATTTTTGTTGAAATTGCCCAGGCAGTGACTATGGAGTATGTGCCTGTAGGTAATCCCGGAAACCGAGGCGAGTTATCAGGAGGTGCTCCCGCCCAGCCGGAATGGATATGCGGCGGTGTTGATTACAATTACCAAATAGGTAAGTATGAAGTTACCACCGGGCAATATGTGGAATTTCTCAATGCCGTGGCTCAGACAGATACCTATGAACTTTACAACCCGGAAATGTGGACCAACGATTTTGGTTGCAAGATTCAAAGAAGTGGAGACCCAGGAAGTTACACCTATCAAGTGGCCCCGGACCGTGAAAACCGGCCAGTAAACTACATCAGTTTTTGGGATGCCTGCCGATTTGCCAATTGGATGAACAACGGCCAAGCTAGCGGAGAGCAAACGCCCAGTACCACCGAGGATGGAGCTTACGAACTCTACGGCTATACAGGCATTGATGGTCGTTGGATAGAACGCCAACCGGATGCCCGTGTATTTCTTCCCAGTGAGGATGAATGGTACAAGGCTGCCTATCACAAGAACGATGGAGTTACCAGCAATTTTTGGGATTACCCTACTCAATCCAACACGGTCCCATCTAATGAATTGATTAATCCTGACCCCGGCAACAATGCCAATAGGTATGATGATGGATATACCATTGGTGCTCCCTACTATTTAACCGAGGTAGGTGAGTTTGAAAATTCCGATAGCCCCTACGGCACCTTCGATATGTTAGGCAATGTCTGGGAATGGAATGACACAATAATAGACACTACAACATATTATCGTGGTCAACGTGGCGGTGCATTTGATTCTATTGGTGATAAAGTTGGATTCGCCATGTATCGCAGTTATACCCATCCCGATTCAGGGAGATACATGATGGGATTTCGTATTGCCACTGTCCCCGAACCGGCTACTTGTTCCCTCTTGGCCCTGGGCGGATTATTATTGCGCAAGCGCAGACGCTAACCCTGGTAATTAATGAGTATTTATGTTAGGATTTATGGGCTGTTAAGTTGGTCTTTACAAGTATTGGTTTGAATAAGACATAACAATTTGGTGGGATTTGGGAGGTCAAGTAATGATTGTTTCCGACTTTGATAAGATAAGAAAAACAAAGTGGAGGGTTCCAGGAATCTTCCTCATTTGTGGGTCACTCATTTTTGTTTTGCCTCTCCGGGCGTCCGCGGAGGTTGAACTTCCCAAGCTGGTCAAGCAGGTCCAGCCAGCAATAGTCACGATATTTACCTACGATAAAGACAAAAACGCTCTGAAACAGGGCAGTGGCTTCTTCATTAACTCCGACTGCCATCTAATCACCAACTACCATGTCCTCGAAGGGGCCTACAGCACCGAGGTCAAGACTTATGACGGCAAGAAGTACCCTGTACGGTCGGTAGTGACCAAAAATAAAGATATGGATTTAATACAACTGGAAGTGGACATACCCAAAAATGCAATGAGATATATTCAGGTCATTGACACTACACCTGATATAGCAGAACGCATCTTAGTAATAGGCAGCCCTTTAGGGCTGGAGCAGACCGTAAGTGAGGGTATTATCTCCGCCGTTCGAGATATTCCCGACCTGGGGACTATCTATCAAATGTCTGCACCCATCTCTTCCGGTTCCAGTGGCAGTCCCGTAGTCAATATGAAAGGCCAGGTCGTAGGTGTCGCCACTCTGCGAATGATAGAAGGCCAAAACCTTAACTTCGCTGTATCAGGCAAGGAAGTCTTGAACTTGAAAGTAAAGAAACAAGGTAAAGCACCACCGGCAAAATCATATAGCGTCACCCAACTAAAAATATCTGAAGCTGAAACATTATATGCACTAGGTCTTTCATCACTATGGATAAATGATTATGAAAAAGCCCTGAAAGATTTTCAAAAGTGTATATCTAACGACCCTTATTATTCAGATGCATGGTTTTACATAGGTGTTTGTTACAGCAAGTTGAACCAATACCAAAAGGCGATTGAGGCATATAAAAAAGCAATAGAAATCAATCCAAGTCACGATAGGGCATTTTGTAATCTGGGTGTCAGTTATGGTGATTTAGGCCGTCATCAGGAAGCGATAGAGGCATTGAAGCAATCCTTATTTGTCAACTTTGACAATGCTAAGGCTCACTATTTTCTAGGTGTATTTTATTTTAAAGTAGGTAAAAAAGAATTTGCTCTGGATGAATGCAGAAACCTTAAAAAACTTGATAAGAAGTTAGCAGATGAACTTTTCGATATGATTTATCAATAAGGGATTTATATCTTCTATATGCGGGCATTTCTTACCTTGGCCCAAATTTTCTCGGAAATATTTTTCAATTCTTCATCCTGGTCCATGCCCTTGCTGAAATCTCCCTGGGCAATACGTAAAATATCTTCCCGGCATGGGCCCCATGCAGGATTCCGTCGATATGACTCGACTACAAATAAAGCAATGCATCTGCAATATTCTCTAAACTGCCCTTTAGGTTCACAGGACCCATCATTACACCGACCACTTAGAAAATGAATCCGGTATTCAGCACAATCTCGGTTATCCAGAAACATTCCATACAATTCCTGTCCCTGATATTGGAATGCTTCTTCTGGGGATACCCCCCCATGTTTGATTAACTCATTTTGGTAAAGCTCGTCCCTTTCCTCCTCTGAAATTTCATTTGATTCTGTGTTCTCCCCGACAAATTTTTCCAACTGACTGACCCGCTGCTGAACTCTTACCATCGACTTTGCCTCCGTATATCTTTTATTGACTTTTCCAGCCTGTCCAGGCGCTCAACTATCTCGCAGAATTCCGTACCTTTGAACACCAGATCGAAAATACCCTTGCAGGCGGACACCCGGCTAGCAGGAGGTGTCTGCTTATCAATGGCAATCGCCTTTAGCGTTTGGGCAGCCACCGTACAGGAATTTTGTAGCTGTTTAATAGCCTCATCCACCAGTTGCAGCCGTGCCTGCCGGTATGCTTTCTGGAATTCCGGCTTTTTCATCCACAGCCGTAGCGTTTTTTCCGCTAGCCCCGCCTGCTGGGCAGCCTTTTCGACCGTAGGCTTCTCAAGGAGGGCAACAATGGCCTGCTCCTGCTTACGGCTCAATTTCTCGCCATGACCGGTAATCTGCGGCATTCTGCGGTTATCCTCCGATAAATGCTCTCATAAAAGCTGTATTATCCATCTCATTGTACCAGACTTTCCCCGGCTTTAATTCAGTTCATCTAACAGACTAAGCAGCACTGCACGCTTCTCCGGCGTCAACTGCGCCAGCTTTTTTGCCAGTTCCATTACCCCCGCATCGTAGGGAGTTTCTTTGCCTTCCTGCTCAGTCACAGATACATTTTCGGGGGTATTTTTTTGACCGATTTCGTGTTCCGACGGCACCATTTTCGGCACCACACCGGATTGAGAATCTATAACTTTTGTATTATCAGCAGTTTGCAACCCTAGTTTTTCAGACTTCGAATCCGAAGGTTGCAGGTTCGAGTCCTGCCGGGCGCGGTTCTTTAAGTTCTTTTCCAGCAAAAGGTTATGCTTTTGCTTTTTCTCTTTAGAGTCCGAAAAGTGGGGTATTTTAACCATAGTTCGTCAATGAGGCCAAAAGTTTGGACTGAATCTTCGGTGCCATAGCCATATCGCTCTGTCTTGCTGAGAGGTAGTACTTCTGGGTTGTTTCGATGCTGGAGTGACCTGCCAATTCTTTGACAGTTTCAATCGGAAGTTCTTGAGACCAGTTTGTAATGCATGTCCGCCGGAGATCATGCAAGCAAAATTCTGTGATTTTCGTCTTTCTGCAAAATCTCTTCAGCCGTATTAATACATTATTGACGAGCTCCTTTTTGGGAGTCCATTCGCCAATGCTTCTTCTCAGTAGGATATGAGCCAAACGTTGATTATTGATAAACACGTAGGGGCTATCTTCATCTGATTCTGCCTGCAGGCTTGCTTACCCGGCTGATGGAGGCCCGTGATGAGAAGATGCTCCTGAGACTGCGCAAACAGTTGTCCCGCAAGCAGCTGGTGATATTTGAACGTTTAAGGTTTTTTATATTCAAATTTTCATTCCTTACGGCCATAGGCTGAATAATAGCATGTAACGACAAGGCGCATCGTGCATTATGCATTGTTGTAATTTTTCTAAGATAGATTGTCAAATACAATCAATAAATTATGATCGACGGCAAGTGATCTGGGCCCCGTTACCGGCCTACATGTTATGCGAAAACAATGCTTCATTGACCTGAAGTGCGAGCTTTCAACGGGATTAAAATAAGAGTATAAGGCCAAGTAAGACATTTGCTGGAAATTGTATCGGTGATGTACCAGTCAGCAGCTTACGGCGAACTAGTGGATATACCAATCAAAGACAAAGAAAATATATTTGAGTAAGACTAAAAATAGACGTGCTTTGACTCCTGAGGTACGTATGTATAAACACCTTTATAAATAAACATTCTGGATATAAATTGGATCCACAATCTTCCAAAGACAAACGTAGCTCAAGCTATGCCGGGGAGGAAATATATTTAATATAATACAATATTGCAGACTGGAGAATATCTATTTTATGAAATATAATATTACAGGCTGGACAAAGAAGGTTTCCGTCCAGGACAGGAAAACTATATAAGCAGAAAGTATTTATGAAGGTAGCTATAGTATATAATCGTGATTTCAAAAATGTAATCAATCTGTTTGGGATACCGAATCGGGAAATAATCGGGCAGAAAACAATCAAGCGGATTGCAGATGCCTTGCGCACCAGTAGACATCAGGTAAAAACCATTGAAGGAGACAAGGATCTGGTAGATCGCCTGGAGGAGTTTATGCCGCGGGTGATAAAGGGAGAGCGTCCGGGGCTGGTTTTCAATATATCGTACGGCATCCAGGGCCAGGCTCGTTATACCCATGTGCCCAGTATTCTGGAGATGGTGGGAGTTCCTTACGTGGGTTCGGGTCCGCTGGCGCACGGGTTAGCCCTGGATAAGGTGGTGGCCAAGATGATCTTCCGGCAGCACGGACTGCCGACACCGGACTTTGTGGTTTTGAATTCCTGGGATATGGAACTGCCGGAACTGAGCTATCCGATGATCGTTAAGCCCAAGAACGAAGCGGTATCTTTCGGTCTAAAAATAGTGAATAACGAAGAGGAGCTCCGGGAAGCGGCCAAGCTTATTTTTGATGAGTTTCAACAACCGGTTTTGGTGGAGCAATATATCGAAGGACGCGAAATCAACGTAGGTTTGATCGGCAACAATCCGCCGGAGGCCTTTCCGCCGGTGGAACTCAAATTCGGTTCCGAAGGGCTGCAGATTTATACGTATGAAGATAAAACCCGGCGCTCCGGTCGAGAGATAGGATTCGAATGTCCGGCCCGGATCAGCGAGGAGCTCAGCCTAAAAGCCGTCGAAACAGCTCGAAATGCCTTCCAGGTACTGGGCTGTTACGACTGCTGCCGGGTGGATATGCGGCTGGATGCTCAAGGGAATATTTACATATTGGAAGTGAATAGTCTGCCCAGTCTGGGCGAACATGGTTCTTACCTGGTGGGTGCAGCCCAAGCTGGTCTGGATTTCACGGCGGTAATAAATCGCCTAGTCGAGGTGGCCAGCGCCCGATACTTCGGCACCCCCAGGCCTCTGAAACTCGATTTGAAGAACGCTGACTCAGGCGAATTAATGCTTTCTTTTTTGACTGCACGTCGTGATCAAATCGAGAAAAGACTAGAAAATTGGGCACAACTGCACAGCCGAACGAATGACCCGGTGGGACTGCAGGAAGCAGTGCAAAAACTCAAACAAAGCCTGGAGACAATCGGGCTGCAGAAAGTGGAGGAATTTACGGACGAGAAGGTGGCCTGGACGTGGCAGACACGGGCCGGGCTGCAGGATGGAACTGTCTTTATCGGTCATCTGGATATTCCGCTGGGACAGGAGGTACCCACACAGGAATTTCGCCGTGACCCGGAATGGCTTTATGGTGAGGGTTTGGGCCTTTCCCGTGCACCGCTGGTAATGCTGGAATTTGCTCTGAGGGGACTAAAGCACATTCGCCGTCTCCAACGGTTGCCGATTGGGGTGATGTATTTCACCGATGAAGGCCGGGACAACAAATATAGTGCAGAAATGATTCAGCAGGTCTCGGCGCGGGCGAAACAGGTTTTGGTTTTACATCCGGGTAATCCGGTAAACAAGATTATTACCCAGCGACGTGGCCAAAGAAAATATCGCCTTCGGGTGGAAGTAGCTCCCAAGCGGTTGGGTAAGGTTACCAAGCAACCCGATGCCCTGTACTGGCTGTGCGTGAAGCTGGAGGAGTTGGTAAAACTGTCCTCGCGCAAAGATCGAATTGCCCTTGCGGCTAAAGATATACAAACCGATGCCTTTCCGATGCTCTTGCCCCATCGGGCCCAAGTGACCCTCCTGGTCAGCTATATCGAGGAAAAACTTGTCGCGGAACTGGAGGAGAAGATGCGTGAGGTTCTGGGGAAGGATTCGGTCCGTTGGGAATTGGAAAAGATATCTGATCGTCCGGCTATGAAGACCCGTCCGGAAAATCGTGATTTGCTCAGGATTTTGGGTGAAGTGGCCTCGCACTGGGATATTCCTCTGGAGGAGGAATCATCACTCTGGCCGAGTGTGGCGGGTCAGGTACCGCAATCGACGGCCGTATTGTGTGGGATCGGACCGGTAGCTCAAAACCTTTATACTCCCCAGGAAGCCGTCCAGCGGATCAGCATTATGCAGCGTACGTTGCTGCTGGCTGAATTTCTGGTGCGACAGCTTAAAGGACTCAACCGTAATGAAAAATCACCACCCGGATAAAATAGACGCCGATTTTTTAGATTCGGATTTAAACTCTGGGCAATTGCCTATACCCCATCGTTTTTCAGTCTCTAGTGAGGGGATGATTTCTACGCAGCATTATCTGGCAACGCAGGCCGGTATTAATATACTGCAAGCGGGTGGTAACGCCATCGATGCCGCTATGGCGGCGGCTTGGGCGCTGGGGGTATGCGAGCCGGCCGCCTCCGGATTGGGCGGGCAGACGATGATGCTTATCCATCTGGCCAAGACCCGACGAACTTTTGCCTTGGATGGTTCCTCCCGAGCTCCAAATTTGACTTTTCGAGCGGCGTGTTCTCCTGCAGATTATCAGCGTGGCTATAAAGCCACCACGGTACCAAGCACGCCGGCGGTTCTCAGCTACGCCCTGAGACAGTATGGTACTTTCAAGTTAGATCAGGTATTAGCTCCGGCAATTCAACTCGCCGAAGAAGGATATCGCGTTACAGAATTACAACGCCGCCTTGCCCGGCGTGAACGGAAACATCTGCGGGTGGGTACGGCGGCAGAGTGTTTCCTCAAGGATGGTAAACGTACTTATAAAGTGGGTGAGCATTTTCGTCAACCGGCGTTGGCCCAGACGCTGAAAACGATTGCGGCAAAGGGGATAAAGGAATTTTATACCGGCAAGATTGCCAAGCTGATTCATCTGGACATGATTCGTAACGGTGGATTGCTCCGCCTGGACGATTTGGCCCAGAGACCTCGTCCGATCGAACGCCGGCCGGTAACCTGCCATTTTGATGGCACTCGGGTGTTTACCTTTCCGCCGCCGGGTGCCGGCCGGGGTCTCATTGAGATGCTCAATATCACCAGTAACTTTCCGGCGAAGTCTCGCAATCCCGACACACCCCAGGGAGCCTTGCAGTTGGCCCATATCATACAGCAGGCGTTTCGAGACCGCAGCGACCGTCCATACGAGCCCAATTACTATGCCCAGGTTTCCCGCAAGCATATGTTGAGTGTGGAATATGGTGCGCGAATCGCTCGTCAAATTCGCCGGCAGATCCGTAGTTCAGGAGAAACCACCCACCTTTCGGTAATGGATCATTGGGGTAATGTTGTGGCCTTAACACAATCCATCGAACGGGTCTATGGAGCGTGCGTGGTTACACCGGAGCTGGGTTTTTTATACAATAACTACATGATGGCCTACGATAAGGAAAATATACGACATCCTTATTATCTACGTCCCAATGCGGTCCCCTGGGCGAGCGTGGCGCCCACAATAATATTTCGAGGCCACAAACCCTGGTTAGCCATTGGTTCTCCCGGCAGCGAGCGAATAGTATCCTCTATTTTGCAGGTATTGCTGCGTCTGGGCCGTCAATCCGCCTACGAGGCCGTGGATGCTCCCCGTCTTCACTGTTCCCTTGAAGGGAAGGTTTCTATGGAAGCTTCACGCATGCGCGACGACATCCCTAAGTTGTTGGAAAAACACGGATTTTTGATTGATGAACGAGAACCGTATTCGTTTTATCTGGGATGCGTCCAATTGGTAATGCGTCAAGACGGTGAATTTATTGGGGTAGCAGATCCTCGTCGGGACGGATCGGCGGGAGGGCCGGGAAGTTGAAGTTGCCGCTTATCATCTCGGTAGCTCATGCGGGGCTGGAGATACCGCCGGAGGTGCAGGATTATTGTATTTTGTCGTCGGACCAGATTCTTCAAGATGGTGACGAGGGAGCAGGAAAGATATATGACCTGCGCGGTGAAGTTACCCACTTTGTAACCACTTCGATAGCCCGGGCGATAGTAGATATGAACCGGGCCCCTGATGATCGTCGTGAGGATGGTGTGGTCAAGACACATACCTGCTGGAATATACCGGTGTATCGGGCCCCTCTAACCGAAGGTATGGTCCAAACTTTGCTTGCCAACTATTACCAACCCTATCATAATAGACTCTCAAAATTATCTCAGGAAGTTTTATTCGGAATTGACTGTCATACGATGGCAGGGGTGGGGCCGCCGCTGGGGCCGGATGAGGGGCAGGAAAGACCCCATATCTGTCTGAGCAATGCCGAGGGGAGCTGTTCTCAAGTGCAGTTGGAGCGTTTGGCGGGTTGCCTGGAAGAACAATTCGGATTTGCACCGGCGTTTAACAAACCATTCCGAGGCGGTTATATTATTCGTGCACACGCGGCGGAACTGCCCTGGGTACAATTGGAGTTATCCAGGTCGCCCTTTTGTTCACTTGAGCAAAAACACCTGGGTGTTCGGGCAGCTTTGAAGAAATTCTGCAGGACACTCTAACCGGGACTACCGAAAATACGGCTACTTTATACAGGATGATTTAAGTTATGGTCAGTAAAACAATGAATAAACAGACAGTTAAGATACTGATAGTGGGACTGATGCTGGTTTGGGGAATATGCTCTTCCGGGAATGTACGGGGGCAAACGGAACCGGTTCCCGAGAAAACAACGGAAATAGTTTCTACCGTGAATCTGTCTGCAGAGTCTCCTTCGGCCGACTTCCAGAATCGTTTGAAACAACTGGCAGAAGATAACAACATAGGCGAGGAGGACCGGAAGAAACTAAAGGAGATTTACGAGGGGTGTTTGCAGCAAGTGAATCTAATTCTCCAATATGAACAATCCTCTAACCAATTGAAGAAGGAGCTAGAGGGGGCCCCGGAACTTTTAGAGAAGATTCAAAAGGAATTAAACCAGTCACCAGAGGAGATACAGCCGGAAGTTACGGGTAAGCCGCTTACGGAAATGGAAAGCCAACTGGCGCAGGCGGAAGCTGCCTGGACCAAGGGCAAAGAGGATTTGGCGAAATTGGATGATGAGCCCAAGCGACGATCCAAGCGGCGAACGGAAATACCACGGGAAATCGCCTCCGCCAAGGAGCAAATTGAAAAAATCAAGAGTCAATTGGATCTGCCGGGGGCGGGACAGGAAACGGCGGAGTTGAGCCAGGGACGAAAAATCCTACTGCAAATATCTCAGAAGTCCTGGGAGAAAAAAATCGATTTTTTGCAGGTAGAAATGCTCAGCTATGACGCGCGGGGAGACTTGCTGGCGGCGCGGCGAGAACTGGCGGCGCGAAAGGTCGGCCAGAGTGAGAAACTAGTGCAGTTTTGGCAGAAAGCGGTTAATCAGGAAAAGAAGCTCAAAGCAGAGCAGACGGTCCAGCAGGCCCGGCAAGCAGCACAGGCGGCGGTGCACGACGATCCGGTTATCAAGCAGATCACGAAAGTCAACTCGGAGCTGGCACAAAGCCAAAGCAGTCTAGTTGATAAGATTACCAAGATAGCGCAGCAGTTGCTAAATAAGAAGAAAGAACTAAACTATGTCACAGAAGATTTTGCCAGGGATAAAGAACGGGTTAGAGTGGCGGGATTGACCGATGTGATTGGGCTATTACTTCTGGGTAAACGAAACGATCTGCCCGATATTCAGATGCTCAGGAAAAACATAAGTAATCGCGTAGCGGAGATATCCCAGACTCAATTGGAAGGAATCAGTTGGGATGAGCAGTTGTCCGAATTAGCCGATCCGGAGAAGAAGATTCAGGAACTCATGGCCCAGGTGAAGGAGAAAACAGACAAAGCCCAAAAAGAAGAAATTGCCTTAAAAACGAAAGAATTACTTCGCTCTCGAGAAAATATCCTTCAGACACTTAAATCGGATAATCACGACTATCTTGAAAAACTAAGCGACCTGGACGTACAAGAACGCTTGATAGTAAAGGAGGTAAGTGAATATCGCAAATATATCGATGAGAATATACTCTGGCTCAAGAGTACTTCCAACCTGAAACTTCGGGATTTTGCCCGAATTCAAGAAGGACTTTCGTGGCTGATCAGTTATGACAACTGGAAACAATTTTTCCGGACCTTGCGTGACTATATCGAACTGCATTTTATTTCTGTGGTGGGGGCGGCATTATTGATACTGTTTTTATTTCTGGTGAGACCAAGATTGTCACGAGAAAATAAAAATAACTCCCGGTTGATTGCCGACATTCATACCGATCGTTTTGCGCACACGGCCCGAGGCTATTTATACACAATAATTTGTTCAACGCCGGTTGCAGTTTTTCTGTTTTTCCTGGGAACGCCGGGGTATTCCCTGAGGGTATCCGATACTTTTACCCTATCTTTATCCACTGCCTTGAGAAACACCTCCGTTTACTACCTGTTCCTGGAATTTTTACGGCGGTCCTTATGGACTGACGGTTTGGCAGACGTTCATTTTCGCATGCCCAAGGAACCACGATTACTTATCAGAAATAATCTGACGTGGTTTATTGCGACAGTGATCCCTTTGATTTTTATCTTTTGTATTTTCCAGGAACAGCAGGAAGATGAATGGATAAATTCTTTGGGACGTATAGCATTTATACTTCTAATGATTACTTTGTCGGTATTTATGGGTATTATTCTGCGCCCGGCGGGAAGGGGGATGAAAACTTTTCTGGATCGACATCGGGATAGTTGGTTAGATAGACTCCGCTATATCTGGTATTTCCTTTGTGTGTTACTGCCGCTGGCCTTGGCGTTTGTGGCCGGGGCGGGATATTACTATACTGCCCAACAGTTACAGGAAAGGCTGGTTTCTTCCATCTTGCTTGTGGTAGCGGTATTGTTCGTACACGCGACCCTGATTCGGGGGATTTTTGTTACCCATAAACAACTAGCCCTAAAACAGGCGCTGCAAAAGTCAGGGCCAGCCGCCCAGCCGGAGACCAGCGGCGAGGAATCCGGCCCGGACTCACCGGATGCATCTATAACTGGAACCCCAATAGACAATGATACTACTCCGATACCGGAAGAAAGTCTGCTTTCTATAAGTAATCAAACGAAAAAAGTACTTCGGGCTTGTATGTTTCTGGCCGTTGTTGTGGGGTTGTGGTTAATCTGGAGTAATGTGCTGCCTGCTTTAAAAATTTTGAATCGGGTCGAACTCTGGAAAACCACTGTTGATAACAAGGTCGTAGCCATCACTTTTGCTTCACTGGCAGTGGCCCTGATAGTCATTATTATGACCGTTGTTATAGCCAGAAATGTACCAGGCCTTTTGAACATTCTCATCCTTAAACGTCTTCCCCTGGACCGGGGCTCACGGTTTGCCATTACCACCACCACTCGATATCTTATTGTTATCATCGGAGTGGTATTGGCTTTTAGTCGCATTGGCATCGGCTGGTCAAAAGTTCAATGGTTGGCGGCGGCTATGACGGTTGGATTGGGTTTTGGCCTGCAGGAAATATTTGCCAATTTTGTTTCCGGACTTATTATTCTTTTCGAGCGTCCCATGCGGGTGGGCGATTACGTAACTGCCGGGGACGTAAGTGGAAAAGTCACCCAAATAAAAATTCGCTCCACAACCATCAGAAGCTGGGACCGCAAGGAATTAATAGTACCCAACAAGGAATTTATTACAGGCCGGCTTATTAACTGGACTCTTTCCGACACTATTTTACGAATGGACTTTGCGGTAGGTATCGCCTACGGATCCGATACTGAATTGGCGGAAAATATTCTTTATCGGGTGGCGAGAGAAAATTCCCTGGTGCTGAATGATCCGGAACCTGTAGTCATATTCAAGGGATTTGGAGATAACTCTCTTCAGTTTGAACTGCGTTTGTACATTCCAAGTTTAGATGAATATCTGAAGGTATGGCATCGGGTTAATCGGGCGATTGACGACGAATTTCGCAGACACAAAATTGTCATTGCCTTTCCGCAACGGGATATTCATATACATACCGTACCACCGAACCCTTTTCCTGTTTCCAGGGAAGATAAAGAATAGAAAATATTAGCCACAAGTCAGCTAACGAAAAATAACAAGGAGTGATGTCATGCCCAGGATGATCAATAAAAGTGCAACAAAAATAGGTTTGCCTCCAGGTACTTTGGTGCATATCGGAGAGAAAAAGGCAGAATCCATGCATATATCAGTGATTGATTACAATGAACAAAGTTACAAGGAAAAAACGGTTGCTTCGGCCGAGGAACTGGCGCCTTTTAAGGCCGACTCTACCGTAACCTGGATTAATGTAGATGGTCTTCATGAAATATCGGCCATAGAACATATCGGTAAGCTTTTCGGTCTTAATTCTTTGACCATGGAAGATATTGTCCACACCGGCCAGCGTCCCAAGGTAGAAGATCGTGACACCTATATCTATTTGGTACTAAAAATGATTCGTTTTAATGATAAAAAAGACCGCATCAACCTGGAACAGGTAAGTTTGATTCTGGGTGATAATGTGGTGCTTACCTTTCAGGAAAGTGTGGGAGATGTTTTCGATGCGGTGCGGGACAGGATAAAAACAGGCAAAGGTCGTATTCGCACAGTAAAGGCCGATTATCTTCTTTACTCTTTGGTGGACAGTATTGTAGATCATTATTTTTTAGTCCTGGAGAAAATAGGCGAAAGAATCGAAAAGCTCCAGGAGCAGGTTGCCGCTGATCCCACAGAGCAATTGCTTCATGAGATTCACATTCTTAAACGCGAATTGCTTTATATGCGAAAATCCGTCTGGCCGTTGCGGGAGGTGGTAAATAATCTGCAAAAAAGCGAATCACCCCTGATCGAGAAAAAAACCGAAGTGTTCTTGAAGGATATTTATGATCATATTTTCCAGGTAATCGATACCACGGAGACCTATCGGGAGATGATTTCCGGTATGCTGGATATCTATCTTTCCAGCATCAGTAACCGTATGAATGCAGTAATGAAAGTACTTACGATAATAGCAACCATTTTTATACCACTTACATTTTTGGCCGGTATTTATGGAATGAATTTCAAGTACATGCCGGAATTGAACTGGCGCTGGTCTTATCCAACTGTCTGGATCGTCATGATTGCTATTGCGATAGTGATGTTACAATATTTTCGCAGAAAAAAATGGCTATAAGCAAAAGTGCCATTAGGATGAAAATTTTAGCCCTGCGGATATATTATTATTAAGATATGCACCATATTTTATCAGGAAAGGAATGGTAGTATGCAATTTTCGAGGCGTGTTTCGATGTTAAATTGGCTGATAGTATTGTGGGGGATTTTAGCTGTAGGAATAGGTTGTGTTTATGCCGAAACCCTGAAAACGTTGCCGAAAATTTCTGATAACTACTTTCATACGGCCAAACCTGTTTGGCCCAGTGGGCGCGAAACCGAGATGAATCTTTCCGTTGGGTTTAGGGCTGTTTTTCAAGCACCTGTTAATAAACGGGCCACCTTACGTATCACAGGGTCCTCCCTTTATCGCATCTATTTTAATGGAGAGTTTCTCGGTCATGGTCCGGCGCGGGCCGGTCATGGTTATTATCGGGTGGATGAAATACCACTCGATGAACGGCTTGTAACTGGTATGAATGTGCTCGCCATAGAGGTCGCTGGATATAATATCAATAGTTATTATTTGCTGGACCAGCCGGCCTTTCTGCAGGCGGAAATAGTTTCGGAAGGAAAGGTACTCGTATCCACGGGCGGAGAGGGAGTTTGTCTGGAACCTTTGATTCTGGACTATAGAGTGCAAAAAGTTCAGAGGTATAGTTTTCAGCGTACTTTTATTGAATATTACCGGTTGAAACCTGGATTTGACGAGTGGCTGTTACGAGATTATCAAAAGCAGTCGGGGGTCAAAGTAGGCATCTTACCCGAGCGCAAGCTTTTGCCGCGGCGGGTGCCCTACAGTCGTTTCTATAAACGCAGTCCCCTGGTGTATTACTCCGAAGGTAAGATAGAACACAATCATCCGCCCAAGAAATTTTGGAAAGATCGTTCTTTAACGAAAATCTCCGAAAAACTTAAGGGATATAAGGAAGCGGAACTGGAGGTTATCCCTTCGTTGGACCTGCAGAAAATTCGCTCTGTAAATGCTCAAGATCTGAACACGGGTTATTCTCCCAAAGATACAATTTTGTTGGGGGATAATTCGTGGCGGATTCTGGATTTTGGGCGCAACCTAACGGGATTTATGGGGGCGACGCTGTGCTGTAAGAAACCAACCAAGCTGTATTTTATTTTTGATGAAATTCTCAGCGGAAACGATGTTAACTTCCGGCGGCTTGGTTGTGTGAACGCGGTTACCTACGAACTACAGCCGGGAACATATAGTGTAGAAACCATTGAGCCTTATACGCTGCGATATCTTAAGCTGCTGGTTTATGAAGGTGAGTGCAGTTTCTCGGGGGTGTATCTACGTGAATACGTGAATCCGCACGCGGAGCGGGGCCGATTTGCCTGCTCGGATCCTCATCTGATGCGTATCTTCGAGGCGGCGCGGGAGACGTTCAAGCAGAACGCTACGGATATTTTTATGGATTGTCCTTCGCGGGAGCGGGCGGGATGGCTGTGTGACAGTTTTTTCACCTCACGAGTTGCTCTTGAGCTCTGTGGTGAAACAACTGTCGAGAAAAACTTTTTAGAAAACTTCCTTCTACCCCCTTCGTTCGCCCATCTGCCCCGGGGGGTGTTGCCGATGTGCTATCCGGCGGATCATTATAACGGGGTCTTTATTCCGAATTGGGCTATGTGGTTTGTGATTCAATTGGAAGAATATCTTGGGCGCACGGGGGATGAGGCTCTCGTCAAAGCCCTGGAACCTAAAGTAATGGCGCTGCTGGATTACCTGAAAAAATTTGAAAACGAGGACGGGCTGCTGGAAAAACTGGAAAGCTGGATTTTTATCGAGTGGTCGGCGGCCAATAAATTTGTCAAGGATGTGAACTATCCGAGTAATATGCTGTATGGAGCGGTCCTGGCGGCGGCGTGGAGATTGTATGGTTCGGATGAACTGGCCGATAAGTCGCGTAAGATTAGACAAACAATTTATGAGCAATCATTCGATGGGGAATTTTTTGTTGATAACGCATTGCGTAAAGACGGTAAGCTAGAAATTACCCGTAACCGCAGTGAGTGTTGCCAATACTTTGCGTTTTACTTTGGCTTGGCTAGTCCTGATAAACAGCCCAAGCTCTGGAAAAATCTTGTAACGCAATTCGGACCGTTGCGTGATGAGAAAAAAGTTTTTCCGGAGATACACAAGGCCAATGCCTTTATCGGTAATTATATTCGCCTGGAACTGCTGAGCCGCTATGGTCATACGATGGAGATTCAGAATGAGTTAGCCGATTTTTATTATCCTATGGCGGTGCAAACCGGTACCCTATGGGAAAATATTCATAGTTACGCCAGTTGTAATCATGGTTTCGCCAGTCATGTGGCCCACAGTTTATACCGAGACCTGCTGGGGATTTACCATCTTGACCCGGTAGGGAAAAAGATCACCTTGCGCTTTTGCAATAATAGCCTCGACTGGTGCACCGGTTCGGTGCCTACCCCTGACGGTTTTGTCGAGCTGAGCTGGCAAAAACAAGACGGTAAAATATCCTACCACGTAGAGTACCCGGCGGGTTATCAGTTGGAAGTCAAAACCATAGGTGAGGTAGTAGTTACCAGGGAATGAAATCAGGAAAAACTCAAGGGAGATTAAGTTTTATTGAGGGCTGAGATAAAACTGCCGGTAGAGGATGAAAAGTGATAAAAAAGAAAGCTATACGATGTGTCTTTGTGGGAACAATTTTCTTTGGTGTCGTTGTGGGTACGGCTATGGGGGATGATTTGTCCAAAGGGCTGCTGGGCTGGTGGAAATTTGACGAAGCGGCGGGGGTAAAAATCAGGAACAGCAGCGGAGACGGAGGGGATATGGTTTTAGCGAGGGAAGTATATCGGGTACCCGGTATTGCGGGCAGGGCGGTGTGGCTCCATTTTATTACGGGCAGGGGAGAAGCGGACATTATCGGCAGTATTGAAAATACACCTAAACTGATGCCAAGCGAACAGATGACTATTAGTGGGTGGATATTATGTCAAGATGCTCCCAGGGGACAGATTGTTTACAAAATGGGGCAAGATGCCAAGAGCAGGGTTTTGATGTTCGATAAGGAGGGTGACCTGATTTTTGGTCTGAATGTTGGTGGGGAATATCGCGAATTGCGGGTAAAAACTTTTGCTGACACGGTAGCCAATAAGCGCTGGCATCTGGTTGCAGCCACTTATGATGGTGAAGCAATGGCGATATATGATAATGACACCAAGCTGGGCAGTATTCCAGTGAAGGGGAAAATAAGTTCGGATAGTTCAGATCCGATCCATGTCGGAGCAATGAATCCCGGTGTCTCATTGAAGGACGGCGAATATGCGGCAGTGTGTATAGATGATCTGCGCATTTATGAGCGGGCACTTAGTCATGCGGAAATAAAATCGTTATATGCGACCAAGGAAAAAGAAATAGAGCGACTGTCCAAGCAGGTTACAGAGTTATGTAATGAAATTATTAATAAGCATAAAAAGATGCGTGAACAGGCACTGGCGGAATTCAGGAAGGAACGAAGGCAGAAGCGCAACCAGCCGGTAGATATGGTGGGGATGGCAGAGCTTGCCTTGGACGTTTTTATGCAGAGGGTGCCTAAACGAGTTGCCGGCAGGGAAGAATACTATAAATCATTATTTGTTTGTAATCTATATCCGCTGACTTGCAGACAAGGGGGCCAGTGGGATCACGGCGATTGTACAGCCCGGGCGGTGCAGGGGTGGCAGTCTCTGCGTGAAATTACAGGTGACGATTCTGCCGGCATGAAAGTGGAGACGGGGCAGCGAAATTATTTGCTTTCGATCATTCATCCAGCAAGCGGATTGGTCTATGTTCCTACCATGTCTGACCAGAAAAATAACCAATATTTTTTTCATATATGGGACCAAAGCAGGACACTTAGGGCGTTGTGCTACTGGTATATGAAAAGACCGAATGAGCGCGAAAAGATCAAGCCTTACCTTGACGGCATGATTAAAGGGCTCTATGAAAGAGCAACAATTCGCGGTATGGATCCGGAATTTGGGCCTTATGCCGGCTTACCAAGCGATACCTATGATGCTGAAACACCCGGTGATCGGGTAAGCGGATGGGTTAATATGAGAGCCGGGCTAGTATTGGAACCTATAGTGATGTATGCGGAGTTTACCGGTGATCCTGAGATCCTTGACATAGCGATTCGCTTTGCTAATTGCACACTGGGTGGTCATGAGGGGGATGCTGTGCCGGAGAACCAGAGAGCCAAATACAAGTTTGGCAAAAATGGATCATTTACGTGGCATTCTCATACACGGACAGCTGCGCTTGTCGGTATAGCAAAGTTAGGGAGATATTTAGCACACAAGGGACGGCGGGAGGAGGCAAAGAAATATCTGGCGGCTGCGCGGAGAGGTTACGATTGGACGATAGCGGAGAAGGGCGGAGGCGGTAGTCGGATGGGTTGGGTTCCGGAAGGCCCCAGAGGCCCAGCCGCTGAGACCTGCTGTGGGGCGGACGCTATTGAACTAGCGGAGGTCTTGGCGTCCTGCTGTGAGATTGGGCCGGAATATTATGATTGGGCTGAATTGCACGGCGACGTTGAAGCAATGGTGGTCAATATAATAGCATTCAGCCAGATTGAATTTACCGCCCCGTTCGAAAGAATTTTGCGAGAGACTTATCTGCTGTACACACCAGATTGTGAAGCTGAGCTTGATACAGCTCGGCGGTTCAATGGAACGTGGCCGTCATCTCTTGTCCCAAATGATTTTAGCGATGGGCACAAGATTATGCTGGGAGGTTGTTGTCAATATGCCGGAGTGCGGGCTCTTTATACTGGTTGGCATGATGTTATGAACTGGTCAAAAGGTATTTTGCGTATTAACTATCTTCTTAACCGCAGTAGTGAATACGCCCAGATAAACACATGCCAGCCTGTAGAGGGCAAGAGCAGGATAACTATTTTGAAACAATCGAAAGTTTTGCTGCGCATTCCGGAATACATTGGGGGGCCCAGTCAGATGGTGGTAAAGGTTAACGGTGAAAAACTGGAATCTTTGGGGGAACGTGATGTAACGGGACACTATATTGCCCTGGGCCGGTTGAATCCGGGTGATAGGATTGAGGTCGGAATTCCCCTGACAGAAAAGGTTACCGAGTGGCGAGGGGCGACCATTCACTGGCGTGGGAATTATGTTATGACAATGGATCCTGCTGGGCTTATTATACCATTGTTTCCTTCAGTGACCGGGCCATAATCAGGCAATTGCCCGCTTAGTTTTAAGTTGTGTTATAGCAGTATTGCCTGGTTAAAATAGACATTTTAACCTATAAAAGACGGCCCAAGGCCGTCTGGGGGGGATTATAGGGCGGGTTTATGGGACCATCTCCATTTAAAAAATATCTTGCATCCAGGTGCATTTAGGGTATAATAAAGGTGTTGAAAAAGATAATGTAACTACCTTAACCTACAAGGCCTTAGGAGCTATGATAAAGCGGATCCACCAACCCGCATCGGCCCTGGCAGTGGTAATCATCCTTG
>Ga0272442_10000938_pt1 | contig 45191 bp, 42 predicted proteins | sample SSMForm2O_FD_200262 | JGI IMG/M metagenome (GOLD analysis project Ga0272442, IMG submission 200262) | Marine sediment archaeal communities from Little Sippewissett salt marsh, Falmouth, MA, United States - SSM-Form-2O | ecosystem: Environmental > Aquatic > Marine > Wetlands > Sediment ...
TTGCCGGATTTGATGCAATTTTAGGAAAAAGAACTTCTTCTATTTGAAAAAATCCTACAGATTCTGTCATTTCTATTAAAATTCTAATCGGTTTATCTTCTCCTTTAACAATTTCCACTTTCTGAATGGAATTGGCAGAGTATTTATGAATATCACCTACGTGAGGATCTCGAGTTAATAAGAAAGGGATCCTTGCTCTCCCCTTTGCCATATCACAACCATCTCCGATGAGAACCAGTCCCGCTTCCAGTGAGTGAATCTTTTGATTTGCCATATGTCCTGAAATACCTTCCACTATTATTGAGCGAATAATGGTTGTTTTTTTAATATCATGGACATATATCTTAGAAAGAATTCTATTTACGATTGGAATGGCTAATGCGACTCCAATCATTTCATGATTATCCCGACTTACTGACATACCAATATCGTGTAATAAAGAAGACAATAATACAGCTATTTTACTTTCTTCTGCATTACCTATTTTTTCCTTCTCTAAATTAAATTTCACTCCTGCACTTTGCAACAAATCAAACATGATGAGGGAATTTAAAGCTGCGGTCCTCATGTGTACCGGCCCATGATCATTGTATCCCAGTCTCTTGATAGAAACAACATTTGCATAATCTTGTAGAGCCTGTATTTCTTCATCACTAAAAACCAATGAAGCAGCTAAGGCTGCTTTTCCTGTCAAGATTTGAGTTATTCTATTTTCAATCTCAATTTCCTTTAATGATTTCTGCAATTCTTTTCCTCCTTAATTTTTCTTTTTTTAATTATCCTTTTATTAACAATATAAGAAATGCACTCATTACAACAACAGACAAAGGTATCATAAGCATTTTATATACTTTTGTTAAATCTGATTTAAAATAATTTCTGGTAAGTATTAAACAAAGATGCATGGGCGAAAGCATTAATCCAGCAAAAGAAGCAGTAAATGCAAACATGGCATAGTAGTAATTGATTTCTCCGGCGTTAATGATAGGCATTAAAATTGGCATACCAAGTCCGATCGCTGCAACACCTAGACCGGTAATCATTGCAAGAAAAAAGGGAAGAAAAAACAAGATAATAAAAGGATGAATGCCCAGTTTCATGAACGTTTCAGGAATAATATCTATTCCTCCGGTTAATTGAAGCACCCTTTGAAATATCTTGATAGATGCAATAAGAATAATGACATCAGAATTAATATCATTCCAAAATATATTTATAATATCATCTATTCTTAGTTTGTTATAATTGAGTAATAACAAAGAAAAAATAACTATTATTAAAGATGTTAAAACATTGATTTTTACTGCTACAACCAATATAATAATTGTTAATATCGGCCAAATTGACAAAAATAATTTCTTGACATTTAAAAACAAATCTTCTTTATTAAATGAATTAATATTATTCATGTTTAGATTTTTGCTTTCCCAAATAAAACCAACAATGATCGCTATCAAAGTGAGTGGAAATTGAACTAAAATAATATTTCGAAAAGGAACATCTAATACTCCAGCAAATAATATAATTCCCGGAAGTATCGGTAGTGCAAATTCCCAAACATGTCGAAACCAATAATTTACAAAAGTTATCTCTTCAGGATTAAGATTAGCTTTTTCTCCAATTGCTTTCACTAAAGGAGCTGAAAAATAGCACCTGCGGGCATTGGAATGAATCCTAATAATGCAGGAATAAATGCTAAAACCAGCCGATAATCCCTTACAATTTGCTGAAGAGATTCAACTAGATTTTCAAAAGATCTAATCCTTTTTAATATACCACTTAGGGCATAAACACTAAAAATAACTCCAATTAATTTTAAAGTAGAGAAATCAGTCAAACCATATAAGATGCTCTGGCCTATCTCTATGGGATTCAGCCCAAAGATAATTCCCAAAAACAGGGAGGATAGAAACATAATGTATCCCAATTTCCATTTTTTCTTGATTAAGAAAATAATGATTATAATAACCGATGCCAGTTTTAATATCTCTATCACTTTTGTTCCGCCAATCTACTTCTTTGGTTTTTCTTCTATGGTCTCCATCTTTTCTTCTTCTTCTTTAAATTTAACACCCAAAACATCGATATTAACCTTTAGTACTTTTAAACCAGTCATAGATTGAAGAGAATCTTTTACTCTTTTCTGAACTTCGGTTGCCACTTTAAAGATACCTGCTTCATAGTGGGTAATTATTGAAATGGAAACCGTTGTTTCTCCAGAATTCATCCATACTTCTACTCCCTTGGTGAAATCGTTTTTTGACAACATATTAACGGATTTTCCTTTATGCCCACTGACTATTCCAGCAACACCTTTGTTTTTTACTGTCTCCAAAGCAGCAATAGTAGCAACTACTTCTTTGGAAACCGTAATTTTTCCTGATTCGCCTGTTTTTTTTTCTATAGGCTTATTTTCTGTCATAATTGGTCACCACCTGTTTTTATGATTCGAATCAATTTTGATCATTTTATTATTTTTTCATTTCAGGGCCATCATAAAATACTTTATCAATATATATTTTAACTTCTTCGGCTTCTATGCCGCTCGTTTCCATTAAATAATCTTTTAATTCTTTTTGAATCTTTTCAGAAATTTCAGGAATATTTACATCTTGTTTCAAAACAAGATGTAAATCAATGCTAATACCGCCTGTTTTTAAAATGCGTATGAAAGATTTTGATTCTTTTATCTCTTCAGCTTTTTTTAGAATCTTTATTATTAAGTAATTTAATGATTCTAAAGATATCTTCACTTCCCCATAAGAAGTTTTTTTTATTACGGATAAGCTTAGCAGATTAAACTGTTTTCTTTTTTGAATTAAATAGATGGCTATCAAAAAAAGTAAAAGTGCTATTAGCCCCAGAATAATTTGATCAATGATATTAGTGTATATCAAAGATATGCCTTTATTCATTGTTTCAGTAAACACATCGAAAGAGACTATCTTTAAAGAAATTGAAAAAGCTGCTAGGGAAATTAAAATAATTAGGGTAATTAAAAAAATAAAAGTGATGTTGTTGAATCTATTTTTATTCATAGATTTATTTTCCTTTCTAATTAGAAAAGTATAAAACATTTTTATACTTTTCTTAATAGTAATTCAATAATTCTTCTTAAATCTTCTTTATCATAAAAATCAATATTTATTTGACCGTTTTTCCCATTAAATGAAATTTTAATTTTAGTTCCTAAGGCATTTCTTAATTGCTCTTCTGCCTCAGGAAAATTTTCTATTGTATAATTTTTTACTTTAAATTTCTTTTTAGGTTTCTTTGTAACATTTTTAATTAAATGTTCTGTTTCTCTCACTGAAAGATTATGTTTAATGATTTTATCACATATCAGGTCTTGTAATTCATTATCTTCAATTCCTAGTAATACTTTTGCGTGGCCAAAGGAAATTTTACCAACTGAAATATCCTTCTGGATTTTTTGATTTAATTTTAGCAATCTAATGGTGTTGCTTACCAAAGCTCTACTTTTAGCAGTAGCTTCTGCAAGTTCCTGTTGGGTTAGGTTAAATTCATCCATTAGCCTTTTAAAGCCATTGGCTTGATCAATGAGATTAAGATCTTCTCTCTGGATATTCTCAACTAAAGCAATTTCAAGGCTTTTTTCATTGCTAAAATTTTTTATGATAGCAGGTATTTTATTTATTCTAAGCTCTTTAACAGCTCGTAATCTTCTTTCTCCTGCAACTAATTCATAACCATTCCCTGCTTTTCGTACCACAATGGGCTGGATAATACCATGTTTCTTAATGGATTCTTTTAAATCTCTTAGTTTCTCTTGATCAAAATCTTTACGTGGCTGAAACAGGTTTGGAAATATTTTTTCTACTTCTATTTCATTAACTTGGCCCTGATCTCTTTCTTTTGATTCAATTTTCGGAATAAGAGCTTCTAAGCCTTTTCCCAATCCCCTCTTAACCATTCGCTATCACCTCTTGAGCTAATTTTTTATAGGCCATTGCTCCTTTTGATTTTTTGTCGTACAGAACAACGGGTTTTCCATAACTTGGTGCTTCACTGACACGTACATTTCGCGGGACAACTGATTTAAATATTTCTCCCGTGAAATATTTCTTTACTTCTTTAATGACATCTCGAGACAAATTGGTCCTGTTATCATACATGGTTAATACAATACCTTCAATTTCCAGTTTAGAATTCAAATTTTCTCTGACTAAATTAATTGTATTCAACAATTGACCAATGCCTTCTAGCGCATAGTATTCACATTGTATTGGAATAATAACAGAGTCAGCAGCCGTTAATGCATTTAGCGTTAAAAGTCCAAGGGATGGAGGACAATCAATGATTACATAGTCGTAATTATTTTTTATTACATTTATGGAATGTTTTAATTTGTTTTCTCGGGAAATATAATTGACTAATTCAATTTCCGCCCCGGCTAATTGGATAGTAGATGGCAATATATCTAATCTTTTCACTATGCTTTGAACGGTAATTTCCTTTATTGAGGTCTGATTAATTAACACATCATAAATAGATTTCCCAATCTTTGATTTATCCAACCCCATTCCGCTGCTGGCATTTCCCTGAGGATCACTATCAATTAATAATACTCTTTTCCCTTTCATAGCTATACTGGTACTTAGATTCAATGCGGTTGTTGTTTTTCCTACGCCACCTTTTTGGTTGGTAATTGCTATTACTTTAACCATGTTTATTCTCCAAATAAATGTTTTAAAGAATATATACAAACATATGTTTTTATTTAATGTTTCACGTGGAACGTAAAAATCTAATCAAAAACACAAAAATGAACATTTTTTTTATGTTTGTTTTATCTTTTTCCATAAACATTAACTATTTACCTAAATAATACTTACATTCTAACAAAAATTATCTAATTATTCAAAGGTCTTTTTCTAGGTATTCCATTTCTTCTAGGGTACTTATCTGGAGTGTCTTTTATTTTTTTAATAATTAAAATGTTTCTCTCCTGATTTAAAAATGGAAGACATATCGTTTCGATTTTAATCAATAAACCACCTAATAATTCTATAGCCTTCGAACCATTATTTAATTCATCTTCGTATTCTTTACCTTTTTGAGCAATAAACCAACCATTTTTCTTTACCAGCGGAAGCGAATATTCACTGAGAATGGATAATGGCGCAACAGCTCTCGAAATCACTATATTAAAACTACTCCGAAAATTCTTATCTTGCCCTATAATTTCAGCTCTATTTTTTATAATCTCAACTTCTTTAATATTTAGGTCATTTACCAATTCTTTTAAAAATTCTAATTTTTTTCTATGAGAATCTAATAAGGTTAATTTTAATGAAGGAAGAGCAATTTTTAGGGGTATACCTGGAAAACCTGCACCAGTGCCAATATCTATAATACTGATTGTATTTTTTTTATTTAATTGAACATTTTTATATAAATTGATTGTTTTAACGCAGGTTAAAGAATCCAAAAAATGTTTTACGCAAATTTCTTCGGGATCTTTTATTGAGGTGAGATTTATCTTTTTATTCCAGGTCTGAAGAGCACTTAAATATTTTACAAACATTGCTATTTGGGAAGCATTAAGAGGTACTCCTAATTCCATAGATCCTCGAATTATATCCTTTTTCATTTCTTTTTTCAATTTTTCCTCGATATAATAAATTTCCAGAATAATTTGTCAATAAACTATTCTTATTCCTTTACTACTATATAACTACATATAATAAATATTTCAAAAAAACAGTAAAACAATTATTAATTTATATTTGAATATTGTTTCATTCTTTTTATTCAATTTCAAACTTATTTCCGTCAAGAAATATTTTAAATAATTATTTATTTTCCAAATATATAACCTGAAACACTTAAACAAAATACTTACTTTTCCATGATAATGAATATTTTCCTAAAATAATTACATTACTTTTCCACAGTTTATTCACAGTTAATTTTTTCCAAAAGCAAATTACTTCTTTTCATAGGTAAATGATTATTAAATTTAAATAGATTTAGAGTTATATATAAAAGAAAAAATGAGAAAGATAAAAATCTTATTACTCTTATATAAAAGCGTTTTGAATATTATTTCGATTTAATCAAAATATTAAATTGTCAATTTCCGACACAATTGTTTTCAGGCTATAAAGAACATAATAATTTGTTATTTGTTTAATTTGTTCACAGCTTATTCACAGTTAATATTTATGTCAAATATAATGTTCCACGTGGAACATTATATTTATTTTCCAATGCAAAACCTTGAAAATATATCATGAATAATTTCATCAGTTACTACATCTCCGGTTATTTTAGATAGTTGATCTAAAGCATCTTTCAAATCTATGGTTAGAAAATCATGTTCGATTTTTCTATTAATACCTTTTAAAACGTTTTCTAATCCTTTTTTTGCACCGAGCAAAGATTCTGAGTGCCTTAAATTATTAATCATTATCCCATTTTCCGGAATAACCAGACCATCAAATACTTTTTCACATAATTTTTTTTCTAATTCTTTTATTCCGATTCCTTTTTTTAAAGATATTCTAATCCTTTTTTTTATTTTTAAAAGCTCAAATACTTTTTGATGTTCTATTTTTTCAGCCAAGTCTATTTTATTTTCAATAATAAGCACTTTTTGGTTTCTAATAATTGCTTCATTTACTTCGTTTATCACATCAATGTCATCCCTGGAAAGAGGCGTATTAACATCAAACAAAGCCAAAACCAAATCGGCTTCTTTGAGTACTTTTTTCATTTTACTTAAACTAATCTTTTCTACAACATTCTCTGGATTTTTAAGGCCAGCAGTATCTATAATCTTAAAAACTACACCATTAATATTAATTGCTTCTTCAATAACGTCTCTAGTTGTCCCAGGTAAAGAAGCTACAATGGCTCGATTTTCATTGATTAAAACATTAAAAAGACTTGATTTTCCTACATTCGTTTTCCCAACGATAACAGTATTGATTCCCTCTTTTAATATTTTCCCATAATTTAGTGTATCAATTAAAACATCTATTTCTTTCAATATGTCCTTTATTCTTTTTTTTATTTGGTCATCTTCTAATTCTCTTATCTCTTGATCCGGAAAATCTATTGGAGCCTCTATTTCAGAAATTATATTTATTATTTTACTCCTTAATAAATCAATTTTCTTCTTTAATTTCCCTTCTAACCTAACGACAGAGGATCTTAAACTCTTATCAGTTTTTGCTTGAATTAAATCGATAACTGCCTCAGCTTGGCTTAAGTCAATTCGCCCATTAAGGAATGCTCTTTTTGTAAATTCCCCCGGTTCAGCCATTCTTGCTCCAAACTTAATAACAGTATCCAAAACTTTTCTTAAAGATAGCATGCCACCATGGCAACTAAATTCTACAATATCTTCTTTAGTATAGCTGTTCGGATTACGCATTATTGCCATCATTGTTTCATCTAATATTTCCTTTCCAAAAGGATTTAAAACAAAACCATAATACAGATAATGACTTTGAAGATCCTTTATCTCTACTCTTTCACGATTTCTTTTTATAAACATTTGTTCTGCTATTTTTAGTGCACTTTTTCCGCTAATTCTAACAATACCAATCCCTCCCTCGCCAAATGGGGTAGAAATTGCAGTGATTGTATCATTTTCATAAAATTTCATGAGAAAATAGACTCCGTTTTTTAATTTACTGTATATTTTATTGATTTATTTTACATAGTAATGATTAAAGTTAATTTTAATTTAGTTTGTAATGTATTAAACTTTATATAGAACATAAATAATATTTAAAATGATAATTACTATATATTACTAAGATTATTCAAAAATAATCCCTAAAAATTGTAATACTAAATATTAAAAGAAGCATAAAAGAACAATATTTATCATATAAAATATTCATCTATTATGCTTCTTCATTATTCTATATATTTACAGCGTTTCCTTTTTTGGTTGAAGGGGAGTGATTATAACTTTTCTGTATGGATCTATTCCCTCACTGAAAGTGTGTACTAGCGGATCATCTTGTAAAACAACATGTATAATCCTTCTTTCTGCTGCATTCATCGAACAAAGAACAATTTCTTTTCTGGTTTTTTTAACTATATCAGCTTTTTCTTTAGCATATTTTGTTAAAATACTTTTTCTTTTTTCTCTATAATCTTCGATATCTATAATAATTTTTTTTCTTTTATTTTCCTTAAATCTACGATTAATTAATATATTAACCAAATATTGAATTGCATCAAGAGTGTGTCCATGTCTACCAATAATTATCGCCGGATTTTTAGTTTTTATTTCTAAAAGAGTTATTTCCGAATTATCTTGTTCTATAATATTAACTTTTCCATCATCTAAAATAAAATCAACAACTTTTCCTAAAATTTTTTTAGCCTCTATAGAAAAATTAAAATCTGATTCAACCGAAACATTCTTATCTAAAGCAAAACTGTCATCCATTATTAATTTCCTTCATTTATTCTTATTTATTTTTTTTATATTTTTTGCTTTGTTTTTTTATATTTTTACTCTCATTATTTTCATATCCTGGAATCCAAAAATCATCTTGAGTTTCTTGTTTTTTTTCATTTTCTTTTTGAACAGGTTTTTCTTTTTTAAATGGGATTTCTTGTTTTATCTCAGCTTTAGCCGGAATTTTTTTATTGATCATATATTGTTGGCCAATTCCAAGCAATGTGGAAGTTAACCAATAGAGTGTTAACCCAGAAGGAAGGCTAAAACTCATGAAGCCAATCATTAAAGGCATCATAATGGTCATCATTTTTTGGGTTTGTTCTGTAGATCCGCCACTAGCACCACTACTAGCGGTAGTCATTCTTTGTTGATACCACATCGAACCAGCAACCAGGAAAGGCATAATTCCAATGGCTTTTATTCCAAGTATCCCATTGCCTAAATTAATTAATTGTTCAGGTGCAGCTAATCCGGCTACAATAGTAGGAACATTTTCTACCATTATTTCAACTTGATTTGCAATCCATAAAAAACCACCCGAGATATTCCCGGCTTGATCTAAGTATTCAAATTTTCTCAAGGTTTGAAAAAGCAAAATTAGGATGGGCATTTGAATTAATAAGGGTAAACAGCCACTCATTGGATTAACCTTGTGCGATTTGTATAAGGCCATCAACTCTTTGTTCATTCTTTCCTTATCATTTTTATATTTATCCTGTACAGCCTTCATTAAAGGTTGTATTTTTTGCATTTCTCTCATAGACACCATTTGTTTTTGCATTAATGGGTAAAGAATTGCTCTTATGATGATTGTTAATAATATAATAGCAAGACCATAGTTTTGAGTAATTCCATAGAGTATTGTTAATAGTTTTGCAACCAAGTCACTTAATGAACTCCACATATTATTTTTATTTTTCTCCTTTATTGTTTGATTATTTGTTGTTTCTTATTGTTTAATTTTGTTAGTAATTTTTAAGGAGTCAGGCAGAGGATCATAGCCGCCCGTATTAAAAGGATGACAACGAGATAGTCTCTTTGTCGCAAGCCATATCCCTTTAAATAATCCATATTTTTCTAAAGCCTGAATTGCATATTCGGAACAAGTAGGGTAAAATCTGCAAGTGGAAGGTTTTAAAGGGGATATATACTTCTGATATAAAGTTATTATAAAAATAAATATTTTTTTCACTAATTTTTTTACCAAGAGTATATTGTTGATATATTTTAAGTTAATGTTTGATTTTTTTAGTTAAAATATTTGATTTTAAAAATGAATTTTCTAATTCTCTTAAAAAATCAATATAATCCAATTTTGCAGCACTTTTCTTAACAAATATAATTATATCATGCCCTTGAAATAATTGCCTATCCAAACAATTAAATATTTCTTTCAATTGTCTTTTAATTTTATTTCTTTTAACCGCAATTCCAACGTGTTTTTTAATTACTATTCCCAGCCGATTGAAACTATATTGATTTTTTAGAATAAATACCTTTAAATTTATACTTTCATTTCTTTTTCCTATATAAAAAACTCTTTTAAAATCAATCTTATTTGATATTTTTTTTTTAGTCAAAATTTTTTTGATCCTTTAAAAGAATCCTATCCGGAAACAGTTAATTCTTTGCGACCTTTTGCACGTCTCCTTTTTAATATTGCTTGACCGGATTTTGTACTCATTCTCTTGCGAAAACCATGTACTTTTAGTTTCTTTCTTGTATTTGGTTGATAAGTACGTTTCATTTATCTTATTTTCTCCTTTTAGTACAAAATATTATTCTAAAAATTTAATAAAGAAATTATATCTTTAATTATGTCTAAATGTCAAATTTTTCAACTAGTGATTTATCAACCAAAAATAATTCAATTAGAAAATCATACTAATTGGTTCCTATAAAGACATTAAATTAATAATAAAATTCTATTATTATAAAAGTAGGTATATCAAAAATATTATTTTTTTAATCATTAAAATAACTTTGCCTAAAATTAATATTTTTGATATTATAAATACGAATTGTACAGATTTACGCCCGGTTTTCCACAACTGTTAATAAACTGTTTATAACTTAACCAAACCCTTTAATTTTACCTTTTATACAATCTATAAACAAACTATTAAATGTTCTATTTTTTGGAAAATGGCTAATATTTAATATAAAAATGACTTTTTATTTTTTCCACAGCCCCCTGTTAACTCTGTGGAAAACTTTTAAAACCTTTAGTATGTAAGGTTTCTTTAGAATTTTTTTTATTAAAATAATCTATAAAACAATTATAAAAATCTATTATATGGTGGTAATTAACTATGGATCTAAGGGAAAATGAAAAATTATGGAATAATGTTTTGGAAATTATTAAAAATAAACTTCCATCCCAATCTTATAATAGTTGGTTCAGTCATACAAAAATTACCGAACTAGATAATTCTAAAATTATAATTTCTGTACCAGGTATTTTTTGTAAAGACTGGTTAGAAAAACACTATATAGATTTTATACAAGAAATATTAAATAAAAAATTTAACTTTGATAAAAAAATAAAATTAGAATTCATCACAGAAAATCAAAATTTTTCAACTAAACCGCACGAAAAAATAAAAAAACGTAAAGAAAAAAAAATAACTACGAAAAATAATAATGGATTCACTTTATTATCAAAATATATTTTTAATGATTTTGTTGTTGGACCTTCAAATCAATTTGCTCATGCTGCAAGTCAAGCAGTTGCAAAATCCCCAGGAAAAGCATATAATCCACTTTTTTTACATGGTGGTGTTGGATTAGGTAAAACCCATCTATTACAAGCCATCGGAAATTATATTATAGAAAATGATTTATCAAATAATTTACATGTATTATATATTTCCTCAGAAAAATTTACTAACGAATTAATTAATTCAATAAGAGATGATAAAGCTGTAGCTTTTAGAGATAAATATCGACATGTAGATGTTTTACTTATTGATGATATACAATTTTTAGCAGGCAAAGAAAGAACACAGGAGGAGTTTTTCCATACATTTAATACTTTGTATGATTCCAATAAACAAATAGTCATTACCAGCGATCGTCCACCAAAAGATATCCCTACATTAGAAAATCGTTTAATTTCTCGATTTGAATGGGGCTTAATTACAGATATTATTGCTCCTGATTTTGAAACACGTGTGGCAATTTTAAGAAAAAAAATAGAAAAGGATCAATTAGAAATACCTAATGAAATAATCGACTTTATTGCGAATAAAATACCTGCAAATATTCGTCAATTAGAAGGAGCACTTATTAAATTAACTGCTTATTCTCAATTAACCAAAAATAAAATTACAATGAATTTAGCACAAGAAGTATTAAAAGATATTATCCCAATCGAAAAGAAAGAAATATCTATTAATCTTATCCAAAAAATTACGTCTGAATATTATGGAATTAAATTAAATAATTTATTATCAAAAAAAAGAACTAAAAACATTGTCTTAGCCAGACAAGTTGCAATTTATCTTTCCAGAGAACTCACTGATCATTCTTTTCCAGAAATTGGCGGAGCATTTGGGGGTAAAGATCATACAACAATTATGCATTCCTTTAATAAAATAAAAAACCAATTAAAAAATGATAAAGGTTTAAAATCCAGTATTGAAAACCTTGCTTTAAAAATTAAAAATTTATAAAACAAGTTGTTAATTTCAGTGTTTAAAAATTGTGAATATTACTTATATTATTTTACTCTTTTAAATTGAATGGGGAAACTGTTAATATCTTTATAAATTTATCCAGAATATTTTCCTCATCCTTTACTTAATAATATAAAGACTTTTTTTATTGTTTCCACAATATTAACAACACTTACTACTAATACTACTATTTTTTCTTTATAAAATAAACATACAGGAGAAAAAGAAAATGAAATTCATTTGTTCTCAAGAAAGTCTTATTCATGGTATACAAACGGTTCAAAAGGGAATTTCTAATAAAATTGGATTGCCCATTTATAACGGAATTTTATTTGAAGCAAATAAAGATAATAAAGTTCATTTATTTGCTACTGATTTAGAAATTGGAATAGATTGTTATATTTCTGCTGAAGTAATAGAAAACGGAGCAGTAGTATTGCCTAATAAAATCATTAGTGAATTAATTAGAAAATTTCCCGAAGGAAATATTGAGATAGAAAGTGAAGAAAATAATTTTACTATTATTAAAGAAAATAATTCACTATATAAAATATTAGGATTTTCTGCTGATGAATTCTCTAATTTTCCAAAAATAGAAATTAAATCTAAAATAAAAATACCACAAGATATTTTTAAAGATACCATTCAAAAAACCATCTTTTCGGCTTCGAGAGATGAAAATAGATCTTTTCTTAATGGCGCTTTATTTAAGATAGCTGATAATAAAATTGAAATTGTTACAACTGATAGTCATAGGTTATCTCTAAAAAATATTATAATTCCTGAATTGGATGGGGATAAAGTAAAAGATTGTGAGGTTATTATACCTTATAGAACCTTATCAGAATTATATAGATTGTTAATAGACGAAAAAGATGTATATTTAGAAATACATATAAGTGAAAAGCAAATTATTTTTACATTATTTCCGAATAGTCAAAAAAACAGCATTAGAATTTTTTCTCGTTTAATTGAAGGGCAATTTCCTAATTATCATCAAATAATACCAAAGTCTTTTAAGACTGAAATTAAAATTAATACTGATGAATTTAGAAATAAAATGGAAAGAATTTCACTTTTTGTGAGAGAGGATTTAAACACAGTAAGATTGGAAATTGAAAATAAAGAAAATATTATAGAAGGAAAATGTGAAATTTTACTAAAAGCATTAAGTCAGAATGTTGGGGAAGCATATGAAAATATTATGTGTTCAAAAAAAGGGGAAGATATTATTATTACCTTTAATTCAAAATATATTTTAGATGTTTTAAAGGTAATAAAGACCAAAAATACTGAAATAAAATTTAATGATCCTTTAAACCCTGTTATAGTTTATCCTGAAAATGATAAAAATTATTTATATATATTAATGCCTGTAAGGACAGATTAGACTTTATTATAAAATAATCAGTGTATGAAAAAGATGATAGGTTTTTTAATCTATCATCTTTTTCATACACTGATTATTTTATAAAATTATTTGGTTATAATAATTTTATCATTCCAGATTTTATCTATTTTTTAAAAGATAAAAAAATACAAAATTATTAGGTAGGTCTATGTATTTTAAACAAGTTAGATTAATAAAATATAGAAATTTTTTAGATATAAATTTAAGTTTTGACCGCAATCTTAATATATTTATTGGAGAAAATGCCCAAGGGAAAACCAATATATTAGAAGCTTTAAATTATATAATAAAAGGTAATTCTTATAGAACAAATCATGATGTACAATTAATTAATTGGAATAATACATTAAGTTTTCTTCAAGCATCCCTTATTAAAAAAGAAGATAATTATCAAATTAATATTGCATTAGAAAAAAAAATTGAAAATTTTGAAAAAGAAAAAATAAATAAATTAATAAAAGTGAATAATAAATTTAAAAAGAAATTATTTTTAAATAAAGAATTTAAAGCTGTTATTTTTTCTCCAGAACACTTACAAATTATAAAAGGATCACCTTCATTAAGGCGAAAATTTTTAAATGAGCAAATATCTCAAATTTATCCTATATATTCGAGATACCTCTCTAAATATTATAGAATTTTATCTCATAGGAATAATATTTTAAAAACCTATTATAAAAAAGAAAAAGATAAAAATCTTTCTTTATGGGATTCTCAACTTATAGAATGTGGTATTTTTATAATATTAACGCGATCAAAATTTTTAAAAAGAATAAGTCAAATTGCAAATAAATTTCATCGTGAAATTACTGAAAATAAAGAATATTTAAATTTAATTTACCAATCAAATATATGTGATACATGTGAATTTGAAAGTGAATTAATTAGAGAAAAATTTAAAGAGAAATTAAGCGAGTGTAAAGAAAAAGAACTGATTAAAAGAACAACATTAATTGGCCCACACCGAGATGATTTTTTAGTCTTTATAAATCAAAATAATGTTGCTTTTTACGGATCCCAAGGTCAACAGAGAACATCTATTCTTTCTTTAAAACTTGCAGAGCTAGATTTAATTTGGAAAAGAGAGGGAATGTATCCTATCCTTTTTTTAGACGACGTTATGTCTGAGTTAGATGAGAAGAGAAGATATTTTTTATTATATTTAATTCTAAATAAAGATATTCAAACTTTTATAACGAGTATAAGTTTGAATTATTTTAATAAAATTATTTTAAATAAAGGAAAAATATTTAAAATAAACCAAGGTGAAGCAATTATATTATGAAGAAAAAAAATTTAACTCCATTAAAATATATTTTAGATTCTTTTTTTAAAAAGAATAAATTAGGTCAAAAAATAAAAGGATATCAAGTTGTTTATAATTGGATAGATGTGGTAGGAAAAAAAATTGCACAACATTCTCATCCTATTAAAATTGAAGGAAAAATCTTATTTTTAGGGGTTGAAAATAATGTTTGGGCAAATGAATTAAATATTAGAAGAGGTGAAATTATAAATAAAATTAATTCAAAAGCAAATGAAAAAATTATTACTAATATTCGATTTAGAATACAAAGAAACCTTTCAAAAAATAGAATTAATTATTGAAATAATTTTTTATTAGAACGTCTTTTTTTTCAGCTTAAATTTTTTTATAACCGTTTTTTAATAAAAGTATAAAACATAATGTTGTTTTGACATAAAATCGAAAATATAGTAAAATATATCATGAATTTTTAAACAAAATACAAATATCCTAAATAAATTTAGGATAAAAACCGTAGCCATAAGCTGCGGTTTCATTTTGGTAGGAGTTAGAAATATTGACGGAAAATAAAAAAAGAAATTTAAAAAAAGAAAATCAATATACTGCCAAACAAATTCAAGTTTTAGAAGGATTAGAAGCAGTTAGGAAAAGACCTGGAATGTATATTGGAAGTACTTCTAATCGAGGATTACATCATTTACTGGATGAAGTAGTTGATAATAGTATTGATGAGGCAATGGCTGGTTATTGTAAAAAAATTGAAGTTACTATTCATTCTGATAATAGCGTGACTGTTATTGATGATGGTCGTGGTATTCCTGTAGATATACATAAGGAAACAAAACTTCCGGCGGTAACAATTGTTTTAACTAAATTACATGCTGGAGGTAAGTTTGGTGGAAGTGGTTACCGGGTAACGGGAGGGCTTCATGGTGTAGGTATTTCGGTTGTAAACGCACTTTCAGAATGGTTGGAAGTTGAAGTAACAAGAGATTCAAAAATATTTTACCAAAGATTTGAAAAAGGAAATCCGGTTTGTGAGTTAAAAAAAATTGGAAAGTCTTCTCGAACAGGGACTAAAATTACTTTTAAACCTGATCCTGTTATTTTTGAGACAACTAATTATGATTTTGACATTATTACACACCGTTTACGGGAAATTGCTTTTTTAAATGCAGGGGTAAAAATTATATTAAAAGATGAAAGAGATGAAAAAAAAGAAATTTCTTATAAATATAATGGTGGTATTAGTGAATTTGTGAGTTACTTAAATAAAAATAAAGATGTTTTATTTTCTAAACCTATTTGTTTTAAGGGAAAAAAAGAAGATATCGAAGTGGAAGTTGCTTTACAATATAATGATGGCTATATTGAAAATGTTCTTTCTTTTGCAAATAATATTAACACGGAAGAGGGCGGTACCCATCTTGCCGGTTTTAGAGCAGCAATAACCAGAGTAATTAATGATTATGCTCGAAATAACACGATGTCTAATGGTAAAAAGTCTTCTTTAAAAGGAGGAGATAATAGCCTTTCCGGAAATGATGTTAGGGAAGGATTGACTGCTGTCATTAGCGTTAAGCTTTTAAATCCACAGTTTGAAGGACAAACAAAAACAAAATTAGGAAATAGTGAAGTAAGAGGAGCAGTATCTTATATTGTTAGTGAGGGATTAAATAATTTTCTTAATGAAAACCCAAATGTAAGTAAAAAAGTATTAGCAAAAGCAATTTCTGCACTAAGTGCCAGAGAGGCTGCAAGAAAAGCTCGAAATTTAGTTCGTCAAAAAAATGGTTTATTGGGATTAGGAACTTTACCAGGAAAATTAGCAGATTGTTCTGAAAGAGATTCACATTTTAGAGAATTATTTCTCGTTGAGGGAGATTCTGCCGGTGGTTCTGCTAAACAAGGCAGAGATAGAAGATTTCAGGCTATTTTACCTTTAAAAGGAAAAATATTAAATGTTGAAAAAGCCCGTTTACATAAAATATTAGATAATAATGAAATAAAGTCGATTGTTACCGCTTTAGGAATTAATATTGGTGAAGATTTAGATATGGAAAAATTAAGATATTATAAAATTATTATTATGACTGATGCAGATGTAGATGGAGCCCATATAAAAACGTTACTACTTACTTTTTTCTTTCGCTACATGAAGCCATTAATCGAAAGAGGAAATATATATATTGCACAACCTCCGTTATATAAAGTTGAGCATAATAAGAAAAACCATTATCTTTTTGATGATAAAGCGCTTCAGGAAAAATTAAAAGAAATTGACGGAAATCCCCGAATTCAACGATATAAAGGTTTGGGCGAGATGAATCCAGAACAATTATGGGAAACAACCTTGAATCCGGAAAACAGGATTTTAAAGAGAATTGAATTAGAAGATAATATTGAAGCTGAAGACATGTTTACTATATTAATGGGGAGTAAGGTTGAACCAAGAAAAGATTTTATTTATGAACATAGTTTAGAAGTGAAGGATCTGGATTACTAAAATAATATAATCGATAAAAAATATTTAATTAGTTTTATTAACATATAATGATTGATAAATTATTCGAATTATTTTCTTTAAATATTTCTATTTATAATAAACCTTTTAGTAAATTATTTTAAATAATTTTTGTCAAGGATATGTTAATTTGGAGAAGTTTAATTAATGATGGAAAAAGAAAACGATAATCAATTACATGAAGATAAAAAAGAACAGATTTCAGAAAACCTCAGAAACCTGCCTACCGACATCGGCGATGAAGTAAAAGAAGCCTATCTTAGTTATGCTATGAGTGTTATTGTTGGAAGAGCTTTGCCCGACGTTCGAGACGGTTTAAAACCTGTACACCGACGTGTATTATATTCCATGGATAAAATGGGTAACACGCCTGATAAGCCTTATAAAAAATCTGCTCGAATTGTAGGTGATATCATAGGAAAATACCATCCTCATGGGGATATGGCAGTATACGATACGATTGTAAGAATGGCTCAGGATTTTTCATATCGATATCCTTTGGTTGATGGACAAGGAAATTTTGGTTCTATTGACGGAGATCCCGCTGCAGCTCAAAGGTATACTGAAATTCGTATGTCCAAGATATCATTAGAACTTCTTGCCGATATTGATAAAGAAACGGTGAATCTGGTTCCAAATTACGATAATTCACTAAAAGAACCCGAGGTTTTACCTGCAAAAGTGCCACATCTATTAATTAACGGTTCTTCCGGAATTGCTGTGGGAATGGCAACAAATATACCGCCACATAACTTAAATGAAATTGCCGACGGTGTAATTATGATGATTGAAAATCCGGAAGTATCTATTCGAAAATTAATGACGGTTATTAAAGGTCCAGATTTTCCTACAGGAGCAATTATTTGCGGTAAATCAGGAATAAGAAATGCTTATGAAACTGGAAAAGGGATTATAAAAATCCAAGCGGCAGTATTTACTGAAGGTGTTGAAAATGGGAACGGTGATAAAAAAAAGAATCCTCGAATCATTATTAAAGAACTTCCTTATCAGGTTAATAAAGCGAATTTAATTGAAAATATCGCTCATCTGGTTCAAGATAAAAAAATTACTGATATTACGAACTTGAGAGATGAATCGGACAGAAAAGGAATGAGGATTGTTATTGAATTAAAAAAACATGCCAATATTGATATTGTGTTGAATAATTTATACAAGCATACAAAAATGAAAACCACTTTTGGAATTAATCTTTTAGCTATATCTGAAGGTCGTCCTAAAATATTTAATTTAAAAGAAATGTTAAGATGTTTTTTAGCTCATCGCAAAGATGTTGTAGAAAGAAGAACCAGGTATGAGCTAAGAAAAGCCAGGGAAAGGGCTCATATTTTAGAGGGATTAAAGATTGCTTTATCTAATATTGATGAAGTGGTTCAAATTATTAAAAAATCAAAAAATACGAAAAAAGCCCATGAAAAACTTAAAGACAGATTTAATTTGAGCGATGTTCAAGCGCAGGCTATTCTGGATATGAAATTGCAACGTCTAACATCTTTAGAAACCGAAAAAATATTAGAAGAATACTTAGAACTAATAAGGCGCATTGCTTACTTAGAAGACATTTTACAAAATGAAAAGAAATTAATGTTAATTATTAGAGATGAATTAATCAAGATGAAAGAAAAACACGGAGACCAAAGAAGAACTGAAATCGTTGAGGATGAAGAAGAATATGATGTTGAAGACTTTATCGCTCTAGAAGATATTGTTATAACCTGTACGCGTGATGGCTACCTAAAGCGGCTTCCTTTAAGTACTTATCGGAAACAGAGAAGAGGTGGAAAAGGTAAAATTGGCATGACCACTAAGCTAGAAGATTGTGTAGATCAAGTTTTTATTACTACTAATCTTCATGATATTCTATTTTTTACAAATAAAGGAATTGTTCATCGAAGAAGGGCTTATAAAATACCAATAGGCAGGAGGACTTCTCGGGGAATAGCAATTGTTAACCTATTGAAGCTTAAAAAAGGTGAGTATGTTACCACGCTTATTCCAATAGAGGGAAATGCGCTATCCCAATCCAAAGAAGATGAAGATAAATTTTTATACATGGCTACCCGTAAGGGTAAAATTAAAAAAGTACATCTTTCTTATTTTGCCAATTTAAGGAACGTAGGAATTATTGCACTCCGTCTTCTTCCTGAAGATGAGCTAGTTAAAGTTAGACTTGAAGATAGTAATAAAAATATTATTCTAACTTCTCGATATGGTAAATCCGTCTGTTTTTCCGCAGATTTAATTAGGCCTTTGACTAGAACAGGGATAGGTGTTAAAGGGATGTCTTTACAGGGAGAGGATTGTATTATAAATATTAGTCTGGTTCCAAAGGACAGCAATGATGATTTGCTTGTTGTTACAGAGAGAGGTTATGCTAAAAGAACCAGCATCAAGGAATTTAGGCAATTTAAAAAACAGGGCGGAAAAGGAATGTACACGATTAAAATAAATGATGAAAAAGGACTTGTTATTGCGGTTAAAGTGGTACGAGAAGAAGATGAGATTGTATTAATAAGCCAAAATGGAATTGTAATTCGTGTTTCAGTAGCTGAAATCCGCAAAACCGGTCGGTATACACAAGGGGTTAAGGTGATGAATATTTCTACTGACGATAAAGTTGCAAGTCTGGCCTTAGTATCTTACGAAAATGTCGATTTAAGTTAAAATTATTTATTTAGGCATAAAATATAATGATTTTATTCCTAAAATAACCAACTTTTTATCATTATCCTAATACGAGAAAGCTTACTCCTAAGTGTCCTTTAGATAAATAATCACAGCTGTTTTCCTTAATCGGTTGCAAATTAAATAATAAAATTGTTATTTTCTGCTTTTTATTAATAAAAAATTTTTGATAAATTTTGACAAAATAAAAATCTAGTGCTAAAATTATCTAAATTTAAAAAAAGCGCCAATGAAGGGAAGAGTAGGCAAATAATTTATATAAATAATATATATATGTCGAAAACCAACCTTGAGGCTTAGGATGAATCTCGTATGAGAGTAAATCCATTTAAGGGGAAGACCTTTATATCTTGCAAGAGAATTCTGATATATTATTAGAAAAATAAAGTGGAACCACGAAATCTTTCGTCTTTATCAATGTAATAAAGCGAAGGATTTTTTATTTTTTACACAAGATGAGAAAAGGGTGAAAATTTAACATGGATAAAAAGGAAATTAACATTGGGATATTAGGATTAGGCACAGTAGGAAAAGGCGTATTAAAAGTATTAAGAGAAAATCAGGATTTTATAAATGAAGGCGTAATGCCTTATGAAATAAAAGTAAAAAAAATTGCTGATAAAAATAAAAATATTATTCTTGAATATAAAAATGACGCTAAAATTTTAACTGACTCTGTCGAAGAAGTTATTAATGATCCGGATATAGATATCGTTGTGGAAACAATAGGAGGTTTTGAACCATCAAGGAGTATTATTCTTAAGGCACTTAAAAAAGGAAAACATGTAGTCACTGCGAATAAAGAAGTAGTAGCTAAAGCGGGTTATGAAATACTTTCTTTGGCGAATGAAAAAAAACTACATTTTTTATTCGAAGCAAGTGTAGCCAGCGCTATTCCTATTATCGGTGCTTTTTCTCGATCTTTAACCTCTTACCCGATTTTAGAAATTGCTGGAATATTAAATGGTACAACAAATTACATTCTAACTAAAATGAGTGAGGAAGGTAGAGGATATCAGGAAGTTTTAGAAGAAGCACAGAAAAAAGGGTTTGCTGAAGCGGATCCGAGCAAGGATATTGATGGGTTTGATTCCCTTTATAAAATATTTATCTTGTCAATGATTGTTTTTAAGGCAAAGATCAATCTTCATGATATTTATTGTGAGGGAATAAGAAATATTTCCAAAACAGATATTGAATATGCAAAAGAACTGGGATACAAAATTAAATTATTAGCATTGGCGGAAAATAAAAATCAGGAGTTGAATATAAAAGTACATCCTGCTTTATTGCCTGTAAAACATCATTTGGCGAGTATTGATGGTGCATATAACGGTATTTTAACCAGAGGAAATGGGTTTGGAGATTTAACTTTTTCCGGCTTGGGAGCAGGATCTTTACCTGCAGGAAGTATGATCATTAGCGATATCATAGAAATTGTTAAGAGTTATGATAACTATTTTAATAAATTTAAATATTTTAAAGAAAGGAAAGTCAGGAATTTTACACAAACCCAATCTTCTTACTATTTAAGAATTAGAGTAAAGGACAGACCCGGTGTTTTGGCGGATATTGCTGGTTCATTTACCGAAAAAAGAGTGAGTTTTGCTTCGGTAATCCAAAAAGGGGAAGCAGGTGAAATAGTAGATATTGTTTTTTTAACTCATAAAGCAAAAGAGGGAAATGTACAGGTTGCACTTAAAAAAGTTGCCAAATTAAAGTGTGTAGAAAAAATATGTAATGTAATTAGAGTGGTGGATGTGTAAAAAGAATTACATAAAAAAAATAGAAGGTGGAGCTGTTTTTATTATAGATGATTAATCATTTTCTAAGCAGTTTTTAGTATAATAGATTTTAATCAATCGAAAAGAAGAATTTTTTGTTTTTAAAGTTAGATAGCTTAAAGAAGTGTTTCTATGTCGTATGTGAATATATTGTCTTGTTAGATATAATTTATTCAAACAATATAATAATTGCTGGCAATCATTTTTTATTAGCCAGTGTTACATTGGAGAGAACTAATGATAAAAATTAGAATTCCTGCTACCACAGCTAATATTGGGCCCGGCTTTGATTGTTTTGGTATGGCTTTAAACCTTTATTTGTTTATGGAAATAGAGGAAATAAATTATGGATTAATTATTCAATCTAAAGGAGAAGGTGCAGAGCAATTTGAAAAAGGGGAAAGTAATTTAATTTGGATAGCTTTTAATTCGGTCATTAAAAAATATTGTATTGGAAAAGAAGTCAAAGGATTCAGAATAAAAACTTTCAATCAGATCCCGGTAACTAGAGGGCTGGGAAGTAGTGCAGCAGCAATACTTGCTGGAATTCTTGCTGCATCCAGGTTTTATAATTTAAAACTTACGAATTCAGAAATATTGGAAATAGCTCTATCTCTAGAAGGTCATTTGGATAACATTGTTCCAGCATTAACAGGAGGATTTACTTTAGCATATTTTACAAAAAAAGAAAAAGTAAAATGGATGAATATAAAAATTCCAGATGATTTATGTATTGTAGTTGCTATCCCTGATTTTTCCTTGAGTACTGAAAAAATGAGAGAAGTATTACCTAAAAAAATAGACCGATCTGACGCAGTATTCAATTTGAGTCGTGCTGCTCTCCTGGTAAATTCATTACAAAATTCAGATTGGGCATTAATGGCTGAATCAATGGAGGATAAGCTTCATCAACCTTTTAGATTTTCCTATATCCCCGGGATAAATGAAATGTTTGTTCAGGTAAAAAAAACAGGTCATGCCGGTATTGCTTTGAGCGGTTCGGGCCCAACTGTTATTTCCTTAACAAAAAAGAGCTATGCAACCATGATAAGTCAAATTATGGAAGATGCTTTTTTAAAGGCTGGAATTAAGAGCCGAGTTTTAATTTTGAAAACGGATTTTGAGGGATTTAGATTAAATTCAAATGATACGATTCGATAAATATAACTCTCTTGAAATATTACAAAAAACCAACGGTAGAATGAAAGAAAATAATTTGAATTTAAATGTTAAAAAATATATTACCGAAACAGTATATATAGGAACCCTGTTTCCTGCTCTAAGCTTAAATAGGTAGATTTAAAGTATTAACATCCAACAGATTCATTAAACCATTATAAAAGGCAGGTTTTATGAATGAATAAAATCATTGTACAAAAATACGGAGGTAGTTCCGTTTCTAGTATTGATAAAATTAAAAATATTGCGGAAAAAATCGTACAAAAAGCAAAAGAAGGAAATCATTTAGTCATTGTTGTTTCTGCTATGGGCAATAACACCGATGAATTATTAAAAATGGCCAAAGCTGTTACGAAAAAACCAAGAGAAAGAGAATTAGATATGCTTCTATCTACCGGAGAACAGGTGTCCATTGCATTATTAGCCATGGCAATCCATGATTTAGATTGGGAAGCCATTTCGCTTACCGGTCGGCAAGCTGGAATCTTAACAAATTCAGTTCACACAAAAGCAAAAGTAACTAATATTGACCATGCGAAAATAAAAGGTGCTCTTAAGAAGGGTGCCGTTGTAATTGTTGCCGGTTTTCAAGGAATTAATTTGAACGATGATATTACTACATTAGGCAGGGGAGGATCGGATACAACAGCTATTGCGTTAGCTGCACAGCTGAAAGCAAATATTTGTGAGATATTCACTGATGTTAACGGTGTGTATAATGCTGATCCCCGTATCGTGAATAATGCTTGTCGAATTCCTGAAATTTCATATGATGAAATGGCTGAAATGGCTATCTTGGGTGCAAAAGTAATGCATTATAGATCCATAGATTTAGCCAGGAACTACAAGGTGCCAATTGTTGTTAAATCATCTTTTGAAACAGGGGAAGGGACGATGATAAAGGAGGTTAATTCGATATTGGAGAAGGTTATCGTGAGAGGCGTAACTCATGAAAAAAACGTAGGAAAAATTGTTGCTGAAGGTGTTCCGGATATACCCGGAATCGCATATAAATTATTTAAAGCTTTAGCAGAGAAAGAAATTATCGTGGATATGATTATTCAAAGTTCTCACCGTGAACAAATTAACGATATTGCTTTTACGGTTGCAATGAATGACTTTGATAAAGCGAGTAAGATCACACAAAGGTTTGTAAAAGAAGTGAAGGCACAAGGAATTATTTCTGATCTGGAGGTTGCAAAAGTTTCCATTGTTGGTGCTGGAATTACCAGTGATCCTACGGTTGCTTCCAGAATGTTTGGTGCTTTATCACAAGAAAAGATTAATATTGATATGATTAGTACTTCTGGAATTCGCATATCCTGTTTAATAAAATCAGAAAATATTGAAAAAGCTGTCAAAGCTATTCATAAAGAATTTAATTTAGAAAAAGTAGGTGAATAATATGGAAAAATATAATGTTGCAGTCGTAGGAGCTACCGGTGCGGTGGGTGAAGAAATGACAAAAGTGTTGGAGAGGAGAGATTTTCCAATAAAAAATCTAATTCTTCTTGCCTCTGAACGGTCAGTTGGAAAAGAATATAAATTTATGGGAAAAAAAATCAAAGTGCAAGAATTAGAGGATAATTCTTTCTCCGGAATTGATATTGCGCTTTTTTCTGCCGGTGATAAAGTTAGTGCTCATTTTGCTCCATTAGCTGTAAAACAGGGGGCCGTTGTTGTGGATAATTGTAAATATTTTCGCATGGATCCCAATGTTCCCCTGGTAGTTCCGGAAGTAAATTCTAAAGATCTTGATTCGCATCAAGGATTAATTGCTAATCCCAACTGTTCGACCATTCAAATGGTGGTTGCATTAAAACCTATTTATGATGCGGTGGGCATTAAGAGAATTGTTGTTGCTACGTATCAGAGTGTTTCTGGAACAGGAAAAGATGCAATAGAAGAATTAAAAAATCAAACCGCAGCCATTGCAAAAGGAAAACCATTTGAGATAAAGGCATATCCTTATCAAATAGCACATAATACACTTCCTCACATTGGTTCTTTTGAGGAAAATGGTTATACCAGCGAAGAAATGAAAATGCTTTACGAAACCAGAAAAATATTTAGTGATAATAAAGTTCGAGTTACTGCTACCACGGTAAGGGTGCCGGTTTTTAGAGCGCATTCGGAAGTTGTTCACATTGAAACTGACAAGAAAATTTCAGTGCACATTGCTAAAAAATTATTAAGCGAGTTTCCCGGAGTTAAAGTAATTGATTGCCCGGAAAAACTGGAATATCCTTTACCTTTATTAGCTGAAGGTAAAGATGAAGTCTTTGTGGGAAGGATAAGAGAGGATATCTCGGTCGAAAATGGTTTAGTCATGTGGGTGGTTTCTGATAATCTGTTAAAAGGTGCAGCGCTTAATGCTGTTCAGATAGCTGAAAAGGTCATCGAAAAAGGTTTACTTATTTAACTTGAAATCTAATAAATTGGAAGGTTGTTTGATGCACGCTTAAGCGTGCATCAAACAATGACTAAAGATACCTAAGATAAAGATATGCTGAAGAAAGAATAATGGAAATAAGCATAATCGGAAATCCAACTCGGGAGAAATCTTTAAAAGTAATGACCTTTCCCTGTCTTTTTAAGATATTTATTCCTACCAGATTTGCTGCAGCAGCAATGAAAGTCGCATTTCCTCCTAGGCAAGCGCCAAGTGATAGTGCCCACCAGATAGGGTTAAGATTGAAAGAAGTTGCTATTCCTATATTATGAATGATTGGTACGAGTGATATAGTATAAGATATATTATTAATAAAGGAACATGAAAAGGCTGAAATCCAAAGAATGACCAATGTGGTAAGAGTTAAGTTTTCTTTTGTTAAATTAATAATTTTCAAGCTTAACCATTGAATAATGCCCACTTTTTCTACTCCGGCAATGATAATAAAAAGACCCATAAAAAAGAAGAGTGTAGACCATTCTACTTCCAAGAGGCTATCTGCAGGATCTATGCCACTAACTAATAGTAAAAGTGTTGCGCCGGATAAAGCAACTGTCGCTGCCTCCAGGCCTAAATGATGATGAAAAATAAAGACAACCATTGTTATAAAAAAAGAAATTAATGATTTTTTAAGAAGTGTAGGATTTTCAATAGCTTTATTTTCATCGAATTTTTCAATTCTCTTCCAGTTTTTATTCTCAACAGTAGACAGTTCTTTTTTAAAAAATAATCGGACGAAAAAAGGCAGTAGTATTAATAATAACAGGATAAATGGAGCGAGATTCAAAATAAAGTCCATAAATGAAAATTGTGCTGCACTACCGATAATTATGTTTGGCGGATCCCCTATCAGTGTTGCGGTTCCGCCGATATTAGAAGCGAATATCTCAGAAAGAATTAATGGAATAGGAGAGATTTCTAGATTTTCACATATTGCCAATGTAATGGGAACAATTAATATAATTGTGGTTACATTATCTAAAATTGAAGACAAAGCTCCTGAAATAATACTTAAAGAAAATAATAGATAAAAGATATTTCCTTTGGCAAATTTTGAAATTTTAATTGCCAGATATTGAAATAATCCAGTTTTTTTTATAATGGACACCATAACCATCATCCCTGTAAGAAGACCAATTGTGTTAAAATCAATAGATAAAAAAGCTTCCCGTTGATTTAAGATTTTGAGAAGAATAAAAAGAAGAGCACCACTTAAAACAATGACAGTGCGATTAATCTTTTCCAGGCTCACAAAAATGAGCGTAGTGATAAAAATAATAAGAGCTATAATGATTTGATTCATATCTTTGATTGCAAGTTCCTTTCATGTATCTTTGTTATAATACTATAGAATATTTAAATGTTATTTTACAAAGTAAAGCAAATTTTCTTTAATCCATGGCGTGCTTACCCAGGGATGAGGGGGTTAATACGCCGACAAGTTTTCCTTCTCGGACCACAGGGAGGAACCTCAAATGTTTTCTAAATAATAAATTGGCTGCCTCAGTCCGACTGGTATTTTCTTCAACCGTATACACTTTCCGGATCATAAATTCTTTTACCGGTTGATGAGCGATTTTTTTTGCCTGTTTTGAAAATTGATTAAAATCCGGGAGAAATGCAGGGTTTTGAAGTTCTTTGTAATAATCTGGTAAACAAGCTTTAATAATGTCACTTTCGGTTATGATGCCAATGACATTTTGTTCGGTATCGACAACTGGTAAACCAAATAGGCGTTGCATGCTCAGGATTTTAAGTGTTTCCATTATGGTAGTATCTTCGGATACTGAAGTTAAATCAGGTATCATCACTTCTTTAATTTTCAAAATAATTCCTCCTTGCAAAACGTTTACTTTATTATATTCCGATTTTTATTTTTGGCAAGTAAAATGATTTTTTAAAAATATCAAATATTTATCTTAAATTTTTGTTTTAAAAAATAATCTAATGTTTGTTTTCTAATTTTTTATTTAATTTTAAAAAAATCAAAATATAATTATTCAAACTTTTAAGCAATTTGTCTTTAGTCTTTTATTTGAATATTATTACACGCTGGTAGCCCTCAACTAAAATAACATCTATTTTTTATAAAAAAGAGGAAATCAAAAACTTTTATAGAAATAAAAATAATAAGAATACGCTTAACAATAGATTCATTATTGGAGTAACCATGAACACATTATCCTTTGGAGAGATACTTTGGGACATAATTAATGGTCATTCGTATATTGGAGGAGCTCCTTTCAATTTAGCAGTACATTTAGCCAAAATGGGGTGCAGATCAACTCTTATTTCATCTGTTGGCAAAGATAAATTAGGTAAAAGAGCCCTAGAAGAAGCATTACAGAGGCAGGTTAATACGGAATTTATCCAATGCCATCCTTTTTTACCTACCGGAGTAGTCAATGTAAAATTAGATTCAAAAGGCCATCCAGCTTATCGAATTATCGAAAATGTTGCCTGGGACCATATTGAATTAAATAAGAATTCAATTTTTAATTTAAGTAAGATTAATTGGGAAATATTTTGTTTTGGAACACTCGCTCAGAGAACTCCGGAAAACAGGAAAATGCTTAACCATCTTCTTTTTTCTATTAAACCTCGCCATGTGTTTTATGATGTAAATCTAAGACAGCATTATTATAGAAAGGAGTGGGTTGAAAAGTCATTATGCCAAAGTACTATTGTAAAATTAAATGATCGAGAAGCATCGATGTTATCTGAATTACTTTTTCAACAAAAGTTAAAACAAAAAGATTTTATTAAAAATCTTGCTGAAAAGTATGACTTATCCATTGTATGTGTTACACATGGCAAAGAAGGTGTATCAATTTATCACCAAGATTCATTGGAAAGAGTTCCGGGCATAAATGGTCCTGTAACTGATACTGTGGGTGCAGGTGATGGATTTAGTGCAGCTTTTTTATTTTCTTATTTATGCGGGAGCAGTATATTTGAATCGGCAGAGTTTGGGGAGATAGTAGCCAATTTTGTAGTTTCTCAATCCGGAGCTGTGCCAAAATACCCAAAATGGTTGGAAAAAGAAATTAATAATTTACATAGAATTAAAAAATCGATATAGAAAGATAATAATTTATAAAATTTTAAATTATAAGGAGAAAAAAATGAAATTAGAAAGTCTTGATTTTGAAAATAACGAGATGATGCCAAGTAAATTTACATGTGACGGGCAAGATATTAATCCTTGTTTGATTATTGAAGATATTCCAGAGAATACCAAAAGGCTTGCTCTTATTATGGAAGATCCTGATGCCCCTATGGGAATATGGATTCATTGGATAGTATTTAACATCCATGTTACGGAAACTATAGAAGAGAATTCTGTTCCAGGTACTCAAGGAACGAATGATTTTAGAAAACTTGAGTATGGTGGCCCTTGCCCTCCATCGGGAACTCATCGCTATTTCTTTAAGATATTTGCTTTAGATGAAAAATTACATATTAATGAAGGATGCAAAAAAAAGGAATTAGAAGAAGCCATGGAAGGTCATATTTTAGCTACAGCTGAATTGATTGGACTTTATTCGAGAGAAAATAAAGAGTAAGGAGATTTTATGAGAAACAATATTTTGAAAACCATTATTTTTTCTTTATTATTAATGCTCTTTCATTCTACTATATTAATTGCCTCTACAATGATTGAAGCAGATTCCAGGATTAAGAATGTATTTATCTACCCTGATTCTGCGCTGGTTGAAAGAGCGACGAGTCTTAACCTGGAAAAAGGTTCTCATGAGATCATCTTTCCAAACATTGTTTCTGAAATTGATGAAAATTCCTTAAGAATCTCTGTTTCCGGAGAAGCTATCATCCAGCTTTTTGGGGCAAAAGTAAAAAAAGAATATCTGGAAGAAATCCCTTCTGAACGAATTAACAAATTAAAAGGAGAGATTCGAAATCTCGAAGATCAAATAAAAAAACTTCAAAATAAGAAATCTTTACTTTCTGTAAAGAAAAATTTTTTAGATTCTATTGTCCTGTTTTCCGAAGAACAAATTCCCAAAGAAATGGTCACCAAATTGCCTGCAACAGATGACTTGAAGACTTTATTAATTTTTTTGGATGAAGAATTAACCACCAATTACTCTGAAGTCTTTAATTGTGATATTGAAATGCGTAATTTGAATGGTAAATTAAGTGTTTTAAAAAAAGAATTATCACAAATTTCCGGAGTGCAAAAAAAATTAAAGAGATCAATTATTACTGAACTTGAAGTATTGAAATCAGGAAAAGCAGATTTAGCTATATCTTATATGGTCAATGATGCTTCCTGGAATCCTATTTATGATGCGCGGGCAGATTTTGCAGGATCGAGCGTTGAACTGATATCTTACGGAGTTATTAGGCAGATTTCAGGGGAGGATTGGGTCGATGTGAATGCAGTTTTATCAACGGCCAAACCAAGAATCGGGGGTAATTTACCTTATGTTTCTCCCTGGATTTTAAAGCCTTATGAAGCTGATTTTGGTGCAGAAAGAACACTAGAGATGCCTTCTGTGACTTATCAAAAACAAGCATTTAGAATGGAAGAGGAAATTTCTGATAAGAATTTATCAGAAGTCAAATACGCCACAGCAAAGGAAAAAGGAATAGCTGTTTCTTACCAAATTCCCTATACAATAACTGTAAAAGCGGATAAATCTGAAAATAAATTTCCCATTTCTTCGCAAATTTTAGAAGCCGATTTTGAATATTTCACTTATCCTCGACTGAGCCCCTTCGCCTATCTTGGTTCCAGGGTTGTAAATAGTCAATCACTCCAATTACTTGCCGGCCAAGTTAATATATTCTTGGAAGGAAATTTTGTAGGTGCATCACAAATCGAAAATATTGCACCAGGAGAAGAATTTGATCTTTATTTGGGCATTGATGAAAACGTTAAGGTGACACGAAATATTTTAGAGAAAAAAGTGGACAAAACCTTAATTGCTGGAATTCCTTCAAGAACCAAGAAAACAACTTTCAAATATAAATTGTCTGTAAAAAATCACAAATCTAAAAAGATAAAAATTAAATTATTTGAAGCTTTGCCTGTTTCAGAAGATGACCGTATTAAGATAAAAGTAGATGAAATAAGCCATGAACCGGATGAAAAGGACTGGGATGACAGGAAAGGAATTTGGCTTTGGAAACTAGATTTGGAATCTCAACATGATCAGGAAATATACTATTCTTTTACGGTTGAACACCCTCGAGATATGGAATTAACAGGTTTATAATGGAGATATTTCTAGAAGTGTTTTAAAGGAACGGTTTTAATCTAAGATAGAATGGTTATTTTTAAACACTTTCAAAAGTATACAAAAAAGATGTTTTAAGATATGTATTACCTAATTTGATAAACGGTGAAATGATCTCGTAAAATTGCGAATAACACAATACATAAGGAAACAAGAATGATTGCTTGTAAAAAACCTGAAAATATGATTAAAGGATGAATGCCTTGCGATTTTTTTATTTATAAGATCAAAAAATAACTTTTGTAGAGTTGTGAGTAAATCAATAAATAATAAATTATATTGACATAATGATATAAAAATTGTATCATAATAAAAAAATGTGAGGTTTCCTTTGAAGTTAATTACTAGGAATACAGACTATGCTATCAGAGCATTATGTTGTATTGCAGGACAAAATAAAGACATAATTTCTGCTGACTATTTAGTAAAAAGTTTAGGCATGCCCCGACCTTTTTTAAGAAGAATACTTCAATCCTTGAAAAAAGAAGGTTTGCTCAACTCTTATAAAGGGAAAGGGGGAGGTTTTTGTTTGGCCGTGCAACCAAAAAAAATTAATGTTATTCACATAATGAAAATATTTCAGGGGCACATTAAGATAAATGAATGCAATTTTAAAAAGAAGAGATGCCCAAAAATAAATCACTGCATATTAAAAAACAAAGTGGATGAAATTGAAGAAGAGGTCGTTCATAGACTAGAGAAAATTACCATAGATTCGTTATTAGAAAATAAAAATAAAAAAAGAGTTGGAGAGAATGAAAATGGAACAAAAAATTAATTTAAAGAATAGAGTTGAAACGGTATTAGAAACTATCAGGCCATCCTTAAAAGCAGATGGAGGAAATGTTGAATTGGTTGATGTAACATCTGATGGTATTGTGAAAGTAAAATTAACCGGTGCTTGTTTGGGATGCCCAATGAGCCAAATGACATTAAAGATGGGGATCGGAAGGGTCTTAAAAAAAGAAATCCCTGAAATAAAAGAAGTTGTTGAAGCATAGACACTGGAAAGAATAATACCGCTTAATTTTTAACCTTTGTTAAAATTTATAATATCTCAATAAGAAAGAGATAAAATAAAAGAAAAATAATTTTAAAATAGAGGAGGAAAACGAAAAATGTTGAGTAAAAAAATGGTAGAAAAATTAAACTATCAGATAAATAGAGAGCTTTTTTCTGCTTATCTATACCTTTCTATGGCTTCGTATGCTGATGCTGAAGGACTTGCCGGCTTTTCTAATTGGTTTAAAATTCAAGCAAAAGAGGAAGAGTTTCATGCTGAGAAGTTGTATAATTATGTTAATCAGCAAGGTGAAAGAGTTGTCTTGGAGGCTATAGAGAAACCTGAAACAGATTTTACTTCCATGCTTGATTTATTTGAAAAGACCTTTAAGCATGAAAAAGTGGTTACTTCTTTAATTAATGAATTGGTGAAACTTGCCAGAGAAGAGAATGATTACGCTACGGAATCTTTTCTGCAATGGTATGTTATAGAACAGGTTGAAGAAGAAGCAAATCCGGCCGAAATAATTCAAAAACTAAACTTTATCGGAAAAGATGGTAGGGGATTGCTTATGTTAAATCAAGAACTGGCAACAAGAGTGTTTACTCCTCCTTCAACAGAGGAATAGTTAATTTGCTTATATATACCAATATTTCAAGAAACAAAATAAATGTTTTAAATTTTCACGAACTTATAAAATACAAGGAGGTTCTATGAATAGAGAATAAGACAAAAGAAAGGTTTTCTCTAATTGGCGACAAATTACCTAAAATGGGAGTGTAAACAACCTTTGAAAAGAAGAAATTACCTCAGGTTTACACTGGTGCGTGCCACTGAATTTGTTGCTTTTGCTAAAAAACATAAAGAATTCAGAGAGCTGAGCTGTGAACAGCTTTAATTATCAATCGATCAATTATCCTCCCATATTAAAAGGGTTGAATGGATTGAAGAAAAGCTTGGTGTAGAAATTCAGTTCCTAATCATTACTAATGACACTAACAATGAATTAATGAAAGATGATGTTATTATACTACCAGCGACAGATGTAAAAACTGCAAAAGAAAGATTAAATAGTAAAGAATTTAAGTGTTATGATTGGTGGCTTTGCCATAAAAAAATTCAATAGACAGGAGGTGCAAAATGACTAAGCAATTTGAAGTGTACAAGTGTGAAGTTTGCGGAAATATTGTAGAGGTTTTGCATGCAGGTAAAAGTGCTTTGGTCTGCTGCGGACAAGAAATGAAACTCATGGAAGAACAATTTGCTGATCAGACAACAGAAAAGCATGTACCAGTAGTAGAAAAGGAAGCAGATGGATTAAAGGCAACCGTTGGATCTACATTGCATCCAATGGAAGATAAACATTATATCGAATGGATAGAAGCCATTACTGTAAAAGGTGTTTCTCGAAAATATTTAAAACCTGGTGATAAACCGGAATCTTTCTTTAAAGACATTGAAGGCTTGGAAAAAACAAGGGAATATTGCAATATTCACGGATTATGGACCTATCAGGCAGATAATTAACCAACTTATTTTTTGCACGCAAGTGGATTTGCAGAATTTTAATGGCAGGGAGTGTTAGATGCGCTCCCTTCCCTCTATTTTTCAGCTAGGAGGAATAATATGGATTTGACAGCCTTACATCAAATAGGTTATGGAATTTACATTGTCAGCTCAAAAAAAGAGAAAAAGATCAATGGCCAAATCGCTAATACAGTATTTCAAATTACTTCTGATCCTCCAACTATCGCAATCAGTATTAACAAAAATAATTATACACATGAATGCATTTCTACAAGTAAAGTCTTTGCGGTATCGGTTTTAGAACAAGAAGTAAACATGAAATTTATTGGAAAGTTTGGTTTTGTTTGCGGAAAAGATAAAGACAAGTTTAAGGGAATCAGATATAAAATCGGACAAACGGGTTCACCTATTATTTTAGATCACACTTTAGCTTTTTTAGAAGCCGAAATCATACAGGAAATCGATGTTGGGACTCATACATTATTTATTGGAAAAATTGTAAATGCTGGGAATATTAAAAAAGGAGTCCCCTTGACTTATAGTCATTATCATGAGATAAAAAAAGGAATTTCTCCTAAGGCGGCACCAACCTACATCCCCCCCGCAGGAGAAAATTTATCAAAAGAAAAAGAAGGAAAGGAGGAAGATAAAATGAAAAAATATAAATGCACAGTTTGTGGATACATTTACGATCCTGAAAAAGGAGATCCAGAATCAGGAGTAAAACCCGGAACCACGTTTGAAGAATTACCGGATGACTGGGAATGCCCTGTATGCGGTGTAAGCAAAGATGAGTTCGAGGAGATGAATTAATATTGGCTATTAAGGAATTAAAAAAGAATATTTACTGGGTAGGTTCTATAGATTGGGATAGAAGATTGTTCGATGAACTCATTCCTCTTCCTGATGGTACCAGTTATAATTCTTATCTAATAAAAGGCACAGAAAAAACTGCATTAATCGATACAGTTGATCCATCAAAAGAAGATGATTTATTAGATAATTTAAATGAATTACATATTGAAAATCTTGATTATCTAATTGTGAATCATGCCGAGCAAGACCATTCTGGATCTATACCTATTATATTGGAATTATTCCCTAATGCAAAAGTGATAACCAATGAAAAATGCAAAAAAATACTGATAGACCACCTTCTTATAAAAAAAGACAGAATTATTACCATTCAAGATTATGATACGCTTTCCTTAGGGAATAAGACCTTAAAGTTTATTTTTGCCTCCTGGGTACATTGGCCTGAAACCATGTTGACCTACTTGGAAGAAGATAAGATTTTATTTAGCTGTGATTTATTCGGATCACATATTGCTGACAGCAGTATATGGATGAAGGATGAATCAAAAGTGTATTTTGCTGCAAAGCGTTATTATGCAGAAATCATGATGCCTTTTCGAAAGAATATTAGAAAGCACCTGGAAAAAATAGATAAACTAACCATTAAAATGATTGCACCAAGTCACGGTCAGGTTTTCACATATCCAGATTTTATTTTATCAGCATACAATGACTGGGTATCAGATAAGGTTAAGAATGAGGTGGTTATTCCTTATATTTCAATGCATGGTAGCGTGGCAGAGATGGTTCACATACTTACAGACGAACTCATAAAAAAAGATATAGATGTGAAACCATTCAATCTTACATCTACTGATATTGGAGAAATGGCCATGGCAATGGTTGATGCTGCTACAATTATCATTGCTTCGCCAACTGTTTTGTCTGGTGCTCATCCTGGGATAGTATCGGCAGTCTACTTGGCCAATGCATTGAGGCCTAAGCTGAGATATGCTTCAATTATTGGTTCTTTTGGATGGGGAGGAAAAATGTCGGAAAATATTTCCGGCATGTTAAAAAATTTAAACGTAGAATTGCTTTCTACAGTATTGATAAAGGGATATCCCAAAGATAAGGATATAGATTTGCTTAAAAATTTAGCTAAAGAAATATCAGAAAAGCATAAACTAATTTGACACAATGCAAGTGCATAGTATTAAATTTAATTAAAGCCGGGAACAAGTTTGACATATTATTTATTAAATGTTCAATAATATGTCAAACTTGTTCCCGGCTTTAGTGTTAATAGCATAAAAATTTTTTTAATATATTGACAAACATGCTATAATTCAAAAAATTGAAAAATCAATTCATGATAAAATTCTGAAACATTTTAATCAATTGTATATTACAGAAGAAAGGAATAAATAAATGATAGAAAAAAAAGACTTAAAAAAAAGAGTAGAAAAAGCTTTAGAAAAAGTGAAGCCTACTTTGAGGGCAGATGGCGGAGATGTTGAGTTGGTGGGTGTTACTGATGATGGAACTGTAAAAGTAAGATTGACTGGTGCTTGTCACGGTTGTCCGATGAGTCAAATGACTTTGCAAATGGGTATCAGTAAAACTTTAAAAAAAGAAGTTCCTGAAGTAAAAGATGTCGTTGGTGTATAACATTAAAATCATTTCAATGGGTATATTGATTTCTAAATAGAAAAGAGTAATGGAAAAAAGAAAGAATTACTGTAATTTTAACCGATGCTTTCACTGGGAATGCAGCATCATTATTCTTCTCTGAAAATAGTCACAAAAAAAACAAGAAGAATGAAAATATTTGATGCAAACGATTATTCTTCTAATGGAGACTTGCGCGGGGAATAAGAATTGATGAATTAACCGATATCTTTTAAAGGACTTGTTTGATTATTATGAAAATAAATCAATGCATTTTATAATGAAAAAGCTTTGCAAATTAACGAAGAAGGGGAAATTTGCATAGCTTTTTCTTGTGTTAAATATTTTATTTTATTTTTCTTAGAAAAAGAATATAATAATTAAATAATATATAGAATTAATATTATAATTCTTAGAATATCTTTAGGAGGGTATTATGAAAAAATATTTATTATTTCTGTTTGTTCTTTTAATAATAGGGAGCTTTTCGATTTTTTCATTTGCAAACGACACTATTACTAAGGCGGATGAGCTTTTCAACAGGGGAGACATAGACAGTATTTTCGAATCTATTCCTTTATATGTCTCAGCCGTTGAAGCAAATCCGGAAAGTTACGAGGCTAACTGGAAGTGCGCACGTGCCCATAGGGAGTATGCCGATCATGCACTTGAAGGGGAAGTTGAGGGTTGGGAAGACCTTTGCAAAGAATATGGAAAAAAAGGGATGGAATATGCAGAAAAAGCCAAAGAGCTTGAACCTGAAAGAATTGAGGGACATTACTATTTCGGTCTTAGCGCAGGAACATACTCTGATGGAGTCAGTATATTAAAAGCACTAAAAGAAGGATTAAAGGGAAGCACCCAAGATGCTTTTTATAAAGCTTACGATATCGACAAAATGTACGATATAGGAGGACCAATGTTGGCTATAGGCAGATTCTGGCATAAACTTCCTTTTCCTTTGAGAAATAAGAAAAGGGCAGAGAAATATTTTGAGGAACGTCACGAATATTTTCCTGATGATCCCGAAGGCTTGGTTCTTTATGCAGAATTATTGATAGACAGAGGGAAAAAGAAAGAAGCAAAGCCTTTATTGGAAAAAGCCCTTTTGGGAGATGAACCCTATTTTAGAAAACTTGCAAATGAGATGTTGGAAGACCTTTAAAAAAGAGATTCTGATATTTAATAAATCAATAATATGCCTATTTTAAATATTAATTAGGCATATTATTGATGGCTATCATTTCCACAAGTACAGAAGGGCTGGTGGAACTTTGAACAAGCGGCAATTATTAAGAACATTTATTATTAATCAAACTTTTCATTGGTTCATTGTTGGGATCATGTTGCCGGTGATTACCCTTCTTCAATTAGAAAAGGGATTCAATTTATTTCAGATCAGCATAACCATGTCAATTTTTTCTGCTACAGTGGTCCTGTTGGAATTGCCAACCGGGGGACTTTCCGATACCATAGGTAGAAAAAAAGTCTATCTTGTTTCACTGGTTTTTAATTTTTTGGCTGCATCTCTTATCCTATTGGCACGAAATTTCCTATTTATCACCCTTGGATTCTTTTTTCTGGGGGTAGGTCGTGCACTTTCCTCCGGATCGCTGGACGCCTGGTTTGTTGATGAGTTTTATCTCATTGATCCAGAAGGAAACCTGCAAAAAGCTTTATCTAAAGTAGGAATTTTTATTCCTATAGGTATTGCAACAGGCTCATTGCTAGGTGGCTTTATACCGATGAACCTGGGAAAAATAATGCATCAATTATGGGGTTTAGGTCTTTATTCATCGAATCTTATTACTGTTCTTTGCCTCTCTTTTATCCAATATATCCTTACCTCAAAATTAATTGTCGAAGAAGTGAAACCTGTGAGCCATTCCAGCTTAACCTCAGGATTCAAACTTCTTCCGAAAGTTTTGTCTTCATCCATAGAATACGGAGTCAAGAATAATATTATTTTGATACTTCTATTGACTACCTTTGCCTGGGGAGTTGGCTTTTCCGGCTTAGAAACCTTCTGGCAGCCTCAAGTAAAAGATATTTTAGGATCGGATTCCCAGACCTGGATATTTGGCGTATTGGCTGCAGGCTATTTTTTAGCTGGATCTCTAGGAAATCTATTGATTACGCCGCTTTGCAATTTATTTAAAAATAATTATTTAATGGTGCTTTTTTTTATTCGGTTTACGATGGGTATCCTGTTTTTTATCCTGGCTTTACAGAAAGGAATGATTCTATTTGCAGTTTTCTATCTGACTTTATTTTTATTTAATGGAATGAACAATGCTCCCCATGCTGCTGTATTAAATCGTTATATCCCTACTGAAAAACGTTCCACCTTGCTATCGTTTGAATCGCTTTTTTTACAAGTCGGATGCTTGATTGGAAGATTAGCCATGGGATATATTGCCAATTCCAATTCTATTACCATGGCCTGGTTGATGGGTGCGACATTCGTATTGTTTTCATGTTTTTTCTATTTAATTCTTCATTTTAAGAAAGCCTGAAAGCTGCTTAAATCATTATTTTTTAGTTAATATTTCGCTAAAAATTTCCCTGCCTGTTACTATTTACTTTTATCAATCGAAGATTCTTTAATTCAAGAGTTAGCGCTAAGATTTATGTTATAATAATTAAATGTTGACTAAATTTATTATCTCTTACTATAAAAAATTCCCCCTAAAAATGCTTTTTGGGTTTTTCATGTTGATAGTGGTAGATCTTGCCCAATTAATTACTCCGCGCATTATTCAAAGAGCAATTGATTTTATTTCCATTCCTCAAAAAGATTATTCCTACCTGCTCCAGCTTGTTTTACTCATAGTTTTACTTGCTTTATCAATTGCAATATTTCGCTTTTTATGGCGGATGATTATTATTGGTATGGCCCATTTAATTGAAATGGATTTTAAAAATGAGCTTTATGAATATTTGTTAACACTTTCAAGTTCATTTTACCATTCCATGAAAACAGGTGAAATTATGGCGCATATGACAAATGATATGAAAGCAGTAAAAAGAGCTACAGCTTTTGGTGTTATTGCTGGATTTGATTCCACATTTCTTTTTTTAGCCACTCTCATATTCATGCTGACACTCAATGTCAGGCTAACTCTTTATGCACTTCTTCCTTTGCCCTTTATTTCCGGGATAGCTATGTTTTTTGTAAAAAATTTATTTAATAAATTTAGAGAGGTTCAGGAATCTTTTTCTAAAATGACTGAAAAGGTAAGGGAATTAATATCCGGAATTAAAATAATTCAAGCCTTTCAACAAGAAGAAGAGGAGAGAATTAATTTTAACGATTTGAGTAGGAAATATTTAGAAAAAAATATTTCACTTATCAAACTCTGGGGGATTATGTTCCCATTAATATTTTTATTTGCAGAAATTGGCATGGCAATCATATTGTGGATAGGAGGGCAACAGGTCATCCTGAACGAATTGACTACCGGAGAGTTAGTTGCTTTTTTTACTTATCTAGGCATTATTGTTTGGCCAATGATGGCCGTTGGTATTGTAACTAATGTATTTCAAAGAGGAAATGCCTCCTTGGAGAGAATTAATGCATTATTCATGAAAAAATCAGAAATCAATGATGCCCCGGATGCAATTTATAGAAAAATAAAAGGAGATATTCAATTAAAAAATATCTATTTTTCTTTTGGTGATCGTATGATTTTGAATAATATTAATATTCACATTAAGTTAGGTCAGTATATAGGAATATGTGGAAAAATTGGTTCAGGAAAGAGCATAATTGCTAAATTAATAATAAGAGTTTTTCAACCACAAAGAGGGAAAATATTTTTTGATGGCATGGATTATAAAAAAATAAAAGTTGCTGCAATAAGAGATAGCATAGGATATGTTCCTCAAGATTCCTTTCTTTTTTCCAATACTATAGAAGAAAATATTCGTTTTGGGAACAATGATGTCTCGTTTGAAGAAATTATAAAAGCATGCAAAACTGCAGCTATTCACGAGGATATTATGCTATTAAAAGACAAATATAAAACGATTGTCGGAGAAAGGGGAGTCACGCTTTCAGGTGGACAAAAACAAAGAATGTGTATTGCCAGAGCCATTATTAGAAAACCAAATATTCTTATATTGGATGATGCTTTGAGCGCAGTTGATACAAATACCGAAAAGAAAATCATTAAGAATTTATTCGGCTATATCAAAGAAATTACAACGGTGGTGATATCTCATCGTATAACATCATTTTTAAAGGCGGATAACATTTACGTTGTAGATAAAGGAAAAATAGAAAGCACAGGAACTCATCATGAGTTAATTAAAAAATCTAAAGTCTATAATAATATTTATCAAATACAAAAATTAGAGGATTAAGAGGAAATAATGGGTAAGGGAAAAAAATTGAACTTTAAAACCGACAAAGAAATATTTTTTAGGTTAGGGTATTATGCAAAACCTTATCTGCAGAAGATTTTAATATTATGTTTTTTGGTTTTAATGGTAAGCCTCATACATGTTTGTCTTCCAATTATTACAAAAAATGTCATAGATCATTATATTGACAGGAGTCATCTTCGATTAGCTCTGAGTGAAAAATCAAAAGATATTACCAGTCAATATAAATCTTATAAAATTGAAACCGAAAACGATATTTTTATTCCTTCCCATATTCTTACCAAAAATGACTATTTCAGTTTGCAGAGCGAAGGGCTTATTTTTCCGGAAAAATATATTCTTTTCAAAAACGATGATATTATTCGCTTAAAAGAAAATGATCTTCAGGGAATATCCACTACTAAAGGCCTTTTTGTTTCTTATGCAGCTACTTCTGAAATGCCAAAGGGAAATATAAGGATATTACGTAAAGACGATCTTTACAAAGTAAAAATTTTTGCCTTATTATACATAATTTTGCTGTTTTTTTCCTTTTTCTTTAATTGCTTTCAGGTTATCATGATGGCTTTTATAAGTGAAAGAATGATGTATGATTTAAGGAGCGATCTAATCAGCCACATTATGTCACTTTCGATGCATTTTTTCTCGCACAATCCTGTTGGAAAACTGGTAACCAGAACAACGAATGATGTCGATGCCTTAAGAGAACTTTTTTCAGAAGTTTTGGTTTATTCTGTGAAAGATATCCTTACCATTATTGGTATTTTTATTGTAATGTTCAGATTGTCTGTTCGATTAAGCTTGCTTATGCTCATACTTATACCGATTTTAATGATTATTTTGTTCTTTTTTCAAAAATTTGCCCGAGAGGCCTATGGAAGAGTTAGAATCGCTTTGGCAAAGATAAACAGTTTTTTAGCAGAATCCATATCCGGAATTTCAATTATTCAAATTTTTAACCAGGAAAAAGAGTCTTTAAAAGATTTTAAAAAAACAGGGATCGATTATTACAAAGCAAATTTGCATCAACTTTTAATATTCGCAATATTCAGGCCGCTCATTGATGCATTATCCTTGATTACCCTGGGAACACTCATCTACTTTGGCGGAAAGGGTGTTTTAAGGGGGGAATTTTCAATTGGATTGATTATTGCTTTTATTGCGTATATACAAATGTTGTTTAGACCTATATTTGAATTTTCTGAAAAATTTAATATATTTCAATCAGCCATGGCTTCCTCGGAAAGAATCTTTAAGCTTTTCAACGAAGATGATAAAATATTTTCAAAGCGACAAAAACTTTTAGAATTTCCCTTGGAAAAGAAAGGAAAAGTAGAATTTAAAAATGTTTCTTTTGAATATAAAAAAGGAGAAAAAGTGATTGATAATATTTCCTTTGTAATTTATCCTAATGAATCAGTTGCTTTTGTAGGAGCAACCGGCGCAGGTAAGACAACTTTAATTAATCTTCTCTTAAGATTTTATGAACCCACAGAAGGAAAAATTTTAATTGATGGTATAAATTCGTCTTGCATGGACTTAAGTGTTCTGAGAAATTATTTTGGATTGGTCTTACAGGATGTTTTCATGTTTTCTGGAGACATTAAATATAACATCTTGCTTAATGATAAAACAAACGAGGCGAAGATGAAGGGATATGCAAAATATGTTAATGCCCATCATTTCATCACTCAATTAGAGGATGGGTATCATCATGAGGTATCCGAAGGAGGCGCTAATTTATCTACCGGTCAGAGACAATTGATTGCTTTTTCTCGGGCTTTAGCAAAAGAACCCCGGATACTCGTGCTTGATGAAGCAACCAGTAGTATTGACAGTGAAACGGAATATATGATTCAGGATGCGATTTCAAAGATTATAAAGGGTAGAACCAGCATTGCCATTGCCCATCGACTGTCTACCATACAGGACGCAGACAAGATCTATGTTATGCACAAAGGCAAAATTCTTGAAAGAGGTTCACACGCTCATCTTTTAACAAAAAAGGGATATTATTTTGACTTATATAAATTTCAATATCTAAAAGCATGATATTGTGCAAAATAAAGGAATTTAAAAAATTTTATCGAATTTTAATATTACCAAAAGATGAAAAAGTGAATATTTTAAGGACAGGAGATATTATTTTAATATTGAAATTCGCTTTTAGTTCGATGAGATTGCCTTGAATATCTCTCAAACCTTATTTTATAGATCAAAAAAAGGAAAATAAGTACGGTTTTTAATTCTCATGGCGATTTAAGCTCTGTTCTTCTTTATGAGCCGGATTTTTATGAAATATGTGATTTCAGTAATATTGCATCCCTGCATTTAGAAGAGGGAATAGTTGTTTCACGAGAAATTGCATTTGAACAGCATAAAGAATTAGAATGTGTATTCAAACAATTAGGAATAAATATAGAATGGCAAGCAACTCACACTGGTCATCCTGACCAGGTAGCAACCAGAGATTTTGGTGTAAACACAGTAGGTGGAGTATTAATCGGAAATTTTCGTTATGAAGATAATGATGGTGATACAGAATTAGCAATTGAAGCTCTAGACCATCTGAAAGTACCTATGATAGGACAGGTAAAGAATGGATCGTTGGAAGGTGGTGATTGTTGGTACTTAGACGAACATAAAATGGTTATCGGAGCCGGAAATCGTACCAATATAAAAGGAATAAGAGAAGCTGAGAAAATTTTAAGACATTTTGGTATCGAGGTAATTCGTGTGCCATTTGAAAAGAAATGGAACCATCTGGATATGATATTTTCAGTCATTGCTGAAAAAACCGTGATGTTATGTTCGGAAACTCTTCCATCAGACTTTATAGGATTTCTTAAAAATGAAAAATATCAGATCATCGATATCCCTAGTGAAAAAGTCTTTTTAGGTACTATCAATCTTTTAGCTATGGGCAAGGAAAGAATTCTTTCCTTCCAAGAGAATAAATTTGGCAATGAAAGGCTTAGAGTAATAGGGTTAGATGTTTATGCGCCTTCTCTTGGTCAATTTTTATTGGGTGGTTCTGGTCCTCACTGTCTAACTTTTGAATTAAACCGGAAAAAGAAATAATAATATTTTCATAATTATTAAGCATAGAATACATAAAGAATATTGGTAGCAAATAATATGTTTATAAAAAATATTTTGTAGAATTTTATTTTTATGATAGAATGATTCACATCTATTCAATAAACCACTAATAACCGCACAAAACAGAAAAAAATATATTCCATACCCACATTTTAATCTAAGCTTAGTTTTAAACATTGATACTAATTATTATATATATTATGTCATATAAATGTCAGGAGGTATTAAAATGAAATCAGATCTGGAAATTGCCCAACAAGCAATCATGAAATCGATTGCTGAGATTGCTGAGACAGCCGGTATTAAAGAGGATGAACTGGATTTATACGGAAGATATAAAGCCAAAGTTTCTCCAAAAATTTTAAACCGCCTGAAAGACAGGCCTCGGGGAAAATATATTGTGGTCACAGCCGTTACCCCAACTCCCCTGGGAGAAGGGAAAACTGTTACAACCATTGGATTAAGTCAAAGTCTGGCCAAGCTCGGAAAAACTGTTTTCACTACTTTGCGAGAACCCTCTATGGGGCCGGTTTTCGGAATTAAGGGTGGAGCTGCCGGGGGTGGATATGCACAAGTGGTTCCTATGGAAGATATCAATCTGCACTTTACTGGTGATATTCATGCTGTAGGAGCGGCAAACAATCTTCTTTGTGCCATGCTGGATACTCACTTGCAAAAAGGAAACAAGTTGAAGATTGATCTTCATAATATCAATATTCACCGGGTGGTTGATATATCTGATCGGGCTCTCCGTCAAATTATTATTGGTTTAGGAGGAAAAACAAATGGCATTCCACGAGAAACCGGATATGATATCACAGTAGCCTCTGAAGTCATGGCCATTCTCTCGATGGCTACTGATATCTTTGACTTGCGAGAAAGGCTAGGTCGAATGATAGTTGCCTATACAATTGATGGAAAACTGGTAACAGCGGAAGATTTAAAAGCAGCTGGAGTTATGACCGTTCTTCTAAAAGATGCCTTGAAACCTAACTTGATTCAAAACCTGGAATATGGACCGTGCTTAATGCATTGTGGTCCTTTTGCCAATATTGCCCATGGAAATAATTCAGTATTGGCAGATTTGATTGCCAGTAAGTTAGCTGATTATGTAGTCACGGAATCAGGATTCGGATCTGATATGGGTTTTGAAAAGATGTGTAATATTAAGTGCCGTACCAGCGGTCTGAATGTAGATGCTGCTGTTATCGTTTGCACCATCCGAGCTTTAAAAATGCATGGGGAAGCCATTAAAGTCATAGCCGGTCGTCCCCTGGACCAAGAAACATTAGCCAAGGAAGATATAATTTCAGTTTCTAAGGGTATGGGAAATTTGGAAAAACATATTGAAAACGTTCTCTTGCATGGCGTACCTCCTATTGTGGCCATCAATCGTTTTCCTACCGATACGCCAGCGGAGATTGCATTGGTTAAAGAAAAATCACTGGCTGCTGGCGCAATAGCTGCGGTCACTCACCGTGTTTGGGAAAAAGGTGGTGAGGGGGGTATCGAATTAGCGGAAGCGGTGGTAAAGGCAACTAAAAAATCCAATCATTTTCATCATCTTTACCCTTTGAATATGTCCATAAAGGAAAAAATTGAAACCATTGCTACTAAAATCTATGGAGCTGACGGGATAGACTATACTCGGGTAGCTGAGAAAAAAATTAAACTTTTTACAGAGATCGGATTTGATAAACTACCCATATGTATGGCCAAGACACATTTATCGTTATCTCATGAACCGAATGTTAAGGGAAGACCAAGAAATTTCCGTATTCCAGTTAGGGATATTCGAGCATCTGTGGGAGCAGGTTTTCTTTATCCGTTATTGGGAATGATGATGACCATGCCTGGTTTGCCATCAGTTCCTGTTTCCACCCAGGTGGATATCGATCAAGATGGCCATACCATCGGCCTGTTTTAAAATGAAAAAGCTAGAGTAGGTAACCTGCGTCAAGTGTTAGAGAATGGGACGTTGTCTCTAAACGAAAGGATGT
>Ga0272442_10000940_pt1 | contig 45150 bp, 39 predicted proteins | sample SSMForm2O_FD_200262 | JGI IMG/M metagenome (GOLD analysis project Ga0272442, IMG submission 200262) | Marine sediment archaeal communities from Little Sippewissett salt marsh, Falmouth, MA, United States - SSM-Form-2O | ecosystem: Environmental > Aquatic > Marine > Wetlands > Sediment ...
AGGCATTGAGGGGCGGAAAACACAAGCACAAGAAGAAAAAAGCACAGCAGGAAATGGAAGACCTGGGCCCCATTCTCAGAGCCTAAAGACATTGACGATGGTCTTTTGACGAGGGGGCATTGGCAGCTTGTGATCCGTGGAATCTCCGCCGAGGTTCGACGAGTTGATAGTTATCTGTACCGGATCAATCTCTTTCAGATTTCTGCAAAAAATCCTTGCTCCCTTGTGTATTTATCCTTTATGATCTACGATTTATGAATCGGGCTGACGCTGAATTGAATGTCCCGACGGGACGCCTTACGGCATCATAACCGTAAATCGAAAATCCTATATCGAAAGGCTTAAAAGTGGTTGAAAGCGGCGATATTCGCAACGTTGTACTCATCGGACACGGCGGCAGCGGCAAAACCTCTCTGGCTGAGGCCATGCTGCATAAAACGGGTGTAACCAACCGGCTTGGGAGCGTTGATGAGAAAACGAGCATCTGCGACTACTATGATGAAGAGAAAGAACACCAACATTCAATCCAGTCAGCATGCATTCACGTCAAGCACGCAGGTAAACTGATCAATATTGTGGATACGCCGGGCTATCCCGACTTTACCGGTCCCGCCATTAAAGCGCTCCCCTCCGCCGAGACCGCCGTCCTCGTGATCAGTGCGTCAGCCGGCATCGAAACCAATACACGAAAAATGTTTCAACTGGCCACCGAGGCGGAAATGCCGCGGGTCATCGTCATCAACAAAATGGACGCTGAAAATGTCATGTTCTCCGAACTGATTAAAAGTATCCAGGACACGTTCGGTTCGCAATGCCGCTGTGCGAATCTGCCCTCGGCAGATAAATCCTCCGTGATCGACTGCATTGAAAACGAGAGCGGAGACTCTCCCTTAATGAACGTGGGCCAGGCCCATACGGAGTTGATCGAAAGCGTGATCGAAGCCAACGACGAATTGATGGAAAGCTACCTCGGCGGCGAGGACATACCCGCCGAAAAGATCGAGGCCGTGTTCGTGGAAGCCCTCGAAGCCGGAACGGTCATCCCCATCGTTTTCACCAATGCCCGCAGCGAAAGCGGTATCCAGGAACTCATGGACATGATTGTCAAATACACCCCGTCTCCCGTGCAGGCCAAACCCGTACAACTGAAAGACGGGGAGGATGTGACGGAAGTAAAGGCTGACGCCGCCGGTCCCCTGGTGGGCCTGGTATTCCGCATCGGATTCGATCCACGATCGAATATGAAGTACTCCTCGATCCGCTTGTTTAGCGGGACGATCAAGTCCGACACGAACATGCACCGTAACGACGATAAAAAAGGCATTCGTCCGGGCCATATTTTAAAGGCGCAGGGAGGAGAAACGGAGCAAGTTGACACCGGCGTCGCAGGCGATATCATCACGTTAGCCAAAGTCGAGGAATTGAAGGTCGGCGATCTGGTTCATGACGGCCATGTCTCCGGCTCAATCGAGATGCCGGCCGTACCGGAGCCGATGTTTTCGCTCGCGCTCGAGCCGGCCACGCGGGGCGACGAGCAGAAAATCAGTTCCGCCCTCGAACGATTGTGCGAAGAAGACCCCTGCTTCAAAACCACCCGCGACCAACAGACGAAAGAACTGGTCGCCAATGGATTGGGCGATTTGCATTTGCGCGTGACCCTTGAAAAGATGCAAAACCGCTTTAAGCTAACGGTGAATACGAAAGAACCCAAAATCCCCTACCGTGAAACCATTACCGCCAAGGCGGAGGGCCACTACCGTCATAAGAAGCAGACGGGCGGAGCCGGTCAGTTCGGCGAGGTGTATCTCCGCGTTGAGCCGGCCGAACGCAATTCCGACCCGGCGCTGCAGTTTAGCTGGGATATCTTTGGCGGCTCCATCCCCGGCCAATTCGAGCCGGCTGTTCTAAAAGGGATCAATGAAATCATGCAAGGCGGCGTCATCGCGGGCTTTCCCATGCAAGACATCGCCGTCTCGATCTACGACGGCAAGCATCATCCCGTCGATTCAAAGGAAGTCGCTTTCCGCGCGGCGGGCAAAGGGGCCTTCGTCGATGCCCTTCAAAAAGCCAAAGCCGTCTTACTCGAACCCATCGTCGATATGGAAGTTACGATCCCATCGGAGAACGTCGGCGATATTACCGGGGACCTGGCCTCCAAACGAGGCCGCGTGCAGGGCCAGGATACCCTGCCGGGGAATTTCATCACGATCAAAGCCCAGGTGCCGTTGTCGGAAGTAACCCAGTACAACAGCCAGCTTAAAAGCGTCACCGGCGGACGGGGAAGCTACTCGATGACGCTCAGTCATTACGAACTGGTCCCGCCGAATGTCCAGCAGCAGATCGTCGCCCAATATGCCAAGAAGAAAGAAGAAGATTAATGTAGACTGAGATCAACGTATCATACGGATTATGCAGCACATTGTTGCTCTGCAAATGTAAAACACAATGTGCTTCCGTCGCCGATTTCAGATTCGACCCAGGCGGTACCACCGTTCACCTCGGCAATCTTCTTTACAACGGGCAGCCCGATACCGGTGCTCTCCAACCGATCACAGAGAAAGCGCCGACTTGCCGGACACATCTTGTGACGCCCCGGCTCATCGAATCCATAAGAAAAACACCGAAATCATCGCAATCCAAAAGTGATTCTGATACGATAATCTACTCGAAAATGACAGCAACGCGATATAAGAATGGAAAGTTACACCGAACAATTCGAATTGGGGACAAAAGCCCTAAAAGGACTGCTCGGAGAATTCAAAGAAGGGCTTATTGCTGATAAACAACTTGAAAAAAAAGCCCTAAAATGCCATCTAAGTGAACTCTCTCGAAGATGGGACCAACGGTTTCCGGGCTTTCCACGCCAGCGAGGCTTCTATGCATCCCTTTGGGGCGTCATTCGCCGGGGCGTCAGAGACACATATCTAAAGTCCATCATCGTTTCCTTACTCGACACGGAAAACGACTCTTCCGGAAATAACACGATCGTCAATCCCGCCTGCGTTATCGGCCGGCATGCCCGTGACCTCGCGTTGCGGTTGAAACACTTCAGGATCATTGCAACCGATATCGATCCGGCCCCGAACGGGCTCTACGAACACATCCGATGCGGTCGCAATCCCGGCAATTTCGAATTCAGACAAGATAATATTTTCAACCCGCGATTGAATGTAACGCCGACGGCGGTTGTCTTCTTCGGCGCGTGCGGCTCCATATCGGATGGTGCAATAGACTACGCCATAAAGACGAAAAGCCCGTATTTGATGTGCCGGACATGTTGCCACGAGAACATCGGCGGTAACACACGCATCGTAAGGAGGTTCACAGCCCTAAACAAAGCATTCAGACTGAAGAACTTCATCTTCTCGAAAGTGCGTACGATGAAGGAGGAATTCTATTTTTCAGACAAGTATTCACAGGACCAATATCCGAGAAGTCATGCCGCCCGAAAACTGAGCCATTCCAATGAATTCCTGGACATCTCTCGCAATTCCGTAGATAGTGACATCTGCCGGGCCATCATCGATCTGGATCGTTATCTTCGACTCATAGAAAACGGATATGACGTATGGTATAGAGGCGAACTGTTCATCGGATGTAAACGAAAGTCCCAGTCACTCGGTAAATAACAAGAGTTTTGCCAAAGTTCAGTTATGAAAGATGCTCCAGCCAATCATGAATACCCCTATAGGCAGGGAACAACACAGGGGTGACGGAGCACTCTTTGCAGGCCCAGTGAAAGAGAATCTCCTGGTCCTTCTTCGCCAGGTTATTCGGCGCGTAAGGTTCTTGAATATATTGGTCCACACAACAAGGCGGGTAGCCAAATAAAAAACCTTCCAGTCGCTGAGTTCGGGCGGATTTGTCTATGGGAGTATCCCCGAAACACTTTTCGTACAAATCCATAGAGGCGGGCGTCCGACTGAAAATCGTCTCAGCGACGTCATCACCGGCCTTGGCTGTTCGCCGGACTTGACTCGTCAATAAATTCATCCTGTGTAGTAGCTCAAGCCCATTTTTATCCAAAGGCTTTTCCCATCGACTCAAAGGTTTGAGCCCTTCGCGAGTCAGTAATGCAAGGTAGGCTAACTCGAAATCAATTTGTTTCAACGCCTTCAGAATCGTCCGATACTCGGATGAATCGAAGCGTAGAAAGCTGGTGCCAGACGAACGGCCCATCTTAATTGCCCTGGTCCGGATCGGCATCCCGGAGCCATCGCTCGATAAATGCAAGGAAATCCGCCGAATCCACATGACAGTCCTTATTGATATCCGCGGGCAAATAGATCGTTCCCAGATCGCCGCACTGACGAGGCATCTCCAGAATCTTGACGAGCCGGGCCACCTCCAGCCGCCCTTTGCCGTGAACATCGCCCGCATAATTGAACGAGCCGTGTTGCATATAATGCAGCATCAGTTCAGGCACATCGATAGAGGAGTCGAGTCTGAGGTTGTGAATTCGCCAGAATCCCATATTGACGGATGTCCCGCAGACACTGCAATATTCAAGTCCCCTTTGAAGAAAACTTTCCTTATGAATGACGTGTATGATCTCGGGGCCGTTCGGATCGAGTACCGGCAGCGCCTCTATGGCTTGCTCACATTGTTTGGCCAGCTCGATACCGTCGGGATTAAGATCATCATCCTGGTCGGCATCATTCAAGTCGTAACCAGCAGCCAACTCCTCGGCGTCCGTCAGCAAATCGCCGTCAAGATCGTCGCCGCTCACCGGGAACTGGTGGTCGTTCGGATCGAACGGATACCGAAGCTCAAGGACCCTGAGTAGTCGAGCCACATCGACTCTACCGCTATGGATATCACCCGAACAATCGAACGATCCATGCTCCATATAATGTACGGCTAAATCGGGCAGAAACGCCCCGTTCAGAGGATCGTTGGGATCGGGATAACGCACGCCGAGCATCGGATTGATAATCTCGGAGCCGCCCATGTTGACTTCCTGGCCGCAGATATCGCACCGCTCGAGACCGAACATCGAATGCTTGATCCTGTACGTTTGATTGGGGATTGGCATCATCGTGCCGGGGAAATAGGTGTAGAGCCCATTGATAATAGAAGCACAACGTTGTGCCAGCTCCACCCCATCGGGGACGGCATTTTGATTTTGATCGGGCGCAAAAGGTTGGTATCCAATTGCCACTTCTTCCGTATCCGCAATCAAGTCGGCGTCGGCGTCCCGGCTAACCGGTTGCTGGTGGCCATCGGCTATATCCTTGGCTACAATCTTATGAAGACCCGCCCCCGCGCCGAAGGTGATGGCCGCCGCCGTGCCGGCCGCAAGGGCCCGCCGTCTAAGCTTCTCGCGCTTTTTTGCTTGCTTCTGATGAGCCCTTCTCAATCGCCTCATGGTTCCCTCTTGCCCAAAAAGGTGCAATTCGAAATAACAATATGTTATGTTATTATATCAAACCCGTCGGCCTTTTTCCAGAAATTACTTCAGCAGCTTCTCCGGGGCAGATACGACTCCGTCATGACACGTCATCGTTATCGTATTGGTGCCATCGTTTCCATATCGCAAGGAGGGACGTCCTGATGCACGTCCAGGGCCTTTTCCGGATCGCCCAGAATCCGGACCGCCGTGCTCAACACTTGCCCACTGTAATGTAATCATCTACCAACGTCTGAAACTCCTCTTTGCGCACGATATCACGTTCATAAGACGAGACGGCGCACAACCCCGACACACACGACCGATCGCACAACTGCTCTTATAGAGGGATCGGAATGAGCTTCGTTTACAGAAAAAAACTGAATCCCGCGAAGAAATCAAAGAAAAAGAAGAAATATCATTTTTTGCGGATTCCGATTCATAGGAGTCGTTAGCGTTTTTATTGGACGGCAGAAGGTCCGAAATAATTCAATCGGCCGCAATAACCATATATAGTAGCCTCAGGAAACAGATCGTCACCATATAGGTGCTTGGGTTATGGGGCCTTACTAAGAATGCATTTGAGTTGGCTCAAGAAAAAACGTCCGTCCGGTCGATATTCCGTAGGTTGCAAAGGATTCTTACACGTTTTGAAGGGTGTACACGCATGAGTAAAAGGGAGTTGATCGATTACATTTGCAGAATCAACAAGACGGCCAAGCCTGAATTTCTCGCCAGCTTCTCGGAGGACGATTTGAACGATTACCTCGAACACCTCATGGAGCTGGATTTGGAAGAATTGGTCGTCTGCAGTTAACGACGACTACCTTCATTCGCGGGAAGCATCCGTCATAGCTCACGCCCCGGCAACCGAGTGCAGACGCGACTCGCGAGTTCTATTCCCCCAGTCACAACCCATTTAAATACAGGCTACGGAGCGCTTATGTCGATTCCGATGAGACGAAAGGCGCATGATCGCCTTATCCAGTAGCTTTCTCGCGTTCAATCCATCGTTGGATAGCTACCGATCTATTGGATCGGTGATCGTGCCGGTGATATCCCGTACTCCACGCCCGCCGCGCGCTCCGCCCCGGGGTTCCTGTTGAGGCGTCCCGTCTTGGGCCGGCGAGGGTCTCGCATTGTTCCGATTGCCTCGATTGCCTCCGGATGAAGAGCCGGGATTAAACGTGGCCGGCGACGGCGCCTGATCGATCGAAACGATCGCACGCGAAGGTATCTCGACAACACTATTGAGCTTGTACTGAACGAGTGCAGGCTCGAAACCGTTCGGCACACGGAAAACAAAATCGATCTCTTTGGTCTCTGCATTCCGCTTGAAATTATCGGTTGCAAGCTTGATCTCGGGACTGACCTGAATCTCATTCTCCGATTTCAAGAAGCCGATGGGATATACGTTGATTCCCTTGCCGGCCAGCCCTTCATCGGTAGAACCCTTTCGTCTGCAAATGACTCTCAACTGAGAAAGTGTAAAGGCGCCTCCATTCACCTTCGCAGAACCTCGTATCGCCCTTTTACGGATTCCAATCCGCACGATCGTCGGATTACCGCCGCCTTTCGTGGAGACCGGCAGCAAAACGGACCGACCTGAATCATCAGAGGCTATTTTACCTCCGCGGGTTTTTAATTCGTTAGCGAATCGGTCGGCCTGCTCTCGTACCGCATCGGAAACGGGCCAGACGGCGGGATTCGGCAGTTTTATCGCCGGCGTCAGACTGCTGATGATCGATGTTTGATCGACGCGCGTCAGACGGTTGAAGAATAACTGGTCTAAGAAATCGGGATGAAGCATCCCAAAGCTTCTCTTTCCACTGAAGCTCCCACTACTCATGGTGCTGAATAAACCCGTGACCAATCCGTCCGTATTGAAAAGCACTCCGTTGGGATTATCGGCGTCCAACTTAGCGGGATCGAAACGTTTGTAGGGATACCCCACCGGTAAAGGCGCCATTTGAAAAGCCGTGAGTAGAAAACCCGAAACAACAAGACCGAGGAGAATCCCGCAAATGGCGCGCCCGATACGTTCCGGAAGCACGCCCAAATCGACCGGCTGACGGGTCAAGAAGGTAAGACCCGTTTGCAAGATGGCAAATATCAAAACATAAAGCAGGATAAAGGAAAGCGTTTGCGCCCACGGCACCAGAGAAATAACTTTACTATCCCCACCCCGGCTGATAAAGACATTCGCCAACGCCTCGAAGAATCCAAATGCGACCAGGCCGGCGATAATAGCCACCACGATGGTCCCGAAGGCCCGAACGACGGTCCCTTTAAAGTATTGTAATACCGCACAACCGACGATGATAAGAACGACAAGTAAACTGGCCATGACGACAACCTTCCATTTATGACTTATAATTCACGATGTATGATTCAGGTGTCCAGCGGGCGACCGTCCCCGGCAGACGTCTTACGGCGCCGCCGTCATAAAATCGTAAATCGAAATTGACATTTATTCCTTTTTCTGTTGATTCGGCTTTTTCGATTTCGACGTTGAAAGCGCGCGAATCATCTCGTTAATCGAGACCGATCCGGCGATGACTTTTCGAAGCGCCTGTTCCTGCAGGTAGAGCATTTTGGCCCGTCTGAACTGCGTGCCCATCTCAGGCAGGGACTTCGATCGATGAATGACCTTTCTCAATTCGTCATTTAACGTCACCAGTTCGAAAACACCCGTGCGCCCATAGAAACCCGTCCCCTGACAATGCTCGCAGGTGGAGGGCTTGCCATGTTTATCGTATTGGACTTTCCCCGCCCGGTGCAGCACTTTCGTTTTCTCAGCATTAATGTTAAATTTCCTGAAAAGCTCTTTGTCCGGCGCGTAGGCTTGCTTGCATTCATCGCACAGGATGCGAAGCAGCCGTTGGTTGCTGACGCCCAGAAGAGTCCCGGCGACGACCCCCTTGTCACCCACAAATTTCAGCCACTTACCCAGCGCCTGTATGACGCTGTCTGCTTTGAGTGTGACATAGACGAGCTTACCGTCTCTGGCGGCGGCACACGCCACGCGGGCCGTCTCGGCGTCCTCACAATCAGCGACACCGACGATATCAGGCCCCATTCTCATAACCGCCTGAAGTTTCTTGGCAAACGTCGTCGTGCCCGTGTCGCTCAGGGCGAAGACATTCTGGGTAATGTTGGGCAATTGGGCGGAAGGTTGCCGTTCGAGGGTGCTTACGCTGCTTAAAAAGGCATCATGATTCCTCAGAAGCGCATACAGCGTGGTGGTCACACCGCTCTTGGCGGGTCCACTGACGATAAAGATCCCCTGCCCGATCCCGCGATATGCATCCAGTTGCTCTCGTTGTTCCGGCATCAAGCCGAGCTCGGTCAACCTGGCCATACCCTCTTGTGTGATGTGCTTGAGCCGAACCTGCTCTCCGGCCGTCGAACCGGCCGTAACCACCTCCCACGGGATATCATCCTTTTTCTTACGGATTCGAAATTGTCCTTTTTGGGGTTTACGCTTTTCCTTCGTATCGAGATCAGCCAGACTCTTGAGAAAATGGACGAGATACGTCATTTGCTCGCGTGCCATGCTCGGTTGCTTGAGCAACGCCCCATCCACAGAATAAGAAACCTGGTAATCCTGGGCCGTTGGAGAAAAGGCAACGCTGTCCGCCCTCCGCCACATGGCATCGCTCAAAAGATCGTAGGTTATTTTGTATCCCAAGAATTCCGGCGTCCTCGGTTCGGGCAGCGGAATGACGTTCTTGTTTGCCGTAACAAAAGAAAAGCCCTTGAGGGCTTCGAGTTTCTTCTCCTTACTGACAAGCAGGCTCTTGATGTGATCGACCGTCAGGACTCGATCGAAATCCAAAACGCGTGTGTTGCGTTGCTTGACATATACCAGCGAGGTTCCACCGACGGCAACGAGATAAAAGAGCACGCCGACGATGTAGATCGGCACCAGGAGCCAGACGAGAACACCGGCTACGCCCGCCCCTAACACAATCCCCGCCCACGTCGTCTCATTGACCTCAATAGCTTTGCCGTCGTTGTACACCCAACTGACCAACGGCAGCCAGGCAAAGAACAAAATCACAAAACCGATGAGTTTGAGAATGGAAATGTAGCCGCCGAATGCGACGGATGCTGCTAATACGTCCACCATAAATTGCTCCATGAAACCTTATAAAATGCCGCCAGTGGTCGTTATTCCTTTGAGGGCCATCTTGAGTTCTTCCTTGTTCGGTGCGTATTTAAACGCGTCTTTCGGGTCGATGGATCCATCTTTAATCAATTCGCACAGGTTATATGTCAAGTCCTGCATCCCTTCCTGCTGAGAGGTTCGTATGACACCGGGCAAATCCCCTTCGCGTCCGTCAGAAATGAGTTTCCTGGCGGACGCGTTGCTAATAAGAATCTCCACGGCCGGTATGCGGTCCACGCCCTCTGTCAAGCACGGCAGCAAGACCTGACTAATCACGGCCCGAAGGGCCAGGCTTAATGTTTGCCTTACAAGATCGCGCTCATTTTGCGGGAACAGATCCAGCAGACGGTGAACGGCCTGAGACGCATTGGCCGAATGCAGCGTACCGAAAACGAGATGACCCGTTTCGGAGGCTCGCATACCCGCCGTTACCGTTCGGGCATCCCGCATTTCCCCAACGAAAACAACGTCAGGGTCCTGACGCATCAAGTACGTTAAGGCTTCCTCAAAATCCTGCGTGTCGAGGCCGATCTCTCGTTGAGAAACAATCGCCCTGGCATCTCTAAAAAGGTATTCAATCGGATCCTCGATGGTGATGATATGGCAGGAACGGGTGCGATTGATGTAATCGATCATCGATGCAATGGTCGTTGTCTTTCCGCATCCTGTGGGACCGACGACAAGAACGAGTCCCTGCCGACTCTCACAGATGTTGGCTAACACCGCCGGCAGGTTGAGCTCCTCAAACGGCGGGATAACGGTATTGACCCGGCGTGCGGCAAGGCTAATCATGCCCCGCTGGCGAAAGACATTGGTCCGGAAGCGATGCTCACCTTCGATTTCATGCGCAAAGTCGATCGTTCCATGCTCCAGGAAGAACTTTTTCTGGGCCGGACTCAGAATCTCGAAAACCAATTCTTCGATCCTCTCGGCCGTCAGAACCTCGCCGGTCGTATTTTTCAACTCGCCAAAGAGACGCAATTTGGCAGGTTGACCGGTCTTCAAATGCAAATCGCTCGCCCGCGTCTTGACGGCGGCTTTGAAAAACTTATTCAATTTTGGCTCGTGATCGAGTTCAACCTGATCATCAATGGGATGTTCATCATCCATAATTATCGCTGACTCCAAGGTTTACACCCACCCGGCTTTCCCGTGATCCGGTCGTTTCCCGGCCACTGTACAAGAACACCGTTTTTTACCATAAGATTTGTGAAGATAAACTCTTATATGATATCTATTATACTGTTTCATGATAACTTGTCAAGCTTGATGCTCAAACAATAAATTGTTTTTTATTAGCCCCGTGCGTTCAATCCGTTCAATTCCCAAAACCGAATGAAACGATCCGCAAACAAGCCGGTGCGGGCAAAAACGCAAATCGACTGTAGCAAATCATACTTCTTTGCCGATATATCTGTAAGGGTGTCGCTATGGAGTCAGAAAGAAGGAAACTATCGGGTCGAGAAAGAGATGAAGCCTCCATAAAGCTTCTCGGAAAGCTAAAGGAGCAACTTCAATCCTCGGATGCTTCCAATCGCCGACGGGCCGCTTTTAACCTCTCCTGGTTGCAGGAGGACGGGCTGGAAGTATTGCAGGGCGCCCTGTTTGGAAGCGCCCATATCACGACGAAAAACGCCGCCGCCTACGGGCTGAGGAAAATGCGCGGCCGGATGAGAAAAATTGCACTCGATGTCCTCAGGCAAGGCCTTAAGCACCGTGACAAATCGACGCGGGAGGTCTCCCGGCATGCATTAAAACTCTTGGGTGAGAAGGTGCCTGCGCCAGTGAATAATGCACGCCGACAAACCGCGAAGGGATCTCGAATCAGGGAACTCCAGAGGACATCCCGGCCCAGAGGCCCGGTCGGATCGAGGCGTTTGCGTGGATGAAGTTGCATTCCGGAGGTGATGACATCCTTCGAACCGTTTAATCCCCGCCCTACCCTTGTCTATCATGTGGCCAGTAAAAGTGTGAGCGTCATGTAGATAGCTACACTGATTGAATCGTTTGCGGTCGTGACGAGCGGCCCGGAACTGATGGCCGGATCAATCCCGATCCGGCGGAATAAAAACGGTAAAAACAAACCCAGCGTTGTAGCGACCATAATCGCCGAGAACATAGCCGTTCCGAATGCAAAGACAAGCCGCACGGATTCTATCGCATTGTACGCCGGCTTGGAATAAACAAGGACGGCGAAGGCGATCCCTCCCAACAAACCACAACACAGGGCAACGAGCAATGCAATGCGCACTTCACGCGTACAAACCTGGCTAAATTTCAATGCTGCCAGGTGTCCGGTCGCCAATCCCGAAACCACAATGGCGGACGTCTGCAAACCGGCATTTCCACTGATAGCCGCAATCATCGGCACGAACAAGAAAGCCGCCATATAAATAGGTGAAAGGTCTTTGATATTAAACGTATAGTCGAAAAACGTCAGAACTAACGCGGTTACAAAAGTACCTATCAGGCAAGGCAATAACCAGGTCATTCTCACTCGGGCCGCGTGGAAAGCGGAAAACGTCTCCAGTTCATCGGGATCCGTACCCGCCATGGTGTATAAGTCTTCCGCTGCTTCTTCTTCTGCAACCTCAATGACACGGTCGGCGGTGATGCGGCCGACGAGCTTATGATTCTTATCGAGAACGGGCACAACAATCAGATCGTTCTTACTGAATATATTTCTCACCTCTTCCTGGTCCGTATCAACATGAACGTAAATCGTATCTGGATCGACCACATCATGAATCTTTGTCGTCTCGGGACGCGTTATTAAGAAACGCACGCGAACATCGCCGAGAAAACGGCCGGCCTTGTTCACAATATAGACGGAGTAAAAATCCTCATCAATCTCCGCGGCGCGGATTTTGTTGATCGCCTCGGCGACCGTGGCATTCTCCGGCACGCTGATGAGCACGGGGTCCATAATTCCACCGGCGGAGTCTTCGGAATACCCCATCAATTTCTCGATCTCGGCGGACTCGGCCGGCGGCATGCTTTCGAGCAATTGAGCCCTTTCTTCTTCAGGAAGCTCGAAAAGAACATCCGCAGCGTCATCAGAATCAAGATGCAGAAGAAGATGGCTCAATTCGTCATTACGGAGCAGCTCGAACAACTCAGCCCGGGTAGCCTCATCGACTTTCTCCAGAACCTCCGCAGACATCGGCTCTTCCATGACATCAAAGATAGCACGTCTGTGCTCGTTATCCACGAGTTCCACGACTTCGGCGATATCACTGCCGCGCTGGGCGTTCAGCAGCTCACTCAGAGCCGACAGATCCTCAGATTCCAGCAAGCGCTCAATCTGTTCGAGCAATTCCTTTTGTTCATCCGCCATATCACAATCCGAGCAAAACCGGGTCATACCCCCTTAAGAAACAAACAATACCGGAATTTCTGGCATCCGGCAACATTTAACCCGGATTAAGAAAGATTCCGATTTCCGTCGATTTATATGAATTATCTTTAGATCACCCCTATGAGGATAAAAAGTTCTTGGCTTTTGGGGCGCTTTCGTGTACAATAACAAACAGATGCTCCTTTGTTTTTTAGGATTGAACAGGCAGATAACTTCTGATGAGGGCAAGACGATGAAAAGGTTTCTCTATGGGATATTTGGAATCTGGGCGTTGGCAACGTGCGTATGTATGGCGGCCCCGGAACCGGCCATCATCCCCGCTCCCGGACAATGGACCGTTGATGTTGAGTATACTCATCCCCAGCAGATCGTCCTGCGACGTACTTCCGATAATCAACCCGTTAGTTTCTGGTATGTGATCCTGACGCTGACGAACAATACAGGCAAAGACGTCGGATTCTATCCCAAATGCGATTTAATGACGGATACCTTTCAGATCATCCCCGCCGGTAAATCTATCAGCCCTGTGATTTTCGAGCATATCCGGAAACGTCATCAGAAAAGATACCCATTTCTTGAACTTCTGGACAAGACGAGCAACAAAATTCTCCAGGGTGAGGATAATACAAAAGATATCGCGATCATTTGGCCGGACTTTAATTTCCAGGCCAAGAGTATCAAAGTATTTATCACCGGTTTGAGCAATGAAACGGCTGAAGTAGATCACCCGGTGGCTACGGATAACCAGGGCAAGCCCGTCAAAGTTTACCTGAGAAAAACGCTCGAATTGAGCTACAACCTTAAAGGCGATCCGGCTCTCCGTTCGGCCATCAACTTAGCCCCCGAAGAAAAACGCTGGGTCATGAGGTAGCCGCAAGCACACATTGATACCTCTTCTGTTTTTCCATAAATATTCAACCTATCAAACGGAACTTTCGTATTAATGTCTTGTAATGCGGACCTTATATTAGTCCAAATAACTAAGTGTCCATTTGATAATTTGTTTGCCAAACAGGTTTTAGTGTCGTATAATAAAGTAGAATGATATCGACGAATGAAAGGCAATGAGATAGGGATCACTTCTTATGGGAAAAATGACAGCACCCGAAAAGATGCCTCCCATAGAACAGCTTAGGGGCAGAACGCTTGGCAGAATACTTATCAAAATGGGTGTTCTCAGCCGGGACAAAGTTCATGAGTGCCTGAAGATTCAAGGACAGCGGCAGGGAGTTCAGATCGGTCAGATTTTCCTGGAATTGGGTTTGATCGATGAAGGCCAACTGCAAATGGCCTTGGCGGCCCAACGAGGCATGGAATATATGAGTCTGGACGGTCTCGATATCCCCGCCGATGTGGTCGAAAAAGTGCCGGCCCAAATGGCAAAGACATACCACATTGTACCCGTTGAATACAATAGTCAGTTGAATCAACTGACCGTTGCCCTGGATAATCCGGAGAATTTCAGAGCGACGGACGACCTGAGCACCCTGATGGGATTTAAGGTTTCGGCCAAAATAACGGACCCGGATGCCCTGGAAAAGAACCTGACGAAGTATTATGAGACGGAGCAAGGCGACAATAATATTAACGAACTTATCGACGAAATACAGGGGGATACGTTTCTTGCGGAATTCGAGGGCCGCAACCAGAGTATCGACCTGGATGAACTGAAAGAGTTGTCCGAATCTAATCCCGTCAAGAAATTATTGAACCTCGTTCTCCTGCAGGCCATTCGCGATAAAGCATCGGACGTTCATTTTGAGCCGTTTGAGAATGAATACAAGATGCGCTACCGCATTGACGGCGTCCTCTACGAAATGGTGCCTCCCCCCAAGTACATCGCCGCCGCCCTGAGTTCTCGTATCAAGGTTATGGCGGACCTGGACATCGCCGAGAGGCGTCTGCCGCAGGACGGGCGAATTTCACTGACCGTACAGGGCAATCCGATCGACTTGCGCGTTAGCGTCTTGCCCACGATGTTCGGCGAAAGCGTTGTTCTTCGTGTCCTCGACCGAAGTCAGGCCAGTTTTGATATGGCCGTGTTGGGCTTGTCGCAGGAAGACCAGGAAATGGTTCGCACGCTGATCCACAAACCGAACGGTATTATCATCGTTACGGGACCGACCGGGTGCGGAAAAACAACCACCCTCTATTCAGCTTTGAACGAGCTTAATGATATTGGAACGAAGATCATCACGACCGAAGATCCCGTCGAATATGACGTTGAAGGACTGCACCAGGTCCAAATGAAACCGGATATCGGACTCACTTTTGCACGGTGCCTTCGATCGATTCTGCGTCAGGACCCCGACATTATCTTAGTCGGCGAGATTCGTGACCTCGAAACGGCGGAAATTGCCGCCCAGGCTTCCCTCACGGGCCACGTCGTATTTACCACTCTGCATACCAATGACGCTCCGAGTTCCATTGCCAGACTTTTGGATATGGGAATCGAGCCGTTTTTGATTACCGCCACGCTCGAAGGGATCGTCGCCCAGCGGCTGATACGAAGAATTTGCACCAACTGCAAGACGCATTTCGAGCCGAGTGAAGCCCAGTTGATGGAACTTAAACTCCTCCCGGCGGACGTGAAGGGCAAAAAGTTTTTCTACGGGCGGGGCTGCAGCCGATGCAATGGAACCGGCTACAAGGGACGAATCGGTATTTTTGAGATCATGGTATTTAATGATGAAATACGAGATTTGGTTATGAATCAGGCTTCGACGGCCGTCTTGCGTGCGGCCGCCCAGAAAAACGGGATGACACTCTTACGAGAAAACGGCCTGAAAGCCATTTATAACGGTATTACAACGATAGACGAAGTCGCCAAAGGAACGATGCTGGAAGATGTATAGGACACGTCTTTATCCATATGACAAACTCGATAACCCAATATCCATACATTGGAGGTAGTTGAGATGCCTGTTTTTCAATACTCAGCACTGGATTCCCAGGGTGTGGAAATCAAAGATGAAATTGACGCCCTCAGCCAAAAGGAAGCCATTAGCAAGATACGCAACATGGGATATTTTCCCACGAAGGTGACAGCCCGCGGGGCCGCGAAAAAAGCCGGCCCCAAAGCCGCAGCGCCCAAGAAAAGACGCGGCGCCGGTGGCAGAGTCAAAGTCAAAGCGGTCACTCAATTCGCCAGACAGCTTTCGACACTCCAGGACGCCGGTTTGCCAATCTTGCGGTCGTTGAGGATTCTTGAAGAGCAGCAAAAGTCTGGCACATTCAAGCGGACCATCGGTTATGTCGCCGATGACATCGAAGGCGGTTCCACGCTTTCGGAAGCGATGGGCCGGTACCCGAAGACCTTCGACCGATTGCTGGTCAGTATGGTTGCAGCGGGCGAGACCGGGGGTGTGCTGGACCTAATTTTAGCCCGTGTGGCCGACTTTATGGAAAAGGCCCAGAAACTGAAGGCCCGGGTCAAAAGTGCGATGATTTACCCGGCCGTCGTTATCAGCGCAGCCTTTCTTATCCTCCTGGGATTGATGCTTTTCGTCGTGCCGAACTTCAGGGACGCCCTGACCGAAATGACCGAAGGCGCCAGTTTACCGAAAATCACGGAAATCGTGCTCGGCATAAGCAACTGGATCGCGTTGCAGTACGGTTGGGCCATTCTATTATTCGTACCATTCATCGTTATCTTCATGCTTAAAATTATCAGGCGGTTCCGCATAGGCCGGCTTATTCTGGACAGCATCAGATTGAGAATCCCGGTCATGGGCCAGATCACCGGCAAAACCGCAGTGACGCGTTGGACACGAACGCTGGGGACATTGATCAGCGCCGGTGTACCGATCCTCGACGCGATCAACGTGACGGGCGAGACGGCGGGAAATGAAGTTTATTCCAAAATGCTCGCTAACGTTCACAACTCCATTCGACAGGGCGACACGTTTGCCGGCCCGTTGCGACAATCCAAGACCGTGGACCTGATCGTCTCCAACATGGTCGCCGTCGGCGAGGAAACCGGCGACCTGGATAAGATGCTTTTAAAAATCGCCGACAACTACGACGAGCAGGTGGACGTGCTGGTGGCCTCGCTGATGTCGATGCTCGAACCGATCATGATCGTCGTGCTGGGCACGATGGTGATGACCATCGTTCTGGCCATCTTCGCCCCGATGGTGCAAATCATTACCAGTTTGAGTTCCTCCGCTTAAAATGAAAACGAACAAATATAAACCAAAAGTTATGTTTTTACAGAAATAGTAAGGAGAAAACAATGAAGTCACACATCACCCCAACAAAGAAGAGAGCAGCCTTCACCATCGTTGAGCTGCTGACCGTGATGAGCATCATCGTGATTCTCATCGGCCTGCTCGTGCCGGCGCTCAACCAGGTCAAGCGCTATGCCTACGAGGTCAAGCAAAAGGCGCAACTCAAGAGTATCGACACTGCGGTCGAGCTTTTCAACAGCGAGTTCGACGGCTACCCGGACTCAAATCCGTTGGATCCGGAAGGAGCGGAATACTGTGGTGCGATGAGGCTTTGCGAGGCCGTGATGGGCCAGGACCTGCAGGGCGTTCATCCGGACACGGTATTTCGAAGCGATGGTACGGATGGTATCAGTAAAATTCTCTATCCGGATGCCAATGGCGTTACTCTCCAGGCGTATAGGGATAACCTGAGCATGAGAAAAGGGCCCTATTTGCCCTTGGAAAGTGCCAATGCGTTCGCGATAAGAGACATCTACACGAATGCGGGACCTTACCTCCCACGACATTTTGTCTTATGCGATGTATTTCGACGGGTTACGAACCGCACGACCGGCAAGAAGATCGGTATGCCCATTCTTTATTACAAGGCGAATACCGCCAATACCCGGCATGAGGTCACTAATCCTGATGATCCTGAGAACATTTATAATTATCTGGATAATCAGTCATTGCTCTTGCTCGGCAAGCCATGGGATCAGGGTTCCGGAACGTCGGCTGCACCGCATCGACTCGCCATCGAAAACGGCCAACCCGGTGTCCGTTTCTATTTGAACACCAAGAACGAGAAGGTCACGACGGCCTCCAGGCCGTACAGAGCGGATACGTTCATCCTGCTTTCCGCCGGATACGACGGTGAATATGGTACCCCCGACGACATCTGCAACTATGAATGGAAATATCGAGAGCTGCAATAGCAAAGAGCACAATTGGCTTCGGAGGTGCTAATATCATGACGATATCCGAAGGGAGGCTTAGGTATCTGGAATCGCTACGGCGTGAGAACGTCTTGAGCGCGTAAGGCTGATACCTCGGTCATGCCATTCGGTCTTTGATTGATGCCGTGAACGATAACGGAAATTAGGAAGGAATAGCTGTGGAACGTAAACAAGCAGGTCATACAGTTGTCGAGCTGCTGATCGTCGTGGGGATCATCGCGATATTGGTTGGACTGTTGGTTCCGGCCCTGAGCGCCGTGAAAAAGATGGCCAAAGAAACCAAACAGAAGGCCCAATTGAGCACGATTGAATTAGCCCTGGCCACATTTAAGAACGACTATGGCGATTATCCAGCCTCGAACTGGTCCCCCTCCGAGCTGACGGGAGACTATTGTGGCGTTCAAAAACTCTCCGAGGCGCTGCTCGGCTGGGACCTGTTGGGATTTCACCCGAAGTCGGCCTGGCGTTCGGACGGGCTGGATGCAAACGGCGGGAACGGGTCATACGATCCGGCTCAAACAAGGGACAATGACGGCGACGGTGTTCCGGATACACTCAACGAGAGAAAGGGGCCCTATCTTGAGACGGCGAGCGTTAGTGCTTTCAAGCTTAACGATCTGTTCGTGTCCGGTCAACTGGCTTCCGAAACGTATGTGATGTGTGACGTTTTTACCTGGAAGAAAGTTGTTTTGCCGGATGGAAGCACAGCCCAGGCCGGAGCCCCGATCCTCTACTACCGGGCCGATACCTCAAAGAAACAGATAAGAGATATGTACAACGTCCTGGATAATGACGCCCTCGTTCAAATGAAATACGATATGGATGGAAAGATTCATCCTTTAGGCTTAACGGACAATCAATACGAGTCTTTCTACGAATTCATCCAGGATCCGAAGATCGAAGCGAGGGATTGGCCCTACCGGCCTGATTCTTACCTGCTGATTTCAGCGGGAGCGGACGGTCGTTATGGAACCAGAGACGATATTAAGAACTTCGGCGACTAAATCCCCGGCGATAACCTGTTCGCTTTTTCGTTATGAAAACTCGCAACAAAAAACGTGGCTTGAGTCTCATAGAGATGCTCATCGTCGTGGGTATCATTGCCATCCTGGCGACAATGGTAATCAGCGTCGCCAGTCGTATCGACACCCGGTCGAAAGAAAAAGAAACCGAAAATCTCCTTACATTACTGGATAGCGCATTGCAGGAATATCACGAGTTTGCAGGTCGTTTTCCCGAGCAGTCCGAGACAAACGCCGCCAATGCCCTGCTCCATTCAGAATTTCTTTATGGAGAGCTAAACTCTATCCCCAACGCTCGAGCAATCCTTGAAAAACTCAGTCAATCCTTGGTCAAAAACAACTATGGAACGGCTGATTCGGCTTTCGAGATTTACGACCCGTGGGAAACCTCGCTGGATTACCGCTATATTGCCGGCGATAACTTCCCGCTTTTAATATGCGCCGGGCCGGATAAAACCTTCGGAACCGCTGATGATATAAGCAATAGATAAAGATCATGAGAACGCGAACCAAACAATACGGTTTTACATTGACCGAGATGACGCTGGTCGTCGCCACGATCGCATTGCTGCTCGGCCTGGGATTGCCGGCGGTTCGCATGCTTATCCGCTCCTTTGAGTCCGATTCCGGGACCCGGAGCATGATCAACGCCGCCCTGTCCAACGCCCGCGCCGTCGCGGCAAGAGACCAGCGATACGCCGGTGTACGCTTTCAACAGGACTCGGACGGCCGCCAATACATGATCTTCATCGTGCACGACTTTGAGAAAACCGGTCTGAATCCGGGTTTCCGCGCGGTCGAAGGATCTAAGCCCATTAAGCTGCCTGAAAATTCCCGCGTCATGGATTTAATCGTAAGAACGAATCACGGCACAAGCTCGGCGAGCGCCGCCTCGCCGCTCGATGAGCCGCTGACTCAAGCCTATCTTGACGACACCTATTACCTGCGAGACACCTCCGCGTTCTCGATTGTGTTTTCTCCGAACGGCAAGCTCGTCACCCGCACGGTCCGGGTACGTAATCGAGATGGGATCTACCAGCCGGATAACGGAACGTCCGACCGGGTGTCCGCGGACAGTGTTTTTAACTCTCCGACCAATATCACGAATCTCGGCGTGGGACAATTCATTCAGGATGACTACGCTGATCTGGGTTTGGGCGCCGAATCAAGCCGAAACCGCTTTGTTATTTGCGACAAAAACCATTTTGACAAATTAGACATACGAGACAAATTTAACTATCTCAATAGATTGGAACTCATTTATATCAACCCCTATACAGGAACAATGATTCAGCCGGATTGAGAGGCTTATGAGAAGAAAGGAACAATATAAGGGTTTTTCTCTCGCCGAGGTCCTCATCGCCGTCGGCACATTGGCCATCGGGATGATCTTCATCGGCGGTACGTTCCTCACCGGCGTTTATTTCTCGACCCTCTCCACCGAGCGAACGATCGCGGCATCCGTCGCCGACGAAGCCTTTGCCAAGATCAGGTTATACGGCATCGATCCGGCGGATACGTCTCTGACGGCCGACCAACTCGTTCCTTTTGACACATTAAATACAACGATCACGGACGACGAATTTGCCTACCCTTCGACAAAGACGGCCACCGATAAGCAGTATTACTGGTCCGCCCTGTGTCGATCCATTCGTTCGGATCCGACGAATCATCTTGTCCAGGTCACCGTCTTTGCCAGTCGAAAGATCGGAAGCGCCACAACGTATCCGGGTGGAACAACCCGGCCCGTTCCCGTTAAAGTCGGCGTCTCAGCGTCCGGCGCCGGCAATCAAAACCAGCTTACAATAACAAACGCTGACGAACAATCGTATATCAATGGCGGATGTACGATCGCGGATAATGAGACAGGTTTGCTTTATCGTGTCATGCAACGTGATGACGATGCGCCCAACGTGATTACACTGGATAAAGCATGGACCGGTTCAACAACGGATTCAGTATGGGTCATCCCACCGCCCACCGGCGGAGGTAGAGCCCCCTGCATTGCGGTCTATCAGAAACTAATCCGTTTTTAGCCGCTCGAAACATCTGTACTTCGACGAAACATGAACGACAAACTGAAAATTTATAACGGTTTTACGCTAATCGAGCTTCTAGTGGCGATCGGGATTCTGGCGGTGGTCATCTCCTTTGCAGGACTGATCTTTAACGTCAGCATGGATGCCCATCGTACAGCGATGGCAAACGCCGAAATTATGCAGAAACTTCGAGCGATCACCAACCAGCTCAATACGGATTTCAGGGGCTTCAGCAAACAGGATGAAATCCTCGCCGTCTGGGTCGCCAGATCTCTTCCCGCGAATGCCGGCTATAAAGATAACGATCTGGACGGATATGAACGGTTCGATCGGATCATGTTTTTCACGAACGGTGATTTCCAATCGTACAAGGTGAATCCGCAAATCCGGGGAAACGTGGCGCGCGTCTGTTATCAGATCGCCAGAAAAAATAACGACCGGCCCGAGCAACAGGATCGAGCCGAACGCATCCTGGCCAGAACCCAGCACATTATGACGGCGGATTCGACGCTCGAAGGCTTCTTGGATCCGAACGATTTTAGCTCTACGGATTGGTTCGAGTGGAACAATAGATACGAGTACGACAAGATATCGCCGGAGACCTGGAAGCGAATCCCCTTTGAGGACAAACAGGACATGCTCTCCGTGATTACAGACACCAGGGTCGGATCGAGTTCGGTTGATGAACAGATCCGGGGCGCCTTTGTCGATCCGGCGGATGCGAACTCGATTCACATGCTTTTGTGCGAAGGTGTCGGGGAATTCAAAATCCAGGGCTGGTACGATGCCGAGCAGCGATGGCTGCCGGAGGTGGATCCGGACGGCGACGGGGACCTGGCCGATACGCATTTTTACGACCAGGACGATCCGAATACCCCCGGCGTCTTGTACCCCTTTCCTCCCTACGGAGGCGTGAAAATCAATCACTTCCCCGGCTATCCAAGAGAGGAAATGGATGAGGAACACTTTGGTTCGATCCCCGGACTCGGGCGAGCGCTGAAGTTCACCTTTACTCTTTTCGATTCCAAAGGGATTCTCAAAAACGGCAGAACCTTTACGCATATTGTTTATTTAGACAACTGAGCCGCTGCCAATGAAAATAGCAGACAGACAACTCGCGAAAGATACCCACCCTAACGGTTCCGCTCTGATCTTAGCCGTCGTTTTGACCAGCCTCTTAGCTATCGTGGGCGTCTTGTTTGTGATGGCGACCCGCGTGGACAAGATGGCGACGTCGGCCATTTCGGAGATGAAGGGTCTGGACTTTGCCGTCGAAACGGTCATCAACGAGATATCCCAGGAATTACTTCTGGACGTTCCCGGCATAGCGGGTGAGGAATATTACGATTATTACGATGCCAATGACCCCTGGCTGGCAAGCCTTCAGCCCTATCAGTCCGGCGGAGACTATTACTGGCAACAGATTACCGATCTTTACAACAGGTTGGATCCGAATCTGCAGGCAGATACGGTCCCGGAGTACCAGGATCCCGGCATTATCGGCGAGGGCGTCATCGCCGACGCCGACGGTGACGGCGTGGGCGATTCGCGATGGGTCGTCGTGCCGGATATCAGCAGCAGTAAGGGTGAACCGGTTTACGCCGCGATCCGGATTATCGACAACGGCGCGATGCTCAATGCCAATACTGCATTCACCTTCGATCCGAATGATCCGAATGTTTCCCTGTTGGAAATGGGCCGATCGAGCCCGTTGCGAATCAATCTCATGGCCCTCGCCGGCGCCCCGGGCCTGCCCCCGACAACAGCCGATTCTACAGACCTGCTCGAAGCCAGAGCCAATCCCGCTCTCGGTCTTAATCCGTACGATCTACAAACCTATGAAGAGAACGTCATCTGGCAATACGGCCAGCCGAATGGGCCTTATACTCCTTTCGATCTTTCGGACGAACTCGAGCTTCGGTACCGATTCCTGCTCAATCATGAGGATATCGATACGCGTATCGAACAGTGGGGAGGACGATTCAGGGCCAACGCCTTATCCACTCCCACCACCTCGCTGAATGCCTGGTTCGAGCGTATCGGTGACTCAAACATCTATGATCCGAACTATTGCTATCGGCATATTGCCACAATCCACAACATGGATCGAATCATCCATCCCGATGGAAGGATCTTGAATGGCGGAAAGATGATTAACGTCAACGTCGCGGATGAAAATCTGTTGTATGAGGCGTTGCGCCGGGCAATCCGAATCATCGAGCCGAACGGTGTCGCCCTCGACAACAGCGTAGCGGCGCAACTCACAGTAAACCTCATCGACCTGCGAGACGAGGATGCAGACGTTACGATCCTGTCATCCGATGAGACAACATACTACGGCACGGAAGCCCAGCCTTTTATTAGCGAAATCGGTGTTATCATCAGCGATACGGCTGCGGACAATCCGTCCAACAACCATTTTGCGATTGAGCTTTACAATCCATTCGACGTGGACATCCCGCTGAGCGACTTCAAGCTCGAGCTTCGGCGAGGCGGTGAACGCGTGAGAACAATCAACCTAACGGGTCATGTGATTGCAGACGGCAGCCGATTTGTCATCACCAACAGCTTTGATGCGTCGGAAGCGTTTGACGTTTCGAGCCTGACCTCAACCGGCGGCGGCAAAGAAGATCCGAATTTAATCCTGGCGACGTATGAACTTATTGAAGGATCCGATCCCCCCGCTTTTGAGTTAAGCGAGAAATTCGACATCTATCTGCTCAGGACGGTATTGACTGAAGATATCTACCTTGACCAACAATTAACGCAAGTGTCCTGGTTCGACCCGAATGACTCGAACGACGTCAATCCGTTCTATGGCCGGCCGGACACGAATTGGAATATCGTCTATCAGGAGATGATCCCCGAACCCAACAACACATTAGGCGCTGACAACCTGTTACCCGCAGATCGAACAAATTATAACTTCTATAATTTTGCCAATGCAACCGGGACGTTCGTATCCGTCGGCGACATCGCCAGGGCGTTGATCGTCGGCCCAAGCGAAGAGCCAAACGACATGATCGGTTACATACTTGCAGAGGAACCTCCCGAAGAAGAAATCCGGGTGAATCTGCAAAACCCGGTCTTCGCACCGATTTTCAATTATCTCACGGTTATCGACCCGGCTAACCACGGTCACCCGGTGTACGAAACCCGAATCAAAGGGCGAATCAACATCAACACCGCCCCCTGGTTTGTCCTCGCCCAGTTGCCCTGGATGATGCCCGAAACGGCACGGGGCATTGCTGCCTATCGGGACACAATCGCCGGGGCTTTCGAAGGGATAGGGACGCTGATGCAGGTTCCTCAAATGGGTTTCTATGCGTATGATGCCGCTTATGCGGACGTCGATCTGGACCAGTGGCCCGATCTGACGCCAAGCGACGGCGCCGTTAGTGACTTCGAGGAACGGGACATCATCTTCTCACGCATCAGCAACATTATTTCGGTGCGAAGCGACATCTTCACCGCTTATATCCTCGTCCGCATCGGCACAGACGGTCCTCAGAAAAGAGCGTTAGCCATTTTCGACCGCAGCCAAGTTTTCTCCCCGGATGATAAAGTGAGGATCATCGCCCTCCACTCCATTCCCGATCCGAGGTAACGAATTTTCGATTGCCGAAAATCGTCAATGTTTTAGCATTTCTACGATTTCCGGATGCACTTTTTCGCTGGCCGTTAGAATCGGAAACGCCTCTCCCGAATATCGATCCAGATCGATAGGGAGAATTCTCTGCCCCTGCCAATCCGTTGTGACGGCGCCCGCCGCCTCGGCGATAACAAGCCCCGCGGCAAAGTCCCACAGCTTGGGCGTATTTGCAATCGTGGCGATCAGGCTGCCCTTCGCGACATACGCCAATTGCAGAGCCGTCGTACCGAGGTTGCGAAATCTCGTCTGTTGTATAAGTTCGCAGGTCCACGCCGGAACGCCGTCCTCAAAATGACTATCCAGCCCTACGCTGGCAAATTTATCCATCTCGTCCTGGCTGGCGGTGATTCGCCGGCCGTTGAGCTGGGCTTCGCCGCCCACGACGGCGGTGAACATGGATTCCGTGGCCGGCTCGAAAATGACGCCGATGATCGGCTCGCCTTCGTACATCACTCCGATGCTCACCGCAAAGAGCAACATGCGATGGGAGAAGTTATTGGTTCCGTCAATCGGATCGATGACCCACCAGATCAAATCCTCCCCGCGCGGGGGCTGCTTAAACAACTTACCTCCATCCCCTTCCTCGCCGATGAAGCCGTGATCGGGATAGTTCTCTTTGATCCGGTCGATAATGATTTTCTGACAGCGTGCGTCCGTCTGCGTAACCAGTTCCGTGGCACTTTTTAAGGACGTCTTCGTGTAGTCGATCTCCTCCATCGCCCGCTGACCCGCCAATCGCGCGGCAACGATAGCCGTCTCCAACATCCTGCTCAAATCTTTCTGCTCTAATACCATATCGTTCTCGTCCGTTTCCAGTCTTGACATGATGATTGCACCGGGCTATTCTAACGCCGTGATGCAAACAAGCCAACAAAATTCCGTTAACAGAGAACGGAAGGAGGAAAACGACGGCCGAGAGACGAGGAACGAGGGACGAGAGAGGCTAAGCCCCTCGTCCTTTCCTCCATCGTCCGTCGTCCATCGCGGCATCAGGTCACGGGCGACGACCCGACAGCGGCTCATTGCCGCGCTCCTCTGTGCGGCGATCGTGGTGTTCTTCGGCATCTTTGCCGTGGCGGGACATTACCAGGCCGATATGGGCCGCTGGCTCGGTTATTGCGGATTCCAACAAACGACCGGTTTGCCGTGCCCGACCTGCGGAATGACGACGGCCACGCTGACCTTCGCCCAAGGCAGAATCGTCGAGGCTTTCTACATTCAACCGGCCGGAGGATTGCTGTGCTCGGTCATGGCCGTCGTTGCAATTTTGGCATTCGCCGTTGCGGTTTCAGGTATCTATTTTCACTTCATCCGGCGTTTTTTCGCCGAGGTCAAAATCCGGTACATGGTCCTCGCCCTTTTTTTCATTATTACCGCCGGCTGGGCCGTTACCCTCGCTCGAGCGCTGGCGATGAAGATGTGATTGCATCTTGCATTGTCCCCGCCACAAACAAGGTGATTTTCCTTGACGAAGAACAGCTCAATGTGGTATAAATAATTATCCGAATCAGCTTTTCTTTTTTCGGCCGGTGAGAATGCGTTCGTTTGCCGTGGCTTTGGTTCATCTTATCGGCTTTTTGGAGAAAGGAGGTGGCACCCAATCGCTATCAATGTCCCCGACACAGGTTAATGATGTGCATGCTAATAGAAAGTGTAATGGGCAATCCTTAATTAAGAATCTATTTGAAGGAGGTTTTTATGTGTAGAAAATGGTTCTTTGCCACTTTTTTGGCTTTCATGGCAGGTCTGACGATGTCACACACCGCACAAGCCGAGCTTCTCGGCTGGTGGAGATTTGACGAAGGCTCCGGACTCACCGTCAACGATTATTCCGGCAACGAAAACCACGGCACCGTGGAGGGAACCCCCGAATGGGGATCCGGCCCGGCAGGCTTTGGCGGAGCGCTCGATTTCAGCCAGACCCAAGGCGCCTATTGCGGCGTCTTCGACCCGACGGGTGGAACGGGAACGTTTACTCTTACATTTTGGTGTCTATGGGACGGGTCTCAGAGTATTCAGCACTTTTGTACGAAGTCCAATGGATGGGGCGCCGATACCGCGATGTTCCAGATCGAGGTTAAAGGAGGCCACAGTGATCAGGCGCGTGTTGATAGACTCCATCTTGCGCGATCAGGCTCTCCGCAGGCCGTCCTTCACCTGATCCCTCACAACGAATGGTGCCATAATGCCCTGGTTTTCGATGGCACGAACGCCACGGGTTATTTCAACGGCGAAGATTTGGAAGGTCCGCAGCCCACCGGCATCGGCCCGAACGTGGATGCCCCCATCATCCTCGGCGCCAGTCATTCCGCCGAGGGGAGGACGTTTATGGGCCTCATGGATGACGTTCGCATTTTCAGCGAAGTTCTTCCTGCGGAACGGATTCGGTCTATTATGGCGGGCGGCGGCTTATCCTATCCATATGCGTTCGGACCCGATCCGGGCGACGGCGCCCTTCATGAAGATACCTGGATCACAATTTCATGGAAACCGGGGGATTTCGCGGTTTCACATGATGTGTATTTGGGAGAAGATTACGATGCCGTGAACGACGCCACGCGGGATTCGGACGTCTTTCGGGGCAACCAGGCCTCCCTCTTTTATGTCGCCGGCTTCCCGGGATTTGCCTATCCGGATGGCCTTACGCCGGGAAGAACCTACTACTGGCGCATCGACGAGGTCAACGACGCCGATCCGAACAGCCCGTGGAAAGGGCCGATCTGGAGTTTCTCGCTTCCGCCCAAGACGGCCTACGCTCCCGTGCCCGCGGACGGCGACGAAATTGGAGAAACGACAGCAACCCTGACCTGGACACCCGGCTACGGTGCGAAATTGCATACCATCTATTTCGGTGAGGAGTACGATCAGGTTAATAATGCTACCGTAGGCATTCCGCGCGGAACGGCGGATTATTCTCCCGGCTCACTTGAGCAAGAGAAGGTGTATTACTGGCGGGTGGATGAATTCGACGGCTTCGGCACGTATAAAGGCGACGTCTGGACCTTCACAACACCCGGTGCCGTCGGCAATCCGCAACCGGCCAACGGCGCTACTGACGTCGCAATGGCAGCGGTCTTAGGCTGGACGGCGGCGGCTAATGCGACGTCACATCAAGTGTACCTCGGATTGGACAAGGAGGCCGTGCGCGGCGCCGATACCGGCTCGCCCGAGTACAAAGGCTCTAAAACGCTTGGAGCGGAAAGCTATGACGCCGGGCTGCTCGATCTGGATACGACATATTATTGGCGCGTGGACGCCGTGTATAACGGCAATCCTGTCAAAGGACCCGTCTGGACCTTTACGGTCGGCGATTATCTTCTGATTGAGGATTTCGAGAGCTATACGGATGACGATGCCGCCGGCCTGGCGATTTGGCAAACATGGATCGACGGCTTCGGCGTCGCCGACAACGGCGCTCAGGTCGGTTATCTGGTTCCCCCGTACTGTGAGCAAACAATCGTCCACGGCGGCTCCCAATCCATGCCTCTGCTGTACGTCAACGAAGCCGGCGTATCGAATTCAGAAGCGGTGTTAACCTTGGCTACATCGCGAGACTGGACGATTGCCGGTGTCGGGGAATTGTCGATGTGGTTCCGCGGCGACTCGGCCAACGCGGTTGATCCGTTGTATGTGGCGGTCTCCAACGCCGCCGGCGGACCGGGAATCGTAACCCACGATGATCCCGATGCGGCCACAAAAACGTCCTGGAAGCAATGGCGGATTTCGCTACAAGCTTTCGCCGATCAGGGGATCAATCTGACGAATGTGGATGAGATCGCTATCGGCTTAGGCAACAAAGGCGGCGCGGCAGCCGGGGGTACAGGGACGATGTACATTGATGACGTCCGGCTTTACCGACCGTAAAAGTGAGTTGAAGCATATCAAGTTTTAGTCATCGGATGATTTTATTCGGGGCCCATACCGATCATTCATGGTTCGGTACAGGCCCTTTTCTATTTTGAGGTCCGTGCGATTGATTTAGCTCAACTTCCGCGCGGCGATGCTCGTCTATGTCATGACGAGCCGGTTCGTCGATCCGAGGACGAGATACTTCAATTCCCATAAGATCACCTTCCCGACGGCCACAAACTATACCCCTGAATTGATCGACTATGCCATAAAGGCTGTGGAAAAACTGTACGGAAAGGGATTCTTGTACAACAAGGACGTCGTGATTTTCAGCGACCTCGTACCGCAGAATAAGACACAGGGAAACTCCCTGGATATGATCGACCGGCAAAAATCGCAAAGGTTGATGCAAGCCGTTGACGCGATCAATACCCACCTGCCCGACAGCGCCTTACGATGGGCCGCCGAGGGCATCCACCAGCCCTGGCGAACCAAATTCGCCAAACGCTCGAAGCGATACACCACCCAGTGGGACGAACTGGTCGAAGTAGCGTTGTAGGACAAGGAAGGATATCAGGATAACAGATTATCAGGATGCAGAATACCCAAAAGACCAAGATATCAGTGCCGCTGTGCCTGCGGCGCCATTTGGATCAACATGTCGGTCCCTGAGAATAAGTTATAGCCAAGTGGCTGCCCAGGGACTTATTTCTTCCCACCATTCTGTGGGTGTAATAATTTTCAACGGTATTTCTTTCAAAGAATCACGATACTTGAGGATGGTTTGCCAGTCTCTAGTGCAAAAAGCATCACATCGATATACGACAGCATCACATAGCAGTATCCGATCTTCAAGTTGTGGCAAAACATCGAGGCTTCCTGATGCAAGAAGACCGATTCGAACCTCTTCAGCTTCTATAAAAGAAGGGAGGTTATCCATTGCTGTGACAATCTCTCGCCAACAATACCAAAGCTCAAAGAACCAACACTCAAGCTGATGGCTCCGGTTGAAATCATTGGTCTTTGTGACCTCCCTATAGGTCTGAGGTGAAATTGCAAACTGCCAGAAAGCACGTTGACCAGTAGCAAAAATACCGATAAGAGCTTCAATATCTCTCTGAACTCGCAAGGAAAGACCTTCAGGTATCTCACCACCATTATGTATCTGCTCGCCATAGTCAAGAGCGAGATTGATGACACTTGTATCGAAGAACACACGACGCGGTATTGAGAAAAAGGAATTTGTTTCCATTCGCTGGACGCCAACAAGTTAATACATAGCTTTATTGTTACTATTCACTATGATAAACAGGTATCTGTCAATTGCCAATATAAATGAATTCTTGCCTCCATGAGGATGATATATGAAAAGTAAGGTTTATATAGGCATCGCGGGTTGGTCGTATCCGGATTGGAAGGGGATTGTTTATACCGATTCCAAAATCGATCAGCTTGAGTATGTCAGCCGGTTTGTGGATTGTGTTGAAATTAATAGTACGTTCTATCGGCCGCCTTATGAGAAGACGACGAGGTCGTGGCTAGAGAGAACATCTAAAAAAGCGGACTTTTTCTTCACGGCTAAGCTCCATCAGGATTTTACGCATCGGGGTAAAATGGATGCTGAGATGATCGGGTATTTTCATAAAGGTTTCGAGCCGTTCCTGGAAAAGGGCAAGCTAAAACATCTGCTGGCACAATTTCGATATGATTTTGTCGATAGTGAAGATAACCGAAAGCAGTTGAGACGGATCGTGGAGAATTTTTCGGATGCGTTTAATTTGGCCGTGGAAGTCCGGCATAAATCATGGCAGGAAAAAGAAGGATTAGAATTTCTGGAAGAGTTGGGCGTTTCTGTTTGCAATCTCGATTATCCGACGACGTGGAATTCCTTTAGTATGGAGCATTGCACGATCGGCCCGTCCGGCTATTTCCGAATGCACGGCAGAAATAAAGAGAAATGGTTCAGCAAGGCCGGGCGGGATGAAACCTACGATTATTTCTACAACAGCAACGAATTATCCGGCATCAAAAAGAGGATCGAGAAACTGACCGAGGCCTTTGAAGTTTTGACGGTGATCGCCAACAATCACTATCGCGGTGCGGAGCTGGCCAATGCCATTGAACTGAAGGGCTTGTTGACCGGGCAAAAACAACCTGTGCCCGAAGGACTTTTGAAGACGTATCCCAGCCTGGAATCCATTGCCCTTAGTTCAACGGAAAAATTTCCGGATAAGCTCTGGGGCTAAGAACGCGGAATTTCAACTCTTGCTTTTTCTATCATGTCGGCTAAAATGCGCTCTTTATGATTGAAAAGGAAGGCTTTTTCACGGAGTTAAGAAAATGATTAAGATTCTCATTACAGACAAACTGGCCCAGGAAGGTATCGACCTGCTCAATTCGATGGAAGGCGTCGAAGCCGTCGTTAAAACCGGCATCAGTGAGGATGAGCTTGCCCAGATTATCGGCGAGCATGACGGCCTGATTATCCGAAGCGGTACGAAAGTAACGGCCAAAGTGCTTGAAAATCCGGGAAAACTCAAGGGGATCGCCCGAGCCGGGGTGGGCGTCGATAACATCGATATCCCCGAGGCCACGCGCAAAGGCATCCTCGTGATGAACACGCCCGGCGGCAATACGCTCAGCGCCGCCGAGCATACGTTGGCCTTGATGCTCTCGATGAGTCGAAACGTCGTCCCGGCGTGCAACAGCCTCAAGGGCGGGGCCTGGGACCGGAAAAAATATATGGGCAACCAGTTAAACAATAAGACACTTGGCTTGATCGGTCTCGGTCGGATCGGTATGGCCGTGGCGACCATGGCCAAAGGTTTCAATATGAACATCCTGGGGTACGATCCGCTTGCCGCTCCGCCCGATGCTGAAAAGATGGGCATTAAAGTCTGCGACGACCTGGAGGACATTTTCAAACAATCCGATTACATCAGCGTCCACGTGCCGAGGAACGAGCAAACACTCAATATGATCGGCGCCGAGCAAATTAACATGATGAAGCCCTCCGTCCGACTGATCAATTGCGCGCGTGGCGGGATCATTAACGAGGATGCGATCTATGACGCGCTCGCCCAGAATCGTATTGCGGGTGCGGCTTTGGACGTCTTTCCGAAAGAGCCGCCGGAGAACACACGCTTTAGCGAAGCCGCGCAGTGCATTGTGACGCCGCACCTGGGCGCCAGCACCGAGGAAGCTCAAATTGAAGTGGCGGTCGAAGCGGCTCAAATCCTTGTCGATGCCATCAAAGGCCATTCCGTTAAGAATGCGCTAAACGCTCCTTCCACGACCGGAGCATTACCGCCGATCGTCGATCGGTATGCGATGCTGGCCCAGCGAGTGGGCATGGTCCTCAGCACGATCGCACCGGGTCATATCAAAAACGTTCAGGTCCAGTATCGCGGGTCCATCGCCGTGCTGCCGACGGAATCCGTTACCCTCAACTTTGCTGTCGGGCTGCTCCAGAAGCATTTTGAGATGCCGCTGAATATGGTCAACACGCCTGTTCTGGCCAAAGAGCGCGGCATTAGCATCGACGAAACCAAGAATCCCGAGGTCAAAGATGTCGCCGCGAGTTTCAGCGCCAAGGTCGAAACGGACAAAGTCACGCGCACCGTGACCGGCTCGGTCTTCGGTGGATCGCGACTGCGGATTATTGAGATTGACGGATTTACCATTGAAGTGGCGCCGCAGGGAACGGCCCTGGTTATCTTCAACGACGACAAGCCCGGTGTCATCGGCTCCGTCGGCACGGTTTGCGGCAAATATGCAATCAATATTTGCACGATGGGCGTAGGCCAAAAACCGGAAGAGCAAAAAGCCATGCTCGCCGTCAGCTTAGACAAGGAACCCGACGCCAAAGCCGTTGAAGAGCTCGCCGCACTTGAGTTCGTGAATGAGATTTACGTCTGCAAGCTGGACTAAATGGACAGGAACAAGCAAGAAACCGCCGGCAGGCAAATAAGGTCGATCACCTATCTCAGTATTGCAGCCAATATTGGCCTGTCATTGGTCAAAGCCGGGATCGGTCTGTTCGCCGGCTCACTGGCTTTAATCGCGGATGGGCTTCATTCATTGTCCGATGTCGCGACCGACGCAGCCGTCCTGTTAGGCCTAAGATTGGGTTCAAAGGCGCCCGACCAGAGCCATCCTTACGGCCACGGACGGGCGGAGACGTTTTCGGCGGGGATCGTGGCTTTGATTCTGATCCTTGTAGGCGGAGCGATGATTTACTACGCCACAATGGCTATCGCCAGAGATGAAACGACCGTTCCACGCATCGAAGTGCTCGCGGCCGCTGTTATTTCAATCATTGCCAAGGAGTGGCTCTATCGAGCCACGCGCAAAGTCGCGATTCAATCGCACAGCCCCGCACTCTACGCCAACGCCTGGCATCATCGCAGCGATGCATTGAGTTCCGTAGCGGTCGCGATTGGATTCATCACGTTAAGATTCGGTTTCGATCATGGCGACCAGGTGGCCGCCATGACGGTCGGCCTGATGATTATCTGGGTGGGCGTCAAGGTCATTGGCGAGGCGATGCGCGAGTTGGCGGAGAGCGCCGTTGATTCGGATACCAACGAACGCATTACGAGCATTATCAACGCCAATGCATCGATACGCCAATGGCACAAACTCCGTACGCGCACCGTAGGGCGGGAAATCTTTCTCGACCTACATATCCTCGTTGATCCGGACTTGAATATCACGGCCGCGCATGAAATTGCGGAGGGCTTGGAAAAAAACATGCATGAACAAATTATCCGCCCGATCAATATCACCATTCACATCGAGCCGGATACCCCCGAACTGAGAAAATAGTCTCCAAATTGACGATCTTTGCATTCCGGCCCAAAGATACTTTTTGGGAATTTTTATTTGACTCCTAAACACGCGCGTTATAATCGGCTTATAGCGGACCAGGCCATTGGTGCTTATGGACCGTCAAAATTTTAGGAAAGGAGTCTGAAAATGTCATTCATAACGGATGTGCTCAATCAAACTCGACCTGACAGCGTTCACGATATCTCCTGCCGGCCGGATCGCCAAAGCTACTTTTCTTCGCCCGTGGACTGGAGAGACCAGGTTCTTTATTTTCTGTTAGTGGACCGCTTCAGCGACGGCCGAGAGGATACCCGTCCGCTTTTGGACAAGTCGAAACTGCAAGCCGCTCGCCCAACGTTGCCCAACGGCCAGCCCTGGCGCTGGGACAACTGGGCCAAGTCCGGTGCGGAGCGCTGGCAAGGCGGCACGCTCAGAGGGGTCCAAACCAAGCTGGGTTACCTGAAACGGCTCGGCGCCACAACGATATGGTTGAGTCCCGTGTTCAAACAACGTGGGCATTTGAATTCCTATCACGGCTACGGCATCCAGGATTTCCTGGACGTCGATCCCCGATTCGGCAGTCGGCAAGACCTCGTCGATCTCGTGGCGGCGGCGCACTCGGAAGGCCTGCGCGTCATACTCGACGTGGTTTTCAATCACTCAGGTTCAAATTGGCTCTACCGCCCCGACACGCCCGGCGGGATTCATGAAGCTCACTACAAACCGGACGGCCGGTACCCGTTCGGCGCCTGGCGCGACGGGCAGGGAGGAGGCATTCCCGATATCACCGGACCGGAAGACGGCGTCTGGCCGACCGAATTGCAGGACCAGGAGTGTTACACCCGGGCGGGAACCGGCGATCTCGGCAAGGGCAAAATCGACGACCCTCAGGCCGAGCACAAGCGATCGGATTTCTGCGATCTGAGGGATTTCAATCTCGACGAGGTGTATCTGTTAAGCGACCTCTCACGTTGTTATAAGTATTGGATCGCTCTGACAGACTGCGATGGATTCCGCATCGATACACTCAAACACGTCCCTTCAGAACAGGCTCGGAATTTCTGTGGCGCCATCAGAGAATTCGCCGCCAACCTCGGAAAACAGAATTTCTTCCTCGTCGGCGAAATTGCCGGCGGGGATTATGTCCAGAACTTCTACCTCGACGCCCTCAAGCACAACCTTACGGCGGTGCTGGATATCGGTGAAATGTGCCCCGTGCTCAACGACGTGGCCAAGGGATTGAGATATCCAGGAGACTATTTTGCCGGCTTCAAACCAGGCCAAAACGGCATGGGATCGCATCGAAACGTCGGCGAGCGTCATGTGTCCATCCTCGACGACCACGATCACGTTTACAGCAAGAAGATTCGATTCTCCAGTGAAGCGACGTGCGATCATCAGGTTATCGTCGGCGTGGCCTTGCAGCTCTTTACACTCGGCATTCCGTGTCTTTATTACGGAACAGAAGCGGCGATGGGCGGGCCGGAAGCATCCGAGAGGAAATGGCTGCCGAATTGGGGAGGCTCGGATTGTTACCTGCGCGAAGCCATGTTTGGCCCGGCCCATCCCAGGGCCTCCGGTACGAACGGCTTCCATGACATCGATATCGACCTGCCCGGCTTTGGCGCGTTCGGAACCGCCGGCCATCACTGTTTCCATGAGAACGCCCCTCTGTATCGGCGAATCGCCGCGGCAACGGCCCTTCGCAGCCAACATCCGGCGCTTCGTTGCGGCAGACAATATCTGCGTTGTATCTCTTTCTTGAATAAACCGTTTGACTTCTATGGGCCCGGTGAAATCATCGCGTGGTCGCGTATCCTGGACGATGAGGAATTGCTCTGCATTGTGAATGCTCATGGCAAGCAGTCGCGTGGAGCCGACATTATCGTGGACGCGATCCTCAACTCCGGCGGTACGGGCACGATGACGGTAATGCTCAATACGGCCCAGATCGCCGAGAATGGCGGATTTGCAGGTTCGCACCCGGTCGGCTCGACGGTTGACGTACACCGGACGGCAGAGGGCAGGGCCTTCGTGCAAATTCGGGACCTTCCACCGGCGGAAGTCATTGTGCTGGCCAATCACCCATAATTATTTCATAGCAAGACAAGGCTTTACAAGTAAACGTGGGATCAGTACACTATCCTTCTTTGTTGGATATTACGTTTTCTTGAGAAGGTCATTGCTATGAGTCTTAAACACTTTTTTAATCCACAATCAGTGGCAATCGTCGGTGCCTCAAGCACCAAAGGAAAAGTCGGCTACGAGATCCTCAAGAGTATGATCGATGCCGACTATGAGGGGAAAATCTTCCCCGTTAATCCGAAAGCTCAACCCATCGAAGGGCTGGAATGTTACCCGAACCTCAAATCCATCGGACACAAGCCCGATCTCGTTATCATTATCGTTCCGGCTAAGATCGTTCCGACGGTCATGGAGCAATGTGCGGACGTCGGCACCAAATCGGTCATCATCATCACGGCGGGTTTTAAAGAAATCGGCAAAGAAGGCGATGAGCTGGAGAAGAAAATCGTCAAGATCGCCCGGCGGGCCGGGATCCGGCTGATCGGACCCAATTGCCTCGGCGTGATCGCCCCGGGGAACAAGTTGAACGCCAGTTTCGGCGGGGATCTTCCGGCCGTTGGATCGATCGGGTATCTGTCCCAATCCGGCGCCCTGCTCACGGCCATCCTCGATTTGGCCAACGCGAACGACATCGGATTCAGCAAGCTGGTCAGTATCGGCAATAAGGCGGATGTGGACGAATTGGACGTGATCAAGGCGCTGGCCGCGGATCAAGATACGAAAGTCATCGCCGGCTACCTCGAGAACATCAGCGACGGGAACCAATTTGTTCGGGAAGCCGAAGAAATCTCTCACGATAAACCTATTCTGCTGATCAAATCCGGCGCCACCGACGCCGGGGCCAAAGCCGCTTCCTCGCACACCGGCAGCCTCGCCGGGGCGGAGGTCGCGTATGAATCCGCTTTCGAGCGCGCCGGGATCATCCGGTGCAATTCGATCAAGCAACAATTCGATTACGCCCAGGTGTTCGCTCATCAGCCCCTGGCCGCCGGTCCGCGCGTCGCCGTCATCACCAATGCGGGCGGTCCGGGCATCATGGCGACCGACGCCATCGAGCAGCAGGGGTTGATCTTCACGAGATTTACGGACGAGACGATGAAGAAATTATCCTCCCAGCTCCCCGCCGCGGCGAACCTGTATAATCCGGTCGATGTTTTAGGAGACGCCCTCGCCGACCGCTATGAGTTTGCCCTCGACGTGGTGCTGGACGATCCCAATGTGGATATCATTCTGATTCTCTTGACGCCGCAAGCCACCACCGAACCGTCGGCGACGGCCGAGGCCATCGTCCGGATCGCCAAAGAAAAACCGACGAAACCCATCCTGACCTGCTTCCTCGGGGCCAGCAAGATTTACGACGCTGTCAGAACGCTGCGCCGGGGCAATATCCCGCAAATCGATTCCGCCGAGAGCGCCGTCGAAACGGCCAAAGTCATGGCCGATTATGCCCGATGGCGATCCAGGCCCAAACGAATCGTCAAGCTCTTCCCCGTGAACCGCCGGAAAGTGGAGAACATCATCGAAAGACACTTCCGGCAAGGAACGCGTGAAGTGGCGGAGAATGAATCGAAGGAAATCCTCGAAGCCTACGGCTTTGTCACACCGAAAGGATCCATCGCCACAACCGCCGAGCAAGCGGCCAGTATCGCCGAGCAACTCGGCTTTCCCGTCGTGCTGAAGATTTGGTCGCCGGACATCCTGCACAAATCGGATGTCAACGGAGTGCAGATCGGCCTCAGCAGCACCAAGGCGGTCAAAGACGCTTTCGATCTGATGATGTACCGGATCCCAAAGAAGCTCCCCGAGGCCCACATCCTCGGCGTGCTGGTCCAGGAAATGTGCCGCGGCGGAAGGGAAGTTATCCTCGGTATGAAGCGCGATCCGCATTTCGGCCCGCTGATGATGTTCGGCATGGGCGGCACGATGGTCGAGGTGCTCAAGGACGTGTCCTTCTATCTGGCGCCGTTAACGGGCGAAGAAGCCAAACAGATGCTCCTAAGCACCAAGACCTATCAAATGCTCAAAGGCGTCCGCGGCGAGGAGGGCGTCGATATCGACGCGATTGCAGAGGGCTTGCAGCGGCTCTCCCAACTGGTGACCGAATTTGACCAAATTCAGGAACTGGACATTAACCCGTATGTGGTCGGTCCACAAGGAACAACAGCGATCGCTGTCGATGCCAGAATTAGTGTAGAAAAGGTTTAGAAAGAGATGGAGTTATGCAAGAATTTGATTGGAAACAAAAATATAAACAAAAGATAAAAAACGCACAGGCGGCGATGAAGCTCCTTAAGCCCGGCAACAGTATCTTTATCGGCACCGGCTGCGCTCAGCCGCAGCATCTCGTTAATGCCCTGGTCGATTATTCCAGTAAGATCTATGACGCCCACATCATCCACCTGTTGACCATGGGCTCGGCGCCCTATGCCGACGAGCGATTCCGCGAAAAATTCAAGATGAACAGTTTCTTCATCGCCGACAACGTTCGGGACGCCTTTTCGAAAGGGGTCGGCGACTATACGCCTATCTTCATGTCCGAGATACCGCATGAATTCGAGTCCGGGAGAATCCCCGTCGATGTCGCTTTAATCAGCGTTACGCCGCCGGACGTGAACGGCCTGTGCAGCCTCGGCGTCTCCATCGATATCGTCAAATCCGCCGCCGCCAATGCCAAGTATGTCATCGCCCAGGTTAACACGAACATGCCCCGGACATACGGGGATTGTTTTATTCACGTCAATGCCATTGACGTTTTGGTTCCTCACGATGAAGATATCATCGAGATTCCGATCCCGAAATCGGATGAGACGTTGCGCCGGATCGGTCAAAATATCGCCCGGCTTGTCGAGGACGGCAGCACGATCGAGTGCGGCATCGGGCGTATCCCCCAGGCCCTCGCGGAATTTCTCAAAGACAAGAAAGATCTCGGCGTGCATACGGAAATGTTCAGCGACTGGATTATCGACCTCATCGAGTGCGGAGCGATCACCTGTTCAAAAAAGACCCTGAACCGCGGCAAAATCATTGCGAGCTTCTGTATGGGCTCCAAGCGTCTCTACGAATATATCGATAACAATCCGTTCTTCGAGTTCTATCCCACCGAGTACGTTAACGACGTGGTTATCATCAGCCAGCATGAAAAAATGGTAGGCATCAACGTCGGTCTGGAAATCGACCTGACGGGCCAGGTCTGCTCGGATTCGCTCGGCTATCAATTCTACAGCGGTATCGGCGGACAGGTGGATTTCATTCGCGGCTCTGCACGCAGCAGAGGTGGAAAAGCCATTATCGCCATGCCCTCGACGGCCAAGAAAGGACAGCTCTCTCGCATCGTGCCGCGTCTGACCGAAGGCGCCGGAGTCGTAACCACGCGAGGTGACGTCCACTACGTCGTCACCGAATACGGCGTCGCCTACCTGCATGGAAAAAGTATTCGGGAACGCGTGCTGGACCTGATCCATATCGCCCACCCGAAATTCCGAAAAGAGCTGATCCAGGCCGCGAAGGCGCAGAACTATCTCTACGAAGACCAGATCGAACTGGCCTGGGAAGACCATGTCGCGTATCCGGAAGAGCTCGAGCGGTATGAGACGTTGCGGGACGGGACGGAAATCTTCTTCAGACCCATCAAGCCCACCGACGAGCCGGCCCTTTCGGAAATGATGTACTCGCTGAGCGAACAATCGGTCCGAACCCGTTATATGACCCATACCATGGCGTTCCCCCATCGCGACATCCAACGCATCACGAATATCGACTACCTGCAGGATGTCGCCATTGTCGGCGTCGTGCCGGGCGTTTCGGATGAGGAAATCGTCGCTATCGCCCAATACTTTCTCGATCCGAAGACCCAGTCGGCGGAAGTCGCCTTCGTCGTGCAGGACGAGTGGCAGCGCAAGGGAATGGGGACCTTTCTTTTGGATTACATCACGCAAATCGCAAGGCAGCGCGGCGTCAGGAAATTCTGGGCGAAAGTCTTGCCGAATAATGAGCCGATGCTCACGATTTTTCACAACTCCGGCTACAAGATCAACATCACGTTCGACGGTGACGCTTACGATATCACTTACGACATAACGAAAGACGAACTCTGAGGAGCGAGGGATTTTGACGACGAACAAAGCTGCGTTCATATATTCCCCGGAATTGGAAAAATACAGGTACCCCCGGGAGCATCCCTTTAACACGGTCCGGGCCAAACGCGTCCGTGAAACGGTAAACGCGATGGGATGGCTTTCAGGAAACGATATCCGCGAGGTCGCGCCGAAACCCGCCGAGCGAATGGTGCTCAAGAAACTTCATACCGCCCGCTATCTCCATGCGCTGCATGCCGCCTCACGGGGACGCTGGACGCCCGAAGCGCTCGAGATGGGAATCGGCACGGAGGATTGCCCCATTTTCAAAGGCCTGTACGAATACACCACTCTGGCAACCGGAGCGACCCTCGTCGGCGCCGACCTGATCCTATCGGGCCAAGCCGATACCGCCTTCAATCCTTCAGGCGGCTATCATCACGCACACCCGGAACAGGCCGGCGGTTTTTGTTACATCAACGATGTAGCTCTGGCCTGTATCGTGCTGGCCGAACACGAAAAGCGCGTCTTCTATCTCGACGTGGACGTTCATGCCGGCGACGGCGTCGCCGACGCATTCTACGACCGCTCGGACGTGATGACGATGTCGTTCCATCAGAATCCGAAAACGCTTTTTCCCGGGACCGGATTCGAGGATGAAATCGGAACCGGCCCCGGCACGGGCTATTGTGTGAATGTCCCCCTTCCGGTGGGGACGTATGACGAAGCTTACATCAAGGCCTTCAAAGCCATCGCCCTGCCGCTGATCGCCGCGTATGATCCGGACGTCTTTGTCTTCGAATTAGGCGCCGATGCGCTTGCGGGCGATCCGCTCGCCCATCTGCAATTAACCAACACCACCTACGTCGAAATCATCAACTATCTGTTAGGCTTCGACAAACCGATCCTCGCAACCGGCGGCGGCGGGTATCACGTCCAGAACACCGTCCGAGCCTGGTCTTTGGCTTGGAGCGTCTTGAGCGGCGCCCATGACGGCGACGATATGCACCAGGCCGCCATCGGAGGCGTGTTGCTCGAAAACACCGAATGGCAAGGCGGCTTGCGAGACAGAGCGCTGGCCGTTACCGAATCGCAACGTGAAACGGTCACGCCCGCCGTAGAAACCACCATAGAAAAAATCAAAACCAACATTTTCCCCATCCACGGACTTCAGTTCATGTGACATCGCGATCACAACGAGGCCGCATTTCCTTGATATCCGTTTGCATACCCTTAGAAATACGGCACATGATCGGAAGGTGACGGACACATTGCTTATGGATAATGTTGCACGAAAAAATTTAGAGCAGCCAAGGATAACGGCCCATTGCTTAGCGCGGCTTCTCCGATTCAGCCAGATATGGGAAACGCTCCCAGCACCATCGCCAATCCTTGTTTAAACCCGGGTCCGGCTGAAGCGTCTCTATGGGTAAATCCCCAACAAAGATCCTCCACGTTTCGCTGTGAAACCACTTATGTCGCTCCGCATGGCCGTCGGCGAAGCCGAACGTCGCCGACTTGCTGTGGAACGTAGCGAGCGCGTCGATCCATCGCGTGTCGATCCAGGGCGCAAAGCTCCAGCCGCCGTGATCGTAGTTGAAGTTGGGATTTTGGAACTCGCTTTCGACAAAAACATACTTCAGACTCGTTTGTCTGATCTCCTCCAGCTTTTTGGGAAAGTGCTGGTGACGGACCTCCGTCCAGGAATGAAATCCCTTCCTGGCCGCCGACAGGACATCCGGAATGATGTAACTGCGATAAAACCGCAGGTGCTCCTGGGCCCCGGTCTGATAGCGGTTATCGCCGGGGCAGTGATACATCTCGGGATCGCCGATATAGGAATATAGAGCGCCTCTTTTGATGCCGCGAAAGCGATCCTCAAGCAACGGCGTACCGCTAATGTACGACCCGGCCGCGTCGATCGGAGGCAAAACCCACATAGGGCTATCCAGACCACTTTGATTGACATGACCCCGGACAAGCCGGCTGTCGTTGTCGTCCGCGTACATCGTATAGGCCAGCACCAGGGACCGCTCGTTGGCCAGGCAATTCGCACTCCGTCCCAACTCCCTGGCGGCCCGAAGGGCGGGCATCAGAATGCCCATCAGTACAGCAATCACCGCGATAACAACGAGCAATTCGATGAGGGTGAAGCCTTTTCGGTCGAGCATAGCAATGCCCCTTCCTTTAGAACAAGATAGCTTACAATTCGTCAGTATGCCACACCTGATGATTATAGCAAATTCTTCGAGCCCATTGAAGCTCCGACCGTAAAGAAAGTGATTGATTCTGCAAAAACAACCCCTCACGCACATTCTTGCTCCAGATCAATATCGGGACTGAAAATGTAACGCCCGCCCGACAGATGAAACTCTGAATCGGATTCGCCATAATCCATGAGCGGCGAGTGAAATCCATCCGGCATAACGCATAGCTTGCTGTTTATCTTCGGCCTCAAGTTCAGGGCACGCGTTGAGCGTATCCTCCACGGATTTTCCCCCTGCCGGCATTTTCAGCGCTTTTTCTTGATCTCTCTGATCCATTCGCTTACAAAGGTCTCTGCAAACGGCTGATCCGAACCGAAGTGATGTTGCCTGGGGATAGAAATGAAAATTGCACAAAAATTAATACTTCTCTCTCTCACCATTCTCACCACGAGCTTATCCTGCACAGCCCAAAGGACAACCCCAAAGAAGATCACGCAATGGCCCAACACCGTCAAAGTCGCTGCGGTTCAAATTGGCGGCTACGATAAATGGCTCAAAAAGGATGAAGGATGCCATCCTGTTGAGCTCGTTGTCAAGTATATTGAAAGAGCCGCCGCGGAGGGCGTGCAATTGGTTGTTTTCCCCGAATATCACTTAGGTCGAATTGCCGTACCGGGGCCGCAAACTCGGGCCATAGCCAAAGCAGTGGCGGAAAACGAGATTTATGTCATTGTTGGTTGTTGGGAGGTCTTTAAAGACGAATCTTTTTCGAGTACGGCGTTGCTATTCGGGCGGGATGGCGAGATCATCGGAAAATATTATAAAACACACGCCGCGGTGGATACATATGACGAAGAACCCGCCTACTCCAAACCGCCGTCGGGAAAAGATCAACAGTGGTTTATCGAAAACGACCCGGAATGGATCATGAAAAGAGGCAACGACCTTCCCGTCTTCGATCTGGATTTAGGCCGGATCGGTATCCTGATTTGCTACGACGGCTATTTTCCGGAAACGTATAGCGTTCTTTCCCTCAAAGGTGCTGAAATCATCGTTTGGATTAACGGCCGAGGTGGAAGTATCCAGGATTATTATGTCAAAACCTTTATGGAACAGAACCTTGTTTCGATGATCTGCACGAATCAGAGCTATGGGGCGGGGACAATGCTGGCGCAATACCCGAATCGAATTGAGGCGATTTGCCGTCAAACGGGAGAGCATTATATTACGGCTGAATTTAATTTGAAGAGACTTCGCATGGGCCGAAAGAACAGCAGGAACTTTCAGCAAAGAAGGCCGGAGCTCTACAAAGAGATCATCCGTCCTCATCCAATATGGAAAAACTACAAGCACATCGACCAGTAAGCGTATAATAGTTTTATTCATAACATTACAACAGACTCACTCACAAGACTGCTATTTCCCCCCCTTTTTTCTTGCTTTGCCTGACCGATTCGCTTATAATTCGTATTAGCGTATTTCTGCGGAAAAGTTTGACATCGTGAAATTGATTGCTAGCGAGTTGAAAATGATGTCAAAGTTATTTTGACGCTTCTCAAAATAAAATCTCTTGAGAAGCGTTATCAAAAATACTAATAAATTACGTTAGGCATTATAAAAAGATATTATGAACTATAGGTTAATTGCAACCGAGGTTGGAGATCTCGTGAAATGGGATACATCCAACAACGAAATCTTACGTGTAGCGAAAGCACTATTCAGGTTTACTATTGAAGAATTTCCCAATGAAGCGATTACCTCATCAAGGGCGCAAATTGTTTATAATAGTATTCTATCACTAGCGAAACAACGTATGAACAACGAGGAGCGAAATCGACTCTTAGTGACATTCTGTAAGAGGATTACCCCAGATAAATACCAGGGAAAGTTGGCACAGATATTAGAGGAAGGACTCGGACCATCTCAGAGTGCTGATAAAGAAGCTCATGGTTTATTCACTACACTTGGTTTTCATCCTGAAATTATACAACACTGCAAGCGTCTTTTTGCTCAAAGTAATTATTTTCATGCAGTTTTCGAGGCTTGCAAGGTTTACAACAAAGCTGTCCAAGCCAAGGCATATAGCACAAGCAATGGCGAATCACTTATGATGAATGTCTGGGGCTGGGACAAGGGCGTCTTAAAGCTAACACCATGTAAAACAGAAACGGACAAGAATGTACAGGACGGGATTAAGTTCCTCTCGGCGGGTTTAATGCGAGCAATGCGTAACCCTACAGCACATGAACCAGCTTTGCATTGGCCGATCGATAAGCAAGATTGCTTGGATATGCTAAGCTTTATCTCGTTTCTATTTCGACAATTAGATAAATCAGTCTATTTCAAACAATGATAGAACTCATACTTAAATATTTAGCCTTTAAGGGATGGTGTAAATGATAGCCTATAGTCAATGTATTTGACGCTTGAGAAAAATATGGAATTAACTGAAGTTACAAGACGCGAGATAATAGACAGAATTATCATTTCTCATGAACCTTTTCATGGTGAACTGGACTTGATAACTTTCCTTAAGCGCGTATGGGATCTATCTTCTATGCCATCTACAGACCGTCGCTTTGTAGATGCAGAAGGCGACATCTGGCAGCATATGGTTAGGAACGATGACTGGTCTTATAGCGAATTACTTTATGGGCGTTTGAATCTAATTGGCTGTGATGATAATGTTTTTTTAAAATTTCTTGAGACATGTCTTCATCCTCTTGTTATACGAGATGAAAAAGATGCCAAGGAAGTCGCTGAAGAGTTCAATGAATTTCTATTACCTGATGGATATCGCTTAGAGATTAGATCAAAAATATCAGGAAGGTCCGTATATTCAGCAGTTAAGACTAATGCGCCTGGCCAGCTAATTGATGTTACTGAAGTATATGAGATTGTTCTTTCATTTGCTGGAGAGGATCGTAATTACGTGGAAAAGGTAGCTGCACATTTAAGGGACCATGATGTTCGATGTTTCTACGACAAATACGAAAATGTAACTCTGTGGGGAAAGGACCTAGCAGAACACTTAGATAAGGTCTATCGTTCAGCTCGTTTTTGCGTAATGTTTATCTCGACTCACTATGCAGAAAAGTTGTGGCCAAATCATGAGCGCCGTAGTGCGCTGGCACGCGCTGTTGAAGAAAAGGGTGAATATATACTCCCCGCGCGTTTTGATGGTACAAAGGTTCCAGGCATTTGTCACACTCTCGGATATGTTGATCTTCGATCAAAAACACCTGAAGAGCTTGGAAATATGATTCTCAGAAAGTTAGGTCGTGAACACAAGGATGTCTAACGTCAAGAAG
>Ga0272442_10000941_pt1 | contig 45071 bp, 37 predicted proteins | sample SSMForm2O_FD_200262 | JGI IMG/M metagenome (GOLD analysis project Ga0272442, IMG submission 200262) | Marine sediment archaeal communities from Little Sippewissett salt marsh, Falmouth, MA, United States - SSM-Form-2O | ecosystem: Environmental > Aquatic > Marine > Wetlands > Sediment ...
ACGCTACTGTGCCATATGCGTCTTCTGCTGTCTACTCCTCTTTTGCGAAAAAGTTTCGCCGCATCTTCTCTAGAACCCCGCCACCTGGCGGCTTTCCTCACTCATGCGTCAGGGCTGATAACAAAACCCCCGCGCTTCGAGCGCGGTGGCCTTCGCCGCATCCATCCTGTACTACTATCGGCCGACCGGCCGGGCAATCTCATAGTCCCGGAAATCCCCCGGATTCCCGGCATTTCCGTCCTCGGCGGCCCTGATGATGTTATGCATTTCCCGTGCCGTGACGTAGTGGACGAAGCACTCCGCACGCTCGCCGACATGCCGATGCATTCCCCGCATCGCCTCACCGAAAAGGACAGTGCGATTCTCCGGCACACAACCGTGAGTATGAGCCTTCAGGAACACCCATTCCGGCCGGCCGCGAACGTGGATATGCTGCCGTAACCAGAGATCCACCCGGCCGGGTGACGGCGGATTCATGCCCGTGATCGCAGCCGTATCAAGCCTCGGCAGTACCCCAAACTTCCGCCTGCGCCAGTCCAGGGCCAGGGGCCCCGGTATGAGAAGTAGGGGTGCGGGAGTGTGTGGGGCTGGGGGTGTGGGAGTATGGGAGTCCGGGAGTTCGGGGCCCTGGCCGGCCGTGACGGGCTCACCTTGGTCGTGGCCGCGAGGCCTGCCCGCCCTGTCCACGGCACGGTAGATAGTGTTCACTGTCCTGGGCTGCGTTGGGGATGGCGCGGACGGGAAAGTAAAATCGGCGTAGCATCCCGTCCCGGCAAGAACTGTCAATTCCTCGTTCACTCCGCACCAGTCGCCGTCCGGACGCGAATTGCACAGACACCAGTTCCCGTGCACGAACCCGTAGCGCGCCTTCCCGCCCGCATCCTCGCCAAGCACCCCGTGCCGCTCGTGCAGCACATCACGATATTCCTCCAGCTTTATCCGCAGCCCGTCCGCCGTATCGTTCCGGTGATGAACCTGCACCTCGATCTCACCGAACCCCTCCCGGCAGAGCCCGGCAAGGATATCCACGCATTCCTCGTCGTACTCATCTTGAGGATAGAAGAACGTGTGCCTCGGAGGGACGCCGTCCGAGTCCTCGACACCCGCCACCGATTCGCGGTGGCCGGCGCACCACTCCCGGACCAACGTTGCCGCCTCGTCCCGCGGCCGCCCGCCCGAGATCGTGCCGTCGGGCGCGATGCTTCGCTGGAAAGGCTCGAAGTGATCGGCCATGCACACCATCACGTGAACGGTTCCCTCGGGCACCCGTGGCCGCGACCAGGCTGACGCAAGGTAGCCCGGCAGCCACTTGTCGGCGGCACGAATCACAGTAGCCCCCGCTTCACAAGAGCGGAATGCACTATCTCGGCCACCTGCCGGTTGCCTTTCTCGTTGAAATGAATTACTCCGAACAGCTCACCGGGCTCCTTGCCAGGCAGCGCCACGATCCGTGCGCCGATATCCAGAACGTCCACCCCCATCCCCCGCAGCATGCCCACCAGCGGCGTGTACGGCCAGTCCCCTCCCCGCTCGACCTGCTCGATATCCAGCGTTGTCGGCATGACGAGGACCACGGGTGTCTTGCCCATTCGCTTCGCTTCGTCGGCGAACCGCTCCAGAATCGCCGCCGTGAGCCCTAGGGAACCGGACGCATGCTCCATCTCGTAGAACTCGGCATACCGCGGCCGCCCCGCCAGCTTCGCCTTCACGTGCGGATTGCCCAGACACGCCAGGACCGAAAGGCTCCACGGAAAGGAGAGGCCGGCAACGCCCGACTTCCCGCCCGGCGCGAAAAACTCGTGCGACAGGTACCGGCCGGGCCGGGCCACCACGTCGCGATAGACACTTGCTTCGAAGCTCGGTATCGGAACGAGCCGAAGCCCGCCGTCCGGCTCCAGAACGAATCGTGGCTTGAATCCCCTGCCCTCTCCCGGGTAAAGCAGGTCCCGGAACTGATTGACGTTCCGCAGTATGTTCTCGGACAAATGACCAAGGAGAACGATCCTGGCGCTGTCGTTCGTGTTCACGCTGAACCTGAGATACGACTGGTCGGTGCCGTACCCGCTCACACCAAAGTTGGATACGCGCCGTGCCACCAGCTCCGCCAGAACGTTGCCCCATGCATGCTCATCGTCCACCTCCGTTCCCCACGTGAACGAGTCGCCATAGATCGACACCAGCGGCTCCGTAACCGGATCGGGGAAGGCGGGAACGATCCGCGACCCTGAAGCGTCGCGCTGCCCCTTGCCGAATGTGCCCGGCGAAGGCCAGCCAAGCACCGGATCGCGCTCAGCCAGGTAGCGCTCGTAGTCGTCCGCCGGGTTCGCCCTGTAGAACACGCCGCGCCGTTCCAGGTACCGCCCGATCCCAAGTGACAGGAGTTCAATACAGCACAGAACGCAAAACAAAAGGAGCCCGGCATGCAGTGTCCTTCTTCTTCTGAACACTGAACACTGAACATTGAACACTAATCTACCCCCCTCGGTGTTCTACGCCAGGACCCGCTCAACCCGCCGCGGCAGAAACGTATGAAGCCGACAAACAGCGCCGCCTGCATTGTCAGGAAGTGATCGCACAGGACAAACAGTCTGAGCGCCCTCCAGCGAAACTTCGACGCTACGGCTCCCACCGCTCCCGCGGCAACCACGAGCGACAACCCGGCAAGCGGCAACGTCCGCGGAATGCCGGGCACGCCGCCGGTGTCGCTCCACGCCAGCAGCCAGGAAGCCGCGAACAGGAGGACAAGGATCTGCGGAGTGAACCATCGGAAAGCCTTGTGCGACGCGAACATCCACGCAAACCACCCGTACCGGGGGACCAGACAACGTCTGCACAACCAGAGCGCCTGGTAGTCGCCCGCCCCTATCCTGACGCGCCTGTCCCATTCATCCGACACCATCGGGATATCCTCCTCTGCGACCGCGCCCGGCTCGTAAATCATCCTTCGGCCGCTTTCCCTCACCTTCATTCCGAGAACAAAGTCGTCCACAATGGTGCTATCGGGAATCTCGCTCCAGAACAGCTCCCTGCGGATCGCGTAAATCGCACCGTTCGCTCCCAGGCAAGAATCAACATCGCTCTCTTTCTGCTTCAGCCAGTTCTCCCAGTTCCAGTAGTATCCCTCCGGGGACGCGTATGCAGGCGTGTGCGTATGCTTGTCCGACAAAGTCCCGGCGTCGTCGCACGGGTGTGTGGGTGAGACCAGCTGGAGCCGACCGCAAACGCCACCGACATCCGGGTCGGCGAAGTGCCGCAGGAGTGCTCCCAGCGCGCCCGAACGGAACATGCTGTTCGCATCCGTAAAGGCCAGCAACCTCTCATCTTCATTCAGCCCCTGCCCCATGCCCTTTGCCCCGTGCTTGTCGCTCTCCACCACGAGGTCTTTCAGTACCGCGACCTTGCCACGTCGCGTCTCGAACTGCCGTACGTGGATGTTGTCGTGCTTTCCCGCGATATCCAGCGCGATCTCGGCGGTTCGGTCGGAGGCACCGTCGATTCCGAGCCAGATCCGGATTGGGATGTTGGACTGTTGGAGTGCTGAGTTCGCTGATCGCGTCCAGGAGATTGAGCAGCCTGGCTCTTATGCAGTCTTCCTCGTTGTGCGCCGCGATGATGACGTCCACGCTGAGGGGAGATACCGGAGTGGCCTTCTCCTCGGTCGCACGCGGCTTTGCGAGGAGCGATAGGATCAGCGGATACCCGATCCACGCGTACGCAAGGACAAGCATCAACACCACGACTATGACCTCAAGCAGCATCCCGGGTCACCCATCCTTCCTCAATCTCACGTACAGGTTACAGTCCTCGTCAAAGTCATCGTCCCGCGCCGGCCTGATCGAGTAGGCGCTGCCACACAGGCGACACAGCCGAAGCATTACAAACCAGTAGAAGTTTATCGCCGGCGACAACCTTGTCCATAGCTTCGTCCGCCGGAAGAACCTGGTCTCGTCGAATCGCTGGACATTCTCTCGGACCCGCGCCGCGCGCGGATCGCCGTGCCGCAACAGGCGGTCCATCCAACCATAACAGAAGGCGACAACGAGCGACGCACATCTGTCAAGATCTACTCTATACACATCGCCTGCGGCAAAGCCATCCCCAATGGCGTCCAGCAATTCAGCGCGGGAAGTGAAACTCGTTACCCCGTGGCGTGTGGGAGGAAATTCATTGGGAAACAGCACGTGACCCGTCGCACCCGGCGCAAGGTGTTCAAGTATGAACGTGAAGAAACGGTCCGGCACCGAGACGTGTTCGAGCGTATCACAGCTAACGATCGAGTCGAACTCCTTCCCCAGGCGCACGTCTGCCGTCACGTCCGCACACACGAAGTGCAGGTTCTTCATCCGCCTCTTGAGGTACTGCAGAGAATCGAGTACCGGCTGTGCTATATCAACTCCCGTGACTTCTCCGCACTCAAGCGCAAGGCGCGCAAACGTCTCGCCGCCGCCTACACCGATCTCCATGAGCCGCGTCTGCCTGTCGAAGGGTACGTAGTCCAACACGAACAGGTCGCGAATGGGCAGGGACGTCGGGGGGTACGGAACATAGCGCAACCTGTGCCCCATGCGCTGAACCTTTCCGCCTGCCACTCGCCCGGCGATGGTGACAATCTCCTCCGTCTTCGCCGCCCAGTCTTCGGACCGCATCGCGTCGCTGATCTCTCTTCTCTCGTCTTCCGGGAAGTCTTTCTCGAGGATACCCCTTACCGCCGCAACGAACTCGTCGTGATTCCGAGCTACGACAACCCCACGTTTATGTCTGTCCAGATCATTCCGCTCACAATCATCTTGCCCCTGGTCTTCCGCGGCGACCGACTCCGCTTCCGGCAGATTCGTAGACACGACCGGGCATCCGGCCGCAAGCATCTCACGGAGCTTTATGGGATTAAGAGCCTTCGTGAGATCGTTGACGACGAACGGGATTATGCCCGCGTCGAAGTGAGCTACATAGCTCGGAAGATCCCTGAACGGCCGGGGCCCGAGGAGATGGATATTGGGCTTCGCGCCGAGCTTGCGCGTATCAACGTCGGCCGGTCCGATGAGAACGACATTACATTCCGGCAAGTTGTCCGCCAGCTCGACAAGCAGGTCCTGGTCCACCCACTCCGACACCAGGCCGAAAAAGCCGATGATCCTGCCTTTCGGCAGATCTCCCGGCCTCCCCGAGCCATTCTCGCTGTCCTGCATCCTGCATCCTGCATCCTGCATCAGGTCCAGGGCCTTCCGGAAATGCTCGTAACTGACGCCATGCGTGACCAGGTGTGTATTCTCATTCCGCGCACGGCACCGGTCATAGAGGTCGCGCGAGGAGGCAATGACCACGTCCGCGGCCCCGCAGCAAAGAGCGTCCAGGCGCCCCATCATGGGGGCGTCGTACATGTCGAACGCGTCCCAGCGGTCAACGCAGTAGTATACGCTGCAACCATCCCAGCCCCGAATAACCTCCGGCAATACGGGCAGGAAGTTCACCAGCACGGCGGAACCGAACCCGAGTTTGCGCATCGCCCGCCGCACCGCAGCCAGGTAGATGCGCGCGTTGATCGCGCGCGCGGCCCGGCTGGCCGGAAACGGAAAAACCAGAGGCGAGATCACCGACAAGGCACCCTCCCCGCGAACGGCTGCGTCCTTGATCCGCTCCGTTCCCCTGAAGGCGGCACCGATCTTGTCCAGCGCCCTTTTCCTGTCACTCCTGCTGGTAATACTCGGCGCTCGCATGCCCGTGCCGTTGGTCCAGAGCACTTGGTGCCCACCCGCCACCAGCTCCCGCGCGATGTGATGCTTGCTGGTCGGGTTGTTCTCTCCCTGTTCCCAGGGGTTGGCTATTATCACGAAGTCCATCTCTTTGCCGCCGACACAAGCCACACGATGGCGGCAACCGCCGCGCACAACAGTATCGGCGCCAGCGCGAACGCCTTGTGCTTGGCGCTGCGATCGAAGTGGGCCCACGCTCTCCCGTAGGTCAGCGCGACACCGGCACAGAGATCGTCGTTGCCCGATGCGGTTCCCCCCGCCGCCTCCGGGCCTGTGATCCGACTCAGATTCGACACATCCAGACCCTCCATCCCGCACACGGCATCAAGAAGCCTTGTCGTCTTTGCCCTCTTACGTTCATCGGCAAGAAACCGCCCGTCCCGAAAACTGAAGAAAGATGTGCTGTGGACCAGCATCACCAGTGTATCCTGTCCCGCCTCGACAGCTTTCCTGGCCACGGCCGTAAGCTCCGCCAACGTGCAGACGTCCAGATCGTAGTGCCTGAAGCTGCGCGAGAACGGCAGGGTAAGGAACGTCGTCACGGGCAGTTCGAGAACGCCATCTATCCATTGCAGGTTGTTCCTCTGCTCCCGCGGCACGCCGAGCCAGGCGCACTGCGGCCAGCCGTATATGAAGGACGTATCTCCCCGAATCCCCTCTTCGCGGCATGCCGCGAGGGTGGCCTTGCTCGCCTGCAGATCACCCGCGCGATGCCAGGTGGGCGTAACCCCCGTCCATTCCCGCAGCCGCCCCGCGCCCCCCGCGATGACTTCCCGCTGCGCCGCAGCGTCAAGCCCCGACATGCCCTTCGCCATACCGAGATGCTCAACATGCGTGTGAAGCTGCGTGTCCATGCCGCTTTCCACCAGCTGCCGGGCAGCGTCGCCGACCGACGTGCCCGCCTCACCGGACGACGCGAAGACATCCAGGAAGAACGTACCGGCCAGTCCCCGGGTCTTCAACGCATCCAACACCCACGTGACATCAAAGCACTCCTCGACGTCGATTGTTATGACAAACCTGGTCATCAGCCCCTATTTCTTCCGCCTGCGCGAGAGCCGCCGTTCAATGCCCAATCTCCGCGCCGTCCTCCGAGCCAGGGCATCGACGGCGGCCGCAAGGGCGTACCGCCTGAAGCGTGTGCGGTTCTCCGTTGCGTCGCGCACCACCCATATCGCATCGACGGTCATCCTTTTGTTCGAAAACATCCTCTTGTGATATCCTTCTCCCACTCCGAAGTCGACCACCCTGGGTGTATCGTCCTCGTAGAGGCGTTCCAGCATCCTGTAGAGCAGCACTTCACCGGGATAGTATTTCGCGAACTCCGGATCATAACCGGACTGCTCCCGGATCAGCGTGCCGGCGGACTGGTAGCACAGCACAAACGCCACCGGCGTCGAGCCGCTCCGCAGGAGGAACGCCCGGACCCAGCCGCGCTCCGCCACGCGCGCGACCTGGCTAATGTCGAGTCCGTGGCCAAGCGCCGTGGCCTGCCATGTCCCCGCCACCAACCGTTCGATTTCGCCGGCGCTATCGGCAAGCTGGCCCGGGGTCCTCATCTCCACGACCACCAGACCGTCCTCATCGAGCTCCCCCAGCCGCTTTGCATGCCTGCGGATTTGCTTGATGCTCCTTGACGACCGAATCCGGCAACATTCCTCGAACGTTGCGGGAAGCTCCAGTCGGTAGTGCGGCATGCCACGGAACTCCCGCGCCGCGAAGACGCGGTTCCCCGGCACGCAACTTCCCTGCACGGACGCGCTCCGCGCGCCGGATGCCACGTGATCGAGTCGAATCGCGGAGACGTCCGGATAGCGCTCCAGGATGCCCCGCCACAGCGCCCCCGGATCGAGATGCGAGGAGTCGTCCCAGACCAAATCCCCACCGAACACCCTTGCGACATGCACTCTTCCGGTGCCGAACCATCCGCCGAGCGACGGGGCCGCCAGTTCGCCCTCCCTGAAGAGCAGCGGCAGGATCGCGCCGGGTCTCCCGTCCGCGGCTCTCGCGACGCACACCGTAGCCGGCGGGTCATTCCCTTCCGCCATCATCCTGAACCATTCGACGCCGGTGGTAAAGCATGCCAGCGGATCCTGTTCCATTCGGCGCTTGTTCCAGAATTCCAGCGCATCCGCCGGCAGCTCGTCTATCGCATGGAAATCCACGTTCACCGGTCAGCGCAGCCTCTCCCATGCCTGCTCCACTATTCTTCCCAGCGAGTGCAGGGGATTGGCGCGCACTATCGGCGGCTGTGTTTTTGATGCTACGGGGTTCTCCAGGCACTCGCTCAGCACCGACATTTTCATGCCCTCGTTCCCGGCCACAAACTCCAGCAGCCGTTCCAGTCGGTTCCGGTTTTTCCGGATTGGGATCGCCTTGCCGTTAACGTACCTGAAGAACTCGTCCGCGTGCGTCAGAATGGTCGCGCACCGGTATCCCGCACTCTTCATCCGACGCAGGCCGTCACACATCTCGTGAGCGCCCATCGCGGATATCTCCATGTGACGGTAGCGTCCGTCCAGGAACGGGAACGGGCTCCGAAGCACGCTGACGGGCAGGTCCCACACGCCGTTGTATTCACAGATATCGTTATCCACGGAGTACAACCCGTTGATCCGCGACCGTATCGAGCTTTTCATGTCGAGATCACGATTTGACCCGAGCTTCAGTCCTCGCTTCGACATCGCGGCCAGTGTCCGTGCGTCGGCCGCAAGATCTCCGGCCCTGAAAGCATTGACCCCTTTCACGGAGCAAGCGGCAAGACTCAAAAGCCCCGCATCGATCAGTCGCCCCTGGGTCTTTTCGTCGTGCTTCCACAGGATGTCGTCCCTGTCGTCTATGCCTTCGATGGATGCTACCACGGGATGAACGTGGAGTTGCACCTCCTGGCCCGCACTGATGATAGCCGAGCATATCCTGTCCAGCGGCTCGCGTCCCCACCGCGTGGCCCCGAGCGCTTCGACGAAAAACGTTGCCCGGCGCCCGGCTTCCGCGCACTTCGCCAAAAGGTAGTCCAGTCCAAGACCGTCACCGTACACTTCGCGCTCGTAGTCGCCGGAATAGCACTCGATGTCGATCGTGAGGAAGAGGTTCATATCTCAGGATTCGAGAGCCATCGCTCAGACGGACCCGTGACGAATGGCCGAACATTGGCTCACTCTCCGCCACAGCAGAGATGGAATGACCGCAGCGGGGATACATAGCAGGATTTCCGATGCAACGATGTATCTGGACACCCCGCAGAAAACTACCGTCACGGCCAGGTGCGCAAGCACGACGGCCAGCAGCGCAGCAAACGAGTTGCCGTCAATGCGTGTGCCGCGTCGAATGCAGACAATGACGCCCCAGGCCGCCAAAACATAAACAATCCATCTGTAGGCGGTCCCCACCAGCACGGGCAGACCGCGGCTCCGGGGCCACGGAACGTAGGCCCGGAACAGCTTCCCGAGCACCAATCCCGGGATCTTCCGAGGGTTCGCGCGCAGCCATGTCAGCGCCCGCCCGACGTAGTAGCTGTTCACTTCGCTCTCGTCCATGGTCGCCGCCAGCTCGTGCAGTGGTTCCTCCCCGGGAATGCCGCCGGGCTGCACGATGTACCCCCAGTGCTCGCCGCCTACTTCAGCCGCAAGGTCATTGTTCCCGCCCACCAGCGTTTCGCCACCGCCCCCTCCCAGCACGAGCGTCCGGCCGAACACAATGCTGTTTCTCACCACCCACGGCGATACCACGCCCAACGCCACGACGCACACGGCCGTTGCCCTGAGAACGGCTGATCCCGGCTTCGAACGCCCGACCCACAGGAGCCCCGGGGCAAGGAGGAACGCCACCAGGATCCAGTTCATGCGGACCAGCGCCGAGCACCCAAGCAGGAAGCCGCACAGCGGCCACGACCATCCCGTGAAGTCGTTCTTCCGTGCAACGACCAGCAGGGAGAGGAGCAAGAACACGATCCCCAGCGGCTCACTGGCCGAAAGCGCGCACAGGCCGGACATAACGGGGTTCACGGCATACAGCAGCCCGGCCGCGGCCGCGGTCAGCCCGCCGGCGCCCAAAGCCAGGGCCAACAGGGCCATCAACACCGCGTTGAGCGAGTCCAATGCCGCTGCCAGGAAACGCGAGGTCCGCAGCCGGGCCTCGCGAGGCGTGAGCCGGAACGGAACCGACAAGAACAGGGGCCAACCGGGAGCACGTATTATCGTGGGTTGACCGGGCCAGTAGTTCCCTTCGTGCAGACGATACCCCTCGCCGTCAGCGAGACTGCCCCCCAGGTTAACGTACTGCATTCCGTCACTCCAGGGCTTGGTATCCGCCGGAACAGCAAGGAGTGCGGCGCTTCGCAGAGCCAGGGCGAACGCGAAGAGAGTGATACCCCATTTGAGTTTCATGGATCGGGCAGGCGTTTCGCCTGCCGTCAGGACTCGGCCCCCATCGCCTTCAGGAGCCGCTCCGCGGCGTCGGGCCATTTCGGCAGCACCTTGCCACGTTCCGCCTCTCTCCGGCGATCGACAACATCCTCGAGCACGGCAACGATAGCACCAACCAGCTCTTCCAGGACCTTGCGCCGGGCCTTACGCCCCTTGATCCGGGCAGTGGTCCCGTACCCGTTCACCTCGATGGGAACAACCCGGGACGAATGGTGGTCGGCCAGCAGCTTGCCGGCGGCTCCCACGTCGGTCGCAACCACCGGCAGGCCCGAGGCAATCCCCTCCAACATGACGTTGGCCATACCTTCGGACCTGCTGGGAACACACAGGCACTGGGCCACGTTCATCCAGAGACCAACCGCTTCGTGCGATGCAGCGCCCACAAAGAACGTTCTCTTCGTAAGGCCGCTTTTCTTGATCCTGTTCTCCAACTGGCTCCGCATCGGGCCGTCCCCGATCACGATGAGTATTGCCTCGGATGCCGCCACGCCGATCTCCTCGCTCCTCTTCAGCATGTCGATCCACGCGTTCACCAGGATATCGGGGCCCTTTACTTTCACCAGGTTGCCGACGAAAAGAATGATCCGCGCGTCCGCCCCCGTCGCAAGGATGGTCTGCAACGGTCCCGGCAGGTTCCCCAGCTCCAGCAGCCGCTTCACCGCCTCTTTCCTCCCGCGGTAGCAGAACTTCTGCCCATCGATCCCGTTGGGCACGAGATACAGCTTGTCGCGCGGTATGCCCTGGGAGTCCAGTTCATCGATCAGCTTTTCCGCAACGCAGATCACGCCCCTGACCTTGCCGCATGCCTCCAGGATCTTCTCCTTGCGCGCCGGAACCGCGAGATGCTGAAGATCGCTGCCGTGGACCTTCAACCAGACCGGCTTCTCTGCCCGCTCACCCAGCTCCGCGACCGCGACGCCATCGGGGTAGAGCCAGGTACCCAGAATGCTGTCGGCTTCCTTCGCGGCCGACTCCACGGTGGCCAGCGCCTTGCCGTACTTCTCCCAGCTCTTGTTCCTGCCAAACACCGGCAAGTAGGACACGGGCAGGTAGGATGTATGGACAGATGTCCCCTCGCCCAGAGGGTCCTCCCAGCGCCGGATCCGGCGCCACCGCCACGGTCTCCACTCCGGAACGAGGCACACGTTCTGCACCGCTCCCCATTTCCCAGCAAGGGAGCGCGCAAGGGCCGCAAAGAACTGGCCGTTGTACAGTCCCCTTTGTGGTTGATCGGGTCGGGGGTAGAGGTTGGTTATGGTGAGCAGTTTCATTACCGTTCTCCCATCTAGTCTGGTCCTGATACGAGTCGACCCATAAGGACGTGATCAGTGATCACTGACCACCGGTCACTTCCGAGTAGATACCCATGTAACCGGCGACCATCATATCCAATGAGTACTTTTCTGCAATTCTCTTTCTTGCGTTTGTGCCCAGCTTCTCGCGGCGCTCCCGCTCCCGGAAGATGCGCTCCAGACCATGAGCCATGGCTTCCTCGCCACCGGAAGGAACCACGATACCGGTATTGCCGTCACTCACGACCTCGCCGTTGCCGCCAACCGCCGTGACAATCGCGGGCAGCCCGGCCGCCCCGGCCTCGAGCAGCGTAATCGATGTGCCTTCGGTCGTTGACGAAAGACAGAACACGTCCATGGCCGCAAGACACGGTTGCACGTCGTCCCGCGTCCCGGGCATCAGGACCGAGTTCTCAAGACCAAGCTCGGCCACGAGCTTCTCCAAGGCCGGTCTTTCAGGACCGTCGCCGACCAGAAGCAGGACCGGCAATCGGACGTCACGGAGCACGGACTCGAAGAAACGGCGGAAGGCGCGAACCAGGAGCCCGTAGTTCTTCTCAGGGGAAAACCGCCCAACACTCCCAACCACAAACGCGTCCTCCGCAATCCCCAGCTCATTCCGGCTATCCCCGCTCCCACCTTCCGCAGCCGACACTCCGTCCGCAACGGCAATACCGTTGCGGATGACAACCACTTTCGCCGCCGGAATCATCTCAATCTCCCTCGCCACCTTTGCAGCGTCTTCCGAGACCGCCACCACTCTTCTCGTCACCCTTGCCAGCTGCCGGTTCAGCCAGACACGCCGGGGATCGTCAGGGTAGTTCCGGCCGTGCTTGGTGTGCACGAGCGGCGTTCGCGACAGCAGACTCGCCGCAGCCCCGATGAGATGCGGCTCGGGGTTGTGGGAATGGATGAGCTGGACACCGTTCCCCTTTACGTAGCGTGAGAGATCCCGTACGACGCCCAGCCTGCCTCTCGCCGTCAATCCGCCGACCCAGGTGTCCACTACGGATGCCCGGTCCGCCCACTTCCCCCGTTCGAGCAGGCACCCAAGATAACACTCGATCCCCTCGGCCGCGAGTCCGTCAGTAAGACCGACGACGACTCTCTCGAGACCACCTACTCCCAGGGATCTGACCAGATGTAGAACACGCATAATCGTCTAACTCAGTATACCTTCGTAGATCCTCATTGTCTCCTCTACTGTTGCATCCAGATCGAAATGCGTTCTGACTTTTTTCTCACCCGCCTGCCCCATCCTCTGCCTCACCACCGGATCCGTGCAGAGTTGAAGCATTCTCTCGGCCAGGGCCCGCTCGTCGCCGGGGGGAACCAGGAATCCGGTTTCCCCTTCGCTCACGATGTCCGTGATGCCGCCCGCCCTGCTTGCGACAACAGGCAATCCCACAGCCATAGCCTCGATATTAACGTAGCCGAATCCTTCCTCCCATACGCTCGGGCACACGAACACGTCGCTGAGCTGAAGGTACGGAACCACCGATGGGACATGCCCCGCGAAACGCACAAGCCCGTCGATGCCCAGTTCCGTTACCATTCGCCTGAGCGCATCCTCTTCGCTACCGTGCCCGACAACCAACACTCGCATTTCCCCAACAGACTGTCTCAGAACCGCAGCCGCCCTCAGCAGAACATCGACGCCTTTCTCTTTCATCAACCTGCCGGTGAAGCAAACGATCACGTTGTCCTCCCCGAACCCGTGTTCCCGACGTAGTTCCTGTCTGCGAACCGCCGTAGGCGGCACGTATTCACGCAGATCGCAGCCGATGTGCAGAACCCGCGTTCTGCCGGCAGGGATGCCGGCGGCGAGCTGCCGTTCCATGATATGCGCTGAGAGCGCCGTGATGGCCGACGCACCCGAAACCTGCAGTCGATTCGCCAGGTTCTTGATGCGACGCAACCCGAGAGGAAGATCACGGCAGGCCCCGCTGAGTTGATCGGACAGTACGATGTTCCGGAATCCCATCGCCCGCAGGGCCGGACATATCCCGTTCAGTATCGGGAATTGAACGTGTACCAGCGTCCTGCCGCGCGGGGGACACAAACGACGCACTGCAATTGCGATCCGCCACGGCTTCTCGGGCTCTGTCAGCCTGTAGGGCAGCCCGTGACACACTGCGCCCGCCTCCGCCATCCAATCGGCAAACCATTTGTCCGGTTCGGCGAAGTAGATGAGATTACTCGTCCCTCCCACATCACGCACGGCTTCCGCCAGCGCACGCGTGTAGCACTCGAAGGTCCCCCGGCGACGGGGAGAGTGGTTGGATATCTGGATGAGTTCGAAGGGTTGCATATAGGGAAAGAGTGCTCAGTGACCAGTTGCCGGTTGCCGGTGAGCTGTGATCAGCAATGTGCCCGCTTCCTCAAGACAAAAAGGTTTGTCGATCCGCACGTCCGCCCTTTCATCAGCGGTCCGAGAAGAACACGCAGGACCGTCTTACCCAGGAAACTGAGGTGGCCGCCGCCAATCATCCTCGCATCCGCCCAGTCAGATCGGCTGCCTGCCGTTCCTTCCTCGACTACCTCGAAGTCCAACTCTCGTACCATGTCCAACATCTGCCAACTGAAAAGAGGCGTTACGTGTCCTCCCCCTACCCCCTCAATCTCGATTCCGGGACTACCGAAGGCACTGAGCATGCCGTGTCTCAGGAAGATCAGGCGCGAGTTCCAGCACTCGACGTTCGGTGATGTGATAAAAACCAGCCCCCGGTCCGACAACAGATCCCTGCAATTCCGCAAGAAGTGCCGATGGTTCTCCAGATGCTCGATCACATCCACTGCGGTGATGATGTCAAACGTGCCGTCCAGGGCCCGCGCGAAGTCGTCGTTGAGGTCAAGCTGTCGACAGGTGATGTTTTCAACCTGGAATCGCCCCTCCTCTATCTCGACCGCTTCGACCCTGTAACCACCCTCTTGTAGGCGAGCGCACATCGCCCCTTCCCCCGCGCCAAGGTCAAGTGCCGAGACATGCCCGGTCGCCGGGCAATGTTTCAACACCGCCGCGAAGAGGGCTTCGTGCACACCCGGCAGCGCACGTTCGTTCAGTTCGCTTCTCGCCATATGAACCTGTACTTCCCGTTCGGCCCCGCGTCCAGGCGCTCGGGATACTCAAACGCGATATCCACTTCCCGCCCGATCGTTTCCGCAAGCACCCTCCCTGCGCTCGACTCGACCATATCCTTCGTATCTCCCCCACCGCCCACGGCCAGTTCGCACCGTACAGTGTAGCTCGTTTCGGCGTGCTGCACAATCTGGTAGCGTACGACACCGGGGACCTTGTTGAAGACGCGCTCCAGCACGGCCCCGTGCACCCGCCCGTCGGGCGTTGTAAGGAAGTCATACTTCGAGCCGCCGTCGATTCGCATCAGCGGCGTATTGATGCCACAACCGCATTCCTCCTCCAGCAGGCACCCGAAGTCCCCCAGGTCGTAACGAATAAAAGGCATGCAGCGACTATGCAGCGACGTGACGACCAACCTCGCCGTACCAGGCGTATCCCCATCCTGCATCCCGCATCCTGCATCATGCATCTTCTCTTCCTGCTGCAGCACAACGAAGTCCTCCGCAACATGCATGTTACCACGCGGGCACTCGAAGGATATGTTCTGAACTTCCGAACTGCCATACTGATCATAGGATTTGCACCGGAACGCCTTTTCGATCACCTCCCGCTCGAAGCCGAAGTACTTTTCGGCGGTACAGAACACGGCTTTCATCGGAAGTTCGACGGCGTTCTCGATGATATACTGTCCGAACCAGTACAGGGATGACGGGTAGCCGTAGATGAATTCGATCCGGTTTTTCCTCAGAATCCGTATCCACCGGTCCATGGCCGGTCCGTCCTGCCGAAACGCGTTCAGGTAGTAAGTGCGGGACAGCATGGACCCCAGCAGCTTCCGGATGGAATCCACGTCTTTCTCGTAGCCCCAGCAGTGCGCAACCGCGTCGCCCGGCTCCCAACCGGCAACGGCCATGCACCGCATCATACCGGCCGCGCCGAGCTCAAAGTACTCCCTGTCCCTGAAGAACGCAAACGGCTCCCCCGAAGACCCGCTGGTAGATTTTCTCTCGCAGGTTGACAGGTTACACTCCGACGAAACGAAGTAATCGCGAAGGGCGCGCATATCGCTTTTCGTTACCACAGCCATTCCGGCCAGATCCCCGGGTTCGCTTAACCTGTCCGCTGTGACCCCCGCCTCATCCATCCGTTCCCTGTAGGCACGGGTGGTCCGGTATGCGTACCCCAGCAGGTCCCGAAGCAGATCCAGCCGGCACGCTTCTATGTCCGCGCGTGGCTGGTGAAGCCTGTCGCGGACGCTGTCGAACAGCCGGTAGCGCGACTGCCCCCGCGCCCCGGCGACGGCCCTGACAATCAATGGGGATAAGGAATTCACCACAAAGAACGCAAAAACCACAAAGAAACCCGGAAGACCGTGGGAATAGGAGTGGGACCCGCAGTCAACTCATGACCATCACTACGTTGCCCTTCATACTCAAGCTGACCGTGTTCTTCGCCGTGAATCATCCCTTCTGCAGGAAGGCCAAGAATCTCTCGAGTCCTTCTCCTAGCTTCTCATCCTCCACCGCGAAGCATATACGCACCATCTCCTTCGACTTCCTGCCGAAGGCGCTCCCCGGTGCCACCGCCACTCTCTTGGTCTTCAACAGCTCCACGGCGAACTCCTGGGAGTCCATGCCGAAGGAAGATATGTCCACCAGGCAGTAGAACGCGCCCCGGGGCTCCACGTAATCGATCCCCCGGCCCGACAGCATTCGCAGGACCATGTCACGGCGTCGCCGGTAGGTGTCCAGCACCGCGGCGGCCCCCCGTCGATCCATGTCCAGGGCGGCAACGGCGGCACGCTGTGATATACTTGACGCGCACGCGTAGTAGACTTCCTGCAGCTTGGCGACCTCAGCCGAAAGCTCTTCGGATGCAACCAGGTAGCCAACACGCCAACCGGTCATGGCCCAGCTCTTGGAGAAGCTGTAGACACACGCGACGTGGTCAAGCGCACCGATCCTAAGGAACGTCGGGTTGACGCAGTCGTAAACGATGTCCTCGTAGACCTCGTCCGAGATCACCAGCAGATCCCTTTCTTGTGCGATATCCAGGATACCCTCCACGCACTCCTCGTCGATCACGGCCCCGGTCGGATTCGACGGGGAATTCACTACAATGGCCTTCGTCCTATCCGTGATTCCCGAAGCGACGTCGGCCGCGTAAGGGCGGAACCCGTCCTCGCGCCGCAGGCCGTAGGGTACGGCGACTCCCCCGCTGCAGGTCACCTGCATGGCATAGTTCGGCCAGCCCGGGTCGGGCACCAGGACCTCGTCATCCGGCTCCAGCACGGCGGCGAAGGTTGACGCCAGCGCGCCCATACCTCCCGTGGTTATCACGATGTTCGCGGACGTCACTTCGATACCCTTCCCTTCGGAAACACACGCGGACACCCGCCGCCGCAGCTTGTCTGTCCCGGCGTTAGGCGTATACCGCGTGTTCCCCTCACGGATAGCCTCGATGCCGGCCTCACAGATCGCCGTCGGCGTGCGCAGATCGGGGGACCCGATCTCCAGGTGAATCACGTCCTCCATTTCGTTCGCCATGTCGAATATGACCCGGATGCCGGCCCGCGGCATGTCGCTGATACGCTTCGCCACTTTCATGTTGTCTTTATCGTTCTCCTACTTCTTCCACTCCACCCAGTGTGGCTGGAAGCCGAGCTTTCTCTTGAACCGCCGAAGGCTTTCGCCTGCGCCGAAGTACGTGCCGTACCCGTAGTACTTCACCTTCGGGTAATGGTCCATAACGTAACCCGCTATTCCGGTAACCAGCATCGGGACTATGCCGTCCCGCTGGAACTGAGCGTGTCCGAGTATATGCTCCACCAGGCACGCTTCACCCGCAACGAAGCACCCGGCGTATGCGACCAGCCTGCCCTCCTTCGAACGAACACCGAAGTAGGGGTAGTCGTGGATGTTCGTCCTGGACACCGGGTTCCTGCACGGCTCGACTTTGCCCGACAGCAGCTCTTCGGGCATTCTCCCCTGCCGTTCGTTCGTCGAACAACGTATCTCCGCAATCTCTTCCAGGTGCTCATTGAAGTCGATTGCGTCAAACGTATAGCCAAGCCGCTTCGCCTTCTTGAAATTCCTGCGTGCCGACGCCTCCAGCATCGCGAAATACTCGTCCTTGTTCGCCGGCAACCGGCACAGGGTCATGCCAAATGACAACGCCCGGACCAACGCGAAACGCGGGTGGCGTTTCCGGGTCTCGTCGTAGTAATCATTCACCAAGTCGCGATAGAAAAGGTCATTGTCGTTCGCCTCGGCGCTCATCAGGTTGATGGCGGCCCTCGGCATGCGCCGAATAGTCTGTATATCCTCGAACAAGCGCTTTGCGACGCTCTTGCGTCCCGGCGGATTCCGCAGCAGGTACTGGTAGAGGTGCTTCAGTAGCGGCGGCGCCGAGTGACCGGTCGTGCGCATGCTGGTGAGCGAAACGAATTGTGCGCGGGCTAACCACCGCAATGCCGTCCATCGTGCGCCGCGGCAGAACGCCATCCATGCCGCGTGGTCGTACTGGTACATCAGGGCGGCCTTACGCAGGTGAGAATGCCCGGCAAGAGCGCCATTCGGTCCGTACGCTTTCTGTATCACGCGCAGGACCTCTGGCATGAATCTCCTGTCGTCCATGCTCAAGCTTCCTGACCGTTCCCTGTAGCGGGCGACCGGCGCTTCAACGCACTTGACGGGGTACTTGGCCGCAATGCGGATCCAGAGATCGTAGTCCTCAGGCCCGCAGAACGATTCATCGAACCCACCCACCGCCTCAAGCGCGTCCTTCTTCACCAGCACACTCGACGTAGCGATCGGGTTCCTCACCGCCAGGTCCCTGATGCTGATCTTCCTGGCCCCCGGCACCCGGTCTTCGTCATCCGACCTCGCTCCTCCATACGCCACCGTCCCGCCGCACCACATCCCGACGTCGGGCTCCCGCCGGGCCAGCCGCAACTGGGTCTCCAGGCGCTTCGGCAGCCAGGTGTCATCGGCATCGAGAAACGCTATCCAGGTTCCGCGCGCCTCGCCGATACCCCTGTTCCTCGCGGCGGCGGGGCCGCTGTTCTTGTCCAGGCACAGTACGCGGCATTCATGGTTTCTTCTTTCGACTACCTGTCGCGTCGCATCGACGGAAGCGTCGTCGACAATAATAGTCTCGTAATCGCCGCACGTCTGCCGCTCGATCGAATCAAGTGTTTCCGCTATCGTCCCTGCCGCGTTGTAGGCGGGGATCACGATCGAAACTGTCGGAACGCCACTCATCCACCAATCTTCACAGCCACCTGCGAGTTGTACCTGCAATACCCGGCATACTCGAACGTGCGTCCGTTCTTCTCACAGAACTCCCTGAACGCCTTGAATTCACCGTCCTGCCAACCCGGGTAGTTGAAGTACTCGTCAAAAACGATCACGGTTCCCGGCCCGATCCTTTCCTGGAACAGATCAAGGACCGTCCGCGTCGAGGAATACAGGTCGCAGTCCACGTGCAGGAACAAAGCCGGCCCATCGTTTTTCGCGAGGAAGTCGGGCAGCGTGTCCCTGAACAGCCCCTTGACCAGTCGTACGTTGTCGCGTACACGCGGCATGGTGCTCCTCGCGTAGGTTCCCTTCGGCAAACCGTCGCGCCAGTCCTCGGGCAACCCTTCGGACGAATCGAACCCGAAAATCGTTTTCGTAGGCAGCTTCCGGGCGATATGATTGATGGTACGCCCGGTCGCCACACCGAACTCACAGACCAGCCCTTCCTTCGCTGTGTCCATGAGTCGAATCGCGCGATTGAGCACGCCTAGACAGTCCGAATCAGACTGGATATCAGCCATATGCTCGTCGACAAACCGGCCCGTCTCATCCAGCGCCTTCCGACGCCGCCATCGCTCGATGTCCCTGCTGTCCTTGTTCAGGGAATGGTCAATAGCCGGAACCATCAGCGGCGTCATGATCTTCCTGATAGGGTTGACGACAATCCTTTTCAGGGTCTCCTTGAGTGACATGATCCTCCCCCTTCTCAGCAACTCGCAGCGATCGCCCTGTACATCTCCATTGTCTGTGGATACACGGCCTTCCATGAGAACACCTTCTCGACACGTTCCCGGGCGCGGGCTCCGCGCTGTTCACGCAGGCTGCTGTTCGCGTAGAGATCCAGCTCCTTCGCAAGCACCCCGGCGCCGAGCATGTCAACACACGACCCGCCATCGCCGATGATCCATTCGGTCACAGGATAGGTGTGTCCTATGCACGCAATCCCGGAAGCCATGGCTTCTAGAAAGGCTATCCCAAATATCTCCTCGTGCGCGCAGAGAACAAACAGATCGGCCGCGCCGTAAACCTTCGGCATGGCTTCGTGCGACAGGTTCTGGATGACGTGCAGCCTTTCCCCGAGGAGCTGTTTCCCTTCGCGCACCAGGGCGGCGCCCTCACTGTCGCACGCGCCGGCAATGACCAGCGACGCGCCGGCCAAGGAACACATAGCGAATTCCGAAAACAGGTGATCCATACGTTTCCGGTGCCGGTTGATGGCCCCAACGGAGAGCACGATGACCCCGTCCCGTGGGAGTCCAATAGCTTCCCTGCATTCGGCCCTGTTCGCCGGACGAAACACCTCGGTGTCCACGAAATTGGGAATGCAGTGCCGGGTCCGCGGCGCCACGATGCCGGCGTGCCGCCTGTGGTAGTGCGGGGACAGCTCCTGCACGTGCACCATCCTCTTCAGGAAGCTCATGTCCTCCTCGGTCCCGTGTGCGAGTATCACATGTGCACCGTGGGCGCCAAAGCTCCGTTGTGCCCATAGCGCAACCATCGGATCCTGCAAGTGCAGAACGTCGAATCTCCTCCTTTCCAGGTAGGGCTCCATACGCTTGTAGAAGAACAACTGCTCCCAGCCATAGGCCGACTTCCACCCCCACCGCCACGTGAAACCCGGCATCACCCTCGCCAGCATCTTCGCAACCGTGCTCGATCGCCTTACGCCCCCCAACGCCATCTTAGCGGACCGCCCATTCCCGACACCCGACACGCGGCACGCGACACGCTCCCAATTCCCAAACAGTGTCACATCCTCCCCTTCCCTCGCCAAGCCCTCCGCAATGGCGAGCGCCCACGATTCCACCCCCCTCTTCACATGGCCCAGGCCGCTGCTCGCCACCGCGATCTTCACGCCTTCTTCCTTGCGAGCAACAGGAGATGGTCCCCGAAATGCTTTAGGAACGGATGAGCGGCGTGCCTCTGGAACCGCAGATTCGTATCGGATCCGCTTTGGTGTGCACACATGTAAGTCGTATCCCGGAAGACTACCTCGCACCCCATCTCGGACAGTCGACATAACCCGCACTGGCCGAGTAGAAGTCCGCCATGCGTTGCCCCAACGCCCTGCGGTCGCCGTCACGGGGAAACCACCTGGCCAGAAGATTGCCGCATCTATTCATCTGCCGTATGGACGCCTGGAGCGTATATGAAGTAATTGTGCTGCAGTGAATACGAATCCCTGAAGACCATGTCAGCCAGAACAAGGCTCCGCCCGGATCTCCATCCCGGGTCGCTTGAGTTGAGCATGTCAACGTACCGCGAACTGAGAAGGCAATAGTCGCGATCACGTAACGACAGTCCCGGATCCGATCGGTAGAAGGGCAGTGGCGTGTACCTCATACCGACACGGTGGATTACGACGAAATAGACGGGATCGCAGGCCATCTCACCGCCTCTGGGGAAACACCGACCTATCATCAACTCCATCGGTCTCTTGTCGAGCGAATCATAGTCCTGCCAGGCCTCACGGAACCGCGTCAGGTTCCACGTGAGGCTGAGAACCCATGCGAAAGCAAGTACGCATGTCCATGCGACGATCGGAACGCGCCATCTGCCGCTGAACAGCCCGGTCTCCCAAGCCGACGCCAGTGCCACAACGGGCCATATTGTGAAGAAGACAAAATAGTACGCATGCATCGACGAATTCAGGAAGAGCGCTATGGCCGCGATAGTGAACAGAAGTGCCGCTTTCGGAACCATGTTCAGCCGTGTTCCAGTCCTTTCGATCCGCGGAGCATTCCCGCGACCCATAATTCGAACCGCCAGCACACAGCTTGAGACCACCAGTCCCAGTATCCAGTACTTGGCCCAGTAGGGCATACGCCACACTGCCATGAGGCGCTCCGGCACAGTGGCTACCCATTCTCCCTTCGTGCTCTGCTTGGCGTACCACGTGAACTGCTCGAAAGATGCGGGTATGTCGGGTAACCAGCACACCAGGAACAGAACGGCCGGCAAAAGCGCTCCCCCGGCCATAGCGCCCAAAGCACGGATCCACGCCTGCCGCGGCAGCCACAGGAATACCGCGGCTGCCAATGCCGGCCCGAAGAACACCGCCGCCGGGCTGAAACCTATGGCCATTCCCACGCACACGCAAGAAGTCGAAAGCAACCGGCAGGAACGGCGATCGAGTCCTCGCAGCAACAACACAAAACCCAGCACCACCAGGAAGTGGCTGACACCGTCGGGGCGCCCCAGCAGCACAAGCTGGGTTGACCGATCCCCGACCCATGCCGTCGCGAGTGCAACGGAACTGCGCCAAAGCCCCAGCCTCAGAAGATAAATACAGAGCACGAGCACGGCCAGGTGTGCACCAAGGAAACCGGGGAACCGGCATGCCCAGTGGGACACTCCGAGCCACAGAAACGTCAGAACCTGCATCCTGGGAAAGAACGGGCCGTGGTATGCCCACACATCATCGGCATGGGGCGCCTGAGTGTGCAGAGGATAGACAAAGCCCTGACCCGAAACGTACCGCGCTGCGGACGCGTTGAACGCCGGTTCGTCAACGTAGAAAGGCGGATAGCGGTCAAGGAAGAAGACAAACATGGCAAACGCCACGCCGGCCAGCAGGATACAGACAGCATATGCCCACGTGGGGGAGGCGTGTGAGCGTGCGGGCCCGCCTGCGGCCCGCCCCGGCCGGGCAGCGTTGGGGACGAGTTTCTGTGTGTGTGAGTTCATTGCTCCAAGAGCGACGTTATTTGCACTCTATCCGGAACTCTGTTACTCCTGCGGGTACGGTACAGCGGATGAATGGTACAGGATCGTTCAAGACCGGCTCGGGCGTGAGCGTCACGCCATCGGATGCCTCCAACAAGTCCGAGTAGTGGAGCTTCAACAGCAGGTCGGCACCGGCCACGTCGCGCACCTGGATCGAACCGTACTCGGCCACGACAGTTGCTTCCCCCTCGGCCACCAGGCTCGGCCGTGAGTTCAGAACCCTGAATACCGTCATGTTCCCGTGCGTCTGCAACGGTGCGAACAGGTCGGCATTCGCCCCGGCGAACTCGAGCCACTCCGGCCGTGACAGTACAGCCGCGTCGACCGCGTAAACGTCCAGGTATCTCTTGAGCGCGTCGCCACTCCATTCAACGGATCTTCGCCCGAACACGATCCCGTCGTCATCGCTCCCCGCGAAGCGGTGTTTGACGAACGCCTGTGCGCTCAGCCCTCCGATCACCGGCATCTTGCTCGCGTACGGGATGAGGCGCCCGAGCTCGGAGTCGTCACAGAAAACACGTCCTTTCAGCTGCTTGTCCTGCCTCAGCCAGTCCATGACCGCAGCTCTGTCGAGATCCATTCCACAACTCATCGGGGGACGAACGCGATCTATGAGGTATCCGCTGAACTCAGGGAGCATCACGGCCAGCAGCAACGCGATAACGACTTGCACACTGCGCGTGCTCGCGCGGACAGTGTCGATCATTGAATCGATGCATGCGGATGCGGGAAGAAGAAACAGCAGCGTTGCGGGAATCATGAACCTTTTCGGCTGCACCATTGCCAGGGCGGGCACGTAAGAGAACGTGTAGGTGATGATCAGCGCGGCAATCCCGCCGATCCCCAGTATCCTCCTGACGCCGGAGCGTTCCTCCCCATCGTGCCGGCCAATCCATATGCCGGCGATTCCAAGCACCACGGCCATGTGGAACAGGAAGGTTCGATCCCAATGATGCCTGTAAACACGGTCCGAAAACACGTCCATCACAAAATCCTTCGGTCCGGCCTGGAACCACTCCTTCGGCTGCGGCAGGCAGCTTGCCCTATCCATTAGCAATGGTACCAACCACCATACAACCAACGACAAGAATACCGCCAGCGCCAGTCCCGGCTGCAGCCAGGCCTTGAGGTCACTCGCCTTTCTTCGGCACGATTCCAGTGCGCAGAGCACGGGCACAACGGCTGCCAGCAGCACTACGGTGTGACAGTAGAAGACCGCGGCGGCGACGATCCCGGCCAGGATGGCCGAACCCCACGCGTTGTCGATCCGCACGGTATTCCACGCAAGCGCGACCAGGGCGACGGCCATGCACGACATGCCCGGGAAGAAGACGTTGCCGAAATCCCAGAAATACACGATCTGCGAGTCCAGGTGCCAGAACAGCATCGTCATGACGAATAATATCCAGGCACATCTCCTGGTGCCGCAATGGGTTCTGAGGGCCAGCCACATCAGGAGCGGCGCGGCGAAAGACACGCCAACGAGGACCAGGTAGAAGAGCGCTGGCAACGACAGCCACGGCAACAGCATGTGAGCAATCTCGAAGCCTTTCTTGCCCATGCTGTTCCAGAGGCCCACATGGTAGCCTGCCATGAAGTACGGGTCGTAGCCGAACATGCCCTCGACGTTCGACGCACCGTAGGCGGTCGCGAAATAGCGCGATACGTCCCCTTTCAAGGGAATTTCCCCCTTCAGCAGCACGGAAGGCCGGTAGCTCCTGAGCACGAGACCAACGTGCAGGGCGAGGCTAATCGTAATCAGTATTGCCGCTGTTATTCTCTTGCGCATACTGCTCCTCGACTGATTGGGACCGGAGACTCGCGTGTGCGAGTATGTTTGCGAGTAACGCTCAGATTTTCCGCCCCGTACTCTTACACGTACTCGTACACTCTAGTCTTTTCGTCCTACCCTTCTCCTCCCTGCGCATTGGCCCAGTGCCTGGGCGGCGGCCATCATTTCACAAACCGCACCGGCCGGGCACCCGCCCAGAAGACGCAGAGCGCACCTGAACGCGCCCCCGGCTACACGCCGCAACGCGCCGGGCAACGACAAGCGTTCCTTCGCGAACAGGATCGCCTCCCGAATACCGTTGCGGTAAGCCCATCGAAGGTGTGCTCGAACGGATGCCCTCTCGTCATACACCGGGTGTACCACCACGGCTTCCGCGCAGTACCCGATGCTCTCTCCCGCGGCACGGATACGCATGCCGAACTCCGCATCCTCGCAGCCCAGCGCTGCCGACCCACACCGCACCCACAGGTCCTCGTCGTAGCCGCCATACTTCTCGAAGACGTTCTTTTTGATGAAGAGGTTCGCCCCAAGAGGCACGGGCGCCCGGACGCCGAGCACACCGGATTCCGCCATCGGTTCGTAGCTGACCAACGCCGGCCCGCGCGGGGCCTTGCCGTTCCGCCCGCCTCGCAGCCATCCGGGAAGTCCGTCTCCCACGTCGCCCGGGACCACTCGTCCCCCCACAACGTTTAGACCATGCTCTGCGGCATACTTCATTCCGGTCGCGAGCCATTCCCTGTCAGGAACCGTGTCATCGTCAGTAAAGGCAAGCCAGCCTGTCTTTACAGATGCGATTCCGGCATTGAGCGCCGCGCTCTTGTTCCCCCGCCGGGAACGGACGTACGTTGCCGACACGCCGCGCGCGGCGTCCTCTGCCAGGCGCTCCTCCCCATTGTCCGCGATCACAATGTTACACCCGCCACCAAACGCATCCGCCGCCGCTGCCAGGGCGTCGAGTGTCCGCCGCAACCGTTCGGGCCGGTTGAAGGTGGCGATGACTACTGTCAGCCCCGTCAACCGTTCCCTCCCGAGTCATTCTTCACCGGGTGGCGGACACCATCCACAATGCCCTTGACCATTCCCGCCACGTAGGCGACAGCATGCCCCACCGCCGTGTAGCCACAACGCACACTTTTCACCAAGGCGCTCCAGAGACACACAAACGGAGCCGTGAGGACAAACATCGCCAAACGCAGCGACAGCCCGTAATTGCGGACCAGGAGCAGGGCCCGGTTCCGGCCCGCCAGGAAACTCGTACGCTTCGTCGGAGATTTCCTCGGCGTCTTGGTGAAGTAGTGGTACACGGCCGCACCGGGCTCAAACATGATGCGTTTGCCGCACCGCTTGATCTTCAAGCCAAGGTCAACATCTTCGTCGTAGATTCCGTACACCTCGGCGAATGCTCCCGCTTCCTGGAACACGTCTTTCCTGACCGCCATGTTCGTTGTGAGCGCCCAGTCCACATCGCGGGGCGCGTCGGGGCCCCGGTGTGTCACCTGGACGGGAACTCCGAACAGATTCACGTATCCGCCGCGCCGGCTCGTCAGCTTCGGGTTTTCGTTGCACCACACGGCGCCGGCGACGGCGCCCACACACGGGTCGGCCAGCGGGGCAATGATACCCGGCCACCAGCCGGGCTGCACGAAGCAGTCGTCGTCGAGGAAGACGATCGTGTCCCCCCGCGCCTCCCGCACCCCGGCGTTGCGCTGCGCCGCGGCATTTCTTACCTGGGAGCGGATGACTCTGGAATTGGACCACAGCTCTTGCAGCGCCGTCTCGTCAACCTGCTCCTCACCCGCGTCAACGACGAGCACCTGCAGCTCCCTGGGAACCTGTCCGCGGAAAGACTTCACGCAGTCCAAAACCATTCCCGGCCGATCCGCTGTCGCAATCACTACTGTTGTTAAGGGCGTCACGTTTCCAGAACAGTCAACAGGTTTGTGTCAGATCCAAAGTATGGGTATCATCCGCAGCATGCGGCTGACTCCGCCAGATCCATGGCAAAACCATTTTGCCATGTTCCCCGTTCCCAGGAGAACACCTGATCATTCCGTTTCTGCCATGATTGCCCTGTAGTGATCGGCAATCACGGTGCCCACGGATTCGGGACGACAGACTTTTTCGTAACGTTGCCGGGCGCGGGTGCGGAAGGACCGGAACTCGTCCTTGGGCATGTCGGCGAAACGTTCCATCATTGCCAGGATCTGGTCCGGCTGCCGCGGCTCGATCACGAAACCCTCCTGCCCGTCGCGTACCAGGTCCGGAACACCGCCCACCGCGCATACGATACACGGACACGCGCACATCAGTGCTTCCGCAATGGAAACGGGCATGGCATCATCAAGGCTGGGGTGGACGAACACGTCCATCTCGCCCAATATCTCCGCGGCATCCTGAACCTTGATAACCCGCACCCCTTCCAATTCGTTCGCTTCCACAAACTCCAGGATCATAGCTTCCCGCTCCCCCTGCCCCGCGAACGTGAAATCAACCGCTCCCCGCCTGTCCCGGTATGCCTTGATCGCCTCGAGCAGGTACCGGATCCCCTTCTGCTCCACCAGCCGGCACAACACCCCGAAACGAAGAGAACCCCAATCGTTTTGCCGATCTTCTCCACCGTCCGCCTCATCGGGGCACATGGTGAAGATCGGCACGACCTCCCGGCTCACCCCGAAATCACGCTTCATGTTGACGGCCACGCCGCTGCCCGGCGCAAACACGCGCGCCGCGCTCTCAAGGAAAGACGTGAAGTCAACGAGCTCCTCGCCCGTCCAGTGGCCATCCTTTGTTCCCGTCATCATCTCGTGGTAGACGGTTCGCCCGGACGGGAGCTCCCGCCATACCTTGGTGGGCATTCGGCCGAAAACATGTATCAACGCCGGCTTCTGGGTGCGAAGCAGCCGACGCAGCTCATGTACCCCGCTCCAGCAGCCGACCCAGTCCCTGTACGCCGAAAGAGAGACACGCTGTTCCCTGAATAGCCCGGCAACCAGCCAGGGCACGAATCTCAGCACAACACCTATGCGGGCTCGCCACACAGCCCTCTCCTCGAGCGACTCAATTGGAATCCCACGTTCCCGCAACGCCGCCAGAAACCGATGCGACTCCCCATGTCTTCGACTATGCTTTCTTTCCGCCTCCGTGCTTCCTATCCCATAATCATTCTGTCCCGAATCATCTTGCCATTCGACCTTACGTCCCGGCAGCCGTTTGAACACAACCACCTTCGTCCGGAACCCGTGATTCCGCATCTCGGTCGCGTAGTGCAGCACATGCGCCTCGATGCCGGCGGGCATCCCGTACCCCGTCGCCATGTACCAGACTGTGGGAGCGTAGCTCAAACCGCTTCACTTTCCGCATCCTGCAGCCTTCCCGCACGAAGCGCATAGACAGCCGCAACAATGCCCCCCAAGAAATAGAATCCCATTGTGAGCCGGTAATCGAACAGGTCCGCGAAGTAGACAGGCGTCTCGTGCGAAAAGCCGGGCAGCCTCACACCAAGACTATCCAAGTTGGCCGTCAATCCCGAAGCCCATTCCGGCGCCTTCGCATGGATACTGAAAACACACCTCGCAATGAAAAGCCAATTCCACGCGGCCGAGAACGCCAGGATCTTCGCCCTTAGCTCAGCATCAATGTCGGCCAGTTGCCTGCACGCAAATGCCGCCAGCACGACGACCAGCCAGTGCCCGCCCGCCACCTGCAGAATCATAAGACCCCTGGAGAAGACAAGCCCGACCACAACAGGCGCAAATGCCAGAAGCACCTTGCTGATCTGTGCCTTTCGGCGTCCCGACGCGGACGGCACAAAGTGCACAATGCCAAGAACAAAGGCTGCCGGGCCAAGCGCGAAGATCAGATTCTGCCAGAATGCGAACCTGCCTATCCCACCGACCGGCACGAACAGACTGACAAACGACACCGCTGTCGACATGACCATGCCGGTTACTCCCACTCGTGCCAGGTAGGCTTTCGCATAGGAAGCCAGGGGTTCGCCCGAATTGGCGGCATCCAGCGCCTGCTTCCAGTCGTCAGAGAACGGGTAGTAGGCAACCGTTGAGACCACCTCTATCCCCACCACCCGCATGAGTACCGGCGGGAGTACAACTGCCAGCACGACACACATTCCGAGGCGAATCGCGAACTTCCTCGACAGCTTGATTCCGCCGGGCATGAAGAACGGCACAGAGACCAGCACGAAGACGGCAATAGGATGAACAAGCACACCAAATGCGGAGCCAATCAGTCCCGCAACCGTCTTCCGCCATGTCCCGTCCCCCGAGTAGAGCAACTCCATTGCCGCATAGGCTATCGATACGGCGTAGAACTTGGGCCATGTGTATACCACCTCGTACACGACAAACGGACAGAACAAGATGCAGGCTACCAGCACGGCTCTGCGCCGTTCGCCGCCCAACATCGACAGGAACATGAACAGTATGTTCGCGTTCAAGCAGGCCGCAAGCACCTGCACGACGTAGTAGTGACTGCAGCTCGGACTGCACACCGTATAGAAATCACTGTAGATCAGACCGAGGATACACGGGCGTATGGTCTCGACCGTGGTACCCGCCATCAGTGACATCGGAACCGTGAACCCGTGCTCGATCCAGTCTCCGCCAAATGACACGAATCGGTGAACGCCCAGGAAGACCAGACACGAAGCCGTAAAACAGGAGTACATCAGCATTTCGCCAAAGGGTATGGTCAGTTTCCCGGAGACCAACCGCCTGCTCCCGACTGCCAAGACTGCGACCGTTACCAGACCGTATGTAAACGGGGGCGGCAACCCGGTGACATGCGACATGAAGGCGCACGCTGCCAGAGCAAAACCGGCAGAGGGAACTGCCAGCTTTGCCTGTGGACGTGCCCCGACGGCAGTTTGCGCGAGGCACCCGAAAACAAACAGAACGCCGGGCAGCAAGACTACCATGAGTATCAGAGCTGGTAAGTCCATTCGCTACCGCCTCAAATTCGCCACGTGTTCACTGAATCTCGCCAAGTTTGTCTCTAGGTCAAGATGCTCAGCCTGGAGCTTCCTCATCCCGAACGCCTTCCGCTGCCACACCCAGGCATCGCCAAACAGGGACGCTATTTCGGCCTCAGATTCGCCACCACCGTCCCAGCGCACTCCCGCATCGTACTGCCCCACGAGAGACCATGCCACGGATTCTTTCGGACCATCGACAATGACCGGCAGGCCCGCGGCCGCGTAGGTTGCGAGCTTGCTGCTCAGCGACGTCCTGCAGAACAGCGCTTTGCCGGGTTCCTTCCACAGCCCCAGGTAGCAGGCCGCGACTTGCTCGGCAGAGAAGAACCGTACGATGTCCTCTTCCGTCGGCGCATAGCCCTGAAAGACTATGGTGGTATTGGCGGCGGGCGTAGCCCGAAAGAAACCTTGTTGTTCCACGAACGCAATGATTTCGAAGTCGAAGGACAGCCTGCCAAGCAGTGCAAGAAACTCCCGCCACTGTGATTCCGAGACCCTGGGCGACCCGCAAAAACCTATTCGCCTGGCGTGACCGCCAGTGATCGGGGTATCCAGCTGCCCCGCACGGTTCCTCGTTGCCGATGGCGGCAGCATCATGCTCGGGATGTCGTCATAGCCGGCGAGCGCTTTGACATGCTCTGCCAGTTCAGCCGAAACCGCGTCCAGAGCAGCAGCGTGTCGGATCAGCTGCCGCACTCGCGCCAGATAGAGCGCGCTACTTGCACGCGAGTAGCCAATGAAGTCTGACGCCGCAATCTCCGGGGCATCGTGAAATGTGAGATGCATTGGTATTCCAAGGGCTCGCCGCAGAAAGAACCCCACGTTCACCGCCTCTTCCTCGGCGTGCACCCATAGCAGCTCCGGCCGGAAACCGGCGATCCATCGCGCTATTCTTCGTGCACGTATGCGTGCACCTATTTCCCGCAACAAAACGGTTTCCAGCAGCGTCTTGTGCACCCGCCAATGTCCCCGGAACGGAGCGAAACACACCCCAACGTTCTGTACGTTCTTGCTTTGTCTCAGATACGCCCAGCGCAGGGCGTCTTTCGGAAACGCCCTGATTGTCTTCCTCATCACCTCCCCACCGGCATATGGCCAATCTGGTGGCGACGAGGTCAGGAGCAGCGTTCTCGGTGGGGCCGACAAAGTTACTGCAATCTCACGGCTCCGGTGAATTACCGGACAGAATGTCACTCGTTCATGATCGCTCGGGATAGAGAGGCCGGGGTTCCCAGTCAACGTGCCAGTCCTCGATGAGTTTCCAGAAGTAGTCATATTCATCTGTGAACTCGGGCGAATTCCATGAAAAGCCCAACCGGACGCGTTCGAGCAGGTAGCGTGGTTCCTTGACCAGTGCCCTTGCCATCCCCGCCATGAACCGCGGCAGCTCCGTCATCATCACCTGTCTGTTCAGCGCAAAGTCCACAAGATAGTCCTGTCTGGCCTTCCACAGTAGACGCTCACGCCAATCACCGTGTTGTCGCCATTCTGTTGGGATCCTGTCAGCAAGTTCGTCGAGAACTCTCTCCTTCTCCCTAAGGTTCTTCTCGGCCCAACCTGGTGCCGCCATCCTCGAAGCCTGCTCCCGATGCTGCCTGAACGTCGCCATCCTGGCCGGCAGTGATACGGTTCCGCTGTGCATCGAGGCCCGCAACGCCCAGACTATATCGGCACGCGAACCCATGTCGCCTCTGAAGTACCCGGTCTTTTTCAGCAGAGTTCGCCTGAAAATGAGGGCACCGGCAGTAGTCCACGGGATGCCTCCGAGACAGAAGTGGATCAGGAGTTCCGTTTCTTTCGTGCGCACATGAGCAACATCGAGCCACTTGCCGTAGACCTGATCCAGCCTACGGCGGGGTGGCGGCATCTCTGACCCGTTTGCATCCGTGAAGCAGAACTGGCATACGGCGAGATCCACCTCCAGCTGTCGGTCAAGAATCGCAACCAGCCTTTCCAGGAAGTCCGGCGCCGCAGTGTCATCCGCCGTGGCAATGTGGACATACTTCCCGCGAGCCCGTTCCAAACACGCATTCCACCCCGCGTACACACCTTCTTGCGGTACGCGGAACAACCTAACTCGCCTGTCATGACCGTACTTCGACAGCAACTCCCACGAACCATCGCTGGAATGGCTATCACAGACTATCAACTCCCACCCATCGAAGGTCTGGGACACAATCGATGCCATCCTTTCCCCAAGGAACCGGCGGCCGTTCAGAACAGGCAAGCAGATGGAGACTTCCGGCACCATCGCGCGCTCACATGTTGTCGACAAAACCTACCCGTCGGCGTTCCCGGAGAGTCCCAACGAACCTGTACTCATCCTTGAGCAGGTCTTTCAGTGCGCGCAAATGCGTCTCCGAGATATCGGCTCTGTAATCACTCCTGGCGGAGTGCATCGGCTGGAGTGACAGACCTGTCTTTTCGTTGAGTTCTCGTATCCCTTGCTCGAACGAATCTGTAAAGAAGTAGTGATCAATGCCGGTCACACTTTCGAGCGCTTCATCGATATCACAGCTTCTTGAGAACATGTAGAGCTGGTTGAGCAAATGCTCGCGCGGGATTCTCTTCAGGAAGTCACCAAAGCTACTGCCCAGCCACTCGCCCTCCACGGCCATGCACGGATGGTCGACCCTGTTTGCACGATATCCCATCAACATGTTATAGTGCGAGACTACCCGCCGAACAGGGTCACGGAAGCAGGTCGCGATAAAGGTTCTCTCGGGGAGGTCCAGTTCGTGCAACGGAGTATGAGAGAACGCGTAGTAGTAATTGCCCTCGTTGATGTGCCCAAGATGCCACCCAACGAAGATGAGGTTCCTGTGGATCAACCGGTGGTCGCACGCTTGGACCATGGCATCGTAAAGGGGCTCTGCCTCCCCCCCCGACAATGATAGGAACATGTGGTTAAGCGATGTTCCTCCGGTCTTGCGGATATGAACGAAATAGACCCGCTTGTACCCGTTCAGGTTGTAGCGTGCCGCCATCCTCCTGCACCTGTTCTCCGTCAAGAAGGTTCTGACCCTGGCCTTGGCATACCAGACCCACTCCCGAGCAAACGCTTTCACGTCCACTCCCCTTCTGCTCCTGCATCCCTTGGCCCGGTCGCCCCCTGTCCCGGATCTCCGGTGACAAAACGTGTCTCTCTCAGAGGCAATTCATTCACTGCAGCTCTCCAAACAACTCCAAGTACCTTCTAGCCTGTCTGTCGAGGGCGTACTCCTTCGTGGCAATACTCCTGCACTTCTTCCTCATATCGTTCCACGCGTCCGTCCCCATTGCCAGTGCGCGTTCCATGCATGCGGCAAGATCGACGGGGTCGCCCGGCCGCGCAACAAGACCGTTCTGGCCGTCCCGGATAATGTCCGTGCAACCACCCACCGCGAAGGTGACGGAAGGAACGCCCGCCGCAGTAGCCTCGAGCAGAGTGTTCGGGAGGTTATCCGCGTATGACGGCAGAACGAAAGCATCCGCACAGTTGTAGTAGATATTCAGCAGTTCCTCGTCGCAGATCGTTCCGCGCAAATTCCAGTCCGCCGGCAGTTCCAGAGCCTCCCGGTAGTTCCCGAATACGACCACACTGAAAGAATCGCCCATCCGGCCCCGCATCCTTGCCACAGCGTCTGCGAGCACGGAAATACCTTTGCGTCGCTCCCCAGGCAATTGGCTTCCCGCAAGTATGACGGGCTTATCCGGCAGACTCAGCAATCGCCGGCACTCCCGCGGGGTCCCCAGAGGTCTGAACACGTTGGTGTCTATCGAGTAGGGAATGCACTCCACCCGAACGCCGCCACCCAGCCTCTTTCGTGCGCACTGCGCCAGCCATCGCGAGGGACACACAATTGCCATTCTCGCGCTGTTCGCCTTGAAGAACGCTTCCCTGCGACGCCACCCAAGGGACCGGTCGGTCTCGTTCCCCGAACCCTCCGGGCACTCCCCATTGCAGCCGTCAAGGTACTTCTCGCAACCGTACGAGTAAGAACAGGAGCCGGTCAGCGGCCACATATCGTGCAGCGTCCAGACGATCGGGCACCCGGTCGGCAGCCTGTCCAGCAGACGCACGGACATGGCCTCGTGTATGTTGTGGAGATTGACGACTCGTGGCAGGCGATCGCGGACCGCCTTCGCCATGGCCCGATCCACCACTGCCTGATCGACCCGCGCAGCCCTGTGTGACCAACCTACCGTCCGCGTGACCCAACGAAGAACGGCAGTCGTAACACCAGGGCAACTTTCGAGAACACAGGCCTCACGATCGCCGCGTCCCCGCGCAGCAACCCACTCTATCGGCAGGTCACAGGAAAGCGCCAAACCACGGCGCAGACGCCCACACGAAATGGCTGCACCTCCAATATCAAGATCTGAAACAAGGACTATCCCTCGACCGTTCATGTGTCGTTCCGAGCTACGCGTCGGGCTTCGACCACGTAGTCGCCCGCACCAACCTTCCGCGTGCTCCCCAAGCACTTTTCCGAAATAAGAATGGCCGCATTCAAGAGGAATGCGAAAGCACGAATACACCAACGCGCAAGGGCACCTCGATCCCGGAGCATGTAGTGCACTGTAGCAAGGAAGTACTGCATTGCGGCCGATACCGGGTTTAGAACATCCCAGTGTTCCCGCACGACAAACCCCACGCTCCCGAGGTCCCGCAACAGCCCCGGCAGAACCCATCGTCTGAAATCTTCCGGGTGGGGATGGTAGGGCCACACGCTTGGCACGCTGATCACCAGGCGTCCGCCCGGCTTGCACACACGAGCACATTCGGCGAGGTACCGCGCAGGGTTCGCCACGTGTTCGAGAACCTGGAAGGATGTCACCAAGTCCATGCTTTCGTCGGCAAAGGGCAGATGCCCCGAAGTCGACACGCGGCAGTCGGCCATCGGATTCGTGCCGATATCAACCGATACTTGTGTATCCGCAACTCCGCTCATCAAATCATCGTAGGGCCTGCTGCCACAACCGTAGTCCAGCGCGTAGTGCACCGTGCCGCCGCCCTCTGCCAACAAGGCCTCGTGTATCGCCCTCCTGAGCATCACGCGATATACGCCCTCCGGGTTCCACATTACGCACCATCGGTAAGCTATTCTGGTGCACCCACGACGGCACGATTGCTTCAGCCGATTCCAGGCGCTCACCCGTGCGCCGCAGGCCTGGCGCCAGAGGGCCGGCAATGCCGGGTTCTCTTCCGGCTCTGGCCATTTCCCAGGTATCTCCGGGCACGACTCAAGGCTGTCCATCCTCCAAATCCCCGATTCAGTCGCATTGCTGGCATCATCTGAGAAGCCCATATGCAACGCCATGCTGTGTGGCGGGTGGAAACACAGTCCGGACTTCAGGATGTGAAGAAGGCAGAACCTGACAGCCCAGATGTTCATGTCCTGCTCTTGCTCTGCCATTCTGGGAATATCGACCCCATATCTGTACACATTCCTGAGCTGCCACCTGCACATGCGCAGCATTTGCGGTGCCGTCCGCTCCATTCCCTGCCATGCACGCGACCAAGTACCCCACCCCCAGCAGGCAAATCGGCCGTCGAAGTATGCCGCGCCCTTCGGGATCGGTGGCCGTACACGTGGATGCGTCCACGCGCAAACACTCATGACCCTCTCGTCCGACCAGTAGTGTCGAAGCGCTGCAGACAAGTAGTCATACGTACCTCGCGAGAACACGAGATCGTCCTCGACGACAATGCAGGCCTCGTGCTCACCCAGCACGCTGGTAACACCCGTAAGGATCGATCGTCCCAGCCCCAGATTTCGTTCCCTCTCACAGAGGATTGTTGGGCACCAGTCGATGCTTTGCAGAAGATTCCGCACTTCGTCGACAGCGGGTTCCATTTCTGGCGTTCTTGGACCGTCGCTGAAAGCATGGAGTAGCGGGATATTCTCCGCGCGCAGACACTCCAAGGTTTCACGCAAGCGGCATGGGCGCGAGTACGCGAAAAGAACAACGGGAATCTTCTCTGTGGGATCCATGCTGCAACTGCCGCAGGCTGCGACGCTAGCTCAACTCCTTTACGTCGATACCCAGGAGGGAGGCGAAGCGTTCGAGGAATACGTTGAGATTGAGTTCGGCATCCAGCGCCATCTGGCCCGCGCGGACCGCCGCTGCGTACGCATCGCTGTCAAATGCGATACCCCGCAGACATTCAACGATGTCGCCGGCCGACAGTGAATGACAACACACCCCCGCGGGATACCTGGAGAGGAACCGCGCCGGTGAGGCTCCCTTGGGTCCATGGAACAGGACCGGCCTGCCGGCAGCCAAGTATGTCGCGAGTTTTGCGGGATGGCACAGACTCGCGCTTTTCTCGTAGCGCCTGTCAAACCAGTATGGCAGATAGGTGACGTCAACCTGCGACATAATCCGCACCGATTCCGTATCCGAGCGCCATCCCAAGTACTCGATCCTGGCAGCCCCCCCGGCTGTCGCGCAACACTCCTCGCCAAGCACACGAATCACCACGTCCCGCCCCTCCAATCGCCAGCTCACCGAGTCGAGCGCCGCAAGCAGCGCTCGCCATTCCGTCATGGCGTAGATATTCCCCGCCACGCCTATGGTCAAATGGCCATCGCCCTCGAGGGACTTTGCCGGGGCGCACCTGGTCGCGTCGTCGATTCCGCTAATCATGACCACGGATTCAATACCATATTCAGAGGTATACTTGACCTGCATCGGCTCGGATGCCACCCCAACACTGGTCGCCTCCCGAAGCACAGCGGCAAACTCCCTGAGCATCAGCCATCGAGACAGAGGATCGACTGCTTGATCTACGAAGAATCGCTCCGGGGGATCCCACACCGTGGTCACGAACGGCACGCCCAATCGGAACGCAACCTTTCGAGCCATATGGATCAACGTCGCGGAATTGAGCACGCTCCACACCAACTCAGCGCACTCCCTTTCCCCGAATGCAACAGCCTGCTCAACGAGACGAGGCACACGCACATTGCGCAAGTACCAGTAGATCGGGAGGGTCGTCAATTGCGCCCAGCGGTAGCCCAGCCCCTCCACCCCCTTGTCCCTCGGCATGGCGCCATGCGCAAAGGGGAATCCCATCCACTTCCCCTCAAAAGCCGCATCAGGATCGCGCACGGGGGAAAAGCGACACAGCTTGCCCCGCGGGTAGTGGAGGCATAGCTGCTCCAAGAACCTTGCGCCGCCGCCGCGGCCGCCCGGCATCCCTCCGACCAAAAGCATTACACGGGGCACCATGGGACGTTCACCTGTCACCTGCACCGGTGGCCGGTCTTCTTTGGTTGTGGCCGCCGGCCGCCTTGTGCCAGCATGCGTTCATACATCCCAATGACTTTCGGATGCATCACAGTTTTCTCGATACGTCCGCGCACGAGCTGAAGATTCGTCGCCGCAGCACGGCGGACAAGATAATCATCCGCCGCGGCGCGCCGAAGGGCATCGGCAACGGCTCTCGGTTCTTCAGGCGGCACGATGAGTCCCGTCCGACCGTTCTCTATCCATTCTTCTGCACAACTCGTGTTTGACTCCACCGGGAGCCCTCCCATGACCATGGCTTCCAGCATGGAGTTCGGCACGCCGTCGCTTATGCTCAGGCCTATCGATATTCTGGCCTTTCCGTGAAGCCGCAGGATATCCTGGTGCGGGACGTCCGGAATGATCTCTATGGGAATGCCGGATGAGTGTGACATCAGTTCGGCGGCAGGAATCACGTGTCTGGAGGCAGAGCAGACGGCGACCCTGTATCCTTTCAACGAGCCGGCCGCCATTTCCAGGGCTTTCAGCCCAACCAGGGCTCGTCCCGCCCAGCCCTGGTAGCCCTTCAGCAGGATCATGCGTCGCTTCTCCGGGGGATCATCCCGGAAACGCTGCATCCCGTCCACATCCAGGCCGCCATTGCCCGGGAGAATGGGCAACATTTCTCCCGAGAATCCGTACTCCTGTGCCTGTCTCACATCGCGCTCGGACTTGGGCTGAAGTGCATCACACGACTGCAGCACAGCCATGACGCGGTCCCTGTGTTCCTCAAGACGTGCAAACAGGTTCATATCGCTCCCCCAGGGCGTCATCATCCACGGCGGGAACCCGGGACCGAACACTCGCTTGGCGTCCAGCACCAGGTAGCCGGCGTGCTGCATCTCTAAAGAGTGCACCAGATCCGGCTGGACCTTCGCGACGACTCGGGCCAACCGGCAAGCTGGATCGTGATGGGCCATTCTCCGACGCAGCTCCTGCTGAAGCACGGTGGCCCGGTACTCTCCTTTCCGGGAACACCAGCGCCACATACCCGAAATCCGCACACTCCTATCCAGGTCCCGCGGCGGCAATCCGTAGAAGTCGTGTACCGTCATATTCTTCAGCCCCGAGTGCAGCCGGCCGCCAATGCTTGGGAACAGGTGCAGGTCCCATCCCTCACCCGCGAGTTCGCAGACCCATCGGGCCGTGTGGACGCTGCCCGGCATTGCGACAAAAAGAATTCGCGGCTTGCGGCTCTGTTGCTTTCGCGGCATTTGCTGCTTCTTTCAGACCGTCCGCGTGTCTACCGGGCCTCCAGCACGTGTCTACACCACAACTCGAGCATCATGAGAAGCCAGACGCCGTACCACCCCGTCTTTCCTTCGGCGAAACCCCGCCGAATCCTCTCTACCTGAGCAGGGCTCAGCAAACCTCGTCTGCGCACCTCCTCGCCGGAGAGCGTGTCGAGCATGACAGCCCGCAATGGCCCCCGCAGCCATGCGTCGAACGGCATCCTGAAACCTCGCTTGCTCTGTAAGTCGATGTGGGCAGGAAGCAGGTCCCGCGCCGCATCAACCAGGATCCGTTTGGCCCCTGTTTCGCGATAGGTTCCCTTCTCGTTGACAACGGCCTCTCCACCGGTCTTGAGCTTGTCGCTCGCGGGAAGGGACAAGGCAAGGTCCGCAAGCTCAACATCGAGGAACGGCACTCTCACCTCCAGCGAATGAGACATCGAGACCGCATCGATATCGCGTAGGAGTTGGTTCTGCGTATACCCACGAAGACAAAGCGCCGTTACTCTGTCTACCACGTCTGCATTGCCAAGTTGGTCGTTCGGAGCCACATCGTAGTGCGGCGATCGGCCTGCACGACTTGCACGCCTGAGATCCGGATGGATAAGCTGCCTGGCTCCCTTCTCTCCGAAGATGCTATATGCCTGTGCATAGGTCGTAAGGAAATCGCACGCACGTCGCGCCCGCTCTACCCGCCATCCCCCCTTCCAGTCCAGCAACGGATCAAATGCGCTCAACCTCGCAAGGCGACCCATGAGTTCTCCGATCCTCTTCCTGATCAGTCCATTCATGCGCTCGGACTCGTACCTGAGCATGGTAATGAACCATGGGTAGCCGGCGAAGAGTTCGTCCCCCCCGGTACCCGATATGGCAACAGTCACGGCCTTTCTTGCCACTTTGGAGATAAAGTAACTGTTAACACCGTCAACCGACGGCTGATCGAGACCAGTCGCTATGTCCTCGATAGAATCCCGAACTTCGCTACCTGTCACCACGACCCGGGTATGATCCGTCCGGAACAAGTCAGCGGCGACGCCGGCATCATCACTCTCATCAATGCCTGCCCCCTCCGCCTCGAACCCCACCGAGAATGTCTTCACTCTCTCCCCAGCCTGCTTGGCCATCATAGCCACCAAAACGGACGAATCAACCCCCCCGCTCAGGAATGCTCCTATCGGCACATCGCTGACCATGTGAGACCGCACCGACGCCTCGATAGCGTTTCTCGTCTCCTCTACCCGTTCTTCGTAATCCTCGCCGCGGAGGGACTCTCTTTCGTTACGGGTCAACCTCCAGTAGCATTCGGTGCGTGAGCGGCCGTGCTCGACTATCATGCGATGAGCGGGTAGAAGCATCTTCACCGACCGCACCATTGTCAGCGGCTGATAGACCGACCCGCAGGTGAGCAGAAGTCGGAGGGCCTCTGGCTCTATCTCTCTCCCCACCAGGCCACTCGCGAGCATCGCCTTAATCTCGGACGCAAAAACCAGCTGCCCTCCAGTCCAAGTGAACATCAAGGGCTTTATCCCGAAGGGATCGCGGGCCAGAAGCAACCGTTCCCTTCCCCGCCCCCCTCGTTTGTCATATATGGCGAGTGCGAACATTCCCCGCAATCTGCTCACAAAATCGTCACCATATTGCTCGTACATCCTTAGAACGACTTCCGTATCCGAGGTGGACCGGAACCCGTATCCCTTTGCCTCCAGGATCTTCCGCTCGGCAAGAAAGTTGTACGTTTCTCCATTGTAGACAATCCACACGTTCCCCTGTTCGTTGGCCATCGGTTGACGACCGGACTCGGTAGTGTCTATGACGCTCAGCCTGGTCATCCCCATGCACACATGCTCATCGGTGAAGACACCTGTACTGTCGGGCCCACGATGGAGCATGGCACCCACCATTTTGACAACACGCGCTTTCTCCGCCTTACCCCAGACTCCGCAGATCCCACACACAATCACCTCGGTCTTTGCAGAAACATTGATTGCCGTGCCACTGCGCCATCATGTTCCGACAGGTCTCCTCGCTCGAGCCTCAACGCCGTTCCCTGCGTACGTAGTCACAACATCCTGCATGCCGCACTTCCGAAGGCAGAGCTCAATCTCCTCGGTGTTCCGGAAATGCTTGTAGTGATCGGTCAAAGTGTCGTGCGTATCCAGCAGGGCCCATTCGCGCAGCAATTCCGGCGACAGCTGCGGATAGGTTTCGTGGTAATCGACCACAGGCGAGAGCCGCACGAACGCCTGCCGCAGCCTGTTAACTCGCCAATGGCTTCTGCCGCGCCACAAAACGTCGTGTAGAGGCCACAGGAGCCCGCAGATCCCCCGGCACACCCACAGGGCAGCCTTGGGAGGCATCCTCGTCAGCAGGAGCCTCAGCACTCTGCGCGATGCGCGCAAGGACCGTCCGCGTGTGTAGTGATCAATCGCCAGCATCCCACCGGGTCTGAGCTGTGAGCACAACCCCCCGATGGTCGCCTCCGGATCCGGCGTGTGTTGGATCATCCCGACACACAGGACAATATCAAACCGCCCCCCGGCCAACGGCATCTTTGTCACGTCTCCCTGGCACACGAAGTAGTTCGCGTGACCGCCACAGTTCAGGCGGTTCGCCTTTACCGCGTCCGAGCTGTCAACTGCAAGCACCCAGGCGCCCGCCTCGAGGAGTACTTCAGTGAATCGCCCCGCACCGCACCCCACCTCCAGCACCTTCTTGCCGCGAACGACCGCCATGTTTCCGCCCAGGATACGCGTCAGCCTGTCCCGCGAAATTGTCGTACGGGTGTATGAGTCCAGCTGGGTCTTGCGAAACTCCTGCCACTGCAGCCCGAAGCTGGCCGTGTAATGCGAGTGTGGCACTGATCGGTACGAAATACGTTCGCCTACTGTCCTGTGGCTTTCGCCGCATTCCCGCGAAGCATCCTGTAGACGCGATGTCCCGCGGGAAGCATGCCAACCACCAGCCTCTTCAAGAGCGGCCTTACACTGCCGCGGCATGAAGATGGCGTTCGCGCATACCTGGCGAGGCAAACCGCCGCTGCCGGAAACCGTTTCTCTGCCATAAGAGCATCAAAGAGCTTTCGACGGTGGCGCGCCTGCCCGGCGCGCAGCGCCGAACGATAGGATGCATCGAAGTTGCTGATAAGCACCTCGTACCCCGCCAGGATGCGCGCCAATTCGCCGGATACCCGTCTGCCCGACCACGCACTCCCGGCGTGTATTCGATGGACCGCCATTGCCTCGTCTATGTAGCCGATCCAGCCGTGCTGGGCGTTGAGAATGTAGAGGGGCCAGTCTCCCTGGGGCATATCCAGGTACCAGTCCGGTAATCTCTTCACCAGCCCCCTCCGCAGCATTACGGAGCACGAGGGAATAAAGTTGCCGTTCATGAGATCCCGTATCGTATAGAACCTGTCCTCGGCGGCTGCCCGCAGCAACACCGGATCAGAGACCGCACCTTCATCCTGCTCAACCACGGAATGAAAGCAAATGCTGCAGTCCGGATGCCCGTCCATGAAGTCCACCTGTCTCTGCAACTTTCTCGCGTCAGTCCAGTAATCATCTCCATCAAGGATTGCCAGATATTCTCCGTCCGCGGCCCCGAGGGCCTCAATGAAGTTACCGTGCGGTCCTAGGTTGACCTCCGATTCAATGAGCCGAATGCTCCCCGGGTGTCTCAAGCGCAATTCCCTGCATATCTGCCTCGTTGCATCAGTACTGTGGTCTTCCGCAACAACTATCTCAAGCGCGAACGAAGCTTCCTGCGCAAGCGCGCTGCCGACAGATTGAGCGATGAACCGCTCGTGGTTGTAGGTAACGCATATAACACTCACCCGTGGCGTGTGTGTCATCGCTGACTCATTTCCAGTTTCATCGACAGAAAAGCGCCGTGCCTATCGAGATCTTCGAAGCCCGCCCGCCGATAAAGCTCGATCGCCCGGCCGTTACCCGCATGGACCTCCAGCGAGATTTCGCGAAAGCCCTTTCCTTTTGCCGACGCCAGGCACATATCGAGAAGTCTCCCGGCTATGCCCCGCCCGGCATGACGCCGCAAGGTGGAAACGCAACTGATGTAGCCCGAACACCTATCCGGGTCGTTGAGGTAGACGGCTACCAAGCCAACAAGGTCATTACCCGCCCAGGCCTCGAAGGTCATAGCTCTTTCCGATATCTTTCCCGAGTAGACGGCCAAGTCCACCCTCTCGCTCAATCTTGGGTGGAAATCCCCGTCGCAGGCCTCCAAGTGCTCGCGCAGCTGCTTCAGTCCGACAGTCCCCATGCGATAGTCTATATCGAGCTCGGTCACCCCGACTATTCCCCGGGTACTCCGATCGCGTAGACGTCCGCGCACATATCGGGATACTCGCACCCAAGCCGAAACAGCCCTTCGCATTGCAGCGGCCCGAGTATCCCGGTGTCCAAAAGCTTCTCCATTTGGAAATCGGCAAACGGCTTCAACAACACTCCCCCCTGCGCCAGGAGTCGGAATCCTGATGATTCCAGGTCGCGCACCAAGAGCGCCATATCGTAGACGCGACGGTGCCCACCCTTGAGATCGTTGGGCGTGAGGTGATACAGGCTCTCTACGAGCCCCATGCGCCTGGCGAGTTGCCTCGACATCGCCCTGGCATTCGGCACGAAGGCGAACAGGTAGCCTTCCGGTTTGAGAGCCTTTCTGACCATTGCCAGGACGGCCCGGACGTCGATGACATGCTCCAGAACATGAGAAGCGAACACGTAGTCGTACTCCGTCTCGGGCTCAAACTCCTCGAACAGGCTGTGGTAGTAACTGGTCCCGGGTATGTTTCTCTGCCTCGCCTCTTCCAGAAATTGCTCCGACCCGTCAACAACGTCGAGACGGTCCACAACCGACGCGATACGCGCAGTCATGTATCCTGCTTCACAACCCAACTCCAGGGCTACGCCGCCATTCACGTATGGTGTCACCACCCGCATCAGCAGATCTCTCATAAGGCGGGCCTGGCTCGACTCATCCACCATATCGTAGTTGACTGCCAGACCATCCAGGAACAACATCTCGTCCGAGACATCACCACTATGATCCATCGCTACCTCCGTCCGTACTGCGATTCCACTCCGAACACAGTCCTCATTCGTTCGTGATAAAGAGATATCTTCTCCTTCCGCGAGTCGAGAATACGGTCCCTGTAGTGACACAGCGTATGCAGATCGAGTCGATAGGGCTTTATTGTGAACCGTTTCATGTTCGCATGCGTATACCAATCCGCTGCGTAGAGTTGCTGTGGATCTACATCGTCCATGAATAGCCCGTCGCGCTCACATTGACGGTACAGGGGTGTCCCCGGATAGGGAGTGGCAATCGACAGCGCGACATCGTCGGTGTCCAGTTCCCCGATCAACCGACAGGACGCTTCGAGACTTTCCTCCGTATCTTCCGGCATTCCCAACACAAAATCAGTCAGAAGGAATACCTGGGGATGCCGCCTTACGGCCGCCACGACCTCGAGAATCTGGTCCTGTTCGATGCCTTTCTTCATGACCCTGTTCCGTATCCCGGCGTCGCCGCTTTCCACCGATACACAGGTTCGAATGAGCCCCACCTCCGCCAGGGCATCAATCATCTCCGACGCCGCCACGTTGACAGGTAGCCCTGTCGGGATGTCTATCTGGAACCGTAGGTCTCGCTTATTGATTTCTGCGCACATATCCAGGACCCTGCGCGGATTGGCGGCGAAATTGGCGTCAAAGATGGCGAAGTAATGGGCGCCATGGATTTCGTTGATCCGCTGCATCATGTCCACGATGCTTGTTGCACTGATCGGCCTGTGAACCTGCCCCATGCACCCGGCAACTGAACAGAAATTGCACAGGTTAGGGCACCCCCTGCTCGTAATGATGGGTACCCGTACACCCAGTTCCACCTGGTGCGGATTGTGCCACGTGGACGTGTCATGCAGGTAGTCACGGAAGGTCAGCAGGTCATATGCCGGCAACGGTAGCGAGTCCAGGTCCTGTAGGTAGGATACCTTGGGACCTACTATGGTTTCCCCGTCCGAACGGTACGCCAGGCCATCCGGCCATTCACACGGATTCTCCCCCGTGAGAGCAAACCGCGCACATGCCAGTAGCTGCCGTTCGCCCTCCCCCATCACAACGAAGTCGACTTCCGGACACCCCTCGAGAACCTGCCGAGGAACCTGGGAGACGTGTGCGCCTCCCAGCACCGTCACAACGTCACCCAATAAGGCCTTTGCCGATCTGGCCACTTCCCGTGCCAATCCAAGCTGTCCACCAACCATCACACTGGCGCCCACGAGCTTCAATCCATGTCCCCCCAGCGCTCTCTCAAGCGCTGCCGACGGATCCGTGTCGCAGCCGCCGGCCCTGCGCCTGGCGGCCACGTTGAGGTCCAGGCAGTGCACCCGGATCCCTGCTTCCCGCAAGTAGGCGGCAAGAGACAGCAACCCGACGGGCATTACAAAGAACGGCGTCGTGGAAACTGTGGCCAACCGCGGGTTCACAAGTAGTACCGGCGCGTTCATACCACTCTGTACTCCGACAGAGTCCCCGCTATCCGTTCGCGACTATTAAACATCATCACGTCGACAATCGAGAGGTTCGGAACGAACTCCCGGCCGAACTGTGCGTACCGGAATATCCTGGGATCAATGAACGCCAACTCTATACCTCGCCGTCGGAAATCTTCATTCGAGTAAAGCGCTCGCCCACCTGGCGCGTTGATATACGATTCGGCGCCCAGGGCCTCGCAGATCCATAGGACCCTGTCCTGTCCTCTGAGTTCCCTCGGCGTACCGAGCTCGGATGATATGAGTATCTCAGACACTATGCCCAGTTCCGTGCAGATCCGCCGGACGCTATTCTCGATGTACCTGGCCAAGTTCTTCTCCTGTGACAGCAGGACATCCCCAAGAAACGGGTGGACAGAGTCGAAGAACGGCGCCTTCTTATAGGCATGTTCCAGGGTCCGCACTATCTTCTCCCGGTTACCGCCGACTTCGAGTTCGTTTATGAGTTTGAAGGAACTCGCACCGCGGACCTGGAGCGTCAGCAGGAACTCGCTGCCATCCAGTAGTATCCTGTTCCGATTAATCCAACCCTGTTTCCTGTACTTGAGAGTACCGAGTTCTCAGCATCAGCGACAAGGTCTTTTGGTGGCGAGTTTGGCGCGCAGTTGTGATGCTTGAAGGGAGAGCTCGACCCACCGATCGACG
>Ga0272442_10000943_pt1 | contig 45020 bp, 36 predicted proteins | sample SSMForm2O_FD_200262 | JGI IMG/M metagenome (GOLD analysis project Ga0272442, IMG submission 200262) | Marine sediment archaeal communities from Little Sippewissett salt marsh, Falmouth, MA, United States - SSM-Form-2O | ecosystem: Environmental > Aquatic > Marine > Wetlands > Sediment ...
GTCTGGATTAAAATATCCATAAGGCAATTGAAACATTCCCGCAATAAAAGCGCTTTCCTGAATTTCCAGTGCTTCCACCTTTTTATTGAAATAGGCAAGCGCTGCTGATTGCACACCGTGAGCGCCACGTCCCAGTTCCATGTAATTCAAATACATCTCAAGAATTTCATTTTTGGAATAGGTGCGCTCTATTTGAAGAGAAGTGATGCCTTCGCGAATTTTTCGAATGATGGATCGCCTAGGTGTAAAATATAATTTTTTTGCCAATTGAGCAGTAAGCGTGCTGGCTCCTCCCACGATTTCCATTGAAATAATATTGCGAAATCCCAGATAAAAGATTCGACGGAGATCGAGTCCCCAGTGATTGTAAAACCTCCGGTCTTCAATTGACAATACAGCTTGTTTAAGATGATCCGGAATCAGATCAAAAGGCACATAGATCCGTTTTTTCTGATAGATTTCTTTCAGCACAACTCCGTCACTGGAAACAATTCGTGATACGAGAACGGGATCGCTTGCTTCTTCAAGTTGAACAAGCGAGGGCAAATTATGACTGAGTGTAACCAGTATAATGATTCCGATTCCAATAGTAACGGAAAATAAAATGACTGTATACTTCCACCATTGCAGCTTTTCTGCGGATCTGTTTTGGGTGAAGGATTGTATGTCTGAAATATTTACGGATCGTTTTTTACGTTTCATTTTTACTATCCTTCATTCCAGTTTGTTTCCAATGCTTAAGTGCCAGTTTGCCGTTGTCATACACAGCATAAGTAAATTGTTGCATCCATTCTCCAGTATTCACATAGGTATGGCCGTTTTCCTGCAGGATCATCGCTTCATGCGTATGGCCCATGACGACAAAATCAAATCCATTGTCAAATAATTGCCGGGCAAAATTTACATAAGGATCACGAAGGTCACGGTCCGGACGGTTTTGCCGGCTCAATGAAGAAAACCACCGGGCCAATGAAAATGTTATATCCGGATGCATCAGACGGCAAAACCGCGCCGTGAGAGGATTTCGTAAAATTGTTTTTAATATTCTATAGGCAATATCTTTTTTATTAAGTCCGTCTCCATGAGTAATAAAGAAATGATATTTGTCGATTTCCAGGCACAGGGGATTTCGATGTATGGAAATTTTTAAATCATTCTGGAAAAAATTCCCCAACCAAAAATCATGATTTCCTACACAGTACATTATTTTTACGCCATGATCGGTTAAACGTTTCAATGCAGAGATTATTTTGAGATGATGCCTTGGAATGACCCATTGATAATCAAACCAGAAATCGAACAAATCACCGACAATAATTAAGCAATCCGTCTTTTTTTCAATATACTGAAAAAATGAGAGTAATTGTTTTTCTTTGAGATGCTCTTTTTCAGACGTCTCGATACCCAGGTGTGCATCAGAAACAAAATAGATCGTTTTCATAATATAATTTACAATTTTTTTATTGAAAAAACAAATCGCATTATCACCCTTCCCTGTTGGAAGTAGGCGGATCAAACTGTCAGTAAATAGATACATAACTGTATTAGAAAAATTACATATGGATGGCAATTCCATTTATTGTCCCATTGAGAAAATTAATAAAAAATAATTACTTAATATCAAGAGGACATTCATGGAATGATATTTGTTGTATTGATAAAATAATATTCTTATTTAATAGATTATCTACAGGTAAATATGCATTGCTCGCTGGGACGAAGGAAGAAATTGTTTTTTATTATATTGTGATTGTTTATGTAACAAAATTTGCGTATTTTTGATATTTTGACATCAGCTTTTTATGCGAATTATTTCATCAGGGCTGCATCTTATGCAAATCACACTTCAGTCATATGCAAAAATCAATTTGGGATTATTTATTCAAAGCAAGCGTGAAGATGGTTATCATAACATTGTCACTGTATTTCAGCTGATTGACCTTCACGATACGCTTGTTTTTAAAAAGAACCCCTCCGATTTTATTCACATTTCATGTACAGATCTATCCATTCCAACAGATAAGAACAATCTTGTATTTCAGGCATTTACTCAATATAAGAAACAGGCTCATATACAGGGAGGGCTGAATGTCATGATTCACAAGCGCATTCCGGCAGGTGCCGGCTTGGGTGGTGGAAGCAGCAATGCAGCATCGACCCTTTTTGCCTGTGAATCACTTTGGCAGAAAAAAACAAAGAATTCCATTTTAACAAAGATAGCGTCTGAAATCGGTTCGGATGTGCCGTTTTTCCTGACGGGAGGCACGGCTCTCGGACAGGGGCGGGGGGAATTGTTAACACCGCTGACGATTCCTCAGAATTTCTGGATTGTATTAATATTTCCAGGATTTTCCGTATCAACAGGCTGGGCATACTCGCAAGCCAAAATTGCCTTGACAAATGCAGAAAAAATAGGTAAATTAGGGTCGCTTTTTGAAGAAACTGAAGCCCACACCTGGCGTGAAACGCTGGTGAATGAGTTAGAAAGCGTCGTTTTTCCAAGGCATCCTGAACTGCAGAAAATTGAGATGCAGTTCTATGAAAGGGATGCCTTTTATGCCAGCATGTCCGGCAGCGGCTCAACCATGTACGGTTTGTTTCATGATCGTATGATGGCAGAGGCGACGGTTACGTTCTTTTCCAAAAAGAAAATGCATGCGTTGATCGCAAGACCGATTTCGGCACATTTGATGGATCATTCACATGAATGTGATCAATCGAAAGCGGAGGGACATTATGCAAGTCACTGAAGTCCGAATCAGTCTGCGAGATGACGAGAAATTATGTGGTTTCGCCAACATTATTTTAGACAACGCATTTGTTGTACGGGGATTGAAAATAATCCGCGGCATCAATCGGTATTTTGTTGCCATGCCCAGTCGGCGTAAACGAGATGGCTCTTTTGTTGATATTGCACATCCAATTACAATGGAATTTCGCAATAAAATGGAAAAGGCAGTCATTGATGCCTATTGGGAAGCAGTTCAGGAAACCAAACCATTGGAAACAGCCAATCTGTAATGGTTTTCTGGATTTATCGGGGATGTCAGTGCCATAAACATGGATTGAATTAAAGTTCATCATTTTTATTGGCATTGAAGAATTATAACAGTTTATTAAACTGGGGCGTGGCCAAGTGGCAAGGCACGGGGTTTTGGTCCCCGGATTCGAAGGTTCGAATCCTTCCGCCCCAGCTTTTTTATTGGTTTCGGGGGCAGAATTCACCTTAAGCAGGTTTATTCTGCCATTTATATATACAGTCAAGTGGAATATAATAGGATAATATTGTGCTTATGAAAGTATTTTCGGGCGCATCCAACTTGCCTCTGGCCAGAAAAATTGTTGAATATTTAAAATACCCTCTGGGGCAGTCGGAAATACGTCATTTCAGTGATGGTGAGATCAGCCCAAAGATTAACGAGAGTATTCGCGGAATGGATGTATTTATCATTCAATCCACAAATCCGCCGGCGGATAATCTTATTGAATTTTTAATGATGATAGACGCGGCCAGCCGGGCTTCGGCAAAACGGGTGACTGCGGTCATTCCATATTTCGGATATGCCAGACAGGATCGGAAAGACCAGCCCCGTGTATCTCTCTCGGCAAAACTGATGGCCAATCTTATTTCCACAGCCGGAGCAAACCGGATTCTCACACTGGATCTGCATTCCCCGTCTATTCAAGGATTCTTTGACATTCCTTTTGATCATTTGTATTCTTATTTGATGTTTGCTGATTATATTAAAAAGGAAGCCGTGGCTGATCCGGTTGTTGTGGCTCCAGATATCGGCAGTGTCAAGCGGGCCAGGGCTTATGCCAATCGATTAAATACAGATTTGGCTCTTGTGGATAAACGGAGGATGGGACCCAACCAAATTCAATCTGTCAGCTTGATTGGAAATGTCAAAGGCAGGGATGTGATTCTTTTTGATGACATTATCGATACGGCAGGCACCCTATGCTCAGCCGCGGATTTAATGAAGGAAGAGGGAGCTCGTAAAATCCTTGCTGCATGTACGCATCCTATTTTATCAGGCAATGCGGTCGAGCGTATTTCTCAATCGTCTATTTCAAAGTTGTTTGTTTCAGATACTGTATTTTTACCGGATGAGAAACGAATTGATAAAATCAAAATCATTTCCGCGGCTTCCCTGTTTGGAGAAGCGATTCATCGAATTCATAACGAAAAATCGATCAGTTCTTTGTTTGATACATAACTTATTTTTACAATAATACGAGGTTTCATATGTCAGAAGCGAATCTGAGCGTTGAATTGCGACAGGACGTTGGAAAGAAAGAATCAAAAGCCCTCAGGCGTAAGGGTCAGATTCCAGCGACTTATTATGCCCATGATCAAAAAACAATTTCTTTAAGTGTAAATGCGTATGATTTAAAACGTTTGCTGCAAAAGGAAATCAATATTTTAAATATTGCTTTTCCGGATGGAAAAGATAAAAAGAGTATCATCCGGGAATTGCAGAGGGATCCAGTAACGGATGAATTGTTACATATCGATTTCATGGGGATCAAGCTGGATGAAAAGATCACAATGACCATTCCTGTTATTTTATCCGGAACACCTGAGGGTGTGAAGGTTCAGGGTGGTATTTTAGAGCATCCCCTGCGTGAAGTTGAAGTGGAAGGACTCCCGCTTGATATTCCAGAGCATATTGAAGTGGATGTTTCAGAATTGGAAATCGGGGATGTAAAGACGCTGGAAGAGGTAGAGACGAGCGACAAATTCCGGTTTGTCACTGATTTGAGCCATCCTGTAGCCATTGTGGCACAAGCCAAGGTGGCCAAGACAGTTGAGGAAGAGGAAGAAGAACTGGCTGAAGAAGTCGAAGGAGAAGAAATCGAAGAAGAAGAGGAAGCCGAATCATAATTTATGTCGCGTTTTTTAATTGTAGGCTTGGGGAATCCCGGAAAACGATATCAAAATACAAGACATAATCTGGGATTTATGGTTTTAGATGTCCAGGCGAAAAAAATGAATCGGTGTTTTTCTGAAGGGCCTGGTGCTTATCATTGGATGCGTTCTGAAATCAATGATTCAGAAGTCGTATTTATCAAACCAATGACCTATATGAACCGGAGTGGTGTTGCCGTAGCGGATGTGCGGCTGAGATTAAATGTATCCACAGATAAGTGTCTTGTGCTTCTCGATGACTTAGCGCTACCACTGGGGCAATTGAGATTGAGAGCCAAGGGAAGTGACGGGGGACATAAGGGATTGGGATCTGTGATGAATTATCTTCATTCTCAATATATACCAAGGCTTAGGATGGGAATCGGTCATAACGATGAGAAGCAGACCATTCGTTATGTACTATCTCCATTTTTCCGGCAAAATGAATGGATAGTTAAGCAAATGGTTGAACAGGCAGTTCAGACCATTGATAATTTTGTTGTTTTCGGTATTCATCAAACGATGAATATTGTGAATGCATCGAATTGAACCCTGCTCATTCCGTAATATAGGGATGGGCCAACTGACCGAAGGGAGGTGACATATTGAGCAACGCTTATGAATCCACTTTCATTGTGGATGCCCATCTTTCTAATGAGCAAATCGAATCCACGATTCAAAAAATTTCAAAGATCATTACGGATAGCAGCGGTGAGATTATATTAATCGATCGCTGGGGCAAAAGGCGCCTGGCCTATGAAATTGCCAAAAAGCAGTATGGTTATTATGTAAATGTTCGGTTTAATGCTGAAGGCTCCTTGATCAAACCGCTTGAACGTGAATACAAGCTTAATGATCATATTATTCGTTTTCTCACGGTTTCAGTACCCAAAGCTGTTATTGCACAAGAAGCTGAAATGAAAGAAAAAAAATCCGATTCGGGTGCTGAAACAAAAAAGAATAAGACAGATACGAATATCGTGGAAGCTGACTCGAAAGCTTCTGTGGATGAGAAGAAGAGTGACGAAGATAAGAGCAAAACAGATCAAGAAGTGTAATTGTTATTCTAACAATGTGGGCATTGATGACTATATGAACCCAGAGGAGTCGATCTTATGAATGATCTCCGTATGCCCGATGTGAACACTGTGTTGATCGCAGGGAATTTAACCCGTGATCCCAGTTTTCGTCGAACAACCAATGGTACACCGGTCGCCAATTTCTGGATTGCATCCAATCGTAAGTTCAAGGATAATACAGGGCAATGGCGGGAAAGCGTTTGTTATGTCGGTGTTGTGGCCTGGTATAAATTGGCTGAAACCTGCTCTGAAAATCTGCACCGGGGTTCTGCGGTTTTAATCGAGGGTGAATTGCAAAGCCGGAGTCTTCGGTCTGATGACGGACGAAATCGCAATATCGTTGAAATTAAAGCCCGACGGATTCAATTTCTCAATAGGAAAGAGGAGAGTGACACGGAAGTATCCGATACAAACAGTGTCAAGGATGATGAGATTGAACCGGAGGATGAGGATTCTGAAAACGAAGCCTCTTTTGATGGTCTGGAATCGAATGATAAAAGCGAGTCTGAAAAAGAGCAAAACAATCCTGAAGCTGAAAACAGTCAAGATGATCAGCCTCAAGAAAAAGACAATCTGATGAAGGGGAAGTTTGATTTCGGTTATCAGGATATTTAATTCTATTGATTAAAGGAAGGTTTTTACCGGTTCGGATATGAGCAAGAAATTCTCAGGTCCGGACGAAAAGTCGATTCAATCGAATTTCAAGGAGGATAATTTGATAAAGCCCAAGAAAAAACGTATTTGCCGTTTTTGTGAAAATAAAGTCCTTTATGTGGACTATAAAGATCCAAAACGGCTTGTAAAATTTACAACAGAAGTAGGTAAAATCATTCCAAGACGGACTTCGGGCACGTGTGCTCATCATCAACGGCAATTAACGCGTGCCATCAAACGCGCGCGTCATTTGGCATTGATGCCTTTTGTTTCGGATATGGCACAGTAAATTGTGGAGTTGAGGTGGTTATGAAGGTTATTTTAAGACAGATGTATGAAAACTTGGGGGATGCAGGGGATACTGTCAGTGTTAAAGATGGATTTGCACGAAATTTCTTAATTCCCCAGAAAATTGCCGTCGAAGCAACGGCAAAAAATATTCGCATGCTCGAGGAAGAAAACAAGATGAACGTCCATCGTGAGCATAAGAATAAAAACGAAGCAGAGAATTTAGCTCGGGAACTGGAAAAAATTTCTATAACAGCAACCGTCGCTGTTGGAGAAGAAGACCGCTTGTTTGGCTCGGTCACATCACAAACCATTGCTGATCTGTTACAGAAAAAAGGTCATGAAATTGACAAACGCAAAGTGATTTTGGACGAGCCAATCAAAGCGTTGGGCGTATATACAATCCCGATTAAACTTCATCCTGATGTTGAAGCGAAAATTCGAGTTTGGGTGGTGAAAGAATAAACTGTTGGAGGAAGCATGGAAAATCCTTATCCTGAATGTCAGAAATGCAGCACCGGTGTTTTGGTTCCACTTTCCGACTATGGCCGTGAAGGTGCGGCTATTCGTTATAAGGCTTGGGTATGTAGCAATCCAGAATGCGGATTTAATATCCGTATTGATAATGGAGAGATCAGTTTTGGCAAGTCTGTTGAACCCTCGCAAAAATGATGGTATTGCCGCATCTGTTGAATGAATACAAGAATGACAAGAGGGTAAAGAAATACGAACCGGTTCTCTGGTATGCTTCGGGTGAATTATGAGACTGAAAAAGACCATCCGGCAAATTTTCAAACGTAATATCAAAGTCAAGATATTCAGTTTGCTATGTGCACTGTTCCTTTGGTTTTATGTGACCCGTGTGAATCAGGTGGAGAACACATTTCAAATACCTTTGCGTATCGTCAATCAGCCGGAAGATAAAATTCTTATTCAACCGCTTCCTGAAAAAGTACCCGTTATCTATCGCGGATCGAGCGGTGCTTTAAGCCCAGTTTTGAATGATCACCATTTTCAAATTGATTTGGCAAAATATCCAAAAGATACTGAAATTGATCTTACCCTGGATATGATTGAAACCAATCAATCAAAACTGAGTGTGATACCAATTCGAATCGAATGGGATCAACCGGTTGTCATCGAATATGATCAGTATGTCATGAAAGAAGTGCCGGTCGTATCGAAAATTGAATTCAGACCAAAGCAGGGATATACACAGGTTGGCGATGTGATCTTAAATCCAGATTCCGTGATATTAAAGGGATCTGCCCGAGAGGTGAATAGGATCCATGCCGTTTATACGGATTCTGACATCTTGAATGTATTCCGTCCCGTTAAAGGAACCGTTAATTTGATAGATTCGACCTCTTCTCTCGTTTCCATGTCAGAAGAGAAGGTCCGGTATTATGTGGATGTTCAGGGGATTGGCGACCGTATATTTACAGAAGTCCCGGTTCGGGTAATCAATGTACCCGCAGGATTAAAGGTGACTTCTGTGCCTTCCACCCTTTCTATCCATTTACAGGGCGGTGTTGAAGTACTGAAAGAGGTCCATAAAGAAGACATCATTGCCACTATTAACTACCGGAGTCGATATCGATATGGCCGTCGCATACCGGCAATGATTCATGTTCCATCCAATATATCATTTACAGATGTCAATCCAAGAGTTTTTGAATTGTTGGTTGAACGATGATCGTTCTTGGTATTGAAACTTCCTGTGATGATACAAGTGCGGCGGTATATAACGGAAAACGCCTGTTGGCCAATGTTATTTCCACGCAGTTGGTGCACAGAAAATTTGGTGGTGTTGTTCCAGAGTTGGCTTCGCGATCTCATATCCGTTTAATCTTACCTGTTATTCGTCAAACGTTGGAGCAGGCGGGGCTTACCCGATCCCGGATTGATGGCATTGCGGTTACTTATGGACCGGGTTTGGCAGGATCTCTTTTGGTCGGATTAAGCACAGCCAAAGGAATGGCCCAGTCACTTGAAGTGCCATTCATCGGTGTTAATCATCTTGAGGGCCATATCTGGGCCAATCGTCTGGAGAATGAAAGACTGACACCGCCGTTTATCGTCTTGATTGCTTCAGGGGGGCATACTCAGTTAATGCAGGTTGAATCTTGGGGGAAGTATCAAGTTTTAGGCCGGACTGTCGATGATGCGGCGGGTGAGGCTTTTGATAAGGTCGCAAAAATATTAGGGATTGGATATCCTGGAGGTCCTGCCATTGAAAAACTGGCTGAAGATGGCGACACAAAATATATACGGTTCCCAAGGGCGAGGCTCAAATCAGCCGGACCCTATGATTTCAGTTTTAGCGGATTGAAAACAGCGGTCCTCAATCATGTTCAGTCCATCGGTCAGACTGAAACGCAGTTTCATATCAAGGACATTGCCGCCTGTTTTCAGGAAGCGGTTATCGCAGTTTTAGTGGAAAATACCTTTCAAGCCGCCCGGGATCATCAAATTTCTCAGATCTGCCTGGCGGGGGGAGTAGCTGTGAACAAAGCTTTAAGGCAGGCAATGATAAAGACTGCCGATGTTTCGAACCGGCAGGTGTCATGGCCTGCGGCAGCGTTATGTACGGATAACGGTGGTATGATTGCCCGCGTCGGGTATTTTTATCTGAAGCAAAACCAAACATCGTCCCTTTGTCTCTCACCGGTTCCCGCATTAAATTTTTAATCGACCTGTTATGCATATAGACATCCTTTACAGTGCTTCACAGATTTTATTTTTCAGTCTATTCATCATTGTCTGGATGGTCAGCTATTATGTATATCGCAAAACAAGACCACCAGTGGCACGACCGCTGAGATTGCTATGCCTGATTCTGCGTGGAACCGCGCTTTCACTGATTCTATGGCTGCTTTTTCGTCCGGTGATTAAAATTATTCGATATCACAGAGAAAAACCCTGTCTGGCAGTGCTTGCCGATGCATCTGCATCGATGACTGTGTCTGACGGACAACTTCCCCGGTCGCATGAAATGAGCCGGTTTTTCGGATCTGATGTTTTTAAGCGGATTTGTGAAAACAACACGATTGAATTTTATGCTTTTTCAGAACAGAGTCATCCGTTTTCACTGAATGATTCCCTGTCCTTCCAGGGAAGTGCGACCAATATAACCCGAGCGCTCGATCAGGTTATCCAAAAAGAACGGCGATTGCCTTTACGGGGGATTTTACTCCTGTCCGACGGTGCTCACAATGAGGGCGCGCAACCTGAAAACCGCCCGGATTCATGGCCCGTCCCGATTTTTTCAATGGGAGTCGGGGAATCCAGAGAAAAAGCGGATATTATTTTAATGCAGGTAAATGCCAATGAAATTACGTATGTCGATAAGGAAATGCCAGTACGGGTTTCTTTTCGAGGACCGGGATTTGGTGATCGGGGAGTGACGCTCAATTTAAAGAAAGAAGATCAAATCGTTCAGCGAAAACGGATCCAGATGCCCATGGGAGGTTTGGAAGCATCCGTAACCATGTATTGGACACCCAAAGTACCTGGATATCATCGTCTCAGAGTGTCGATTGACAGCTTGGCTGGAGAGCTGACATGTAAAAACAACGCCCGTGAGTTTTATGTGCAGGTACGAAAGCAAAAACAAAAAGTGCTGCTTGTTGCAGGACACCCGGATCCAGATCTGGGTCTTTTTAGGAGGATTATCCAATCCGATGAGCATTTGAATTTAGTCGTTTATACACAGAAACCCGATGGCCGATTCTATGAGAGGAATTTCAATTTTTCTGATATTGAAACATCAGATGTTGCTGTTTTTTTAAATTTTCCAAATTCAAAAACTCCAAAGGAATCATGGCAGCAATTTTTAGATATTTTTCAGAATGATCGAAAAGCACTGCTGATTGTGGCCGGTCATTCTGTGGATGTGTCAGCGCTGAAACAACTGCCTCAGAAGCTTCCTGTACATTCTTTTGGGAAACTGGCTTTGAAATGGGCGCTTCCAAACCTGACGATGCAGGGTTTGCAACATCCAATACCTATAATTGATGATGCTTCTCAAAGCCAGTCTGCATGGTCAAAATTGCCACCTATTGTCACATCATGGCCGGATGCTGCAGCCATGCCGGACGCGCAAGTGCTGGTCGATGGCACTTTCAAAGATTCTTCTCAACAAACCTGCCCGCTGTTTATCGCCCGGTCGCTTCATGGTCAGAAAAGTGTGATGATTTTAGCCAATCAGCTTTACCGCTGGCACATGCTGATGTGGCAGAATGAGGATTCGGGGGATTTATTATATCAGGTTGTCCTGCATTGTGTTCGCTGGCTGTCCACCGATGACTCAATTCGACCGGTCCGGCTGAAATTGAGAAAGCATATTTATCGTGCCGGAACACCCGTGCCACTGCTCGTGCAGGTCTATGATGAATCCCTGCAACCCACGGATCAGGCCATTGTTCATGTAACAGCGGCCGGTCCGGATACATTACGGGCTTTGATGCGGTCAGAGGGAAACGGGCAATATCAAATGCAATTCACCGGACTGCTTTCCGGAGAATATCAGATGATCGCGGAAGCTTCATTGAGAGGACGCTTACTGGGCAGAGATACCACAGCCGTTGCCGTGACTGATTTTCAACCCGAATTTTTACAAACACGCGCCAGGCCGGAAGTGTTGAAGCAGATTTCGGAACGAAGCGGCGGTCTGTTTGTCGCGTCGGACAGTATGGATACGCTTGCAGCGGCAATCCGATTTCCCAAGGAAACATTTGAGACTCAACAAGAAATTAGACCCTGGAAGGATCCACGGTTTCTCATATTGATTGTGCTGCTGCTTTCTCTGGAATGGTGGATCCGCCGGAGGAAAGGGATGTTGTAGGCGGTCGTGTTATCAATAAAACGGCGGTTGACAATTTGGTCAGAATCCTTTATATTTAATGCGCCTGTCCGTCTGTGGACGGGCATTCGTGGTGGTAAACAGGAATGCATGATATTTAACTCATCCGTCAAACACAGATACAAAGAAAGAGGAGTTTATGGCAAGTACGACAGATTTCCGTAATGGTCTCGTGATGCGCCTCGATAATGAACTTTGGACCATTGTGGAATTTCAGCATGTCAAGCCGGGAAAAGGAGGGGCATTCGTAAGGACACGCCTGAAAAATGTCAAGACAGGACGGGTTCTTGACAAAACTTTCCGTTCAGGCGAAAAAGTGGAAGATGTGCGTCTCGAAAAGAAGAAATATCAGTATCTGTACGGCGGTGACAATGAGTATGTATTTATGGATATGCAGACTTACGAGCAAATCACCATTGCAGGCGATGTCGTAGGAGATGCATCCAAATATATCAAAGATGGTATGGAAGTGGAAATTTTATTTGGCGAGGGAGAGGTGCTGGGCGTGGAGGCACCCATTTTTGTGGAGTTGGAGATAATAAAAACAGATCCGGGCGTTAAAGGCGATACAGCATCCGGGGGGAATAAACCTGCCACGCTGGAAACCGGTGCGGTTGTTCAAGTGCCACTGTTTATTCAGGAAGGCGAAACCATCAAGGTGGATACGCGTACAGGATCCTATGTTGAAAGGGTAAAATAAAGGGGAGCATCAATGAACATTGCGAATATCAAGAAGCTCATTAAATTGGTAGAATCCAGTCAGATCAATGAATTGGAAGTTCAGGATGAAGGACTGCAGGTTCGCATTGTGAAAAGTGCATCCGGACAGTTACACACTGCGCCGCCCACAGTTATTGCTGCACCTCCTTCTGTGCAGGCATCCCCGGATTATTCCACACATATCCAGGAAGCAAAAGTCGAGAAAGCGGCTTTAAAGAATCAGGATAATGAGGTTGAGATTCTTTCTCCAATGGTCGGTACTTTTTATCGGGCGCCTGCCCCGGATGCTTCTCCTTATATCAAGCAGGGTGATACCATTCAGCCGGGTCAGATTTTATGCATCGTGGAAGCCATGAAACTGATGAATGAAATAGAAGCGGAAATTTCCGGAAAGATTATCGAGATTCTTGTCGAAAATGCACAACCCGTTGAATATAATCAGCCGCTATTCTTGGTTGAGACAATATAATCATTCCATTCAGCCAATTCGATTCCTGAATATTGAAAGAACGATGCAGTGAACAATTTGAATTATATAAACATCAGAACGATTCTTTGTTCAAAGGTTGCTTTATCGGTAACGGAATTTAAAAAATCCGGATGTTGTCTTCCAGTAAGCACCGGATATCATGAATGATCCGTGTGAGATATAAAAATAAATGACAGGATACAATATTGAGTCATAAGATCTTAATTGCCAATCGCGGTGAGATTGCGCTTCGGGTCATCCGGGCATGTAAAGAGCTGGGTCTTCAAACCGTCGCCGTATATTCACAGGCGGATGTGGATTGCCTGCATGTTCGGTTTGCAGACGAGGCCGTCTGTATTGGTCCTCCCGCTCCCTCAGAAAGTTATTTAAATGTTCCGCGCATCATCAGCACTGCCGAGATAACCAATGCCGATGCTGTCCATCCGGGATATGGTTTTTTAGCTGAGAATGCAAAATTTGCCGAAATCTGTGAAAGCTCCGGGATTACATTTATTGGCCCGACACCGGAAATGATTTCCAAGATGGGTGATAAAATATACGCCAAAACCACCATGAAAAATGCAGGGGTGCCCGTCATTCCGGGAAGTGATGAGGAAGTATCAAGCGAAGGCGAGGCCAAAGAATTGGCGGAGGCAATCGGTTTTCCTGTGATCATTAAAGCAGCTGCAGGTGGCGGGGGGCGTGGCATGCGGATTGTCCGGGCGTCCTCAGAGATACCCAAAGCGTTCTTGAGCGCTAAAACCGAAGCTCAAGCTGGATTCAGTGATCCCACTGTCTATATCGAACGATATTTTGAATCTCCCCGTCATGTGGAAGTACAGCTTCTCGGGAACGGCAAAGGTAAAGTTATTGCTTTAGGAGAAAGGGATTGCAGCATTCAGCGGAAGCATCAGAAACTGATTGAAGAGTCACCATCACCGGCAGTGACACCTGATATACGGAAAAAAATGATGGAAGCGGCTATTGCCGGCGCCGAGGCTGTCAATTACAGGTCTGCAGGAACTGTTGAGTTCTTATTTGATGAGAATGGACAATTCTATTTTATGGAGATGAATACCCGGATTCAAGTGGAACATCCAGTGACAGAGATGGTATTTAATATTGATTTAATTAAAGAACAGATACGGGTGGCTTTTGGAGATGATTTTAAGCACACCCATGCGAATATTGAGCCAATCGGACATGCAATTGAGTGCCGTATTAATGCAGAGGATCCTTTCAAAGGATTTCGTCCAATGCCGGGAGAAATCTCCAGTTTCCATACGCCGGGAGGATTGGGAGTTCGTGTAGACACCCATGCATACTCGGGTTATCAAATACCACCGTATTATGATTCTTTGCTGGCAAAGCTGATTGTGCACGGATTTGACCGAGAAGAAGCATTGGAACGCATGAAACGGGCGCTGGAAGAATTCGTCATCGAAGGGATCCCCACGACAATTTCTTTTCATGAGCAAGTAATGAAAGATGACCGATTCGTTCGAGGAGAATTTAATACCCATTTTCTCGATCATTTTAAAATGGAACCTTCCAGTGAATAAGAAAGGGATAAAATTCCTTGATGAAGTCGAGAAAATCAATCATCAATCCAACATTTAAATACGCATAATTCAGTGTTTAAATAGTTGGTTTTGCCCACGATTTTATTGAATTGAAAGGAAAATGAGATGAATATTCCGTCAGAATTAAAATATACCCGAGAGCATGAGTGGGTGAAAGTCAATGGTGAAACAGCGGTCATAGGCATTACAGATTATGCACAGGGAGAGTTGGGAGATATTGTATTTATTGAACTGCCGTCCGCCGGAAGTCGAGTGAAAAAAATGAAACCATGCGGCAGCATCGAAGCGGTTAAAACGGTTTCAGACCTTTTTTCTCCTGTCTCCGGAGAAATTATTGAATTGAATTCCAAATTGGAAACCCAACCACAATCCGTCAATCAAGACCCATACGGAGAAGGATGGATGCTGAAGATAAAATTTACCAATGCCGGAGAATTGGAGGATTTGTTGTCCGCAGATGCGTATCAGAAATTGATTGAGGGTGAATAAGATTTGTATTATGATCCAGAGAATTTATGTGTATTCAAATGAACAGATAAATCCAGAGAATCATTCATGCCATTTCTTCCTGCCACAGAACAAAATCGCAAAGCCATGCTGAAAGCGATTGGCGTTTCTGATTTTGAAGTATTATTAAAAGACATTCCCAAAACTATTCGGCTTAAAAGAGAACTTGATTTGCCATCCCCGTTATCGGAAATGGAAGTTGTTCGTCTGATACAAGACATCACCGATCAAAATGCGCATGCCGGTACATATACCTGCTTCCTCGGTGGGGGCGCTTATGATCATTTCATCCCGGCAGCTGTGGATCATCTGATCTCCCGTTCTGAATTTGCAACCGCTTATACTCCCTATCAGCCAGAGGTTGCCCAGGGAAACCTGCAGGCCATTTATGAATATCAGTCCATGATTGCAGAACTGACCGGTATGGACGTGGCCAATGCTTCGATGTACGACGGTGGATCGGCATTGGCCGAAGCGGCGCTTCTGGCGCATGGGCAGTCCGGGCGTTCTGATATTTTAATTTCGAAATCCGTGCATCCATACTACCGGAAAGTCATAAAAACTTACTGCCATCGAAGTGGTATTGCCGTGCGGGAAATAAACCTGAAAGACGGCATAACAGATATGTCTCATTTGAAGAAGATGCTTGGAGACCAGACAGCTGCACTCCTGGTCCAGCATCCCAATTTTTTCGGATTGCTGGAACCGCTCGATGCCTTCGATCCAATTATTCATGATGCCGGCGCGCTTTATGTGGTATCTTCAGATCCCATTTCAATGGGAATATTAAAACCGCCGGGAGCATTCGGAGCGGATGTCGTTACCGGAGAAGGACAGGCCCTGGGAAATCCGTTGAATTTTGGCGGGCCCTATATTGGAATATTTGCTGTAAAAAGAGAACTGGTGCGACGTCTGCCGGGAAGACTGGTTGGGGTGACTGAGGATACAAAGGGCAGACGGGGATTTGTACTGACTTTGCAAACCCGGGAGCAGCATATTCGGCGGAATAAAGCCACTTCGTCCATCTGTACCAATGAACAGCTTTGCGCTTTGGCATCAACCATATATCTGGCCCTTATGGGGAAGCAGGGGCTTCCGAAGGTCGCCGAATTGTGTATTCAAAAGGCGCATTATCTGGCTGATGAAATCAAAAAATTAGACGGATTTTCGCTAATGTTCGATCCGCCGTTTTTTAAGGAATTTGCTGTGCGATGTCCGGTGGATCCGGAAAAAATTATTCAATCTTTGCTCAATGAAAAAATATTTGCAGGAATTAACCTGGGCCGGTTCGACTATGACATTCAGGACGGCTTGATGATCGCTGTCACCGAAAAACGAACCAAAGATGAAATGGACCGGTTTATCAAAGCGTTAAAAAGACTGGCTTGATTGATCAGAGTGCCTGTTTTGCTAACATTGATCATTATAAATTTCTATTATTTATTTTAATCCACGGAGCAGGCATGGAGTGATTCCAATGCCCGATATAAAGCCACTATTTTTCAATCCGAGTCGTCTCTAAATCAAGGGGGGTTTTATGAAAATGCATAAACGATTCCCGATTTCCGGATGGATATTTGTTTTGCTGGTTCTGGCCTGCGGACAGAAGAAGCAGACGCAAATCGTTTATCAATCTGAAACCGAGCCGGTTCAAGTTGATATTCCACAAACAGACTGGCAAAAAACAATCGTCCTGGCTCCGGCGGACAGCGGTGCACTGACGCGCGTATTAACCGCCTCGCTTGCCAGAAGATTAAGACCCAGGAGAGTCAAAGTGATTACCAGCCCTGAGCCGGAAATGAGCCAGGCTGATTTTACACTCTATACAAAGGCGGTTTGTCATGACGGCCAATTGGAAATTGTCTATAAAGTGACCAATCAGCAAACCGACAGTACAAAGGAAAGCCGGATTGTGGATGCCCAGGAAGATGTGTTTACTGCTCTTGAAGCGATTTCGTATCAGGTGTCACAGAGTCTGGGAGACACATTGGTTCAGGAAACTCAGTCAAAGTCAGTCCCCGATTCGACATTTGAGCAATATCTCAATGCGGAGTCCGACCGTATGCAGGGCACACCAGCGGCTTTAAACCGCTCGGTTCGACAGTACAAAGAAATCCTCCGTCAGGACTCTTTATTGACTGACGCATGGACCGGACTGGCAGACAGCTATCTTACTCTGATTGAGCAGGGGTGGGAACGCCATCATATCTGGCTCGATTTGGCGCAGCAAGCCGGATTCAAGCTTCAGCAACTGTCTCCCAATAACGGAGAAGGAGAAAGTATTTTGGGACGAGTCGCTCTGATTCGGGGAGACCTTCGGGGAGCGGAAGATTATTTCCGGCAGGCGCTTGAAATTAATCATAATGTCATGACTGCCTGGCGGGGGCTGGGACAAATATTCGGACAATACGGATTGTATGATCCTGCCCTGCGTATGTATGACCAGGCTCTGGAACTGTATCCTTCGGATTTGCAGGCAGGCATCAGCAAGGCGCTGATTCTCGGAGGGCAGGGCCGCTATGATGAATCAGCTGCTTTATTGAATCAACTGATCGCTGCATATCCAGACAGACTTTATTTACATTCATTTTTGGCACTGCAGCTTTATTATCTGAATCGGACAGATGAGGCCCTTGAGTCGGTGCATCTGGGACTGGCCGATGCCAGTTATCAGCCGCTTTCTCATGCTGTCCTGGCCATGATTTGTGCAAAACAGGGCGAATTGGACGCGGCCCTGGGTGAAGTGGAACTGGAGGTGAAGCCCCGGGCAGAAGGTGATGGTTCTCTTGCAACGGCTGTGGCAGCCATTTATGCCCTGATCGGGAGAAACGGGCTGGCGGTTCAATGGCTCCATCGTGCAGTGGATTGGGGTTATCAAGAGTATGCCTGGCTGTTGAACGATCCTAATTTCTCTACACTGAAAGAAGATGTTCGATTTCAGGCAATTTGTGACACACTGAAAGTTGTGTATGAAAAAAGACGAACTGCTTATCGGCGGGATCAGGTATTATAATATTATCGTGAAAGTATAACCGATCTGGCCCTGCTTTCATGGCACTCGCTGTTTTGTGTTCAAGGCATAAGTAAAAAGTTTTAACAGGAAGAATAAGAAGCTAAATCTTTAATTCCAGTTCAAGTTCATCCCGGATGGGGATGCCGTTTTTACCGATTTCAGGAATGGATTTGATTTGCCGCGCATACTTGACTGAATCATGATAAATCCGAACCGGTCTGAAACCGCGTTTTTGATAGAAACGCGGGGCGCTGAGGTTATCATTGGTTGTGATCAGCCAGATTCTGGAGCAGTGGTTATGTCCGGCCACAGTTTTTACTGATTCAATTAATGCAGTGCCGATCCCGATGGCAGGAACCAGGCTGTTCAGTGTGACAATTTCACATGCGGTGTCCCGAATTTGGCAGGTAATTAAACCTACGCGTCTGGCTTCCATCCATGCGATAAATCCGTCCAATTGATCCGGATAATAGATTTTCTTATGCGCAACGATCAATTCCGCATGCCATTCCTGGCACATGAACTGTCTGATCCACGCTTTGTCCTGATTGGTTATCGATTTTATCCGGAATTGCCGTTTTATGGAGTTCATGATTACATTTTTCGTATACGCACAGCGATATTTGTATCGTCTTTTAATAATTCAACCAACCGCGATGTGTCCGTATTGCCGTAATGATAGGGATAAATCACTTTTGGCATGAAAGCCCTTGCTGCATCGGCTACCATTTCGGGAGTCATGGTGTAAGGCACATTCATGGGCAGAAATGCGATGTCGATATCTTTCAGGGATTTCATTTCCGGCGTATTTTCAGTATCACCGGCCACATAGATTCGTTTGTCTCCCATCGTCAGAATATACCCATTCCCTTCCCCCTTAACATGATAAGGCTTTCCATTATCGCGTTTGTGTACAATATTGTACATTGGGATGGCTTCGATGATGATACCGGCAACGGTTTTTACATCCCCGTTCTCCATAATGATGCCACTTTCGACCTGTTCCGAACAGAGTCGCGTATAAATCAGTTCGGTTAAGTCTGTTCGGATTTCATTTAATACCTTCGGATCCAGATGGTCTCCGTGATGATGTGTAATAAGAATCAGGTCCGCGTCAGGCATTTTTGAATAGTCTCCCACGCGTGTGAACGGATCGATGTGAATCACAAGATCCTGAAATTCAAACATCAGTGAGCCGTGACCGACAAACGTGATTTCAAGATTGCCTTTTGAAGTTGTGATTATATCTTTTTGCAATTTTTCTTGTGCAGACAGTGTGTGAATAACCATGAATATCATGATAAAAATCTTTTTGATTTTCATGTGGATCTCCTCTTTTCTGTATGCAAGTACTATCTGAAAATAATACAGAAAAACAATAAATCAAAATGGCAAATTTCGCTGTATTATTTTTTTCAGATTGAAAATTTAATTCGTGCATTTCGGGTGATAGTTTTTTATATTCCGGTATACATCTGCGGAGGCTATCGATAATAGGCCTCCCGATTTGCATTTGCATGAATCTGATTTCTGACGAAATCGATGGCCGATTATCGAAATAAAACGGCTTCGACATTTCACATATAATAATCCCGAAGCAGTGATGCCGGCATCTCTTGCCGGATGGTTGAAAGGGCAATCGTGTTTCAGTCGTTTAGTTACAAGAATATATTGTTACTTTTCTTTTTAGCCACAGAGATACAACAGGCAAAACCATCCATCCCGCCAATTTCAAGTTTTGTTTATCAGCTTCAGAATCTGGATCTCGAAGCAGTCGGAGACACAGAATTTGATCTGATCATTATGGATTATTCATCTGAGGGGGATGATGCATCCGCCTATTCAGCCGATGAAATCGCCTCGTTAAAAAACAGCACAGGCGGTCAAAAAATTATCTTGTCTTATTTAAGTATTGGTGAGGCAGAGGATTACCGGTTTTACTGGCAGGAAAACTGGGAGCCCGGAAATCCGGTTTGGCTGGATGAAGAAAATAAAAACTGGAAGGAAAATTATAAGGTTCATTATTGGGAACCGGCCTGGCAGGCGATTGTTTATTCATATCTGGACCGTATTCTCAGTGCCGGTTTTCATGGTGCGTATTTGGATATTATCGATGCTTATGAAGCATATCAGCCTCTCAGCTCCATACAATCCGGCCTTGAAATGGTCCGTTTTGTACGATCCATTCGTGAGTATGCCCGGGACCGGGATCCCGACTTTCTCGTTTTTGTACAGAATGCAGCCGAGCTGGCGGACCCTTATCCTGAATATCTCGATTATGTGGATGGGATCGGTCAGGAAGATCTCTATTATGGATATGAGGGTGACGGGCAGGCCACTCCTCTGGCCGTGACCCGGGATACCGAAACCGCGCTTGATATTTATCTGAATCAAGGGAAAATCGTGCTCACAGTGGATTATCCGTTCTCCGAAAGCGAGCATACCCCCCATTTCGATCAACCGACATTGAACAAGATTCATGATGTCTATACACAATCCAGAAATCGTGGATATATCCCTTATTGTACGGTTCGGGATTTGGATTATTTAACAATCATTCCAGAATTTGAGACGACAGCAGCCATTCGCATTCAGCAGCCGGATGAATTTCGGGTGTATCCGGTCAGTCCGAATCCGTTTAATCAGCAGTCTGTCATCCGCTATCGGCTTTCAGCAGAAAGACGGGTGACAATCAGGATTGTCAATATTTTCGGAAAGCATAAAATGACGGCTGATCTGGGTTGCCAAAAAGCAGGATTGCATCGGTATGTAATTGAAGCGGCATCCTGGGAGTCGGGGATCTATTTCTGTCAATTGACTGCAGGTAAAACAGGTTTGGTGATGAAGATGGTGCTGGTCCGGTAATCCTGAGCTGTCAGCGATTTGTATGCGGCAGTTCAGAAGATATGAATTATCATCAAACTGGCCGGTGCGGCCATTCAGTGATGAGGCAAGCCTGTATCGAGATGAGTGTATTTCAAAAGGAATTACGCCCCAATGAACTTAAAACTTTATTGCATGTGAAAATCCACAGTATCATATTCAGAATTATAAAATAAAATTAAAACAGAAGCTGGCGGTATTTTGATTTTTTCATCATATTAAAATCAATTAAATCTGGAGTTGTCATGAAAAGATACGCTTGGTTGATGATCATCCTGTTTTTTCAGGCGCTGATTTTTGCCGGACCGCGCATTCAGCCTGAGGATTTGGTCTATCTGGGTGCATTTCGTCTTCCGGACGGGCCGGAAGATATCGGATGGGCATACAGCGGTCAGGCACTGACCTATTACCCCGAGGGTGATCCGGAAGGACAAGACGTTTTTTCCGGGTCCCTGTTCGGTACGGGGCATCGTTGGAATACCTATGTCTCGGAAATCAGCATTCCGGTTCCGGTCATCTCTTTAAACAAGAATCTCGACGAACTCAACATGGCAGTCACGCTTCAGTCTTTTCAAAATATCCGCCCTGCTTATTTTGACACGGTCTATCTGGAGCAGACCCGGGCAGGGCTGGCATATCTGTCTCCCCAGGGCTCACAAATCACCGGGAAACTGTACTATTGTTTTGCGGCGCATGCAGGACAAATGGATGCGAAACCGGTTCACGGCTGGTGCGAACAGAATTTGTCCGATTCCCGGCAGGCCGGACCCTGGTATATGGAGGATTACAGAAATTATCTGACCGCCGATTATATATTTGATATTCCCGAATCCTGGGCCGGGCTGTATACACCGGGCATGCGGCTGGCCACGGGACGGTTCCGGGACGGCGGCCAGGTTTCCAAGGGACCGACGATTTTTGCATACGGTCCCTGGAACGAAGGCAATCCGCCGGAGCAGGGGAGCACAATTGCCTGTACGCCCCTGCTGGTTTACGGGGATGTGGATACGGAAAACAGCCCGGCCCTGCATAATTATCATCATTCGGATGCCTGGGACGGAAGCGTCTGGCTCACAGCCGGTGATAAATCCGCCGTGATATTTACAGGCACAAAGGGCCGGGGTCAATGCTGGTATGGTCTGATCGACGGTACAGTCTGGGAGCCGCCGTATCCAAACGACAAGCCGGATTCGCTTCTGGAAACCCGGGGATGGTGGAGCGAAATGCTCACAGGACAAATGATCTTTTTTGATACAGATGATTTGGCCGCTGTGGCCCGGGGAGAGATGGCGCTCTGGGAACCACAGCCGTACGATTCCCTCGATCTGGATCCCTATCTGTATCATATTCAATCAGAAAGACAGAAAATGCATGTCCAGGCCTGTGCTTTTGACCGGGAGCACGGATATTTGTATGTGATGGAGCCTGAAGTGGATGATTATAAGAGCCTGATTCATGTCTGGCAGGTGCAGGGCGAAGAAACCGATGTTCATAGAAGTACATCCGATGTTCAGGGATTTCAGCTACTCCAGACATATCCCAATCCGTTTAACCGGCAGTCCGTGATCCGTTATCGGATTTCAAGAGCATGCAGAATCAAGGTCAGGATCTTTGACGTAAGCGGAAGGAAAAAGCTGGATATCCGTTTGGGAAAACAGACGGTGGGGCTGCATCAGTATACGATTGATACGGCTCAGTGGGAGTCTGGTGTCTATCTTTTCCAGTTGATTGCTGGAGAAAATCAGTCGACGGTGAAGATGATTCTGGCGAAGTGATTCGAGTCTTAGGGTCGTAGAGTCACAGGGTTGAAAAAAGAATCAAGATTAAAGAATCAAGAAGAAAAAGAGTCGTTGAGTCCTGAAGTCATAGAGTCGAGAAGCAAAAGCGGAGAGAAACATGAGACAGAAACGGTGAAACGGAGCGTCGGAGAAAAAGAGACAAGAGCCAAGTCAAGAAACAAAAATTATCGTCAAATCACTGGTTGAGAGGCAGAAACGGAGCATGGGTGAGACGGAGAAATGGATGAAGCATCGGATTATTTTCAATATTATGTTCCTGATTTTGTATGATACTTTATTTGCAGCAATATATTATGTAAACAATCAGCACCCTTCGGCAAGTGATCAGAATCCGGGATCGATGAATCTGCCTTTTATGACTGTGCAAAAAGGCATCGATTCTGCAGAACCGGGTGATACGATCAGGGTGATGGAAGGGAGCTATGGGACCATGCTTTGCAGACAATCCGGTAGTGAAGATCACCGGATCACGATTGCGGGCGATCTGAATGGAACCACACTTGTAAAAGGGATAGAATTCAGTAACAGTGCTGCCTATGTGGATGTCTCATATTTTACTGTTCGGGATTTTGATATCTGGGGTGTCTTTCTGCATGGAAACAATCATCACATTCGTCTGAATCAACTGCATGTGATCGGGGGCGAGTCCGGTATACGCCTGACCTATGGATATCGGGCCCAGGATCCGGAAGAGGGGCCGGTTACAGATATTGTGATTGAAAACTCGGAAATCCAGGACTGCCAATACACGGCTGTGGACGGCACACCCGGTCCCTGTAATCGGATTGTTTTACGCAATTTGTCCATTCATGGTGCCGGTTTAGCCGGAGGAGGCTCCTGGGGTTCGGACGGTATTGGCATTGAACGGGGAAGCACAATCATCGTTGAAGATTGTGAAATCTATGACAATGCGGGTGACGGGATTGATTTGAATTCCCGAGATTTTCAGGGAGAAGTGAATGGAAATTATGTCCGGTGCAATCATGTATACCGGAACCATCGGAATGGTATAAAATTATGGGGTGGCGGGTTGATGGAAAACAATTTGATCTGGGGACAGGGAGATACACCTGTTGTCCTGGGTGACTTTCCCGGCAAGTACGATGTCATCAACAATACCATTGCCTATAACATGTGGGATTCCGGATATGCTGGACGTAATTATGCATTTTTGGCTGCATATCCCAATGATGAAACAGGTTTATCAGCTTCTGTTCGTTTAACCATGATCAACAATATCTTCGCTTTTAACTGCAATGATGTCATGGACGGTCCGACCGGCTTATATCTGGGCGGAGGTGTTCAATTGATTCAGGAATGCAATAATATTTACTGGAGCCGGGAAGATGGAGAAATACAAGCAGAATTTCTCAAGGAGGATCCCTGGGTGACACGCACACAGATCCATGATGGAACCTGGACCACATTATCCGCTCAAGGCGATGGCGATATTACGGCAAATCCGCTTTTTATATCAGGATGGCCGAATGTTGATTTACATTTGGATCCGTTGAGTCCGGCTATCGATCGAGGATCATTATTCAATGCACCCTTGGTGGATTTTAGCGGTAATGCGCGTCCCTCTGGAGACAGTATCGATATTGGAGCCTATGAATTTGTTCAGGGTAACCGGGTCAATAAAATGAATACGGATTGTGCACTCCACTGCTCTTTGTATCCGGCATTCCCAAATCCCTGCAATCATCGTATGGTTATCCGGTATTCACTGAGCAGGATTGCATCCGTCCGCTTAAAGATTCTGAACAATCTGGGACAGCTTTGTGATACACTTTATGATGGTTCTCAGCATCCCGGAGATCACGTCTGCTTCTGGACTGCAACAGATGCGAATGGGAAACCACTGCCGTCAGGTTTTTATATTGTTTATCTGCAAGCCGGACAATCTTACCAAATCAACAAATTTATTCTGTTAAACTGATTCAATACGCTTGAAAATGTTTTGGTGCTTACTATTTTTGAAGCTGATTTTTTTACATTTACGCACAGATGTCACAAATCATGTTTGGGCTTGGTTTTTGCAAATATGTCAATATTAAGCTATACACCTGAAAAACCCATACTTTTTTTACCAAAACCGGTTAAAAAAGTACTGTCCCCTGCATCGATTCAATAATATAATAGAAGATTTCGGACTGGGCATCATGAAACAGGATTCGATTAATGATTCTTTAAAAATTACAGATATTGAATGTTGGAAATTCGATGACACTATCGGGTCATGCAATGTGAATCAGGACAGCGGTTTCATCGTGTTTGTAAAATGGTTCCGGGGTGAGTATGGAAGCAACCATTGAGGATCAGCTGTTTACACTGATGATGCAATCGAATAAAAATGCCGCCATTCAGTTGATTGCGACGTATGCAGATCAATATGGCAGTGAAGCGGCTATTATTCAATTGTTGGAACCGGCCCTGAAACGTTTCGGATTGATTTGGGCCGGTCAGGAAAATGTAAGCCTGGCGCAGGGGTATATTGTCGCAAGAATTGCAGAGGAAGTGCTTGCACAAGCAGCTGAAGATCAACCGGAATACATCGGCTACAAAAAAGGCCCCATTGTTATTGGGAATATTGAAGATGATTACCATGATCTGGGTCGTAAGCTTGTCACCACGTTTTTACGGGCGTATGGATGGCGGGTGGTTGATATGGGGAATGATGTTTTGGCGGAAGATCTGGTTGATCAGGCTCAGAGTGTGGATGCGAAAATAATTGCCGTATCCGCGATGATGTATACAACTGCGATGAATATTCATAAAGTCAGACAGGTGATCAATTATCGTGATCTGAACAGAAAAATAAAGCTGGCTGTGGGCGGGGCCGTATTTTTACTGCGTCCTGAATTGGTCAATGAAGTGGGTGGAGACGGAACTTCCCGAAATGCATTGAGGGCCCCCGAATTGATGGAGTCGCTTTGGGAAGCTGCCGATCTACAGGAAGAGAGAACTTGATGAACAGCATGGAAAGATTGCAGGCAACGATCCGGGGCAGTGATAAAGACCGCTGTGCTGTCAGCTTAACCTTGAGTTTGTTTGGTGCTCGATTAATCCAATGTCCTTTGAAAACATATTATACAGATGCTTCCTGCTATTCTCAGGGACAGGAAGCGGTCCGCAGGCTCTGTCATCCGGATCTTCTCTTTGGTCCATTTGCACTGCCGCTGGAAGCTCGCGCATTCGGAAGCGAAATACACTTTTTCGATCAAAACCCACCCAATCTGAGGCGACCGGCATGGAAAAGCATTCATGATGTGAATCGATTGAAACTGCCCGATCTGGATTCTGATCCGACCATGCTCTATTTTTTTAATACGGTGCGTCATATGAAAAAAATTCATGGGAGTGAAATACCGATCGCCGCGATCACCCTTTCCCCTGTCGATTTGCCTGCGATGCTGTTTGGAATTCACGGATGGCTCGAATCCGTTCTTTTTTTTCAGGATGAAGCCCAGAGAATCATGGAAAAACTGATTCCCTACTGCAAAAAAAAAATCAATCGATTCATGGAATCAGGCGCCGCTTTTATTGTATTCCCCTGTGCATTTGCCAATCCTTCGATAATCACACGCGAGATTGCAGAAACAACCATGCTCCCTGTGTTAAATGAAACTTTCAGTGAATCAAAGGGCCCGCTTGTTATTCATTCCTCAGGGGCAGCGCTTATTCCCTTTCTTGATTTATTTTGTGATTTGCCCGGAGTATCCGGCTTTGTATTGAATGCAGGAGAAGATATTCGTTTGGCACGTCAGAAAACCGGTCCGGAAAAAATATTGATCGGTAATGTGGAAGGCCCCACTCTGGTGAATCGTACAAGCGAAGCAATTGAACAGACCTGCAGACAGGCACTGGAGGATTATGGAGACGATTCACGGTTTATTTTAGGGACAACCGGCGCTGATATCGCTTATGATACTCCCCTCAGCAATATTCAAGTATTTGCGAAAGCCTCTGCTGCATTGAAAAGAAGAGAATCATCATGACATCACCCAATTCCATCCATTGTCTTGCCTGCTCTATCTTTAAGGATATTATGGAACCCCTTTTATCCAAAGGCGAACTGAATTTTGAAGTGGAGTACATCTCTTCCATGTTGCACATGCATCCTTCAAAACTCGATGAACTGCTTGAGAATAAACTGGCAGAAAATCAGGAGAGGAAAAATAACATACTGGTTCTTTTCGGAGATTGCCATCCATATATGCAAGACCAAATGAAGCGATATCACGCACACCGGGTGGCCGGTATCAACTGCGCTGAAATTTTATTGGGACGAAAAACATATCGGGCTTTACGAAAGGAAGGCGTTTTTTTCTTACTGCCAGAATGGACGATGCACTGGAAGGAAGTGTTTGAACAGGAGCTGGGTCTGAATAATACAGTGACGAAGGAATTGATGCAAGAGATGCATTCCAGGCTGGTTTATCTGGATTTAGGCACAAAGCGAGTCCCTCGAAGTATTTTGAATGAAATTTCTGAATACACCGGCCTCTCTGTCGAAGTAATGAAAGTGGATATCCATTTATTTAAGACGCATCTTGAGTCTGCATTGAAAACATTTCAGGAAGGGTTGTCTCTTCAATCTGCGGAGCAGCAGAATGTTGCGTTTCAAAGTATGGCCCTGGATATGGTTGAAACCATGCTGCATCAGGCGGATAATCCCAACAAGCTTCAATCAGATATTGCCAAGCAGATGCGGGCGTTTACAGGTGCCCGCGTTGTTGTTCTGGCACAGTTTGTGGATGAATATGACGAGCCGGGACATAAAATTCTGGTTGTTGATCCTGAGCGGCACAGTGATATTGCACAGGCGGAACCCATTCAGACCATGCTCTGGGAAACCCGGCATTTAATGCAATCGAAATTGTGGAAACCGAATACGGTCGATCCGGCAGTCGGCCGTTTTATGCATGATTCCAATTTTAAGATGTCTATTGCAGTACCCCTTCATGTGGGGAAAAAGCATGTGGGGGCATTATTGCTTCTGGGATTGCCAGATGACAATTCCATCGAAATCGCATTAAAGATGCTGGATATTATTGCCACAATCTTAGCCCTTATTTTCAGAAACGCGCTATTATTCAGCCGTCAGGAAAGTATCATAGAAAAACAGACGCAAAAGCTGCGGGAAAGCGAATCCAAGTATCGCCTGCTGTTTAATTTTGCCGGTGATTCCATTTATATTCATTCATTGGATGGGCATTTTATTGAAGTCAACGATATCGCCTGCAAGACGCTGGAATACACGCATGATGAGCTTCTGCAGATGTATTCAAAGGATATTGAAGCATCTGTGTCTGATCGCACCTTGAATCTTCGCCTTGAAGTGATTCAAAAAAAGGGAGCCCTGATGTTCGAATCCGAACTTCGAACCAAGAAGGGAAATTTATTTCCCGTTGAAATAAACAGCCGGCTGATCGATTATGAAGGTAATTCGGCCATTCTCAGTGTTGTCCGGGATATTTCAGAGCGTAAACAGCAGGAAAAAAAGCTGGAGTCCCTGCTGGAAGAAAAAGAAGTGCTTTTAAAGGAAGTCTATCATCGTGTGAAAAATAATTTTATGATTATTTCCAGTCTGCTGCATCTGCAATCGACGAAAATCAAAAATCAGGAGGCGCTTTCGTTATTTCAGGATAGCCGGGATCGGGTGCAAACAATGGCTTTGATTCATCAGCAATTATATCGCTCTGAAGATCTGGCCAGTGTTGATTTTAAATATTTCATTGAACAACTGACAGGAAATCTTTACCGATCCTATGTTTCCAATCCTTCCAGGATTCAATTACAGCAGTATGTGGACAATGTTCGTATCAGCGTGAATAAAGCCATTCCCTGCGGATTAATTCTCAATGAATTAATCACAAATGCGTTGAAATATGCCTTTCCTGGTGAGCGTGAAGGATTGATTGAGGTGGAGTTGATTTCGCTCGATGAAAATATGATAAAATTATGTGTCTGCGATAATGGCGTGGGTTTACCGAAAGAAATCGATATTGCTCAAAGCGAATCATTGGGTTTACGGATGGTCAGTATGTTGTCTCGGCAGATTAAGGGAGAATTAATGATGAATTCTAAAAATGGTTTATGCATGACCATAATTTTTCCAAAAGGAGGGGAGTAAGGGATTGAAGATGGGTAAGTGAGGAAGTCAGTTTATTTTAAAGAGAATTATTTTATGAAAATAAAGCTCAAGTGTTGATGTAATGACAAGGAATTTATTATGGATAAGTCCGCCAGAGTATTGATTGTTGAAGATGAGGCCATTATTGCCCAGGATTTAAAATCCACCCTGATCGATTTGAATTACGAAGTCATGGGCATTGTCAGTAGCGGAGACGACGCGCTTGAAGTTCTGAAACAGGGTATCGTGGATGTTATTTTAATGGATATTCGAATTAAAGGTGATAAAAACGGGATTGAGACGACCGCATTGATCAATGCGAATTATAATATACCGGTTATTTTTCTTACTGCCTATGCAGATACTGAAACCATGGAAAGGATCAAGAATACAGATGCCTATGGTTTTATTGTAAAACCGGCCAGCGAACAGACCATTCAGGGATCTATCGATCTGGCACTGTACAAACACGGACTCGATCAACAGTTGCGTGAACGGGAAGAGCGGCTGGCCCATATGAATCAGGTGCTTATGGCCATTCGAAATGTGAATCAGTTAATTACCAAGGAACAGGATATTTCTCAACTCATTCAGGGGGCATGTGACAATTTGGTTGAAACACTGGGTTATTCAAGGGCATTTATTGCTTTATATAATGGTCAGGATACTTTATCCACATTTGCTTATGCGGGCTTTGATAATCCTGTTGATCGATTGGAAAATTTGCTGCGTGAGGATTTTACTCAGTATCCACCCTGCATTCAGCATGCATACAAAACACAAAACAGAATTGTTATTACCGATACAGAGAAAAATTGTGGAGACTGTTCTTTACAAAAAGAGTATCGTCATTACAGCCGATTCAGCATGTGTCTGACTTATGGTGGAAAAACATACGGAGTCATGTCTGTTGCGGTTCCGTCTGTGTTTGTATATGATAAAAATGAACAGACGCTGTTTGAGGAATTGGTAGAAGATGTGGCCTTTGCACTTTATCGTCTTGAACTGGAAGAGAAGCGACAATATGCAGAATGTTTATTGAAAACCCGCGAACGCACACTTACCAATTTGATGAATAATATTCCGGGGATTGCTTACCGGCGCCTCCATGATGAGATGTGGACCATGAAGTTCATCAGCAACGGGTGTGTCCGCGTTATGGGTTATCAACCGATTGAACTGATCAGAAACACCCGGTTGTTTTTTAATCAGCTTATTTATCCTGAAGATCGCGAGCGAATCCATTCCGCAATTTATCGATCGATCCGGGAAAATCAATCCTATGATTTAACCTATCGCATCCGAACCATTGAAGGTGATCTGAGATGGGTGTGGGACCGGGGTGCCTTTATCGGAGAAGAGGAAAATGGGTGTTCTATTTTAGAAGGTGTCATTCATGATGTGACTGAGCAAAAGCTGACCGAAGAAGCCCTGGATCAGGAACGGGCCTTTACTGAGATGGCTTTGGATGCACTGACAGATACATTTTTAGTTATTGATCCCAAAACCGGAAAAGCGCTTCGCTGGAACAAGACATTCGAACATGTATCAGGATACACAGCGGATGAGATTGCGGAGTTATCGTCACCAATATCCTATTACAGAAAAGAAGATTGTGACAAAAGCATTCCATTTATTGAACAGCTTGCAGCTAAAAAAGAGGGCTTGATCGAATTGCCCCTGATTACGAAAGACAAACAGATCATTCCATATGAATACCGTGTAACACATATTGACGATCCCGAAACACAAAATAAATATCTGGTTTCTGTGGGAAGAGATATTACCGAACGAAAAAAGGCGGAACAGGCACTCAGGGAGAGTGAACAGAAATACCGGGCACTGGTAGAAAACATCAGTGATTCAGTCTTTATGGTGGATATAAACAATCAGGTGCTGTCTGTGAATCCTGCCGCTGTTCAGTTTTTACATCAGGAACCGGAAAAAATCGTCGGAGCATCGATATTCAAGCTTTTTCCCAAGACAGTGGCAGACCAATATGCAAAAAACATTAAAAATGTTTTTAAAACCGGCAAACCGATTCTCGTTGAAAGTCAATCAGTCGTTCAAGACAGAGCAGCATGGCTGGCTGTCAGTTTGAGCCCTGTTAAAGATGAAGCGGAAAATGTGACCGCTGTTATCGGCGTCAGCAGGGATATTACAGAACGCAAACATATGGAAGAGGCGCTTATTCAGAGTGAGTCGCGATATCGTGCGATTGTGGAAGATCAGACCGAATTTATCATCCGATGGCTGCCGAATGGTAAGCGCACTTTTGTGAACGAGGCGTACTGCCGGTATTATGGAAAGTCCTATGATGAATTAATCGGAGAAAATTTTTTTCCTTTGATTCATAAAAAGGATTTAGGGCGGATTAAGGCAAAGATACGGATGCTGACTCCTGAGAATCCGGTTGCTATTGACGAGCATCGGCGAGTCATGCCAAACGGCGAAATTCGCTGGCATCAATGGGCCGACCGAGCGATTTTTAATGAGAAAGGGCGCATCTGCGAGATTCAATCGGTGGGAAGGGATATCACCCAACAGAAAACAACTGAACAAAAATTGCGTCAAGCCAATGTCCACATGGAAGCGATTTTGGAAAATACAGATGAATGCATTATGATCGCGGATAAGGAAGGGAAACCTGTGATGTATAATAATGCTTATGTCCGGGTTATCCGTGAAATCATGGAAGTCGAGGTTCAGCGGGGAATAAAGCCCCATAAAAAAACGAGAGATACAAAAACAAGAAAATGCTGGGATGAATGGCATAAACGGGTACTCACTGGCGAGAAATTCAACGTTGAGTTTGACTATCCTGAAAAGCATGCCGGGATACGATATTTTGATATTCATTTTTATCCTATCATTGAAGACAATAAAGTGCGGGGATTTACAGAGTTCAGCAGGGATGTTTCAAACCGGAAACGGGCAGAGAAAGCAATCAAAGAAAGTGAACAATGCATGAAGTCCATATTTGAGAGCATTCAGGAGGGCATCAGTGTTTTAAATCCGGATTTGACAATACGATCGGTGAATCATGTCATGTCTGAATGGTATGCTGAAAGCGGATCCCTTGAGGGAAAATCGTGTTATCGTTGTTATCAAGGCCTGCAACATCCCTGCGATCCCTGCCCTTCACTTCGGAGTGTCAAATCCAAAAAAACGGAATTTAATGTGGTCCCGGGACTTCCCGGTTCCCCTGTGAAATGGATTGAACTGTTCAGTTATCCGATTATAGAATCCGACACTGGAAAAGTGACCGGCGTGGTTGAATTTGTCCGGGATATTACTCAGAGAAAAGAGTCAGAAGAAGCATTGCTTCAAAGTGAAGCCTTACTGAAAAAAATCGCAGACAATTATCCGCATTCGTTTCTTTCAATTATCAATAAAGATTTAACCATTAGTTATAGTGCGGGTCAGGAATTCAATAAATTGGGGCTTCATCCGGATGATTACATTGGAAAGTCGATCGAACATGTACTTGGCGAACATGCGCCTGTTGTGAAAAAAAATATTTTAATGACCTTCCGGGGAAATGAAACCACATTTGAGTTTAATATCGGCGGTCAATATCTTTTAACCAACACCGTACCTCTGAAAAATGAACGGGGAGATATCGATCGCATTCTGATGGTTGTTGAGAACATCAGCGAACGAAAAAAGGTGGAAGATGCACTGAAAGAAAGCGAAACGCGGTTCAGAGTTATTGCCGAACATTCACCGGTTGGTATTGTCATGGTCAAGGGAGACCGCATTGTTTATATCAATCAGTACTGCCGGGACATCGGCGGATTTTCAAAAAAGGATATTGAAAGCCAGCCTTTCTGGGAACTGGTTCATCCCGACATGAAAGCGCAGGTGAAAAAGCGAGACAGAAATGGGCTGAGGAACAAATATATCCCCATACGGGATGAAATCAAAATAATGAATAAAAAAGGTCAGATGAAATGGGTTGATTATTCAGCGACTGTTATCAACGATCAGAGTGGTCCGGTCTTGCTTGGGATTTTAATCGATATCACAGAACGCAAACTGACGGAACAGGCCTTGCACGAAAAGATGAAAGAGTTAGAGAGATTTAATCGGGTGATGGTCGGCCGTGAAAATCGAATGATTGGACTGAAACAGGAAATCAATGATTTATGCCATGCATTGGGCAGGCGTAAAAAATATCGGATACCAAAAGAGATTCAATAATATTTCATATTGGGGGATTTTTTCTTTTTTTTATTGGGAGTATTGGGATGAAGGATCAATATAAAACCAAGGCGCAACTCATTCAGGAGATACAAAATCTGCGAAGAGAATGGATGAATCATAAGGAAAAAAATGTTTGCCGGGAAATGGAACAAAGCCGAAATGCGGCCTTGAATCTTCTGGAGGATTTAAAGCAGGAAATACAAGAACGAAAACATATTGAGCAGAAGCTCCGGGAGAGCGAGCAGAGGCTTTCTCTGGCATTGGAATGTACGGGCGTTGGTCTTTGGGATCAGGATTTTCGCAGTAACAAGGTTTATCGAAGCGAGGGATGGGCTAGAATGCTGGGTTATTCAATGGAAGAAATGAAGGATGAGTGGGAATTCTGGAAATCGATTGTACACCCTGATGACTGGAAGTCTGTTGAAAAATTGAACCAGGCTCATGAAAGCGGTCAATGTGACACATTTGATGTCGAGCATCGGATGAAAACCAAATCCGGTCAATATAAATGGATTCGAAATTGGGGAAGAGTCATTAAGAGAGATAAAAACGGAAAACCACTTCGTGCCCTGGGATTGCATATCGATATTGATGCAAGCAAACGAACAGAGGAGGAGCTGATAAAGTCGGAGCAGGCGGCCAGAGAAAGTGAGAATCGAAACCGGATGCTGCTCGATTATGCCGGTGTGGGGATCGGGTATTGGGATCTCAAAGGCAATTTGCTTATGTTCAATCCTCAGGCAGCCAGAAATATGAATGGAAATCCCGAAGATTTTTGTGGAATGAATATGAAAGATCTGTTCGGGGAGAAACAAGCATTGATTTATTTGTCCCGAATTAAAAAAGTGGCGAAATCAGACCAGCCAATTACTTATGAGGATCGAAATTTACTGAATTCCGGAGAGAAGTGGTTCTTATCGCAGTACAACCGGGTTTTAGATGATTATGGGAAAGTCACCGGAATTATGATCATTGCGAGTGACATTACAGATAAAAAAATGATGGAAATGGCCCTGGTTGAAAGTGAACAAAAATACAAGCAATTGTTTAACAGTGCCAATGATATTATATTTATGCATCATTACACAGATAAAAAGGTGCCGGATCAGTTTATCGAGGTGAATGACTGTACTGTCAGGACTTTTGGATATTCACGCAGAGAATTATTAACATATACTCCCATGAATATTATTTCGGAGGACGATAAAAAAAGAGTCAAACACGAATCGCAAATCATTTTCAAGAAACACGAATCTCTTTTTGAACGAACATTCATCACAAAAAAGGGCAAAGCCATTCCATTTGAATGCCACACAAGACTTTTTATATACCAGGGACAACCCACGGCTCTGTCCATCTGTCGTAATATCTCTGAACGAAAGCGAACAGAACAGGAGCTGCTTACAGAACAGAATTTACTCCGGAAAATCATGGATACAAGTCCTGTGGGGATTATATTGGTCGATGTAAAAGGAAGGATTAATTTTGGCAATCGGCATGCTGAGAGAATTTTCAAATTAAATAAAAAAGAGCTGACTTCAAGAAAGTTCAATGATAAGGCATGGCAAATCCGGGATTTGGATGGAGGTCCTTTTCCCGATGAGAAGCTGCCCTTTCATATTGTAAAAAACACCCGGAAACCGGTTTCGGATATTCGTCATGCCATCATCGGGCCAAAAGGGATCAAGCGGTTGCTCTCAATCAATGCCGAACCGCTGATGGATGAGCAGAACAACTTTAACGGCATAGTAGCTGTGATTGAAGATATTACCGAACGGGTGGAGGCGGATCGGGCTCTCCGCGAAAGTGAAAATAAATTCCGAATGCTTTTTGAAAATACCCCTTCAATGATTATTTTGCATGATATGAACGGGCATTTTTTGGATGTCAATCAGCGGGCACTTGATGCGTGGGGGTATACCAAGGATGAGTTTCTTAAAATGGTAGTATCAGAGATGGATCCTCATTTTATTGAGCGAGATGATCCCAAAATACTTTGGGCGCAGCTGAATCAAAAAGCAAATATCCGGTTTGAATCGGACATTCGAAGAAAGGACGGATCGATTTGCCCGATTGAAATCATGTTAAGCAAGTTATCACTCCATGGCCAGAAGGTCATCATGGCCGTTTGCAGGGATATCACTGAACAGAAAAAATCTGAGAAAGAAATACAAGAGCACCGTCAAGCATTACAGTATTTATCGAGTCGACTCATCCAAACCCAGGAAGAAGAACGGAAGCGTCTTTCAAGAGAGCTTCATGATGAGATGGGACAGGCATTGACCGCAATTAAATTAAATATTGCCACACTTCAGAACAATCTGGCGAATCCAAAAACTGAACAATTTACACAACTTTTAAAAGAGACAGATCGGCTGACTGAAAATCTCCTGGAGGAGATGCACCATCTGGCCCTTGAATTGAGGCCAAATATTCTGGACGATCTGGGGCTTGTACCGGCATTGAGATGGTATGTCAAGCAGTTTGCGAAACGATACGACATTAAAGTGAATTTTCAAATACAGTCGATGGAAAAGCGGTTTCCGGTACAACACGAGACCATTTTGTATCGAATTATTCAAGAGGCACTGACCAATATTGCCAAATATGCAAATGCAAAGCGTGTGACGATTCGTCTTCAGCATTCCGATAAAGCTGTGCATGCAAGCATTCGGGATAACGGTCGTGGATTTGATATGAAAGAATTCGAAGCCAGAGGGCCTGATCAGCGAGGGATCGGTCTGGTGGGCATGCATGAGCGTGTGGCAGCCGTAAACGGGATTGTGAATGTGCGGTCCCAACCGGGAAAAGGGACGACAGTTAAAATTACGCTTCCATTACCATAAAAGAATGCCCCGTGTCTCTCCGTTATCCCCGGATTTTATCTGGACGGATATGAAATCATCAATTGAGGGGAATTGTACAAGACGAACTTGCATGGAATAAAGAAGCACCACATTTTCTTACAGGTAAGTATGCTTAGAGGATGGAGTCGTGCAAAAAATCAACATATTTATTGCAGATGATAATACGGATTTTCGTGACAGGGTCAGAGCGATTATCGAAAAGGAAAAAGATTTTTGTATCGTGGGAGATGTGTCGGATGCCAATCATATTATCAAGGAGGTCAAGGATTCAAAAGCTGATATTGTACTGTTGGATGTGAGCATGCCCGGGATGAATGGATTGGAGGCTGCCCGGGCGTTGACGGATAAAATTTCCGGATTAAAAATTATTATGGTTTCTGTATATGATATTGAAGAATATAAAGAGGCAGCTTTAGCCAGCGGGGCTTTCGGCTATCTGGTTAAGAAAGATATTGTGAATAAACTGATTCCGATTATTCGGGAGGCAGTGACAGGTTTGTGAATGATTGGCAATGATTCTGAAATTGTATTATATCCGGTATGTTGTTTTAAGACTTCGGACGCTTAAAAATATTTTACGGAGATGTGCATGGCTGATATTAAGAATATTCTATATATAGAAGACAATCCCGGGGATGTCCGGCTTTTTGAAAAAATGGTTGCCGATTGTCCGGTATCTATGACGCTTCATGTGGTGAATACACTGAAAGCCGGATTAAAAAAGATACGTCAACGTGAATTCGATGCCATTCTTTTAGATGTGAAGCTTCCCGACAGTGAAGGATTGGATTCTATTAAAATGCTGATTGAAATCAGTCCGTATACGCCGGTGATTGTATTAACCGCTTATCAGGACGAAGCATTTGGCATTCAGGCCATTCAGTTCGGCGCACAGGATTATCTGATGAAAGGGATTGATTATACGCCCATGATTCACAGAATTATTCAGAATGCCATCGAGCGAAAAGATATTGAAGATCAAAGAAAAGCAGCCGAGCAGCAGATTCGAGCTTCACTCATAGAAAAAGAAACACTGCTGAAAGAAATTCACCACCGTGTTAAAAACAATCTGCAAATTATTATGAGTCTATTGAATCTGCAATCCGCCAGCATTCAGGACGAACAGGTGTTAAAGGTTTTTCGTGAAAGCCGGCAGCGTATTCATTCGATTGCGTTGGTTCATGAAAAATTATATAAATCAAAAAATTTATCTGAAATTGATTTCAATGGTTATGTGCGTTCTATTGTTCATGAATTGATGCGCACCAATCCTGTTTCTGAAAAGGTCAAGGTGGATATTGATATCCACAATATATTTTTAAGCATCGATGCTGCCATTCCACTGGGATTGATCGTGAATGAGTTGATGACCAATGCAGTGAAATATGCATTCCCGGATGATCAACCCGGACATGTCACCATTTGCCTAACATCGCTTTCAGATCAGCAGTATACATTGAGGTTTTCTGATGATGGCGTGGGATTCAACAAGGATGCTATTTTAAATCAGCGTGGTTTGGGCCTGCAGCTTGTCGGTATTTTAGCAGAACAACTGGAGGGGCATTTACAAGTGGATTGTAAAAATGGAGCTTATTTTACGCTTCAATTTCCAAAAGCTCAATCATAAAATCATCAAGTTGAGCATTGATTCAATAATAATACAGAATTGTTAACGGCCATTCATCATGGATGAATTCTTGAAAGATTGTTGCACACCTGGTTGCACAATCCGTGAAGAGCGGATCCTGCTTTCGAATGGAGTCACGCTCACTCTGATTACATTTATGCCCTCCCGCAAGTCGGAGTTGCCTGCTGTGGTTTTTGTTGCCGGTTGGGTATCGCGTATTGAAGGGTGGCAGGATGTGCTGCGGGATATGACTCGAGACTTTCCTGTCTATTATATTGAAACCCGTGAGAAGCATTCATCGAGTGTGCCCAGAGGAGCAAAATTCGATGTCTATTCCATCGGTGAAGATATCGTACAGGTTATTGATCAGCTTCAATTGAAGGAAAACCAATATTTATTGTTTGGCAGCTCTCTCGGGGCCACCGTCATCATGGATTGTTTTTCCCGTCTGCCGGTAAAACCACTCAGTCTGGTTTTGGTGGCACCCAATGCAGAATTTCACATCCCTCTGATTTGGAAAGTGATTATTACACTTTTTTATCCGCCCTTATATTTTCTGCTCAAGCCGTGGATAAAATGGCATTTAAAAATTTTTCGATTAAACGTTAAAAAAGATCAGGCTCAATATGAAAAATACTGCCGGACATTGGATGGCGCGGATCCAGGAAAATTAAAACTCGCTGCCAGAGCTTTTTCGAAATATCAGATATGGGAAGTGCTGCATGTGATCGATGTTCCTGTTCTTTTAATCGGCGGTTCCCACGACAGGCTCCATGAGCCTGAGAATTTAAAACGCATGACAGAAATGTTGTCGAGAGTGAGTTACATAGATCTGGAAACCAACACAAGAACGCACAGTCCAGAAGTGATTCAGGTGATGAAGCAATTTTTACATGAATTTGTTCAATAATATTCAAGGCCCTATTTTTGTTGTTAACCGTTAATTCACAGTTATTCACTCTTGTTTTATATGTATTTATTTTATATTTTTTCATTATGCTATGTATATATAAATATCCTGTGAAATCAAATTTTTCTCCATATCTCATTTGTAAAAGGGTATTGATTGAGTGCCAATGGTATCTCTATGAACATAGAAATTGGATTTTATCCCTATTTTGATCCGGAATTTTATAAAATTAAAATAATGAATTGCATAAAACAGATAAAAAAAGAGAGGGGAATTGGTATGAAAAAACGATTTCTGATTGTTCATGCAGTATTGTTCAGCCTGCTGATTTGCGGAGCTGTACTGCATGCCGGCATTACCGGTAAAATTTCCGGTGAAGTGATCGATCAGGAGACACAGGAACCGCTTATCGGGACCAACATTATTCTTGAGGGCACTTCTCTCGGAGCCGCAACCGGTCCGGACGGATATTTCAATATTTTGAATATACCGCCGGGAACCTACACGTTGAAGGCAACGATGATCGGCTACAAGCCCATGGCCATTGAGCAGATTCGCGTTTCCATTGATCAAACCAGCCGGGTGGATTTTTCATTGATTTCCACGGTTGTTGAAACCGATGAAACTGTAACCATTGTGGCTGAACGTCCTCTGGTGAAACCGGACATGACCAGCTCGCTGGCTTCAGTCTCCGCCGAAGAAATCGAAGCGCTGCCGGTGAACAATATGGATGATGTGCTGGCCATTCAGGCCGGTGTGGTTCGAGGTCAATACGGGCAAATGTATATCCGCGGCGGACGATCCGGCGAAGTCGCCTACTGGGTGGACGGCGTAGCCACCACGGATAAGTATTCAGGGGGAATGGGCGTTACTGTAGAAAATGCGGCCATCCAGGAGCTGCAGGTGGTCAGCGGGACATTTAACGCCGAGTACGGCCAGGCCATGTCGGGCATTGTCAACGTGATCACCAAAGAAGGCGGTAAAAAGTATACCGGTGATTTCATGGCCTATGTCGGCGATTATATCAGCAGCGGGGATGAGTGGCATGTATTGACCGGCGTGGAAGTGGTTGAAGATCCGGATAAAGCCAGCGGATTGAGAGCCGTGGGAATCAAAACAAATCCACTCGATGATTTCAATCCGATTTATAATACCGAGTTCAATCTCAGCGGTCCGGTGCCCCTGCTGGGCGACAGGCTGACGTTTTTCGCCAACGGCCGCTATCAATCGACGGAAAACTGGGTTTACGGCAGCCGGTGGTCCATTCCTCAGGGATATGCTTCCGATTCCACGATTGTTCCCATGAATCCTTACTGGCGGATGTCCGGCCAGGGAAAATTGACCTGGCGGCTTAATTCCAACATGAAACTGAGTTACAATGTATTTTACAATAAGTGGAAAAACGACCGGGCCAATCCTGGGCTTCAACTGCGCGCTTTTCGGTATAATCCGGACGGCCTGCCCCAGCAACTGGGAAGCGGCATGACCCATATCCTGGCGTGGAACCATGTGCTGTCACAAAATACATTTTATGAAGCCCGGATCACCCGTTTTTATAATGAATATGAACATCATGTTCTGGATGATCCTCTGGCCACCTGCGACTATCTGGTGAATGTGTCCGGGGATGAAGAGAAAGAAATTGATGCCTTTATCTTTGATCCGGATGATGATGATGCGCAGGCGCAATGGGATAAAATTAGAGATAACGGGCTGAGTTATAATTATATTGTCGATCCGGACGGTCCGATGGGATATGTGCATCAGGATTCCCTCGGAGCGCCCGCTTCTCCCAGTTATCTGGATTCAGGCATGAGCTCGATCAATGGAGCCGAACATTTCAAACGGACATCCGCCTACTGGATTGCCAAACTGGATTTGACCAGCCAGATACATCGGGTCCATCAGGTGAAGACCGGTATAGAAGCCCGTCTTCATGAGCTGACCCTTGATCAGTTTAATCTTCAGGAGAAGCTCAATGATGCCGGTAAGCCGATTGATCCTTACGAGCCGATGATTCCGGATGTCAGCACGGTATTCCACCATAAGTACAACAGAAAACCGATTGAGTTCTCCGCCTATATTCAGGATAAAATCGAGCTTCAGGAGATCAATCTCAACATCGGCGTCCGGTTCGATTATTTCGATGCCAACACGCAGGTGCCGGTGGATCCGCAGGATCCGAATATTTATATGCCCTTTAATGAGGAAAATATTTACAAGGGCTGGAAGGATCCGCCCGCAGATGCGACCGAAGCACAGAGGCAGGCCCATTATAAAAGCTACGAAGGCAAGGAATACACGCCGGAAGAGCGGAAAGCATTTATGCTGAAAGACGCCGAAGTGAGTTATGCAATCAGTCCGCGTCTGGGCATTGCCTACCCCATTACGGACCGGGGCGTGATTCATTTTTCATACGGACACTTCTTTCAGATTCCCGATTTTCAGAGGCTCTATTCCAATCCCTATTTCAAGCTCTCCGAATCGGGGGCAGATGTCATTTTCGGCAATCCGGCTTTGAAGCCGGAACGGACCGTGCAGTATGAAATCGGCCTGCAGCAGCAGCTTTCCACGGATATCGGCGTGGATGTCACCCTGTTTTACAAGGATATAAGGGACTGGGTGGGCACAAGCCCGCTGATTATCACGGATTATGGTCCTTCTGTGAAATATTCCCAGTATGAAAACAAAGAATACGCCAATGTCCGGGGTGTCACAGTAAAAATCGAAAAACGATATTCCTATCATTTCTCGGCAGGTCTGGATTATTCATTCCAGATTGCAGAAGGCACCTATTCCAATCCGGACGATGCCTTCAACGCCATTCAGGCCAATCAGGAGCCCATTAAAAACATCGTTCCTCTCGAATGGGATCAGAATCATACATTGAACGGCCGTATTGTCACACGCGTCGGGTCCTGGACCGCTTCACTCATCGGCCGATACTGGACCGGCCGGCCGTATACACCCCAGTTTGCGCAGGGTGAAAAAACAGGGCCCGCTTCCAATATCGGCTTGAAAGAAAACAGCGCCCGACTGCCGAATCAAAAGAGTGTGGATTTATATCTGAACAGGCGCATCAAACTTTCCGGTGTTCATATGAATATTTTCCTGAATATCTATAATTTATTTGATAGCCGGGATGAAACTTTTGTTTATACGGATACCGGTACAGCCGAATATACGACTACTGTCCGGATCGAAGAAATTCCCTATGAATCAGGCCGGGTCGGATCTCTCGACAGCTATGTGATGCGGCCGGAGTGGTATACGGCCCCGCGCCAGATTCAGGTCGGATTTTCCCTGGGATTTTAAGGTCAAGTGAAGGAGATGAATATGAAGCGACTTTTAATTATATTAACGGTTACAGGACTGCTCGGCGCCGGCGTGCTTCTGGCGCAATCCGAGATGAAAATCTTACACGGAGACGCCTCGGAGCACAAGAGCGGTCTGCATGCGGGCAATCAGTTCCGGACCACCTTTTATAATGACGGCACCTTCGGTCAAATTGATTATCCCCCGGATATCGGGGGAGAATGGCCCATCAACAGCGGTCATTTGTATCTGGTGGACGGCAATGTGTTCGTGGGCAGTGAAGTGATCGATTTGGACACCAACAAGGTGCGTATCGTCAGCACGGTGCAGAGCGCCAATATCCAGTATTCCACCGGAGACACGGGTCCGCATGGTGAATGGTGGACATTTCTGCCCCTGAGAGGATTTTCGAGCCCTGCCTATGACAAAGTAGCCATGTCAAAATGGCCCTGGTCCTGGCCGGCATCCTGGCCGGACAAGTCGGATGAACCGGACGATCCGGGCTGGCGCATCGACGACGAGCAGAATCTGGCGGATAAAAATCCCAATCAGGCGGGCTGGAACGGCTATTTCGGCCGGAATCAGTTCAACGCGGATGAAGAGAGTTTTTTCTACGCGGATGATTACGCCAATCAGGAATTCAAGTTTTACCCGGATTCCACAGACACCCTGCGGGGGGGGCTGGCCATCCGCATGAAAGTCCGGGGATTCCAATGGTCGAACGCCCTGGTGGAGGATGCGCTATTCTGCCTGTTCGATTTGGAGAACATCGGCACGCACGATTACGATAAAGTGGTCTTCGGATACAAGATCGGCAATGATCTGGGCAATACGTTTACCGGTTCAGATACGGGGGACGACAGCGGCGCTTATATCAAAGAAAAAGATGTCGCGTATATGTATGATGACAACGGTATCGGAAACGGTGGATGGGAACCGGTCGGGTATTTCGGCGCGGCATTTATGGAAAGCCCCGGCAATCATTATGACGGTATCGACAACGATGGCGACGGTCAGGATGGTCCGGGAGTCGTGATCACGGAGGACATGTTTGCGGAAACCATTCTTGGTGCAGGCGATCCCGTGATCAAAATCGATTATACAACATTTGATCGAACGATTGAAACCATTGAGGATACGTTGTTTATTCAATATCAAGACCGGACATTGACATTTACGGCCGGCGACACGGTCCGCGAGATACCTCACAACCTGATCGACGACAATCTCAACGGCCTGATCGACGAAAGCAACGGAGAATTAATCGGAACAGGAGACGATCAGACAATGACCTATCTCTATACCGGGCTCCTGAGCATCGATTACCTGAAGGATATCGGAAAAAACAATGACCTCATCGATGAACGCCGGGACGACGGGATCGATAATGACGGCGACTGGAATCTGATTACCGATGATGATGTGGGCCAGGACGGGTCCAAAGCCCCCACACCGGACAAGATGGACACCGGTGAAGGCGATGGGATGCCGACACCGGGTGAGCCCCATTTTGATCATACGGATATTGACGAAACCGATATGTTAGGCCTGACGAGTTTTACCTTATATAACTGGATAACGATTCCCCAATATGATGATGATATCGTCTGGAATAACATCATACCCGGATTTTTTGATGATCTTCTGCAGCACACAAACGTAGAGCTGCTTTACGGCTCCGGTTATTTTCCCATGAAAACGGGGCAGATCCAGCGTTTTTCCATGGCGTTTATCTGTGGTGAGAACCTGGATGATTTCAATGAAAATACGGACTGGGTTATTACGGCATACAGTGAAAACTACAAGTTTTCCCAGGCGCCCAAGACACCGAACGTCGATATCGTTGCCGGTGACGGGTATGTCAGACTGATGTGGGATGAGGTAGCCGAAGACACGACAGATAAATCCAACAAAGATCCGGTTACCGGATGGGATTTTGAAGGATACCGGATTTACCGTTCCACGGATCCTTCATTCAGCGACATGCGGTCCATTACCGACGGCAAAGGCATCACATCCACCTCTCCCTATTTTCAGTGGCCGCTGGCTCAGTTCGATGTTCAAAACGAGTATGAGGGATACGCCAAAGTGCCGCTGAAAGGCGTTCATTTCTGGCTGGGTGAAAATCTGGGACTGAAACACTCCTACTTAGATACAACCGTGACAAACGGATTTACCTATTATTACGCAGTCGTGTCCTATGATCATGGTTCTGATTCTCTGCTGATCGCCCCCACCACATGCGCCCGCTTTGTTTCCGTGAATCAGGACGGAACAATCGACCACGGCCCCAATGTACAATGGGCACGGCCGGAAGCGCCTGTGGCCGGGTATCAGTATGCCAATCCGGGCGATATCGAGATGTTGGAAGGATCCACAACCGAGGGTACCATTTCCACTGAAATTATGTACCCGGATTCGATTCGGGACGGAGACCGGTACCGGATAACCTTCCAGGAAACGCTTGAGGATTCGGGAGCGACTCTCCGTCGAACCACAGCCGGCTTTACGCTTGAGAATATCACCACGGGTGATACACTTTTTAATAACTCTCCGGATTTCCATGAGGGTGTGGATCTTGACATCACCGAAGGATTCAGGCTCCATTTTTATAATGTGTACGATCGGGTGGCTTTAAATGATAACAATACGGGCTGGAACCACGTGGGTCCCTGGCCTCTTGATGTGGGTATGGAGGCAGATTCCGCCATGTTGGCCGATTTTGAAATTATTTTCTTCGATACATTAGGGGTCGACAGCTCTGTGGCTCTCCCGGACGAGAGGCATTTTGATGAAGTATTCAAGGTGAATTTCAGGATATGGAACAAAACCGAGGAACACTACATGAAGTTCGCGTTTCGTGAACGGGATTTTGTGCCCGATTCATCGGAAGGATTTTTTACCTTCAGGACGAATCCGAAACGCAGAAATTACACCGATGAGATCCTGATTTTGGATGAAGATTCCCTGATTCATTATGAGGTGAAAATGGTCACGCATCAGGTGGATACGCTGCAGCCGATCGCCGGAGATACGGCATTCATCGGGATGAACAAACCGTTTCTTTCCAATGATGTATTTGAATTCACGATGCACAGCCCGTCTATCGACCCAGAAGATGCCAAAGTCGATCTCGATGATATCCGTGTTGTTCCCAATCCCTATATTGTCAGCAACAGCTGGGAACC